>Ga0209873_1000059_pt1 | contig 16869 bp, 14 predicted proteins | sample GWRWT2_30Apr14_FD_187186 | JGI IMG/M metagenome (GOLD analysis project Ga0209873, IMG submission 187186) | Sand microcosm microbial communities from a hyporheic zone in Columbia River, Washington, USA - GW-RW T2_30-Apr-14 (SPAdes) (version 2) | ecosystem: Engineered > Artificial ecosystem > Sand...
AACGCTGGTGTCGGAGGAGGCGCTGGTATCAGTTGAGCCGCCGCTGGCATCAAAACAGCCTTGTAATGAAATGGCCGCTAAACCCACCCACAGTAATTTTTTCATTTTAAGCTTCCTTATATTTTTATTAATCTCTGGTCACTTATGCGCATGACTGGAGTGATTCGGCATCGTTACTCGTGTCATGATCGCTTCAAAACCAATCAATGACGTGATTATGATGAATGACGCAGGATTCTCATCAAAATGACTTTGTGTAGAGCTTTTGTAAGGTTTTGTGTTTAGGGCAGGGGTTTTTCGGTGCAAGCCAGGCATAAACTCAAGGTGTTGCAAAATGGGCTTTAACCCGTTCTGAAAACCATTGCAAGGCCTTGCCTTTGTTGTTGCTCTTCCAGCCCATGTAAAGTTGGGTGTTTTCTTCATGGTCATTGACTTGACGCGCAACTAACTCACTGCTAGCCAACAAATTTTCGATGCGATGTAGTGGTAAAAAGCCCACGCCCAGACCTAAAACCTGGGCACGTATTTTTTCATTTAAGGTCGGTACACTCAAAACGGGTTTTGAGGTGAAAATACGTTTGCTTAGTGCGGGTTGATGTTGTGCTGAATCCCTAACAACAACAAAACGATATTGTTCAATATCGCTTTTGTTTAGAGCGGCGCTTTGTTGTGACAGCGGGTGGTGTTTTGCCACTGTAAAAAGCCATTTGCTATTAAGCAGGAAATGGCTTTCTATCCCTTTTCCCGTCGGTGGGCTCACGCCGGTACCAATCACCAGCTGGCAGGTATCGTTCAGAATGGCTTCCCAGGCGCCAGCTAAAACTTCTTCATGCAAATTGATTTCAATGTCGGGCTGGAGTTTGTAAAACTCGTCCAGCAGCGGGTAAAGAAAATTAAAATCCAGCACACTGTCAACGGCGATGTTCAGCACAGGTTCCCATCCGCTATTTACCTGTTTGGCTGTGATGGCCAGTCGGTTGGTTGCGGCAAGAATTTCCCGGCCCTGTTCCAGTAGAACTTGCCCGGCGGGGGTGAGTTTCGATTGCCGACCTTCTTTTTGAAATAATTGAACACCAAGGTCTTGTTCAAGTTTTTGTATGGTATAGGTGAGGGCCGATGGTACCCGGTACAGTGAGCTGGCCGCCGCCGCAAAACTACCTTTGCGATCGATGGCGTCCAGCGCTTCGAGTCCTTCTAGGGTGATGGGGTATTTCATGTGGGTTTCCAGAAATATTCAATTAATTTGAACGATGTTATCAAAATATTCCGATTTTTTATTATTTTATAGCCACTATAGTGCTTAACAGGTCAATTAATTTGAATATTTATGGGGGTTGTTATGAGCCGGCTTATAAAAAACCTGTTAAAAAGTGAAGCCGGGCTTGCCGCATTGGCGCTGAGATTACCCATTGGAATTATTCTTGCTGCCCATGGTGCGCAAAAATTGTTTGCCTCGTTTGGTGGTTATGGACTGGAGGGCACGGGCAGTGGCGGTGGTGCAGATCTACTAACGTCACAATTTAGGTGAGGTAGACCGTTTACGTATTAATGATTCATAACAAGGAGAATAAAATGGAAACAAGTATAGATTTTTCGAAAAGAAATCCCGAAGTGGGTGTTGATAAAGTGTTTTATCAACGTTTGTCGCCGTATGCATTTAAATCGACTCCGGTTTCAAAGCAGCAATTAACAAGCATTTTTGATGCTGCCCGTTGGAGTCCTTCGTGCTATAACGATCAGCCTTGGTTGTTTATTACTTCTACGGAAAAAACCCATGATCTGTTTGTGAGTCTCTTGGTGGAGGCGAATCAAGCCTGGGCTAAAATGGCACCGGTGATTGGTTTTGTTGTTGCCAATCGACATTTTAGACATAACGGCAGTGATAATGCTTTTTTTCAATTTGACTCGGGTGCTGCATGGATGGCAATGACGCTTCAGGCACGTCAATTAGGCTTGTATACCCATGGCATGGGCGGGGTCAAATTTGACCAGGTTTATGGCGCATTAGGCATTGATAAAAGCAAACAACAGGTGCTGAGTGCTTTTGTGATTGGCGAAATAAATATCGAGGAAAACAACAAAAATCCAAACAGTATTTCACCACGCAAAGCGCTGGGTGAAATTTGGCAGGAATTTCAGGGATAGTGCAGGTGACTTGGCGCGGGACCAACAAAAATAGGTTGTTCCTGCGCGGCTTGTACGGCATCAAGTTGGCCAATTCATAAATACATTTTCATTAAACTCAATGAGTTTTGTGCACGCAGTTTCAAGTAATGATAAGCGGGTTTATTCGCTCTGGCAGGTTTGTTCCAGTGTTTCGAGCAGATTACTCACCTTGTCGATGGATTCCTGATATTCGTCGCTTTCATTCGAGTCGGCGACAATACCGCCGCCGCCCCAGCAGTAAATTTCACCTTCATGGCATAAGAGCGTGCGAATGGTGATGTTGGAATCAAGGTGGCCGTTAAAATCAAAATAGGCAATGCTGCCACAATAGACACCGCGTTCGACGGGTTCGAGTGTTTCTATAATTTCCATAGCACGTTTTTTGGGTGCGCCGGTGATTGAACCACCGGGAAAACAATCCCGGAACAGGTCAATGAGCGTGTGCCCGTCGGCAAGTTGGGCGGTGATGGTGCTCACCAGGTGGTGCACATTGGCGTAGCTTTCTACCTTGCACAGTTCGGGTACTTGCACGCTGCCTGTTTTTGCAGTGCGACCGATATCGTTTCTGAGTAAATCAACAATCATTACGTTTTCGGCCCGATCTTTTGCACTGTTGATCAGTGCTGTTTTTTGCGCTTCGTCTTCGTTGGGGTGAGTTCTTCTTGCACGGGTGCCTTTAATGGGTTTGCTGCTAATAAGGCCCCCTTGAACATGTAAGAACTGTTCGGGGGAGTGGCTTAAAATAGCCCCGTGTTTGCTTGTGAAATAGGCCGAGAAGGGTGCGGGGCTTTTTTGACGTAATAATCTATAAGCCAGCCACGGATCGCCACTGTAGTGGCTGTCGAATCGTTGCGTGTAATTGATTTGATAACAGTCACCACTTTGTAGAAAGTTCTGGATGCTGTTGAAGTCATCGGCGTATTTTTTTGCAGAGCTTCTTTTTGCAAATGACGCGTGGAGTTGAAATGTGTTCTGTTGAAGTGTGTTGTCTTGTTGCAGGCAGGTGAGTATTTGCGCGAGCGGGTCACCTTCACGCGTTTGTACTGCGTAGGCAGTACAGCTTTTTGTGTGATGATCGACCACTATGAAGGTGTCATAAAAACCAAGTTGCAGTAAGGGCAGGGTTGTGGTTTTGGTGATTTTCAAAATTGCGGCATGATTGAGTTCATAGGAAAAACATCCAATCATGCCACCACTAAAGGGTAGGGCTTTTAATTCGTCACGCGCCAAACGCGTGCATTCTTCTGAAAAAAGGCGATTGAGCAGGTCAAAGGGTGGCTCGGTGTGTATTGTGAGCACTTGATTACGTTGGACACGGGTCTGTGTCGAGCTGCTTTCAATTTCTATGTAGGGTAAGGCAACGAGAATATCGTAACGACCGCCTTGGGCCAACGGATGAGCACTGTCGAGAAAAATCGCGCCGGGCAGGGTACGTATTTTTTCAAATAAATCGGCGCTGTCGCTGGGGTAAGGCAGACTGATTTGTTGCAGCGCTGGCTTGCTTGTCATGATCTTATTGAAATTCCGGGTACAAATAAAAAATCAGGAGGAAGTGCAGAGTATAAAAAAAACTGCATGGCTTTAATATGCGCCAATGAGTTAATTCCTGCTGCAAGGCCTTATAGTGAATAATGGGTTTTGGATGGTACCCGTTTTATTTTTCCTTTTGTCCCTGTGATTCTGTTGCGCGTTTATCGAGCTGTTGTTGTCTTCTGTTGTTCGACTGAATATTGATGATATGGCGGGCCAGGAGTTGCGCATCGCCCTCATTGAGGTGAATAAATTCGAAACCGATACGGTAGGTGTTTTTTGAGGCGTTCATCGAATCTTTAGCGCCAGACACGTTGTTGCAGTAGATTACTTTGGCTTTGAAAAACAGTGTATGCAGATGCGGAAACAGAATCATTTTGGCATGACAGAGCGTGCCGGGTTCATAGGCTTGGTCGAGTTCGGCGCTAAATCCACCTTCCGATAACTGGATAAAGTGGTTGGCTTCCAGGGTTTCGCTGCTGTGCGTGGCAAAAATGGCCTGACTCAGGCAGTCAATTTTCCGGTTTAGGGCGTTCAAGTAGACGGCTATCTGTGGATCACTGTTTTGCAGTTGAAGCAAGATATGTCTGGATTCGGCTTCAATTTTCCTGAGCTCATTGATGTAGGGGTAAATTAACTCGGCACTGTTTTGCGTGCTGGACGCGTTTTTTTGTTCAATGTGCAGATACACGTGGTCGGTGATACGAAAAAATCGGCGCTTTTCCGGATAGGAGCGAGTCGTTGCCATAATGAAAACCGTTTTTCTGTAAAAGGGGCAAGGCGCGGCATTTTTTCTGTCATGACAGCCTTGTGATTTATTTTTAAGTTTACTTTATGTTTTAATGCGCGCCATGCTAAAACCACTTCCGCTGTATATCGGCTTGCGTTATTTGCGCGCCAAACGAAAAGCTCACCTGGTTTCGTTTATCACCCTGTCCTCCATTATTGGTCTGGTACTCAGTATTGCCGTGCTGATTACGGTGTTGTCAGTCATTAATGGCTTTGAACGCGAGCTTGAGCAGCGCATTCTGGGTTTGATTCCCCACGCCAAATTGTATGCTTATAAACCGTTCCCGGATTGGCAGCGTGTGGCGAAGCAGTTTGATCACTCTAAAGAGGTGCTAAGTGTGGCACCTTTTGTCGAACTGCAGGGAATGTTGACTCAGAATAATCAGGTTAAACCGGTGTTTGTCACCGGTATTGATCCCACCTACGAATCGAAGGTGTCCATCATCGGCCAGTTTATTCAAGAAGGTTCCTTGAACGCTCTGGTGCCCGGCGAATTTGGCATCATCATGGATGTGGTGCTTGCTAACGAGTTGGGCCTGCATGTGGGCGACAAAGTGACACTGGTCTTGCCTGAAACATCAATTTCGCCTGCAGGCTTATTGCCACGTTTTAAACGCTTCACCTTAAAAGCCACCTTTGCGACCAGTGCCGACGTGGGACAGTTTATGGTGCTGATTCATATTAATGACGCGGCGCTGGTGCTCAGGGAAAAGGGCCTGGTGCATGGGGTGCGGCTGAAACTGGCTGATCTGTTTGCAGCGCCCGAACTGGCCTGGCGTTTAGGTCAGGATATGTCGGACAATTTTTATTCCAGTGACTGGACACGAAATTACGGGTCTTTATATCAGGCGATTCGCATGCAAAAGGGCATGATTGCCTTGTTGCTGATGCTGATTGTGGCGGTGGCGGTGTTTAATATCGTGGCAAGTCTGATCATGGTGGTCAACGATAAAAAAGCCGATATCGCCATTTTGCGTACCCTGGGCATGAGCACGTGGGGTGTGATGCGGGTGTTTATGGTGCAGGCGATGTTTATCGGTTTGATCGGCTGCAGCGTGGGTGTTGCGCTGGGTCTCTTGGTGTCTTCGGTGTTAAGTGATCTTCATGCTTGGGTTGAAGCGCAATTTAAACTGAATCTGATGGAATCGTATTTTATTCATTATTTACCTACGCAAACGCGGTGGTCTGATGTGATTTTGACGATGGTGGCTGGCGTATCCCTGACCCTGCTGGCGGCTTTGTATCCGGCCTGGCGCGCGGCCAAAACTGAACCGGCTGTTGAGTTGCGGCATGAATAGACTCGCTGAGTTGCGGCTGGCATTTTTTATAGCGCTGCGTTATGTCCGCCAGAAACGGGGTAATCGTTTTATTTCCTTTCTTTCGCTGTCGTCGGCCATTGGTATTGCCCTCGGCGTGGCTGTATTAATCATTGTGATGTCAGTGATGAATGGTTTTCAGACCGAACTGCATACCCGGATTCTGGGTATGGTGCCTCATGTCACGGTGATTAAAGCGGGCCCGGCGAATACGCCTATAGAAAACTGGGAAACGCTGGCTGAACGTCTGCGGGCCTTACCGGGTGTGAGCGGTGTGGCGCCGCTTATCAAAATGCAGGGCATGTTGAGTTACCGTGGCGCTGTCGAAGGGGTTGAGCTACATGGGGTCTCGCCTGAGCAAGAGGCGGAGGTGTCGGTGTTTCCAGCGCACATGATCAAAGGCCAGCTTCGTTACCTCAAGCTCAACGACAGGGCTTTGATTGTTGGTTCGGCACTGGCTAAACGTTTGGGGCTGAATATGGGCGATGAGGTGACCTTTATTTATCCTCAAGCAACCCGGAGTGGTTCGGGTGTGATTCCGCGCTTTAAGCAGTTTCAAATAGTCGGCATTTTTTCGGTAGGTTCCGAATATGACCATCTGTTTGTAGCCACGCATATAGACAGTGCTGGAGCCTTTCTCAATCAGCCAGAATTAGTGACCAGTGTGCAATTAAGGCTGACAGACCTTTATCAGGCACCCAAACTCAGGCAACAAATTCAGACTTTGTTGGGTGATAGCTACAAGGTCAGCGATTGGTCCATCACGCAGGGGAATTTTTTCCGCGCGGTGAGTCTTGAAAAAAGCATGATGGGTTTTCTCTTGCTGCTGATTGTGGCGATTGCCGCGTTTAACATGGTGTCTGGTCTGGTTATGCTGGTGACCGATAAAACTGTGGACATCGCCATTTTGCGAACCTTGGGTGCCAGTAATAAAGTCATTGTCGAAATTTTTATGATTCAGGGCATGTTGGGTGGATTTATGGGCACGCTGATAGGTACTGGCGTGGGGGTGGTGGTGGCGATGAACATGACCGCAGGGCTGAAATATTTCGAATCGGTGTTTCACAGTGGCATTATTGACAGTTATTTTCTCAGTTATTTGCCCTCCCGTCTGGAATGGACCGATGTTGTGCTTATCACCGTTTGCGCCATGCTGATGAGTTTGCTTGCTACCTTGTACCCCGCCCGCAAGGCGTCTGAAATCGAACCTGTAGAGGCTTTTCATTATGACTAAGCGCTGTGTGCTGGAATGCAGTCATTTGACTAAACAGTTTAACGAAGGTCCTGAGCCTGTTCATGTACTGCGTGGCGTTGATTTTCAGATTTTTCAGGGTGAACGTGTAGCTATTGTGGGTAATTCCGGCTCAGGCAAAACCACCTTGCTTAATATGTTGGGTGGGCTTGATCTGCCAAGCACGGGTTATGTCAAGGTCGCCGGGCAAAATCTGAATGACTTGGATGCGAATCAGCGTGGGCAGTTACGCAATGTGCACATCGGTTTTATTTATCAGTTTCATCATCTTTTGCCCGAGTTTGATGCACTTGAAAATGTAGCCATGCCTTTGCTTATTCGCGGGGAGAGTATTCGAACCGCCAAAGCCGAGGCAAGCCAGTTGCTGGAAGAAGTGGGGCTGAAACACCGATTAAACCACAAGCCCTCAGCGTTATCGGGCGGGGAGCGTCAGCGCGTAGCCATTGCGCGTGCTTTGGTGACACGCCCTTCGTGTGTGCTGGCTGATGAACCCACCGGTAATCTGGATAGTTATACTGCGCAACATATTCAGGAATTGATGATTCGACTGAATGAACGTTTTGAAATCAGTTTTGTCATTGTGACACACTCTCATACCTTGGCCACAATAGCGCAACGGACACTCGAAATGGTGGATGGTGTCTTGACGCCGTGCTGACGCGCAGAATCAGGTATTAGCCATGTTGGAATCAGAACTCTATTGAATAGAACCCTGTTGGAATCAGAAATGTTGTCTGTTACGGCGGATTTTCTGGCGTTTACGCCAGCGTACTATAACGTACCAACGCCATAACACTCTGGTTATGACATAACCCATTGCGCCCAGAATAATACCGGACAAAATAGACCCTAAAAGTAGGGGTTGCCAATAATACCCGGCTTCACTCATGAGCCATTCCAGACTCAAATCCAATGAAAGCGGATGCTCGTTATAGCCCAGAAAAAATGCGCCCACATGGTAATCAAGGTATAAAAGAGGCGCCATGGTGAAGGGATTGCTCAACCAGACACAGGCAATGCTCAGTGGCAGGTTTTTGTGAAACCATAATGCACCAAGTGCGGCGGGAATAGTCTGAAAAGGCATTGGCAACAGCGCGGAAAAAATACCAATAAACATGGCGCCGGCTGCCGAACGCCGATTAAGATGCCATAAATTGGGATTATGGATCTGATCACCGAGAATACGTACAAGCCCCATGTTTTTGAGCTTGTCTACGGTGGGTAAATATTTATTGAATAAGTGTTTGGCCATGGTTTGAACTAACTTCGATCTTGTCTGGCACAATTTAAAGGGGCCGATTATGCACCTAATTTATCGTAGGGGCTATATCAATACCACAACATGAATACAAAGATAGTTGCGTTTTGTGCCGGTTTAAGCTGTCTTAACTTTCTGCCTGCGTTGCCCGCAATGAGTCTGTTGTTGCAGGTGCTTGTGGGCGCAGCACTTATTTGTTTTCGTTTTAGATCACTCGTGCCCCTTTTTTTATTTATAGCAGGCCTGAGCTGGGGTGTCTTTTTTAGTGAACAGCGCCTCGATCATCGTTTATCTCCTGCCCTGGAAGGTGTGCCTCTGCGTGTTTCGGGTCTGGTTAAAAGTCTGCCTGAAAAAAGTGACGATCAGGTGAGTTTTCTTTTTAAGGTGAATTGTCTCAATACCGTAGCAACATGGGCTGCGCAAGTCGAATTATCCAAGACCGAGTGCGTGCGTGGCCCCAAGGTGATTCGTTTAAGTTGGTATCAAACACCGCCTCTTGATGTCGAGGTGGGTGAAACCTGGTTGTTGGATGTAAAACTGAAACGGCCTCACGGGTTTGCCAATCCCGGTGGATTTGATTATGAAAAATGGTTGTTTTCGCAAAATATCGGTGCCAGTGGGTATGTGATAAATCAAGGGATACATAAGCGACTTCCGGCTGGAGCCTTGGATGGCTTTGGCCCGATAAGTTCGCTGTTTGCACGGGTGGATGAGTGGCGCCAACACATTGCGCAAAACATGGACACGTCGACTGTCAGCCCTGAGGCCAAGGTTTTTTTGCGGGCTCTGACCATTGGCGATCAACGTGGCATTCAATCTGCTCAGTATGACATCCTGGCGCAAACGGGTACGACACACTTACTGGCCGTATCCGGATTACACGTGAGTTTGATTGCAGGTTTTGTCTATTTTATCAGTCGCCTGTTTTTGAAGTGGATGCCTGGTTTGCCACAACGTTCTGTGGCACAAAAATGGGCGATTGTGAGCAGTTTTATAGTCGGCACGTTTTATTGTGCGCTGGCCGGTTTTTCGCTGCCTACTTTCCGGGCATGGATTATTTTGCTGTGTTTTTCAGCGTATTTTCTCAGCGAGAAACAACAAAATCCCTGGAACAGCTATTTTATTTCGCTGTTGCTGGTTTGTGTGCTGCAACCACTTGCTGTATTGGAAGCCAGTTTTTGGCTGTCGTTTATCGCGGTGGCCGTCATTTTGGCGCTTCTGACAGCGCGTGTTCGCCAGAAAAAAAATCCAGACCGGGATGAGCCGGTTCAGGTTAAAAAAACCACTGTGTATTTGCATTCAACGGGACGCTGGTTACAGGCCGACTGGCGAATGCAGTGGGGGTTGTTTATCGGTTTATTGCCCCTGTTGTTGATGTTGTACGGCCAGCTTTCGTTGATTTCCCCTTTTTTTAATATGATCGCGGTGCCTTTTGTCAGTTGGTTGGTGGTGCCTCCTGCACTGGTGGCTGTATTGATGCTGCCTTTGTTGCCATTAGACAGTAATTTTATGTTTTATCTGGCGGGCCAGGGCATTGATTTGTTCTGGCAAATAGCGCAGTCGCTCGCGGCTTACCCTGGTTTAGTCATGTTTTTGCCGGGAATTGATTCGACTATTGCAACAGCCGGTCTCATTCTGGCCTGTGTGTTGTGTTTGTTACCGAAAAACTTTCCCGGCCGCTGGTTAGGCTTTTTTTTAATACTTCCAGCGCTGTCAGAAGCGTTGATCGATAGCGGCGTCAGCGAAACAGTATCGAATGTGCAGTCTGCAGATGCCGGTCGTGATCAAGGCGACATGGACTTGACGGTGATGGACGTGGGTCAAGGCCTGGCGCTTGTGTTTGCCACACAGACGCATTTGCTTGTTTATGATACGGGCCCTCCTTTAGGCCCTGAAATGGATGCCGGCGCAGTTGTGCTGGCGCCGTTTCTCCGACGCTCGGGGTTTAACAGAGTCGACACACTGGTACTCAGTCACAATGATGACGATCATACCGGTGGAGCTAAAAGTTTGATGCGTAAATTCGACGTTAAAGAACTGGTCGCCTGGCCGCTTACTGTGCAAAATCTGCCGCAGAAGGCCATGTCTGCCGTGCCTCGTGTGCATGATTGTCGCACGCCGCAGTATTGGCAATGGGACGGTGTGCATTTTTTGCTTTTTTCATGGCTAAGTTTTGGCCACGAGCCAAATTCAGACAACAATTCGTCGTGCATATTGAAAGTCTGGTCTGAAAACTTCAGCGTATTGGTGCCGGGAGATATAGAAAAAACGATTGAATACAGTTTGGTTGATGATTTTAGGCATTGGGTTCAAGACGAAAAATATCCGTTTGATTTAAAGGCGGAGCTGTTGATTGCGCCTCATCATGGCAGTGCCTCGTCTTCTTCCCAATATTTTATTGATGCGGTGTCACCAGAACAGGTGATATTTTCTGCCGCTTATCGCAGTCGTTTTCATCATCCGAGTCCTGTGGTGGTAAAACGTTACCAACGAAATGAGGTGCGCCACTTTAGTACGTCTGAAAGTGGTGCGCTTTTCTATCGCTTGAGGTCCAAAAAATCCGGCGCTGAAACCAAAAACGACGTTCTTTCCCCCCAAGCGTATCGGCAAACACACCCACGTTTCTGGCAAACAACCGATTTATAACAGTTTATTGAAAAAATAGTGGCGATTCGCCTGTCTCATGTCTAACTTTATAAGAGTTTCATTTACAAAAAACGCGAGATAACTCAGGAGTTTTACACGTGTGGGAGATTATAAAATCCGGTGGCTGGGTCATGTTGCCGATTATTCTATGTTCGATTGCAGCGCTGGCGATTTGTATAGAACGTTTCTGGGTGTTACGAACCAGCAGAATCGCTCCCTCTAACCTGGTCGCAAAAGTCTGGTCATGGATTAAAAATAACCAGCTGGATGCGAAGCGTATCAGGGAATTGCGTAATGATTCTCCACTGGGTGCAATATTAGCGACGGGTTTGATTAACTCCAAACATGGTCGTGAAATTATGAAAGAAAGTATTCAGGAAGTCGGTGATCATGCCGTCCATGAAATGGAGCGTTATCTGAGCACACTGGGTACCATCGCGGCGATCACGCCCTTGCTTGGACTTTTGGGAACGGTTCTGGGCATGATTAAAGTGTTTAACGCCATTGTACTGATGGGCAGTGGTGACCCCGCCGTGCTTGCGGGAGGGATTTCCGAGGCATTGATCACCACGGTAGCCGGAATGCTGGTGGCCATTCCCAGTTTGTTCTTCCATCGTTTTTTTGAGCGCCACATAGAAGAGCTGGCCGTGAGCATGGAGCAGGAGGCCATTAAACTCGTTGATGTGCTGCATGGTGATAGAGAAGTGGATATCAGTGGAGCTGAGACAAAGTGAAATTCAAGAGACAAAAAAAAGCGAATCTTGAGCTGAATCTCACACCGATGATCGACGTGGTTATGTTGCTGCTGATTTTTTTTATGGTATCGACCACCTTTACCAAAGAAACTCGGCTGACACTTGAGTTGCCCGAAGCCACCGGAGAGCCCATGGGGGCAAACGAGAACACTTTGGAAATTATCATTGACCCCTCTGGACATTTTGGCATCAATGGCCAGATGTTGGTCAATGATGATGCCCAGACTTTGAAGCAGGCATTAACAAAAACGATAGCAGATCAAACACAGTTACCTCCCTTGGTCATTGTTGCTGATGCCAAATCACCTCACCAATCGGTGGTGACCGCTATGGATGTAGCGGGTAAACTGGGTTTTGTTCGTATCAGAATCGCATCCATCACACCACAACAATAAGATAAAACAATGCCCTTAGTGTCGCTTGGTAATAAAGTTCCCTACTAAAAGTGATAGGTGGGTTTTGCGTTTGAGTTAAGGCTGCGGCCCGTCATGGACGTCGGCCTTGAATAAATTGTTGGGCACCTGCGGGACAAGGAACAGCTTTCACTGTCGCCGCGTACCGCGCTTCGGATGACGGTTCTGATGCGGCACGATCAGAATCCAAATTTCTTCGACTGCCGGGATTTGCTGCGGGCTTAACTCTTGCCGAATCAATGTTGCTATATCGTAGTAAATTGTCGCATCGATTTTTCGAGCCTTTTTCGCAATCTTACGACGGTTATCCGTAAGTCGTTGTGCTTGTTGTGGACGATAGCCAGAAGCCCTTTGTTGCGCTTTAGCTCTTGGCTAATTGTCGATGGCGAGCGGCCAATCAAGGTGGCTATCTCCTTTTGACTGTGGCCTGCTTTATTAATACGTAAATCTGGTATCTTTCATTTTCGGTTAGCTGGTGGTAATTCATTAGTGCTTTTCTCTTGGCGGAGTTTGGCTGCTAATTCTACCAGCCAACCTCTTCTAGCCAACGGCCAATTGCACTTTTTATCCGAATTCGCCCGACACTGTTTTTATCTTCAATAAAGTTTGATTTCGATTCAGTATGAAACTTTATTATTCAGGATGATATTTTATTACTCTCCGACAATTAGGGAGATCACCCTGCATGAAAAACTTCACTGCAGGGTCTGTCAAAGGAAGGTTTTCTAGCCGTTAGGAATCAATTTAAGCTCAACGCGTCGATTGGCTGCTTTGCCGGCCTCGGTTTTGTTATCTGCAATGGGATAGGTTTCGCCATAACCCTGAATGACCAGACGGTTTGCTGGAATGCTTTCACTCATGAGTATGTTGGCCACAGACTGGGCCCGTTGTTGGGACAGAAGCTGGTTATAGTTTTCTGCGCCGCTGCTGTCGGTGTAACCGGAAATATCAATGCGGGTGTCTTTATATTCTTTGAGTGTTAACGCTACCGAGTGCAACACATTCTGGAAGCTGGGCAGTATCTGGCTGCTGTTGACTTCAAAGGTAATATTGCTGGGCATGACGAGCACCAGTTCGTTGCCATCACGTTTGACCTGAACCCCGGTGTTTGCCAGTTGCTCCCTGAGTTTGGCTTCCTGTCTATCCATGTAATAACCTACCCCGCCTCCCACGGCAGCGGCGGCCGTGGCCGTTTTCAGCATGCGTGAATTCCGGTTGTGCGCGCCGTCCTTTCGGTTGGCCGCGTAGGCGCCGAGAGCAGCAACCCCTGCACCAATGGCCGCACCTTTGGTGGCATTGCTTACTTTTTTATCGCCGCTGTAGGGGTCATAGGTCATGCACCCGCTATTAATAAAAAGAGAAGACAGCACAAGGCCACCTAAGATGCGTTTTGACGTATTGCGTGCGGTCATTTTATTGCTCCAGAAAAGTATGCGAAAAGTTTAATTATAGGATGCCTGAATAATGATGGAAACGAATCGCAGGAACAAATGCATGGCCAGGATGATCCGGCAAAGGACTTGACCTTTCATTAAAACCGGGCACTATAACAGCCCAGTCGAGTGTGTGACGACTTTATTACAATCGGGTGTTTTAACCAGCCTTTTTTAATCAGACCAATAATAAAAGAGCGTAGGAGCCAGAAGTCCATGACCAGTAAAATCGAAGTGTTGAAAATGAAACAAACCCGGGGTGCGTTTTGGGCTTTGGGCAAACAGCTTGGATTTAAAAACGGGATCGTTACCATTTTTAACACCCTCTATCGCAGCAAGGTAAAGGGACAAAACACCGGACAGGCTTTTTTCTCTTCTTTTTGGGATGCCTTGGACAAGCGTGAAGCTATTGTGTGTGATAACCAGCGTATCACCTTTGCTGAATTCAAAAATCGTACGTTTCGTTTAGCGAATGCCTTCAGTACCTTGGGCATTAATCAGAATGAGCGCGTGGCTGAGTTGTTACCAAATTGTCCTGAATGGTTTGAAGTGATGTTTGCCACTGCCGTGAGCGGACGCAGCATGCCCATGCTTAACTGGCACCTCAAGCCACATGAACTGGCAGCCTGTATTAATAAATCAGAAGCCACGGCTCTGGTTCTTGATTCCAGCTTTGTTGATGCAGTCAACAGTGTTAAAGACCAGTTCACCACGGTAAAACACTTGATCGTGCTTGGTGATAAGGCCCCCGAAGGCATGTTGTCTTATGAAAAACTGATTGCCCAGTCCGATGCCTTTGATCCAGCCGGTACTTTTGGCATGTCGGCTACGCCTTACAGCGGCGGCACAACAGGAACGCCCAAGTTTTTAAATACCAATGAAATGACTGATATTCTTGCACATGCCGATGATGAAAAACGTCGCGGCGCGTCCAAGGATGAAGTGGCGGGGCTGGCTCTGTTGCAACTGGGAGCGTTTTACTGGTACGAGCTGGGTGAATGCCGCGACCCTATTACCAACAATATAAGAACCCTGATTCCCGGTCCTTTGTATCACGCAGGGGTGCAAATAGCGGTGTTACCCTTCTTCCTTGGTGGCACGGCGGTTCCCATGCGTCGTTTTGATCCCGAACAGTTCCTTAAACTCATTCAAAACGAACGTATTAACTGGACCTTTGTTGCCCCCACCATGCTGGAAAGAGTGCTGGCATTACCCGACGACGTTAAAGCACGTTATAACCTCAGCAGCATGCACAGTATCGTTTGTGCCGCTGCGCCTTGTCCGCCGGATGTTAAAAAAGCCATCAACGCCTTATTCCGTCGCCAGGGCACGTCAAACGATGTGTTTATGGAATATTACGGTGCGTCCGAGACCGGTCTGATTTCAGTTCTGGTTCCTCAGGATTATCAGGCAGACGCCAATCGTTATAACAGTGTAGGTAAAATTCGTGCAGCGGAATGCCGTATTTACGATGCCGAAAAGAAAACCTGGGCACCGGCAGGACAAGAGGGTAAGGTATTAATCCGTTCACATATGGCGCTGGGTTTGCAATACAAGGGTGATGCCAAAAAAACCGAAGAAGCCTTTCTCGATGTAGAAGGCAAAACCTGGTACGACGATGGCTTGATTGGTTATGTCGATGCCGATGACTTCCTTTACCTGACCTCTCGCGCCAAGGAAATGATTATTTCAGGCGGGGTGAACGTATTCCCCAATGAAATCGAAGAAGTCATTAAAAAACACCCCGCCGTCTTTGACGCGGCGGTAGTGCGTGCGCCTGATCCTGATCTGGGCGAAGTGGCGGCGGCCTTTATTCAACTGCAAGCCGGGCAGAAAGCACCCAGCCTGGATGAGATAGTGAAGTTTTGCAAGGATCAGGGGCTTTATGGCTTCAAGTTACCCCGGCAGGTGTATTTTGAGAAAGAATTACCGCGTCAGCTTTCAGGTAAATTGATCAAACGTGATCTTGAAGAAAAGCTGTGGCAGGGTGTTCAGGCACACGGTTGATGTCTTGTTCTTGATCATTGGCAAGCAGTTTTCTGACGTATATCAGATAAGTGCTTGCTTCTAGATGTTCTTTTTTATTTGCTCAAACAGGCCAGTACCAAGGCCCAGAATTCAGAAAAATCATTCACAACTACATCGGGTTCGTAGGGAAATTTTTCGGTGCCGGGAAATATTTTTTTCAGCCAGGGTAAATCCCATTGGGCACCATTAAAAAAAACAGCCGTTTGATTGGCGCGTTTTGCTGCAATGGTATCGGTAGTGCTGTCACCGACATACCAGATGGCCGGTGTTGATTCCAGGTGCAGACTTTCACTGGCCTTTAATAGTTGATCGGGATGCGGTTTTCGGTGCTGTGCATCGTCACCACAAATGGCCATATCAAATAAATCCTTCCAACTGCCTTCTTCGACGCAGGCAAGTTCATGTTCAAAGAATTCCCTGTCCCTGTTGGTTATTATGCCTATTTTCAGTGGCAAGGCTCTGAGTCCGATGAGCATGTTGCGTACTTGGGGTTCGAAGGGTAAAACGGTTCCGTAATGTTTGCGGTAATGTTTGGTGAAAATTTCATGGGCGATTTTTTTTGCTTCCTGGTCATCACCAAACAACACTTCGAAAATGTCGGTGCGGGAAATTTTTCGATCTGCCTTTATTTTTGGATGCAGCTGGGCATTATTGCGCACGTATTGAATCAGCCGCGCATCTTCAATGGTTTTGCTTTTTTCCGGTGGCACCAGACGATGGAGCAAACCCTGTTCATTTAATTCAGGCAACATATCGTCAACAGCGTGGTACATGGCATCCATGGTATCGACAAGCGTTGCATGCCAGTCAAACAATATAATTTGAGGCGGTGTTAAAACAGCAACCGAAGGATGCCAGTCCGGCTCAATACGATGATAAGGGGGCGGTGGTGGAGGGTATTCCGGGGGGCGGATGTCCGCGAGTGAAACTTTGAACGCGGTGGCGTTTTGGTCCTGGATGTATTGCAGCAGATCCAGCAAATCATCGTAGCTATCAATAATGGCGTCAGGGGACAGGTCGGGCGCTTGTTGGAAAATTTGCCGGATATAGCCAGCATCCCAGCAGGCGCCATTGTAAAGTATGGCGGTCACACCGGCCCTTTTTGCGGTCACGATATCCTGATAACTGTCACCAATGTACCAGGTCTGTGTCGAGCAAGATTTGTTGATTAATTTGAGCGCTGTGTTAATCATTGCGGGATTGGGTTTGTAAGCGGTGACATCGTCAGCACAACAGAGGGTTGAGAAACAGGGCTGCCAGATGCCTTGATCCACTTCGGCCAG
>Ga0209873_1000060_pt1 | contig 16833 bp, 15 predicted proteins | sample GWRWT2_30Apr14_FD_187186 | JGI IMG/M metagenome (GOLD analysis project Ga0209873, IMG submission 187186) | Sand microcosm microbial communities from a hyporheic zone in Columbia River, Washington, USA - GW-RW T2_30-Apr-14 (SPAdes) (version 2) | ecosystem: Engineered > Artificial ecosystem > Sand...
GCATTACATCAGGCAAAGAGTATGCCGAACTGGAATGGCCCATTGATATTCTTATTGCCGTGGTGTGGGTCGCTTATGCCGTAGTTTTCTTTGCAACAATTGCGCGTCGAACCACCTCGCATATCTATGTTGCCAACTGGTTTTTCAGTGCGTTTATCATAACTGTCGCTATTTTGCATATTGTTAACAGCGCGGCCATGCCTGTTACTTTATTTAAATCCTACTCTGCTTACGCAGGTGCGATGGATGCAATGATCCAGTGGTGGTATGGTCACAATGCCGTTGGATTCTTTCTAACAGCAGGCTTTCTAGGCATGATGTACTATTTCATTCCTATTCAGGCAGGACGACCGGTTTATTCCTATCGTTTATCTATCGTTCATTTCTGGGCCCTTATTGCCATTTACATCTGGGCCGGTCCCCATCACCTGCACTACACTGCGTTGCCAGACTGGACACAGTCTTTAGGCATGGTGTTTTCTCTTATTCTGCTGGCACCCTCTTGGGGTGGCATGATCAACGGAATTATGACGCTTTCTGGCGCGTGGGATAAACTGCGCACCGATCCCATCTTGCGCTTTTTGATTGTGGCCTTGTCATTTTACGGCATGTCTACATTTGAAGGCCCGATGATGGCTATCAAAACCGTTAATGCGCTCTCTCACTACACCGACTGGACTATCGGTCACGTTCATTCCGGCGCATTAGGTTGGGTAGCCATGATTTCCATTGGGTCTATTTATATTCTGGTACCCAGAGCTTTTGATAAAACATCAATGTACTCAACCAACTTGATTAACATTCACTTTTGGATGGCAACGATTGGCACTGTTTTTTATATCGCATCTATGTGGATTTCAGGTGTCACTCAAGGCTTGATGTGGCGTGCAGTAAACAGTGATGGCACGCTTACCTACAGCTTTGTTGAGTCCGTTGCTGCATCACATCCCTATTACATCATTCGCGCGGTGGGTGGAGCACTCTTTTTGTCAGGCATGTTTATCATGGCCTATAACGTCTGGAAGACCATTCGTATGCCAACCCACTCATCAACTCAACACGTTGCGGCAGTTTAAGGAGCACATTACATGTGGCATGAATTTGTTGAAAAGAATCTGGCTATATTAATGGTATTGACCCTTGTTGCCATCAGTTTTGGCGGTTTGGCTGAAATTGTCCCCCTGTTTTTTATAAAACAAACTACTGAGCCTGTGGCTGGTTTAAAACCATTAACGGCTCTACAGCTTGAAGGTCGAGATATTTTCATCAGAGAAGGATGTAACACCTGTCATTCGCAAATGATCAGACCTTTTCGGGCTGAAACTGAGCGTTATGGGCCTTACTCAGTTGCGGGTGAATCGGTATGGGAGCACCCCTTTCTCTGGGGCTCAAAGAGAACAGGTCCGGATCTGGCACGTGTAGGCCAGCGTTACAGTGATGACTGGCATCGAGCACATTTACATAACCCGCGTGATGTTGTACCTGAATCGGTGATGCCTGCTTATCCATGGCTGGAGCAATCGTCGCTTGAGGATGCAAAACCCAGTGCCAAAATGGCTGCACTCAAGAAACTGGGTGTTCCCTACACCGAGAATGACATTGCTCAGGCTGATCAATCCGTTCAAGGAAAAACCGAAATGGATGCTGTCGTAGCATATCTGCAGCAGCTAGGTACCGTAATGAAAGGCAAACGATAAAACGAGGCTCACTATGTTAAACGGAATAGGCACCGTATGTGCGTTTGTCGCGTTTATTGCCATTTGTCTGTGGGCTTACAACCCCCGCAAAAAAAAGCAATTCGACGAAGCAGCACTCTTACCCTTCGCTGATGAACCGTCTTTCTCCCAAAGCAATCCGGTTAATCAAGACACTAAAAACGGAGACACACCTAAATGAGCAGTTTCTGGAACTGGTATATTGTTCTCATTTCGCTGGGCGTTATTTTCGGTTCAGCTGTTCTGCTTTTTTTTACACATAAAATGAAAGCGGGTGACATCAAGGAAGGCGAGTCAATGGGACACAGCTTTGATGGTATTGAGGAACTGAACAATCCTCTGCCCAAATGGTGGCATTTTATGTTTTGGGCCAGCATTGTGTACAGTTTGGGCTATTTAGTGCTTTACCCCGGACTGGGCTCTTATCCCGGACTTATTGGCTGGTCTTCGGATGGTCAATGGCAGTCAGAAATGACAAAAGCCGAAGAAACCTATCAACCGATTTTTGACAAAATGGCTGCAACACCCTTGGAGGAACTGACCAAAAATCAGGATGCGCTCAAAATAGGTCAGCGTTTATTCGCCAACAACTGTGCAATTTGTCACGGCTCAGATGCCCGGGGTGCTCAGGGTTTTCCCAATCTGACGGATAATGACTGGTTATATGGATCAGAACCTGAAACAATCAAACAGACTATCTTGCTGGGTCGTTCCGGTGTAATGCCGCCTATGGGAGAAGCATTAGGTGGAAATAAAGGCGTACACCAACTGGCGTCTTATGTCAGAAGTTTAAATGGTTATTCGGTGGATAAAAAAGCCGCTGCCAAAGGTGAAAAGAAATTCCAGGTGTATTGTGCTGTTTGTCATGGCTCCGATGCCAAAGGTAATAAACTCATCGGATCAGCCAATTTAACGGACGGTATCTGGCTTTATGGTGGCTCAGAAGAAATTGTTGAGAAAACGATCAACAACGGTCGTAATGGTAAAATGCCCGCACATAAAGACATATTAGGCGAAGAAAAAGTGCATATCCTTGCTGCCTACATCTACAGCCTATCTAAACATGAAAATAAGTAGTAGTAATGTGTAATGGGGAGTGGTCCAATGGCTTCTCCCTCTTTATGCGCTACCCGATACTTTATATAGCAAATGATAAGTTCATAAACCCTATTTATTATTTGCCACCAAGTGAGACCAGCCAGACGAATGACTCACAAAATTCCGCTTCACGAATACAAAGCTGACGACAGGCACGTGGGGAAAATTCGCAGCTCTTCAGCGCTCACCCCTGATAAAATATATCCAAAAGCAGTTAAAGGCCTGTTTGAAAAGCTACGTTCCTCGGCCGTATACATCATTATCGGCACCTACTTTTTTATTCCCTGGTTAGAATGGAATGGTCATCAAGCCATTCTGTTTGATTTACCTGAACGTAAATTTTATTTTTTTGCCTATACCTTCTGGCCACAAGATTTTTTTCTGTTGTCACTGGTCGCCATTGCTTCGGCCTTTGGTCTTTTTCTGATTACAACCTATGCTGGACGCGTCTGGTGCGGATACGCCTGCCCACAAACAGTCTGGACCAAAATATTTGTATGGATAGAAACCTTTGCCGAAGGCAGCCGGAATCAGCGTATTAAACTCGCCTCCAGTCCATGGAGTACCGATAAAATCAGAAAAATACTACTCAAACACGCTCTCTGGTTGCTCGTATCAACACTCACTGCCATTGGTTTCCTGGCCTATTTCGCCCCTATTCCTGTTTTCATTAAACAACTTACTGCGTTGGCTTTAGACCCGTGGCAATGGTTCTGGTTGATTTTTTTCACGGTGGCCACATACGTAAATGCGGGCTGGATGCGTGAACAGGTCTGTCTGCATGGCTGTCCTTATGCCCGTTTCCAAAGCATTATGTTTGATGCTGATACATTGATTGTTTCTTACGATGCGGCACGAGGTGAAACGCGCGGCGCACGCAAACGTGACAGTGACTACAAAAAACAAGGGCTCGGCGATTGTGTTGACTGCATGCAGTGTGTTCAAGTCTGCCCGACAGGCATTGATATCAGGAATGGTCTGCAATACGAATGTATTTCCTGCGCAGCCTGTGTGGATGCCTGTGATGAAATAATGGGCAAAATGGGCTATGAAAAAGGGCTTGTTCGTTACACCACACAAAATGCATTGGAAAACAAACCCACTCAAGGATTAATGCGTCCCCGTATTATTACGGTATCGGTGTTGCTTGCTGCAATTGGACTGACCTTGCTTGTTTTGCTTTTCACCCGTATGCCGGCCGAGCTGAATGTAATCAAGGATCGCAGCGCCCTTTATCGCGATACGTCCATGGGTTTGATCGAAAACAACTATATTCTCAAACTGATCAATAAAACCCAGAATGCAGAGACATTTCGTATCAAGGTCAATGCGATTGATGATCTTCACTACCGTGGCCCGCGTGAAATACGTGTTGAGGCCGGCGAAGTCCGTGATGTACCTGTCAGCCTGGAAATCCGTCCTGATTTAATGACACATGCCAATCAATTAATCAATTTCAGGATTGTGTCGGCACAAAATTCCGATCTTCAAGTGCAAGCAGAGAGTCGTTTTATTGGTCCCTTATGGGTGGAACAAAAATGAAAGAATCCCCCCTTATCCCTGTTAAACCCTGGTACAAGCAGTTCTGGCCCTGGCTAATAATAGCCTTGCCCGCCAGCTCTGTTATTGCTGGCTTGAGTACGCTGTATATCGCTTTTAACACCCAGGATACCTTGGTGCGCGACGATTGGTATAAAGAAGGAACCACGATCAATCGGCGTATTGAACTCGATAAAAATGCACTGTCACTGGGTTTAAGTGCCACGCTCACCGTAGACGATATAAACGGTGAGCTGCTGCTTGATCTGCACAGTACACAGCTTGATTACCCCTATCCCTCGCAGCTGAGCATGGAGTTTATTCACCCGACGTTGGCACAAAAAGATCAACGCCTCACCCTCATGTTGACCCAAAACGGGCGTTATCATGGCAATCTTGAACGTAGTTTGCTTGGAAAATACCAGCTGCTTCTATCCAATAAAATGCCTGATGCACCTGAAGTCACAACAACGCAGACGTATAAAGATGTCTGGCGTCTTATGCAAGTTGAATTCTTTCCGCTGAAAAATACCATCACACTGGGATCGTAGTTCGCATGAAAATGGACGCGTCAGTCGGCTGTTTTCACTGTGGTGAAAAAGTGCGTGAAACCAGTACGCTTACACTGACAGTATTTGGCAAGCTTGAATCTTTCTGCTGCCGGGCCTGTTTATTCGCTGCCGAAACCATTATCAATGGCGGTCTGTCGCAATATTACCTGTCCCGCACCGAATCTGTAGCCCCCTTTTCACCAGACACTTTATTATCCAGTGCCGAATGCTCTTTTTTTGATAATCCAGACAATCTCAACGAATTTTCATCACAAACAACACATGACGAACGCAGCACCTTGTTAACGATTGAAGGGATACACTGTGCCGCATGTGGCTGGCTGATCAAAAACCGTCTACTCCCACTCGACGGTGTGACGGCAATCACCGTCAACCCAGGTTCCCACCAGGCACAACTGAGCTGGCAGCCGCAAAAAATCCATCTCAGTCGCATCCTGAATCATCTGGCTGAATTGGGGTATAAGGCAACACCGCTTTGGTTGCTTACTCAAAACAGTGAAACCGAAAAACACCATAAAAAAACCCTCAAACGTCTCGGCGTAGCCGGCATGGGTATGATGCAGGTCATGATGTTCAGTATCGGTCTGTATGCCGGTGCATTCAGCGGCATTGATGATCTGTACAAAGAATTATTACGCTGGGTGAGTCTGTTAATATCAACCTGTGTGCTGCTGTATTCAGCCCCACCCTTTTTTATTAGTGCATTTAAAGGGCTCAAAGCCAAAACACTCAACATGGATGTGCCCATAGCACTGACCATAGGCAGCACCTATCTCATCAGCATTTGGGCTACATTGATTCATCAAGGTGAGGTGTATTTTGACGCGGTTACCATGTTCATTTTTTTTCTCACGCTGGGACGTTTTCTTGAAGCCAGCGGTCGCCACAAAGCCAATCAAAGTGCGCAGGCCTTGCTCAAATGTTTGCCCCACACTGCCATTCGTTTATTGAACAATGGCAACAGCGACGTTGTCTCTATCCACACACTGCAAGCCGGTGAGAAAATTCTTATCAAACCCGGCACAACGATACCTGTTGATGGACGCATTCTTACGGGAGAAAGCAGTGTTGATGAATCACTGCTCACCGGTGAAATGAATCCAAAACAAAAACAGCCGGGCGACCAGGTGCTCGGTGGCAGTCAAAATGTTGATGGCATCCTGGAATTGGAAGTCACACATCGCGTTCAAAACTCGCTGCTGTCCACCATTATGCAATTAATGGAACGCGGCCTGGCCGAAAAGCCCGCCATTGCCGTGATTGCCGACAAAGTTGCCAGTTATTTCGTAGGCGTATTATTGCTGGTAGCTGCCTGTGTTTTTATTGTCTGGTGCTTTATTGATGCCGACCGTGCATTGTGGATTACTCTGTCGGTGCTGGTAATCAGCTGTCCCTGCGCCTTGTCGCTGGCCACACCCATTGCATTAACGGCGGCCAGTAATGCCCTTATGAAAAAAGGCGTACTTATCACCCGAAGCAATGTGATTGAAAAACTGGCACAAGCAGACAGCATTATTTTTGATAAAACAGGCACGCTGACCCAAGGTCGTTTTTTTCTGCAAAAGATTGTCCCTTTGAGCAATCTCAACGAAACCGAATGTCTTGAACTGGCCACCCTGCTAGAAAAAAATTCAGAACACCCTATTTCAGTGGCCTTTAAACAACGGCGCGAGATCAACGCCACCCAGTTTGTCGCCGATATAAAAAACGTTGCCAATCAGGGCATGGAAGGTGAAATCAAGGGCCAACGTTATCGTATTGGTAAAGCCAGTTTTAGCGCGGCCCTCTATGCCAGTTCACCGCCTGTCTATACACCCGCACAGAGTCTTACCACCAGCCAGTCTATTTTACTCAGCTCACAAGACGGCCCAATTGCCTGGTTTGAAATTGAAGACAGCTTACGCCCTGAGGTGATCGCAGTAATTGAAAATCTGCATGCCCGACACATGAACCTGCAGATGTTAAGCGGTGACCCATCACCTTCTGCACTTGCCTTGGCGCACTCGCTTGGTTTTGATGCGGCCTATAACAATTATTCACCGACAGACAAAATGGCTTTTGTACAACAACTACAGCAACAAGGTCATCACGTAATCATGGTGGGTGATGGAATTAACGATGCGCCGGTATTGGCACAAGCGAATATTTCCTTTGCCATGGGCAGTGGGACGGATCTGGCAAAAACCAGTGCAGACATTGTTTTGCTCAATGCCGACATCAAACAGATTCCGGTCACCCTCGACATGGCACAACGCACCCTGAAAATTATTCGTCAAAATACAACCTGGGCCATTGTGTATAATGCCCTTGCCCTGCCCCTTGCGGCCTTGGGTTATGTCGAACCTTACATTTCAACCATTGGCATGTCAGTCAGTTCGCTGGTGGTGGTGCTAAACTCACTACGTTTACACAACGACCGCTGACCTATGTGTTAATTCAGCTCAATTGCCAGACCCGGTGATACCATGGAATCACTTTTTATTATCATTCCACTCATAGTGATCATTGTCATCATCGCCAGCTGGGCTTTTATATGGGCCGTGAATAAAAACCAGTTTGATGATCTCGAATCCCCCGCCCAGGACATTATTTTTGATGACCGCCAGTCACGTCAGTCGTTAATTAATCCGTCACCACTCCAGCCCCCGCACGATACACCACCCCATGATTGATCAGGCAGCGCTCCTCTCTTCTTTGGCAATAGGTTTCTTTGGCAGCGCCCACTGTTTTGTCATGTGTGGCGGTATTGCCTCGGCACTGTCCTTTGCCATCCCCTTGCCCCAACAAAAATGGCGTATTTTCGCCTACCACCTGCTTTTTGGACTCGGGCGCATTAGCAGTTACGCAGTGGCTGGCGCGCTGGTCAGCACAGTGAGCAGTACACTGGGAGGCATGATCGACAATAACGCGGTGATTATTTTTCGCAGTTTCTCAGGAATCATGCTTATTTTGATGGGCCTGTATGTGGCCAACTGGTGGCGGGTATTGGTACACCTCGAACACGCCGCTGCAGGATTATGGAAAATAATCTCACCAACCATTAACTATTTCAAACCCGTCAACACCTTATGGAAAGCCTACTGCATTGGTCTGATCTGGGGATGGCTGCCCTGCGGACTGGTCTACAGCGTGCTGCTCTGGTCCGCAGCTGCCGAGCATGTCTTAAACGGCGCATTGATTATGCTGTGTTTTGGCCTGGGTACCCTGCCCGCCGTATTAGCCACCGGCAGTGTGGCCGCCGGTTTCCAGACCTTTTTTCAACGACCCGGCTATAGAAAGCTGGCGGGCTTACTTATTTGTCTCTTCGGACTGTGGACACTGCTCGGGCCACATTTGCTGCCGGCACACCATCATGGAATGTAAATGCTGTTAGCCGATTAGTTTATTCCCGCAATAATTAAACTTTTTGCATAACGTCGGTCAGTTGCAAAGATATGATCAATTATCCAGTTTCTCAAAAACATAATAAATTTTATTAAATTCTCGTCTGACATTTCGGTGTTTATCGTCTTTATGTGCGCATGAAATTCCACTCTTAATGCATCATGCGTTTTAAGGTGTTCATCAAAATCTTTATAGTTGGCCCGTTTAAGTAATTGCTCTTCATCGGATAAATGTTTCAGCGAGATACTGGCAAGTTCATTTATAACAGACATAATTTGTGCTTTGCTGCCATTATTCGAGAATGTCTTATATAGAATATTAATAGTATCAAATATTTTTTTATGCTGATGATCCATGCTGGGTATTTTGAGGATAAAACCTTCATGCCACATTGCAATGACATCACTTCTTTTATCAAGTTCTTCTTCGCCTAATTTGATATATTTGGTAAACACATCGGGTAATTTAAATCTGCTGGTTAATTGAATCGCGCTTCGACTTAAGAAATTCAGCTCCATCACCCAACGCAGATCGCTTCTGGATCGACCCGTTACATCACTGGCAATGGCCGACACTTGGAGAGCACTGTCGGCCACTTGTGCAGCCACAATAGAATGATGTTCTACTGCGGTAGAAATTTGTGCATTGATATTTACTAATTGCTCAATAGTTACAGCAATTGATTGCAAGGCTTGACCTAGCGTATGCGTATTATCAACAACACGTACACTTTGCTCATGGGTTTGCTGCATATTGTGAACCGCACTCGAGGTTCCTGCGTTAAGCTCATCAATCATTTTGCGTATGGACTTGGTTGCGTCATTCGTTTTTGAAGCCAATGTTCTGACTTCTTCTGCCACAACAGAAAATCCTCGGCCGGCTTCGCCTGCCCTTGCGGCTTCAATGGCAGCATTGAGTGCCAATAAATTGGTCTGATCAGAGATACCTGCGATTACATCAAGAATGCGGGTAATCTGCTGACTTTTTTTATTAAGCTCGTTGATTGTCAGTACACACAGCTCAATACTGGCAGCCATTGTTTTAATCAACTCAATGGTTGACGTAGCCTCATTTACCCCCTTAGACGAGTAAAGTTGAGCTTGTTGAGTATTCGTATTCGCCAACTTGATATTTTGTGCCACTTCATTGACCGTTGTTGTTAACTGCTGCATTGAGGAGGAAAGTACGTTTGTATTTTTTTTATTTCATCCATACCTGCAACAGTGGAATCAAAATTCCGTCGTAACATTCCAGTACGTCTTGTTTGTTCATTTGCGGTGTCATAAATCGCCGCCATAAAACTGGATAAATCTTCGACCACTTCACCCAAAGACCATCGAACGGAGCCTTGTGATCCACTTGGGGTAATCGAGAAATCAAAATGTTTTATTTTTTCAAGCAGCTTGAAAATCATTGAAGGTTCATCGCCCAGGATTTGGGTAATGTTTTTTATTGCCTTCATAAGAAAAAATGTGCAGACCAAAATTAATGCCATACCCAAAACACCCACATTGCGTTGAATTGTTTTAATCGTTTTCAATGCAGGCAGCACGGTATTATTTGTGTACGCATTTAATTCATTTTTTAAAGCCTTCACACTTTTGTTAGATGTGTAAAATAACAATTCAAATCGTTCAAATTCAGCTGTTTTGGCTTGATCTGTATCGAATAATTGACTTACGCGCAGAAACTCTGCGGTATATAAGCGCATATCTTGCGACAGAATGGAGGTGTCTGTTTTTGTAAAAGCAAGACGTTCAGAAATTCCCTGAATTAATTGCTGTATTTCTTGAGATTTTGATTTTCCTTCGTTAGCCAGCTGTTGTTGTTTTTCACTATGACCGGCATGGTTAACACGCTCAAAAATATTTCTTCTTAAATTCTCGTAATCCAGCTCCACTGAGGCAAGAGAGCTTTGCACTTGACTGATAACGAAAAGATTCTCTACCTGAGTCTGCTGTCTTTTAGCAAGCACTATAAAAACCAAAAGCAAACTTGTTAAAAGCACAACAGGAAAAAGTATCTGTAATCTAAGTTTGGAAGAGTACTTCATGAGTGTCCCTAACCAGGAAATAGAATGATTACCCGACGATTATTACGTTATGAAAGCTTGTTAAATTTTTATGCGTTTGACTTGCAGGCGAAAAAACACTTATTGATTAACGCCTAGTCATAAGAATTTAGAAGCGCAAGGGCACGGGATTTTTTTCAGTCAGACGGGTTAAACAGCGTTGAATTTCTTTTTGAGATTCAACGCTGCTTATCTATTCACAGGTAACACGTGTTTTTTGCGTGGTCAGCGTAATCCCGTTAAAGCTCAGGTTTTTACCAGTGGCCAGAAAAGTAACAAAAGGGTGAGCGTGATCATGCCCATAAAAATGTTCATGGGAATGCCTACGCGTAAAAAGTCTTTGAATCGGTAGTCTCCAGGACCATAAACCATCAGGTTGGTTTGATAACCAATGGGGGTCGCAAAACTGGCCGAGGCCCCCATCATAATGGCAAAAACAAAGGGCTCAGCATTCAAGCCGGCTTTTTCGGTCATTTCCAGCGCAATAGGTAAAATCAAAATAGCCGCTGCATTGTTGGAAATGATTTCCGTAAGCATAGTTACGGCGACATAGGTCATTACCAACAACAACCACGGTGTGCCATGACTGAAATCAATCAGCGCACTTGCCAGATAAGCGGCGACACCGGTTTTGCTTAACGCGGCGCCCAGGGAAAACGAAGCCGCGATGGTGATGATCACGGTAAAATCGACACTTTTTTCGGCTTGCCCTATAGAGCAGCAACCGCTAATGATCATTAAAGCCACCCCTATCAGCGCAGCATTTAGCATACTTAACCAACCAAAACCGGCAGTAATGACCATGCCAGCCAAAATTGCCCAAGCCAGATACGCACGATCATGCCTCGGCTGCTCTGTGTTCAAGTCATTAATCAATAAAAAATCTTTGTTATAACGCTGCCGTGTCACAAACGCCGGCCTTGCTTCTAACAACAGCGTATCACCGGCTTCAAGTTTAATATTGCCCAGATTACCCTGCACACGTTCGCCGTTACGCGCCACGGCAAGCACGGCCGCACCGTAACGGTTGCGAAATTTGGCATCACGAATGGCGTGACCCACCGCTTCACAATGGGGTGAAACAACGGCCTCCACCAGACAGCGTTCTGAACGGTCCTTCACCAGTGAGGCCGCATGCGTATCATCCACCGAAGGGATAATGCCGTTGATTCTTAACAGATCAGAAATTGCCTGGGTATCGCCAGCAAACACCAGACGATCGCCACCGCATAGTTTTTCATCGGCTGAAACAACCGCAATAACAGTATCAGCACGTTCAATTTCAATCAAAAAAATGCGTTTTAAATGCCGCAAACCCGCTTCTTCCACCGTTTTTCCAACCAAAGGACCATTGTGGGCAACGGATACTTCCAGGGTGAATTCGCGCAAATTACCAAAGGCATTTTTATCTTTGTAATTAGGCAAGAGCTTGGGGAAAAACAACCACATGTAAAGCACCCCGGCTATAGCTACCGCCAAACCAATGGGTGTGATGGCAAATAAGGAAAATCCTTCGTGACCGGTGAGTGCCTGATATTGTCCATTCACCACCAGATTGGTGCTGGTGCCAATCAAGGTAATAGTGCCGCCAAGAATGGCACTGTAACTTAATGGGATCATCAGTTTGGAAGGTGCGACGTCAATTTTGCGCGCCCAGGCATGAACGGCTGGAATCATGGTCGCAACCAGCGGCGTGTTGTTGAGAAATGCACTCAACAGCGTGACCGGTATCATCAAACGCGCCAGTGCAGAACGTAGCGATGTTGGCTGCCCTAATAACTTATTCACCAGCAAGTCGACGGCGCCGGAGGAATAAATTCCTGCAGCGGCCATAAACATGACCGCCACTGTAATCAAACCGTCATTACTAAAACCTTCCAGGGCTTCACGGGGCGTCAGAATTCCAGAAACACTTAAGAGGGTGAGCGCTCCCATCATGACCAAATGCGGACCGATATTTGTGAAAACCATCACCAATAACGCACTGAACGTCAGTGCTAAAGAAAACCAGCCTTGCCATTCCATACTAAATTCCTTCTGTTAAGTCGTTAAAAAGCGTCGCTAGAATAGGGCTTTTATTAAAAACAATAAAGAATATGAATAGCATAAATATAAACCATTTAGTTATATGCAATGTTCTTTTATTATTCGTTTTTACAAACGGATCAGATGAACAAAACCCAAGAAGTAAGCAAGATGAATAGACTCGCTGAGTTGCGGCTGGCATTTTTTATCGCCTTGCGTTATGCCCGCCAGAAACGGGGATATATTGAAGTCTGCAAATTAACAAATACGTGGCAATTGTTCGCCACTGAGCCAATCAACCATACGATACCCACCCAAGAGCGTTTCCATTTGTACAAAGGCGTGCTCATCGGCCAGAACGCGGCCTATGATGCTGGCATCCTGGCCTAACGGATGTTGTCGCATTACGCTGAGGAGTTTACGCGCATCGTTTGGGTCACAAATACATACCAGTTTGCCTTCGTTGGCGACATACAACGGATCCAGCCCTAATAACTCACACGCCGCTGAAACTTGCGGTTTGATCGGCAGGGTATTTTCGTGAATCAGCATGCCCACTCTGGATTGTTGCGCCAGCTCATTGAGCGTTGTCGCCAGGCCGCCACGTGTTGGATCACGCAGGCAACGGATACCGGGCACGACTTCGATCATACAAGCCACTAGATCGGCCAGACTGGCGCTGTCGGACACAATTTGCGTTTCAAATTGCAGATTTTCCCGGTGTGACATGATGGCAATACCATGATCACCCAAGCTACCACTGAGAATAATGGCATCACCCGGTTGGGCCTGATCACCCGAAAAATTAACGGCGGACGGCACACGGCCAATTCCGGTGCTGCTAATATACACACCGTCCCCTTTACCCCGCTCCACCACTTTAGTATCGCCGGTGATAATTTTAACCCCCGCCTCTGTGGCGGCCCTGGCCATACTGATGACAATTTTTTCCAGAACCTTTAGCGCCAAACCTTCTTCCAGAATAAAGGCCACTGAAAGATAAAGCGGCACTGCCCCACCCATGGCCAGATCATTCACGGTGCCATGCACCGCCAAACTGCCAATATCACCGCCCGGAAAAAACAAAGGCGAGACAACATAACTATCGGTAGTCATCACTAAACGACCCGCGTCCACAGCAAATAAAGCCTGATCGTTATTTTGTGCCAGTAAGTCATTATCAAAATGCGTTTTAAAGAGCATTTCTATGAGTTGCGCACTGGCACGCCCGCCGCTGCCATGCACCAGTTCTACCCTGCCGTTTTTTATATCCAAACGATTAAAAGGTGTTCTGATAGTTGAAGTAATGGATTTATGCTTCATTGATTGTATTGATCTTATAACGAGGATCTCTGAAACGCCCATAGGACCAATAAGCCGCACAGGCGCCTTCTGACGACACCATGCAGGCACCCAAAGGATTTTCCGGGGTGCATGACGTGCCAAACAATTTGCATTGATGTGGTTTTTTAATGCCTCGAATAATTTCCGGACAACGACAGCTTTTCACTTCACTTGCCGGAGCTGTTTCAACCGGAAAGCGCAGGTTCGCATCGTAGGCGCTGAAATTTTCCCTGATTTGCAAGGCACTGTGCGGTAAATGGCCCAGACCACGCCATTCAAAACTTTTCGTCTGCGTAAATACTTCAGCCATTAAGGCCTGTGCCTTACGATTGCCACCTGGAGTAACAGCCCGACTGTATTGATTTTCAACACAATAAGTCTCGCGGTTAATTTGATGTATGAGCATGAGTATCGACTGCATCACATCCAGCGGCTCAAAACCCGAAATCACCATGGGTTTTTTATATGTGCGTGCAAAAAATTCATAGGGCTCACTGCCGATCACCGTGCTCACATGCGAGGGGCCGATAAAACCGTCTATATTCAGCTGTCCATCAGCAGGCGTCAAAATAGCCAGCAAAGCAGCCGGGGTTAGCACATGATTGCAATCAACGGAAAAGTTCGGCTGTTTTATGGCTGCAGCTTGCTTAATCACCACGGCAGTGGGCGGTGTAGTGGTTTCAAAACCAATGGCTAGAAAAATAACCTGTCGCTGCGGGTTATCCTGACTTATTTTCAGTGCATCAAAAGGTGAATACACCATACGAATATCTGCGCCTGCTGCTTTGGCTTTAAACAGGCTACTTCCACCGCTGGCTGGAACCCGCAGCATATCGGCGTAGGTGCACAAAATTGCGTCATAGCCTTGTACACGCTCAATAGCCCGATCAATACAGGAGGAGGGTAACACACAGACCGGGCAACCCGGACCATGAATAAATTCAACGTTATCGGGCATTAAATCGGGTAAACCGTAACGAAAAATAGCATGCGTATGCCCCCCGCAAAATTCCATCAAGCGGTAAAAACGATCAGGACGCACTGTTTTTTTGATCTCAGACGCCAAAGCCTGTGCCACATCCCGCTGGCGGAATTCATCTATGTATTTCATGCGTTATTCCATGGCATGCAAACGCGCTAGTTCGGCAAAAATTTCCAGCGTTTTGGTGGCTTCGTCTTCATCGAGTTTATTTAAAGCAAATCCGACATGAATCAGCAGATAGTCGCCCACGCTGACATCGTCCACCAGGGCCAGCGACACTTCTTTTAGAATGCCACCCAAACTCACCTTCGCTGTGTCAGCAGAAATATCAACACTAATAACCTGAACTGGCATCGCCAAGCACATGACTCTAAACCACCCGCACCAGATTTTGTCGCGCCCGTTCTAACCAGGCGAACCACGCGACCATGCCTTCGCCTGTTTTGCTTGAAAGCGGTAATATCTCAATGGCAGGGTTCACTTGCCGTGCATAATGAATGCACTGTTGCAAATCAAAGTCGACGTAAGGCAAAAGATCTATTTTGCTGATAAGCAATAACGAGGCAGCATGAAAGATATGCGGATACTTCAACGCTTTGTCTTCCCCTTCAGTGACCGACAAGATAAGTACTTTATTTTGTTCGCCCAGATCAAATTCAGCCGGACACACCAGATTTCCCACATTTTCAATAAACAACAGGTCATGCTGCGCAAGATGAAGTTCCTCAAGCGCATGCCCAACCCCATGGGCTTCAAGGTGACAGCCTTTGCCGGTATTGATTTGCACGGCCGGCACGCCGGTCGCCCGTATTTTTTCGGCGTCAAACGACGTTTGCTGATCGCCTTCAATCACCTTGATGGCGCAGCTTGATTTCAATTTTTCTAGGGTATTAACCAGCAAGGTGGTTTTGCCTGCGCCCGGGCTCGATACCAGGTTCAGTGCAAGGATGTTCTTTTTGTTGAACAACGCTCGATTGTGTCTGGCGTAATGGTTATTGCTATCGAGTATATTTTTTTCCAGATTGATCAAACGATGATGATGACCACCTTCCGTCCGGTCATGGTCATGGTCATGGTCATGGTCATGGTCATGGTCATGGTCATGGTCATGGTCATGGTCATGGTCAATAGCGTGACAGCCACATACGGTACACATCAACACACCTCTAAAAATTTTATTTGCATTTGATCACCCGCCACAATATCCAGATCAGCGCTCTGACAGTATGAGCAATTATCAATATAACTCTGTATGACCACATCCTGACCACACGACTTGCAACGTGCACGCCCCGGCACTTGTTCAATAATCAGAGTTGCCTGCTGTGCAAGCGTGTCTGGTTTAATGGCATCAAAACAAAAGCGTAAGGCATCAGCTTCAACACAGCTCAAATCGCCCAGCAGAAGATGAACACCTGTAACCTGTGAAAAGTGTTCTTGTTGCGCACACTCTTCAAGAATGGACAGAATAGTTTCACACAAAGAAAGCTCATGCATTCACTTTTCCTTTTGCACAAAACGTGTCCGTCCTGGCACGAAAAAAGTACTTGGAAGCCCGACTAAAAAAACGCATTATGCCGCTTGATTTACGTGATGTCTCGCATAGTGCACCCCTGGGTAGGCTATTGCGAGTAAAACTATAATAAGCGGAGATTCTCATGACTATCTATCAGGACAATACCTATTCTATTGGTCAAACACCTTTGGTGCGTTTGAATCGTATCTGTACTGGACACGTATACGCAAAACTTGAAAGCCGGAATCCAGCCGGTTCGGTGAAATGCCGGATTGGCGCCAACATGGTGTGGGATGCAGAAAAAAAAGGTTTACTAAAACCCGGCATGACCCTGGTAGAACCCACCAGCGGCAACACCGGTGTGGCTTTAGCCTACGTCGCTGCTGCACGTGGCTATAAATTAAAACTCACCATGCCTTCGAGCTTCAGCATTGAACGTCGAAAATTGATGAAAGCCTTGGGTGCGCAGTTGATTCTCACCGATCCCAAAAAAGGTATTCGCGGGGCCATAGCCGTCGCCGAAGAGATTGTTAACAGCGATCCGGCGCAACACCTGATGCTGCAACAGTTTGAAAATCCGGCCAACC
>Ga0209873_1000061_pt1 | contig 16747 bp, 16 predicted proteins | sample GWRWT2_30Apr14_FD_187186 | JGI IMG/M metagenome (GOLD analysis project Ga0209873, IMG submission 187186) | Sand microcosm microbial communities from a hyporheic zone in Columbia River, Washington, USA - GW-RW T2_30-Apr-14 (SPAdes) (version 2) | ecosystem: Engineered > Artificial ecosystem > Sand...
AAAGAATGTAGTGCTTCATGGCCAAGTCGTCCGAGGGTTTTTGCCCCACGCTCTTCGGGGGTTGGGTGAAGCTGGTGGGCGCACTAGAATGAAGCTCAATACCCTTTGAAGCCTGCTCGAAGGGAGCATATTCAGGAGGAACCCATATGAAACTGTCATCGGCCATCATGGTCATCGCGGGCCTTGGCTCGACACTGCTGGCACAAGCGGCCACCACGGCACCCACCGTCAACCTTGGGACCGTCGCCACCTTCACCACCTTCGTCGATAACGATGCCCGCAATTACGCGCAGCAATACGATCGCCAACTGACGTTTTCGCTGGCCAGCGATGCGACGGTGCGCATCGACATGCGCGAAGTGGGCAACAGCCACTGGTTGGATCAATACGCCCACGGCCTGGCCGTCGGTAGCTTCACCTTGCTGAACTCAAGTCAGCAGCTTCTGGGCACTGCCAGCCTCGACCCGAGCTTCAACGGTACCCAGTCCAGTTGCAACTCCGGTGGCTTTTGCAATGTAGCGTTTGCCAAGGGCTACACCTTGACCGCCACGCTGGCCTCAGGCACCTACACCATGGAGCTCACAGGCAAATGGCTGAGCAGCAATGCTTCGCCGCTGAACTTTGGTGTGTTGGTGGTGGGTGCGGCTGACCAGGGCGCCTACCTCAATGCCTTCACGCCAGCCACCAATCTGCCCGAGCCTGGCTCTTGGGTTTTGATGGCCCTGGGCTTCTGCGGTGTGGCTGCGGTCACGACAGCGAAGCGCAAGGCCTGAGGAAACACTGCGTGTTAGCGTAAGTAAGGATGTCTGAACCGGCCGAGGCTCCAACCAATAAAGAATTCGTCAATGGCATGTCAACTTCTTTCTTGACACTGCTTTCAGACCTCTCTTCAGGCGGTTCAATTTTCCTCAACCATGACTGAGCACAGTCCACCGTGCTGCCCACCGCGCCATACTCGCTGATCAAGCCTTCGCCCTCGACCTTCCAGATGCGGCCATGCTCACTGTGTTCCCCACGCAGGCACACGACGCGGACTTTCTTGCCCACGTTCGGGCCCTTGGTGCCCAGGGCGCCTTCGATGATTTCGGCGTGATCGCCAGCTTGGATTGGTTTCATATGAGCTTTCTTGTTGATTAGGCCCAGGGCCTAGGGCAGGTGGGCTTACCTTGCCCGCCAAGGATGTGGCGCTTGCGTTTCATTGTTTTCGCCCGCGTGCTCGCTGTGGAATGTGTAGTGAGTGCGGAACGCGATGTCCAGGACGTAGACGGCCAGTGCTTCTGCCTCTTTAGGCGATCGCTGGAACTTCGAGCGGTAGTACGCGGCCAGAGACTTCTGGGCAAGGGGATATTGACGTTGAATTGCTTGATAGACCTCTCGATAGCTTGGCCCCTTCTTCGCCCATGCCTTGAGTTCATCGTCCACTTCAGTGCGATTGTTGTAGGGCAGGCCCAAGCTGGCCCAAGGGCGCAAAGCGGCGTTTGCCCACATATTCTCAACCGTGGTCCTTAGCCGGGCAGTGGATTGAAGGGTCCCGTCGTTCTCTCCCCGGCCCATGGTTCGATCAAGCAAGTTTTCCAGCTTCTGAACGGGCTTTGGCAAGAAGTTGACCGCATACCTAACATCACGACGAAACTGTATGGTGCAGGCGGGCCCCGTCCGGTCAGGCTCGGCGATGTGAACTTGCCAATCGGATAGAAATCGGTAAGGTTGCTCGATGTCGATGATCCACGCAGGTCGTGGCAACCCTTTCGATTGAAATATGAAAGGTGGCCACCACCTGCGTGAAGCAATTAACCTGAACTCCTGAGGTTGGTCCTCTGTCTTGATGCGGGTGAGAAAGCTGCCCCAATCCACCTCTTCTTTAATCAAGAAAAGGGTGTATGTATCACCCTGCCATCCCTGCGGCGTTTCAACCATCACCAAGCGGCTGCCTTGCCTTGCCACTTTCTGCCAGTAGATGAGTTGCTGCGAATCTTGTCGCATGTTGGGGCGCTTGTCGAACTGGGTGGAATCCGCATGTAGCGCATCTCCTCCAGAGATATCTGAGTCTCGAGCCCCAAGCACCAACATGCTGTTCAAGTCAGAGGGCAATTTTGGAAGGGTGTGGAGCTGACCTGCATTGGAGTGGAATGCGGCATCGGCTATTCGAAGTGCTTCTTTGCACTGATCGATTGATCCGTTTATCAGCTTTGGCCAAGTGTCCGCGACGCTGACCGTTGAAACGCCAGCCAGCGCCAGTGCCAGGCTGATCCGCTTGAGGGCCTTGCTGCAGACATTCGTGGCGTGCGATGTGATATCACGGTACATGTGGGCCCCCTCAGTTTGTGTTGTGTAACCAGCTTACCTGCGCGGGAGGCAAGATTTGTACGATTTGAGTGGCAGACCCAGGCGGTCTTTCCGCTCGAAAGGCACCGACCATTCAAGTTCGGTTTCCGAACCCACCAAGCAAAAAGCCCCGTACTTTCGTACAGGGCTTCGCTTATTTGGCTCCTCGACCTGGGCTCGAACCAGGGACCTACGGATTAACAGTCCGGCGCTCTACCAACTGAGCTATCGAGGAATATGTTGGTTCAATTGTGTTGCTTGGCTTGCGCGTTGCAATGATCAATCAAGAACGAAACTATAGCAGTTTTTCTGGTCTCTCTGCAAGCTCGCGTATTTTTTTGCGCATCCACTTCAGAAGTCAGCCTGCACTGAAGCGGTCACCGTGCGCCTGGCGAGCGGAAACAGGTATGCATGGTTGAACTGCAGTGGTGCCTCACGCCAAGCCCGGGTGTCGAACAGGTTCTTGATGCCCAGGCGCCAGGTCAGCGCGCCTTGCTGGCGCCAGCCTTGCACGTAGCGCAGCCCTGCATCGACACGGGTCCAGGCCGGGATGCTGATGCTGTTGTCTTCCAGCACCATGCGACGGCCTTCGTGCACCACTTGGCCTTGCACGGTCAGGCCCTGGAGCATGGCGATCTTGTAGTCGGCCGACAGCTTGAAGGTGTACTCGGGCACGTTGACGGGCTGCTTGCCGTTGAGTTGGGCGTTGGCGCTGCCTTGGCGTTCAGCGTGCAGCAGCATGGCGCTGGCGTTCACATCCCAGGGGCCCCAATGTGATTGAAGCTGGCCTTCCAGCCCGGTGTGCACCGCCTGGCCGTCCAGGGTGTAGGTGCGGTCGGGCAGGGTGTTGATGGTGCCTGCCTGGGGGCGGTGGATCTGGAAGGTGTTGAGTGCCCAGCCCCATTCGGTCTCCTGGCCTTTGACACCGATTTCGAACTGGCGGCTTTTCTGGGCGGGCAACGGTTCCCCAGCATTGGCATAGGCAGCGAAAGCGGGCGTTGTGTCGGGGGCATTGGGGGATTCAACGCCTTCGCCCCAGCTGGCGTAAACCTGTCGCTTGGGTGCAAAGGTGTAGCCCAAGGCCATCCAGGGCGTCGTGAAGGTCTGCTCGGCGGTCTTGCCGGCCAGGCTTTGCGTGCTCAGCGCCACGTAGCGGTGCAGCTGGGTGTGCCGCAATCCCAGCCAAGCATGCCATTGCGCCGACAAGGCGATGGCGTCGCTCACCGACAGTTCGGTGTGCTTGAGGTGGCGGATGTGCTGTGCCGTGGTGATCGCCGGGTCGCGTGCATAAGGACCGAACTCGCCCGAAATATTGCCTGGACTCAACAACAACCTGTTGAAAGCTGACGAGTTCAAGTCGGTACGCTGGCTGGTGCGCAGGGCTCCAAGGCGCAGCGCATGCGTCGTGCCGCCAACCTTGATTGGCTTGCCTTGCAGTGCAATGTTCAGTGCTTGGCTGATGCGCTTTTCTGCTTCACTCTGGTAGTCGTAGACGTCGAATGTGCCATCGCTGCAATAGCTGGCGAGCGAGCTCCCGCAACCAAAGGGGAACACGGTGCGATCGTCGCTGTACAGCTGCTGGATACCGTAGGTGGTGGTCAACCCCCAATCAGCATTCAATTGCGAGGTCCAGCGCAGGGTGCCGGTGGTGCCTTCCATCACCACGGGCATGGCCCAGGGTTGATGGTTCAGGTTGATGTCGGGGTTGATGCTGCTGGCGGCAGGCAATGCACCGCCCAGCAAGCTGAAGCCCGGCACGCTGGCCTGTTGGCGACGGCTGCGCTCGATTTCAAACTCAAGCAGGTTGCTGGCATTGACGCGCCAATCGGTGGCCAAGGCCAGCAGGTGGCGTTGGCCATTGGCATAGCGCTCGTTCGGATCCAGCTGCTCATAGGCCACGTTCAGGCGCAGCCCGAAGGCCTGGCCCACACCAAAGCGCTCGGACAGATCCACGGCGCCCAACAGGCTGCTGCCGCCGGTGAAGGCCAGCGTGGCGGAGCGCACATGGCCGGTGGAGCGCTTGACGAGAAAGTTCACCAGACCGCCGGGCGAGCTGAGGCCGGCCTGCATGCCGCTGGTGCCCTTGAGCACTTCCACGCCATCTTTGTTGTCCAGCGGGATGCTGGTCTCCGCAATGATGGGCAGGCCTTCGCGGCGGTAGTTGTAGGCGTTGTCCAGCGTGAAGCCACGCACCGACAAGAAGTCCCAGTAGCCCTGGGCGTTGTACGAATCGCTGATGCTGGCATCCAGGCTGGTCAGGTCAGCCAAGCGTTGTGCGCCGCTGTTCTTGATCGCGGTGCTGGAAATGGTTTGCGCCTGCATGGGCAATTGCCAGGCGGGTGTGTCGCCAAAGCCGGTGATGCTGGCCTGGTTGACGCGCGGGCTGCTGGCGTTGACGGTGACCGTGGGCAAGGCCTCGGGCGGCGTGTCGGTTTGGGCGTTGGCGGTGCCGCAAGCGGCGCAGACCAGTGAGGCCAGCAGAGTGAGTGCCGCACCACTGGGGTGGCGCGCTTGATTTGTTTTGTGCAGCATGGAGGACAACAGAGAAAAGAACTAAGCCAGGCCCAACCGCTGGTGCAGCAGGGTGCTGGTGGTGGTGTATTGAAGGTGTTGGGGCTGGTCGGGCTTGAGCTGCGCGGCCGCGTGGTGCGCTGCCAGTGTGGCTTCGTGAAAGCCGCACAGCAGCAGGCGCTTCTTGCCCGGGTAGGTGTTGATGTCGCCCACGGCGTAAATGCCCTTGACCGAGCTTTGGAAACTGTCGGGCGACACGCTGACTTGCTTGCGGTAGAGCTGCAAGCCCCAATCGACCAGCGGGCCGAGTTTGGGGCTCAAGCCCAGCCTGATCAGCAGGTGGTCCAGGGGCAGGGGGTGGGTGGCGCCATCAGCACCCAGGATCTGCAACGTCGTCACACGGCCATCTTCTTGCGTGTCGGCGCCCGACGGCAGGCCGAGGGCCAGTTTGACCTGGCCTAGGGAGATCCAGGCGCGCACGCGGGCTTCCAGCGCGGGCTCGGCCTGGAACTGGTCGCGGCGGTGCAGCAGGGTCAGGCTGGCGGGGCGGGCATCGGCTGGCCCCTCCATCAGGGCTTCAACGGCCGTCAAGGCTTCTTCGCCACCACCGGCCATGACCAGGTGCTGACCAACCCAGGGTGCTGAGGTCAGCGCTTCAGGCAAGTGGTAGTGCACATTGGCCGCGCCATCCAGCGCCGCCACGTTCAAGGTGCGTGGCACGAAGGCGCCAGCACCCGCTGCCACGAACACGGCACGGCAATGAAACTGCAGGCCTTGTCGTGTGGCGATTTCAAAGCCGCCATCGGCCAAGGGTTGGACGCTGGCAACCTGGTCATTCAAGTGCAGGTTGGTGATCTGGCCAGATGCCGGATCACGCGGCAGAAAAGGCCGGGCCTGCGTCAGCAGCAACTGGGCCAGTTCACGGCCGGTGCAGACGGGCACGCCGGGCACGTCGTAAATGGGTTTGTCAGGGTACAGCGCCACGCATTGGCCGCCCGCTTCAGGCAGCGCGTCGATCACGTGGGTGTTCAGGCCCAGCAGGCCCAGCTGGAACGCTTGGAACAGGCCCACCGGGCCTGCGCCAATGACGATGGTGTCGGTGTTGATCACCGCCACGATCAGCGGATCAACTGATCCAGCTTGTCGGCCTTGTCTTTCCAGTCATCGGCCTCGGGCAAGGGTTGCTTGCGCTTGGTGATGCTGGGCCAGCCCTTGGCCAGGTCGGCATTGATCTTGATGAACTGCTGCTGGTTGCCGGGCACGTCTTCTTCGGGAACGATGGCGTTGACCGGGCATTCGGGGATGCACACGGCGCAATCGATGCATTCATCGGGATCGATGACGAGGAAGTTAGGGCCTTCGCGGAAGCAGTCCACCGGGCACACGTCCACACAGTCGGTGTATTTGCACTTGATGCAGGCTTCGGTGACGACGTGAGTCATGACGATCTCTTGTAAGTTGAATTTCGGGAACGAAGGTCGGATTTTACGGGTGCGCGCCAGCGTCCCCGCAAATCGGCAAATGGGTCAGGGGTTCGTCGGGCAGGGCCGTGGCACCTGCACCCACGATGACCAGGGTAGGGCGGCCTGCGTGCGTCTCGCTGGCTTGGTCCAGCGAACCCACAGTGTGAACGGTGTGGCGCATGTCGGGCCAGCCAGCGCGAGAGACCACGCTGACGGCAGTATCCGCAGGCCAACCGGCATCCAGCAGGCCTTTTTGCAGCGGGTCGAGCTGGCGGCCGGCCATGTAGAAGACTTCAGTGTCGGCGCGTTGGCCGGGGCCCATGCCGCACTGCAGCTCGCCCGTGCGCGTCATGGCCGTGGTGAAGCTCACGCTGCGGCCGGTGCCACGGCGGGTCAAAGGGCGCTGGGTGGCTGCGGCGGCAGCCAGGGCCGAGGTCACGCCAGGCACCACCTGGCTGGCGATGCCAGCAGCGCGCAACGCATGGAGCTCTTCTTCCAGGCGGCCGAACAGGCTGGGGTCACCGCCTTTGAGCCGCACCACCAGGCCTTGATCGCCATGGGCGGCGCCCACGGCCAGGGCATGCGCCACCAGCAACTGGTTGATGCGCGTCTGGCCATTGAAATCGCTGCCCGGCTTGCCCGAGAAACCGCGCTTGCCCACATCCACCCATTGCGCCTGGGGCGCCAGGTCTTGCAGGGCTTCGTCGGCCAGGGCGTCGAACAGCACCACCTGGGCCAAGGCCAGCAAACGCGAGCCCTTCACCGTGATGAGGTCGGCCTCACCCGGGCCCGCGCCAATGAAGACGACGCGGGCGGCGGTGGGTTGCAGGGCCAGTGACGACGTCATCGGTGTCAGGCGGCCTTGACCAGCAGCGCGCCGCTGGTGCGGTTGGTGGTGGGATCGACCACGATCAGGGCGCCGCCAATGCGGTTGTCCAGGTAGGGCTCGATCGGCAGGGGCTGCTGCGTGTGGATCTGCACGCGGCCGATCTCGTTCACGGCCAGTTGCTCGGCCGGGTGGTCTTCCAGGGTGTGGATGTCCACGCGGCTGTCGATGGCGGTGATGCGGGCCTGCACCCAGCGGTTGCCGTGGCGCACCCAGTACTTGCGGCCGACGACGGCGGGCTCGGTGTCCAGCCAGGCCAGGGTCGCCGTGAACTGGTCAGCGGGTTTGATGGCGCCGGGGGTGGCCAGCCAGTCGCCGCGCGAAATGTCGACCTGGCGGTCCAGCACGATGCCGGCCGATTGGCCTGCTTCGCCACTGGCGACCACTTCGGCGTTGTAGCGCACCTCGGCCACCACGGCGGTTTCGCCGCTGGGGAAGGCTTGCACGCTGTCGCCAGCTTTGACCGAACCGTGGGCGATGCGGCCCCAGAACGTGCGCGGCTGGTGGCCGGTGCCTTCACCTTCGCGGGTGACGTACTGCACGGGTTGCAGCAGCGCGCCGTCGTGGCGTTCGTCGGTGGCGGGCAGGCACTCCAGCAATTGCAGCAGCGTCTGGCCGGTGTACCAGGGCCAGTTGGCGCTGGGGGTGGTCACGTTGTCACCGCGCAGGGCCGACACGGGGATCACGCCTTTCACGGCGATACCGGCCTGTTCAGCGAAGGCCAGCAGCGAAGCATTGACGTTGTTGAACGCGGTTTCGGTGTCTTGCTCTATGGCATCCAGCTTGTTGATGGCGAACACGATGTTCGGCACGCGCAGCAGGTGGGCCAGCAGGCTGTGGCGGCGCGTCTGTGCCAGCAGGGGCACAGGCGACGCCTTCCAGTCGATCTTGGTGATGTCGACCAGCACCACTGCGGCATCACTGCCCGCAGCGGCCGTCACCATGTTGCGCGTGTACTGCTCATGGCCAGGGGCGTCGGCGATGATGAACTTGCGCGTCTTGGTGGCGAAGTAGCGGTAGGCCACGTCGATGGTGATGCCTTGCTCGCGCTCGGCTTCCAGGCCGTCGGTCAGCAGCGACAGGTCGATCGGGGCGCCAGCGGCGCGCTTTTCCAGCGCATCCAGCTGGTCGGCCAGGATGGCTCGGCTGTCGAACAGCAGGCGGCCAATCAGGGTGCTCTTGCCATCGTCCACGCTGCCTGCGGTCAAAAAGCGCAGGGCCTGGTGTTCGATCTGTTCTTTGGCGTGGCAATCAATCACGGGGGTGCTCATCAGAAATAACCTTCTTTCTTGCGGCGTTCCATCGACGCTTCGGACGTGCGGTCGTCCATGCGGGTGGCGCCGCGCTCGCTCACGGTCACGTGCAGGGTTTCGGCCACGATGTCGGCCGGGTTGACCGCGTCGCTTTCAACGGGGCAGGTGCAGGTCATGTCGCCCACGGTGCGGAAGCGCACGTCCACCGTTTCAACGGTTTCGCCTTCCAGTGGCGGTGTCACGTCGGTCAGGGGCACCAGCAGGCCCTTGCGGCGCATGATCTGGCGTGCGTGCTTGAAGTAGATGTTGGGCAGCGGGATCTTTTCGCGCTCGATGTAGAGCCAGACGTCCAGCTCGGTCCAGTTGCTGATCGGGAAGGCGCGGAAGTGCTCGCCCGGCTTGATGCGGGTGTTGAACAGGTTCCACAACTCGGGGCGCTGTTCCTTGGGCTGCCATTGGCCGAAGCTGTCGCGGTGGCTGAAGATGCGCTCTTTGGCACGCGCTTTTTCTTCGTCACGACGGGCACCGCCCATCAGGCAATCGAAGCGGCCTTCTTCAATGGCTTCCAGCAGCGTCACCGTCTGGTGGCCGTTGCGCGATTCCAGCGGATAGGCCAGGCGCACGGTGCCCTTCTTGATGGACTCGTCCATGTGCGCCACGATCAGGCGCTCGCCCATCTCGGCAAGGCGGCGGTCGCGGAACTCGATCACTTCGGGGAAGTTGTGGCCGGTGTCCACGTGCAGCAGCGGGAAGGGCAATTTCCCTTCGAATTGGGAAGATGAGCCGCCGCCTTCCTTCTTCATCTTGAAGGCCTTCTCGGCCAGGTGCAGCACCACGCACGAGTCCTTGCCGCTGGAGAACAGCAGGGCAGGGCGCTCAAACGTCGCGGCGACTTCGCGCAGGATGAAGATGGCTTCTTCTTCCAGCGCGTCCAGGTGGCGGTGGTCAACATCCGCCAGCAGTTGGTTCACATTCACGGGGGCATTCATATCGTGGTCTTCGGTTCTTTGGATCAACTCAATTCGGTGCTCGGATGAGGCTGGACACGATGGGGGGCAGCTCTTCAGCGATGTTGTCTTCGTGGACGTGCAGGCCGCACTCCTTGGCTTTTTCGTCTTCCCACCACCAGCGGCCGGCGCGGAAGTCTTCGCCGACGGCGATGGCGCGCGTGCAGGGCGCACAGCCGATGCTGGGCATGAACTCGTCGTGCAACGGGTTGTAGGGCACCTTGTGTTGCGAAACGTAATGCCACACATCGCCCCAGGTCCAGTCGATCATGGGGTTGTACTTGGCGCGGCCCTTGTCGTCTTCTTCCCGGGCCAGCATGCCGCCCCGGTTGTTGGACTGTTCGCGGCGCAGGCCGGTGATCCAGGCTTCACGCTTCTCAAGCATGCGGCTGAGGGGCTCCAGCTTGCGGATGCCGCAGCAGGCCTTGCGCAGGTCGATGCTCTCGTACATGGCCTTCTCGCCGTTCTTGCGAACGAACTCGATGGCCACCTCGGCCACGGGCTGGTAGACCTCGACCTTCAAGTCGTACGTGGACTCGATGGTGCCGATCATGGCCACCGTCTGCGGGTGCAGCATGCCGGTTTCCAGCGTGCCGATGGCGATGCCGATGTGGTGGCGCGCGATCAGGTCGGTGACGATCATGTCCTCGACCCCCAGGCTGGTGGCCTGGACGACCTTGCCCGGGTGCTCGGCCGCTGCGGCTTTGAGCAGCGCGACCGTGGCCGCGAGCTTGGCCTCGAAGTCGGGGCTGGCCTTGGCGTACAGGGCGATGGCGGTCATCGGGCGAACACCGGTTTGGTTTGTTGCACATCGCCCTGGTAGTGGCCACGGGCGGCGAAGAAGCCCAGCGCGCGCTCGGCGGCTGCACGCTCCTGGTCATGGCGCAGCACCACGGCGTCCACGCCCGAGCGTTGCAGCAGCGGCATCATGTCGACCAGCACTTCGCCGGTGGCGCGGATCTGGCCTTTGAAGCGGTAGCGCGAACGCAGGATGTGCGCCTGGCTGTAGGCGCGGCCGTCCACCCACTTGGGGAACTGCAGCACCACCAGCGACAGCTTGTTCACGTCGCATTCCAGCACTTCGATGTCGGCATCGTTGGGGAAGATCACGCCCACGGCCTTGTCCGCAGGCCATTGCTCGCGCACGGCGTGCCACTGGCCCAGCGTCAACAGGCTGTGGTCCACCTTGGGTGGGTGAGAGATGGGGCCGTCTTCGCCGCCGGCCGTGCGCCACTGGTCGTGGTGGGTGTCGATGAATTTCATGGTCAGGCTGCCTTCTTCGCGGTCGAGCGACGCACTGCGTTCGCGGCGTTCTTGAATGGGTCCAGGCCCACGCGGGTGACCGTGTCGATGAACTTCTCGTTGGCGGCGCGCTGGCCACGGTAGGTCTCGATCACGGCTTCGATCACGTCGGTCACTTCATCGGCGGCGAACGAGGGGCCGATGACTTTGCCGACCGCACTGACGGGCGCGTGGCTGGAGCCATCGGAGCCGCCCAGGGTGATCTGGTACCACTCGCTGCCGTCCTTGTCCACGCCCAGGATGCCGATGTGGCCGCTGTGGTGGTGGCCGCAGGAGTTGATGCAACCGCTGATGTGCAAGTCGATGTCGCCGATGTCGTACAGCTCGTCCAGGTCCTGATAACGCTCGATCAAATCGTTGGCGATGGGGATGGAGCGGGCGTTGGCCAGAGCGCAGAAATCACCACCGGGGCAGGCGATCATGTCGCTCAGCAAGCCGATGTTGGGCGAGGCGAAGCTGGCGGCTTTGGCCGCTTCCCACAAGGCGAACAGGTCTTCCTGGCGCACCCAGGGCAGCAGCAGGTTCTGGTCGTGCGTGACGCGCAATTCGCCTTGGCTGAACTGGTCGGCCAGGGCTGCGGCCAGGTCCATCTGGTCGTCGGTGGCATCGCCGGGCGCCTGGCCCACGCGCTTGAGCGACAGGGTCACGGCCTTGAAGCCATTGATTTTGTGGGCGTGGGTGTTGCGCTCCAGCCATTTGGTGAAGGCCACGGGTGCCTCAGCCGGCGCGCCATTGCCGGCCGCGTCATGCGCGACCACGCCAGCGGGCTGCACGAAGCTGGCCGACACGCGGTCCAGCTCGGCCTGCGGGATGATGTGCGTGGCACCGTCTACGTCCCGCGTCATGATCTGCTTGAACTCTTCTTCCACCTGGTCGAAAAACTTCTGCCCTTCGGCCTTGACCAGGATCTTGATGCGCGCCTTGTACATGTTGTCGCGGCGGCCATAGCGGTTGTAGACCCGCACGATGGCTTCGATGTAGATCAGGATCTGCTGCCAGGGGATGAACTCGCTGATGGTGCTGCCGGTGATGGGCGTGCGGCCCATGCCGCCACCGACCAGCACCTTGAAGCCGACTTCACCGGCGTCGTTGTGGCGCAGGTGCAGGCCGATGTCGTGCCAATAGGTGGCCGCGCGGTCTTCCTTGGCGCCATTGACGGCGATCTTGAACTTGCGCGGCAAAAAGGCGAATTCAGGGTGCAGGGTGGACCACTGGCGGATCACTTCGCAATAGGGGCGCGCGTCGATGATCTCATCGGCCGCCACACCCACCAAGGCATCGCTGGTGATGTTGCGGATGCAGTTGCCCGACGTTTGAATGCCGTGCATGTTGACCTGGGCCAGCAGGTCCATCACGTCGGCGCTCTTGGTCAGCGGGATCCAGTTGTACTGCAGGTTCTGGCGCGTGGTGAAGTGCGCGTAGCTGCGGTCGTATTCGCGCGAGATCTTGGCCAACTGGCGCAATTGCACGCTCGACACCTCGCCGTAGGGCACAGCCACGCGCAGCATGGGCGCATGGCGTTGCACGTACCAGCCGTTTTGCAGGCGCAGCGGACGGAACTCGTCGTCGCTGAGCTTGCCGGCCAGGTTGCGGTCCAGCTGATCGCGGAACTGCGCCGCGCGTTGGCGGACGAACTGTTTGTCAAATTCGGTGTACTGGTACATGGTTCATCGCCTGTGAGCAAAATGCTGACGCGGATTCAATCTGGTCGAATTAATGGAATGCTTTGTATATATTATAAACGCTGGTCACCGAGATCACCGTGCCCACCAGCGCCAACAAAACACGGGTGTTCAGGCGCCTGGTCAGCACGGCGGCAAAGGGCGCGGCAAACAGGCCGCCGACCACCAGGCCTGCAACGATCGGCCAAGGGCCTTCTCCCACCAGGACGGCAAAAACCATCGCGCTCACGAAGGTCAAAAAGAACTCCGCCAGGTTGACCGACCCAATGGTGGTGCGAGGATCTTGCCCCGTGCCCACGAGTGTGGTCGTCACGACAGGGCCCCAGCCGCCGCCGCCAACGGCATCTACAAACCCGCCAAACAAGCCCAACTTGGCCACGTGTTTGGGTGCCTGCTTGTTGGTTTTGATTTTTTTGAATACCTTGCTGATGATATATAAACCCATGCAAAACAAATAAGCCGCAACATAGGGCTTTATAAGATTGCCATCGATCGATGAAACCACCCATGCGCCCAAAATTGAGCCGATCATGCCGGGAATCAGCAATTTAAGAAAAAGATTCTTGTTGACGTTCCCCAATTTGACATGGGATATGCCAGAGATACCCGTGGTGAATACCTCGGCGATGTGCACGCTGGCACTGGCCACGGCAGGTGATGCGCCCGATGCCAGCAAAAACGTGGTTGATGTGATGCCGTAGGCCATGCCGAGCGCGCCATCCACCGTTTGGGCCAGCAGGCCCACCGCCACAGCCTTCCAGAACGTGTCGCCACTGAGTGTTTCCAGAATCAGCTCTGTGCCAGTGCGCCCATTGCCCGGGTTGAAAAGGCGTGAAGCCAGGTAGCACAAGATGGCCACCAGCAGGAAAACAACCGCCCACACCGCAATTCTGAGAACCGGATGATTGGAGGGGTGTGATACATCGTCCTCGACAGGCGGCAGCCCAAGCGCTTCGTGCTCTGCATTGATCGCGTTGTCGGTCAGGTCAAGGTTTCTGATTTTCATGGGGGACGTGAGGAACGACTAAGCTGCTTGGTTGACCGCAGGGCCGAAGTTTAAAAAAATCCTATATAAATGAGAAGAACATTTTACGACATTGCTTATTTCGTTTCGATCTATAGGGCGAAGGTGGTCCTTGTCGGCGTCTTGACGACGGTGCTGGCAGGCTGTGCCACGCGCCATGCTGCGCCACTGCAGCCTCCGGTCGTTGTTGTTCAGGCGCCAGTGACCAAGCCCGCACCCAGGCTGCCCAAAATCGGCTTGGCTTTGGGCGGCGGCGCGGCGCGTGGTTTTGCCCACATCGGCGTGCTGCAGGTGCTGGAAGAGCAGGGCATCAAGCCGGATCTGGTGGTGGGCACCTCGGCGGGCAGCATGGTGGCGGCCATCTATGCCGCCGGTAAAACCCCGGCCGAACTCGAATCGATGGCCATGACGCTGGACGAGTCCACCATGACCGATTGGGTGTTTCCGGGCCGGTCGGTGATGAAGGGCGAGGCGTTGGCCAAGTTCGTGCGCGGCCACACCGCAGGGCGCCAGATCGAACAGATGGCGCTGCCTTTGGGCATCGTCGCCACTGATTTGAACTCCGGGCAGCCGATTCTGTTCAGGCGAGGCGACCCGGGCACCGCAGTGCGAGCCTCCAGCTCGGTGCCCGCCGTGTTCACGCCCGTGCGCATCGCTGGGCGCGAATACGTTGACGGCGGCCTGGTCTCACCCATCCCGGTGAAATATGCCCGCCAGATGGGCGCCGATCTGGTCATCGCGGTGGACATCTCGGCCATTCCGGAAGGCCAGCCGACCAAAGGCGCGGTGGATATCCTGCTGCAGACCTTCAACATCATGGGCCACAGCATCAGCCAGTACGAGCTGCAGGATGCCGACGTGGTGATGCGGCCCAGGCTGTCGGGCATTGGCGGGGGTGATTTTGGCAACCGCCGCCTGTCCATCCTGGCTGGGCGAGAGGCCGCCTTGAGTGTGCTTCAGCAGCTCAAGGAAAAGATCGCGGCCAAGACCCGCTGATGGCTACTTGGGGGTGCCGAAGGGCTGGCCGGTCACCTTGGCGCCTGCCTTCAGGCCACGCTTGCTGAACCAGCCGGTGTTCATTTCCAGCACATAGCGCACGGGCTTGGCCGAGCAATGGGGCTCGAGCGTTTCGGGCTTCATCTCGTCCAGGTTGACGATGGTGCCGTCGTCGGCAATGAAGGCCACCGACAGGGGGATCAGCGTGTTCTTCATCCAGAAGCACTGCTGACCGGCCTGCTCGAAGATGAAGATCATGCCGTCGTTGGGCCCCATGCTGGTGCGGTGCATCAAACCGATTTCGTGCTGCTTCGGGGTCACGGCCACCTCGGCCTTGATGTTGTGGAAGCTGACGCCCAGCATCACGGTGGGCAACTGTTGGGGTCTGTCCTGGGCCAGGACGGGCACGAACGCCCAAGCACTGGCCCAAAGGGCCATGGCAACCTGCCGGGTGGTCGTCTTCATGAAGTCGCTCATCAAAATGGTGTGTCCTTGTTGCCCGCAGCATGGGCTGTCCGGGGCGCGTTGATTATTGGCAAAAAAGCACTGGCGTGCGAGTTGCTTCTTTTTAACGTGCCAGCCAGGGGGCTCGCGTAGAATTCTCAGCACACGCTGTCGACATCCATGGCAGCGTTTTAACGGAAACGCCAAACGCGGAGACGACAATCATGTTCCAGCACATCAAGGTGCCCGAAGGTGGGCAAAAAATTTCGGTCAACCCGGACTTTTCGCTCAATGTTCCCCACAACCCCATCATTCCCTACATCGAGGGCGACGGCACGGGTCTCGACATCACGCCCGTGATGATCAAGGTCGTGGATGCGGCCGTTGAGAAATCGTATGGCGGTCAGCGCAAGATTCATTGGATGGAGATCTACGCTGGCGAGAAATCCACCCGGGTTTATGGCCCCGATGTGTGGTTGCCTGAAGAAACCCTGAAGGTCCTCAAGGACTACGTGGTGTCCATCAAAGGCCCGCTGACCACGCCCGTGGGCGGTGGCATCCGTTCTTTGAACGTGGCCCTGCGTCAAGAACTCGATCTTTACGTCTGTCTGCGCCCGGTCACTTACTTCAAGGGCGTCCCTTCGCCCGTGAAAGAGCCCGAAAAGATCGACATGGTGATCTTCCGCGAGAACTCGGAAGACATCTACGCCGGCATCGAATTCGAAGCCAAGAGCGACAAGGCCAAGAAGCTGATCGCCTTCCTGCAGACCGAATTCGGCGTCAAGAAGATCCGCTTCCCGGAAACTTCCGGCATTGGCATCAAGCCCGTGTCCACCGAAGGCACCGAGCGCCTGATGCGCAAGGCCCTGCAATACGCGATCGACAATGACAAGCCCAGCGTGACCATCGTGCACAAGGGCAACATCATGAAGTACACCGAAGGTGGCTTCCGTGACTGGGGCTACGCCTTGGCCCAACGCGAATTCGGTGCCGAGCTGATCGACGGCGGCCCCTGGATGAAGTTCAAGAACCCGAAGACGGGCAAGGACATCATCGTCAAGGACGCCATCGCCGACGCCTTCCTGCAGCAGATCCTGTTGCGTCCTTCCGAGTACAGCGTGATCGCCACGTTGAACCTGAACGGCGACTACATCTCTGACGCGCTGGCCGCGCAAGTGGGCGGCATCGGCATTGCGCCGGGCGCCAACCTGTCGGATTCGGTGGCCATGTTCGAAGCCACCCACGGTACGGCTCCCAAGTACGCTGGCAAGGACTACGTGAACCCCGGTTCCGAAATCCTGTCGGCCGAAATGATGCTGCGCCACATGGGCTGGTTCGAAGCGGCTGACCTGATCATCTCGTCGATGGAGAAATCCATCCTGAGCAAGAAGGTGACGTATGACTTTGCGCGCTTGCTGGAAGGCGCGACGCAGGTGTCGTGCTCAGGGTTTGGTCAGGTCATGATCGACCAAATGGGATAGTCCCATGGCGTCTCACTGCGTTTCATGAGGTCTCAAAAAGATCACATGTAAATCTGGTCCACTGAGTCTCATACAGGCCCACGACTTCTTCAAAAGTCGTGGGCCTTTGTATTCTCGGACGCGCAGCCAGGGGCATCCTGGCGACGAAATTGGAGGTGGATCTGGAGGGAAAAAATGGCGGCCCTTCCTCCATTTACTCCATGGGGGCCGCAGTCATGCCGAGAGCGCCACTTATAGAATGGCTCGGTACGTCGAGAGCGCCTTGACTGTCTGGACCAGCCCTTGTCGCAGGAGTACATCGAGGTAGCGGTCGACGTCCAGTGGTGGGCTCTTCAACTGTGCCCGTTGCTTCTGTGCTGCCGCGACGACTGCT
>Ga0209873_1000062_pt1 | contig 16634 bp, 17 predicted proteins | sample GWRWT2_30Apr14_FD_187186 | JGI IMG/M metagenome (GOLD analysis project Ga0209873, IMG submission 187186) | Sand microcosm microbial communities from a hyporheic zone in Columbia River, Washington, USA - GW-RW T2_30-Apr-14 (SPAdes) (version 2) | ecosystem: Engineered > Artificial ecosystem > Sand...
CGAGTCGGTGCGGGTGGCCGCCGCCTGCGGCATGCTGCTCGCGGGCGTGCTGATGGTCTGGCCATCGCTGGGCGAACGTGTCATGGCCCCGCTGGGCCGCCTCTCCAACCTGGCATTGGGTTGGGGCGGGCAGCCCACGCCCACGCCGCTGGGTGGCGTGCTGCTGGGCGCCACGCTGGGCGCCTTGTGGACGCCGTGCGCTGGGCCGGTGCTGGCGTCTGTGCTGGCCCTGGTGGCCAGTCAGGCCTCGACCCAGCAGACCGCGCCCCTGCTGCTGTCGTACGCTGCGGGGGCCGGGTTGCCGATGCTGGCCATTGCCTATGGCGGGCAAGCGATGACGGGGAAAGTGCGCGGCTTCAGCCGCCACGCGGCCCGCTTCAGGCAAGGCTGCGGTGTGCTCGTGGTGCTGTCGGCCATCGCCATGGCCAATCAGTTGGATGCACAAGCCAGTGCTTGGGTGAGCAGGGCCTGGTCATCAGAGGCGAGCCACCCACCGGGCACCACCGCCTTCAGGGCCGACGCAGCACGCAGCAACGTGACCGCGCCCGAGTTCTCCGGCATCGACCAATGGCTCAACAGCCCACCGCTCACCATGAAAGCGTTGCGCGGCCGGGTGGTGCTGGTCGACTTCTGGACCCACGCCTGCGTCAACTGCGTGCGCACCCTGCCGCACATCCAGCGCTGGCATGAACGCTACGCCGCGCAGGGGTTGGTGGTGGTGGGTGTGCACACGCCGGAGTTCGCGTTCGAGCGGTCCACCGACAGCGTGCGCCAGGCCATCCGCCGCCACGGCCTGAGCTACCCCGTGGCGCAGGACAACCGCTACCAGACCTGGAACGCCTACGCCAACCAGTACTGGCCCGCCGTCTACCTGGTGGACCGGCAAGGCCGCATCGTGTTCACCCATTTTGGCGAAGGCGATGAGGCCGCCATTGAACAGCGCATCCAGCAGCTGTTGGCGGCCCCGTGACAAAGCATCAGGGCTGGGTGGCTTGCTGGTGGTGGATGCCCACGGTGTCGTTGGCAATGACCTGTTCTTCGTCGGTGGGCAGGACCAGCACAGTGACCCGACTGTCTGGCGCACTGATCACGGCATCGTGACGGGCGTTGGCTTGCGAATCCAGCTGCACGCCCAGCCAAGCCAGGCGCTCACTCACCGCGGCTCGCACCTCGGGCTGGTGCTCGCCAATGCCGGCCGTGAACACCAGGGCATCCAGCCCGCCCAGCGAGGTCGCCAACCGGGCCACTTCACCGGCGATGCGCAGGGCGAACAAGTTCAGCGCCTCGCGCGCTTCAGGCCGGTCGCTGGCCTGAAGCGCGCGGGCGTCGGCACTGACGCCCGACAGGCCCAGCAAGCCCGACTGGTGGTAAAGCACATCCTCCACCTCGTCCAGGCTCAGGCCCAAGGGGCCCATCAGGTGCAGCACCACGCCGGGGTCGAGTGCCCCGCAACGTGTCGCCATGGGGATGCCATCCAGCGTGGAGAAGCCCATGCTGGTGTCCTGGCTGACGCCCCCGTGCAGCGCGCACAGGCTGGCGCCGCTGCCCAGGTGGGCCACCACCACCTTGCCACTCTTCAAGGCGGGAAAGCGGCGGGCCAGCTCACCCGCCACGTACTGGTACGACAAGCCATGGAAGCCATAGCGTTTGACCCCACGGTCAAAGAAAGCGCGCGGGATCGCGAAGCGGCGCACCAGGTCGGATTGCGAACGGTGAAACGCCGTGTCGAACGATGCGGTCTGCAGCAGGCGCGGCCGCAGGTGCCGGATGGCCTGGATCAGGCGCACGCCCTGCGGTTGGTGCAAAGGCGCCAGTGGCACCAGCTCGGTGATGGCGGCGAGCGTGTCATCGTCGATGGCCACGGACCCGTCGAAACGATCCCCACCATGCACCACGCGGTGGCCCACCGACATCAGGTCATCCAGCTTGAAATGCGAGGCGAACCAGCCCAAGGTTTCATCCAGCACCTCGTGCAGGTCCTCGGTGAGCTTGGCGTTCAGGGTGATGTCCTGGGACGTGCCGGAGCCGGAGACCTGAAGCTGCAGGGGGTGAGCGCGCAAGTCGATCGCGCCCTTGCCAACCTTGGTGGCTTGCCCGTTCACGACACTGAACAAGCCCATCTTGATGGACGACGAACCAGCGTTGAAGGTGAGGACCAAAGGGGGGCTGCTCATGCTCACACCACCTTGGCTTTTTTGCGCTCGGACACCAGCTTGGCCAGCGCCGCCGAGGCCAGCCGCACGCGCAGGCTGTCGGAGCGGCTGGTCAAGATGATGGGCAGGCGCGCGCCCAGCACCAACCCTGCGGCATCGGCACCCGCGAAGTACATCAACTGCTTGGCCAGCATGTTGCCGGCTTCCAGGTCAGGCACCAGCAGGATGTCGGCCTGGCCCGCCACCGGCGAGCTGATGCCCTTGGTGCGGGCGGCCGCCAGGCTGATGGCGTTGTCAAAGGCCAGCGGGCCATCCACCAAAGCGCCCGTGATCTGCCCGCGCGAGGCCATCACGGTCAAAGCGGCAGCGTCCAGCGTGGTGGGCATCTTGGGGTTGACGGTTTCCACCGCCGCCAGCACGGCCACGCGGGGTTGCTCAATGCCCAGCAGGTGCAGCAGGTCGATGGCGTTCTGGCAGATGTCGCGCTTTTGCTCCAGCGTCGGTGCGATGTTGATGGCCGCGTCGGTCAGGATCAAAGGCTTGTCGTAGGCGGGCACGTCCATGGCGTAGACGTGGCTGATGCGCCGGTCGGTGCGCAGGTTCGAGTTGACCCCGACCACGGCGCTCAGCAGTTCATCGGTGTGCAGGCTGCCTTTCATCAGGGCCGCCACCTTGCCGGCCGCGCCCCATTCCACCGCCAACGCCGCAGCGGCATGGCTGTGCTCGACCGACTGGATCTCGATGCCCTGCAGGCTGACCTGGGCCGCCTCGGCCGCCGCCCTGATCTTGGCCTCGGGGCCGAACAGCACCGGGTCCAGCAGCCCTTCGTCGCGCGCCTCGATCGCCGCCTTGATGGCGTCTGGCGAACAAGGGTGCACGATGGCCGTGCGCAGGGCTGGCAACTCTTGCGCCTGCTTGATGAACGCCTCGTAACGGTCATGGCGTCGAACCGAGACCTCGGGCGGCGTCATGGCCGGCCAGACGATGGGCACGGCTGGCGCAATCACCGTCGCGGTGCCCATCAACACTTCGTCGCCGTGCTGGTTGACGCAGCGGGTGTCCAGCAGCACCACGCGCCGGGCCGCGTGCTTCTCCTTGACGGTGACGGAGGCGGTGATGGTGTCGCCCGGCACCACCGGGTGGCGAAACTGCAGGTCCTGGCCCAGGTAGATGGTGCCCGGCCCCGGCAGGCGGGTGCCCAGCAAGGCGGAGATCAAGGCCCCCGTCCACATGCCATGGACGACCACGTGCCCAAACGGGTCGCTGGAGGCAAACGCCGCGTCCATGTGCGCCGGGTTCACATCACCCGACATCGCCGCGAACAGGTCGATGTCGTTCTGCCCCGCGATGCGCACCAGCGAGGCCGTCTCGCCGATGCTCAGTTCTTCGAAGGTCCGGTTGCGCAAAACAACGCCATCATTCATGGATCCGCCTTATGCTTGAAACGGGGACCAGTGTAAGCACAGGCACACGACCCGGCATGGCCTTTGCACGCAGTCTCGCCTGTGACCCGATCTGGGGCGCAATCATTGAGAGGTGCAACCGTGATCAATAAACCGGTGATGACCAGCGAAGACGCGTTCAAAGCCCTGCACGCAGCGCAGCAGGAGGCCCTGGCCCACCAGTGGGCCGTGTCGATCGCCGTGTGCGACGACGGCGGACACCTGCTGGGTTTTGTGCGCATGCCCGGGGCCAACATCGCCTCGGCCACCATTTCGCAGTCCAAAGCGGCCACGGCGGCCCACATGAAACGCGAGACCAAGGGCATCGAAGAAATGATCAATGGTGGTCGTTTCGCGTTCCTGTCCGCCCCCAAGCTGGAGGGCCTGCTGGAAGGCGGCGTGCCGGTGCTGGTGAATGGACAGTGCGTGGGCGCCGTGGGGGTCAGTGGCGTCAAGCCGGGCGAGGACGCCCAGATTGCCAAGGCGGCGGCTGACGCGGTGACCGCCGGCATGACCTGAGCACAACGGACGGTAGGCATGACGATTGCCCTGTGTGATGATTCCGAACCCGGATTCACAGGAGCATCGCATGACCGCACGCTTTCAAAAAACCTCATGGATCGCTGTACTTTCAGCGTGGGCCTTGCTGTTCTCCACCGCCCACGCCTGTGAAGGGCCGCGCGCCGCTTTGCCGGCCGAAAAAACCAGCATGGGCGTCAGCTACGTGAGCGGTGGGGTTGGCCTGGACGAGTCCGCCGCCTTGAAGGTGGCCAGAAAAGATTACTCGCTCGACATTGAAACTTTTCAATTGGCCAACGGCAAGAACGAGTACATCGCCGCCGTGCCCTTGACCGTCACGCGCCCCAATGGTGACGTGGTGTTCAAGGCGCCCAGCGATGGGCCGTTCACGCTGCTGCGGTTGCCGCCCGGCACCTATGTCGTCCAGGCCAGCCACCAAGGGCAGACCCTGCAGCGCCAGGTGCTGGTGGGCACGGGGCTGGGGGCCAAGGCTTCCTTTGTTTTCAAGCCAAGTTAACCATGATTTTTCGTCCCCATCACCTGGCCCTGGCCATCGCCCTGGGCACCGCCACGGCATCGGCCGCTGACCTGGCGCCGCTGCAAGCGGTGGAGTCGGTCAATCTGACCCGCTACCTCGGTCGCTGGTACCAGATTGCCCACTACCCCAACAAGTTCCAGGCGCAATGCGTCAGCGACACGATCGCCGACTATCGCCTGCTGCCCGAAGGACGCATTGAAGTGGTCAACCAGTGCCAGACCGCGACCGGGGCCACCGACAAGGCCGTGGGTGAAGCGCGCCTGGCCCAGCCCCGCTTCCTGGGCATCCCGGTGGGCAAGGTCGTCAGCACGTCCAAGCTGCAGGTGCGTTTTGCCCCCGCCCTGCTGGGCTGGCTGCCCGGCGTCTGGGCGCCTTATTGGGTGGTTCAACTGGCGCCCGACTACCGCTACGCGGTGGTGAGCGAGCCGAGCCGCGACTACTTGTGGATCCTGTCGCGCACACCCACACTGGCCCCGCAAGACAGGGTGGCCATTGACAGCCTGCTGCTGCAGCAAGGCTTCGATGTGGCCCGACTGCAGGAAGATCCGCACACGGCCAAGCCCTGAGCGGTCTGTTCAGGGCCTGAGCAATTTGCTCGTCATGGGCCCCAGGTTGCCGGGGTAGCGCTCACCGTCATAGTGCAAGGTGGTCACGGTCTTTTTGCGGGTCGGTCGCGGGCCACTGCCCTGCTGGCCCGGACCACGCGACTGGATGCGGGCGGTCACGTTCAGGTCGCGCCAGCCATGGCTGCTGCCCGCCCCCAGTGTCAGGATCAGGTCGGCCTCGCTGACCGTGTCGATGGAGCACGCATCGATGTTGTCCGTCAGGTTCCACTTGGCCACGGTCCAGACGCGCAGGGGCTGACGTGTCAGCACGGGCCGCAAACTCTGGCCATCCGGCACCAGCAAAGTGAGGTAACGGCTGGTGCCGCCATCCGCGCACTTGGGGCTGTGGCCAATGTCCATGCACACCCCGAAGGCGCGCACGTCCGGGGCCAGGTCGTAACGCGCGGTGTCGATGGACAGACTGGTGTCGGTGATGCGGATGCCGGGGTTCAGTTCCAGGGTTTCCTGGTACAGGTTCTTGATGATCGCCCGGCGGGCGTCCACCACGGCGGCCACGAAGCCTTTCTGGTCTGGCGCATACCCACCCGCTTCATCCTTGATGTCATGGAACAGGGCCACGATGGTCAGTTGCTTGTGCTCGGGATGGGCCTTGCACACCAGGTCGATCACCTCACCACGTTGGCCTGCGCGGGCAAACGCGTTGGGCAGGCGCTTTTGCAATGCCCGGGCCACGGCGGGCACATCGCAGTCCTGGGCTTCGCGAGCCCATGTGGGCATGGCGGACCACAGCCCCAGCGCAGCGATGAGCACGGTCAATGAAGTTCTCATCGCGTGGATCGTAGCGCCAAGTTGATCCGTTTGACTCACGGCCCGCGAACAAGTCGCCACGACGGCTGACACACGGGCATTCAACACTGCACCCTGTTGTCAAACCATTTGAGGTCGTGATCCATGTCCGCTGCTGTCTCTACCCGCCGTGCTGTGCATTTGCTGAGCGCCATCGCGCTCGCCACCACCAGCCTGATGGCACAAGCCTCCACCAGCGGGGTGGTGATCAGCCAAATCTACGGCGGTGGCGGCAACAACGGCGCCACTTACACCAATGACTTCATCGAGCTGTTCAACGCCGGCACGGCCCCGGTCAGTCTGAGCGGCTGGTCGGTTCAGTATGGCTCTGCCACGGGCAGCACCTGGCAGAAGACGGATCTGGGCAATGTGATGCTGCAGCCCGGCCAGTACTACCTGGTACAGCAAGCCCAGGGTGCCGGCGGCAGCACGCCCTTGCCCACGGCCGACGCCACGGGCACGGTGGCCATGTCCGGCACCGCCGGCAAAGTGGCGCTGGTCAGCTCGACCACTTTCTTGGCCAGCACCGCATCAAGCGGCCCCACCATCGTCGACTACGTGGGCTTTGGCAGCGCGGCCAATGCGTCCGAGGGGAGCCCAACACCGCCGCCGTCGAACACCACCGCCGTGATCCGCCTTTTGGCCGGTTGCACCGACACCGACAACAACAACGCCAACTTCGTGGCGGGTGCGCCCACGCCGCGCAACACCACCAGCCCACTGAACGCGTGCAACGGCAGTGGTGGTGGCGGGACCGGTGGAGGCACGACCACCCCCACCGCCGTGAAAATCCACGACATTCAGGGCACGGGCAGCACCAGCCCGCTGGTCAACGCTTCCGTCATCACCAGCGGCGTGGTCACCAAGGTCAACAACAACGGCTTCTACCTGCAAGACCCGCTGGGCGACGGCAATGCCTTGACCTCGGACGGCATCTTCGTGTTCACCAGCACGGCCCCCACCGTGGTGGTCGGCAACCTCGTCCAGGTCAGCGGCAAGGTGACGGAGTTCAACGTGGGCTCGGCCAGCAACGCGCTGTCGCTGGCCCACACCGTGACCGAGATCACCGCACCTACCATCACCGTGCAAGGCAGCGGCCAAAGCATTTTGCCCACACCCCTCACCCTGCCCGTGTCCACCGACGCGGAGCTGGAACGTGTGGAAGGCATGCTGGTCACCATCAACAGCCAGTTGACCGCCTCGCAGAACTACTTCCAGGGCCGCTTTGGCCAGGTCACCCTGTCGGCCAATGGCCGGATGGAAACACCCACCAACCGCTTCCGCCCCGGTGCCAGCGCACAAGCCCTGGCTGAGCAGAATGCGCTGAGCCGAATCTTGCTGGACGACGGCACCACGCAACAGAACCCCAACCCCACACCATATTTCGGGGCCAGCAACACTTTGCGCGCAGGCGACACCGTGGACACGATCACCGGGGTGATCGACTATGGCCTGTCCACCACCACCACCGATGGCCTGGCCGACTACAAGATCCATCCGACGCAGGCGGTGACCTTCACCCGTGCCAATGCCCGCACCGCCGAGCCTGAAGCCGTGGGCGGCAACATCAAGGTGGCCAGCGCCAATGTGCTCAACTTCTTCACCACCTTCACCGATGGCAACACGGCCGCTGGGGCCAGCGGCCAAGGCTGCACCCTGGGTGGCGCGGTATCGGCTTCCAACTGCCGTGGGGCCAACAACCTGGCCGAGTTCAACCGCCAGCGCGCCAAGATCGTGGAGTCCATCTCGGCCATCAATGCCGATGTGGTGGGCCTGATGGAGATTCAGAACAACGTGCCCAACACCAGCGGCTCGGGCACGAATGCGGACACCGCCGTGTTGAACCTGGTGGCCGCGCTGAACACCAAGGTCGGCGCCGGCACTTACGCCATCGCGCCCGCCCCCGCAGGCAGCACCGGCACCGACGCCATCCGCGTGGCCTTGATCTACAAACCCGGCCAGCTGAGCCTGTCGGGCGCGGCCCTGTCGGACACCGATGCGGTCAACAACCGGCCCCCGCTGGCGCAGACCTTCGCCGCACCCAATGGCGAGAAGTTCTCGGTGATTGTGAACCACCTCAAGTCCAAGGGCAGCTGCCCCAGCAGTGCGTCGGACCCCGATGCGGACCAGGGTGATCTGCAAGGCTGCTGGAACGAGCAGCGCAAGCTGCAAGCCCAGCGCCTGCGCACCTTTGCGAGCACGGTGCAAGCCCACAGCGGCAACACCGACGTGATCATCATCGGCGACCTGAACGCCTACGCGCAGGAAGACCCGATTGAGGAGCTGACCAGCCACGGCTACGTGGACCAGATCGCGCGCTTCAACAGCTTTGGCTACTCCTACGTGTTTGATGGGGCCGCCGGCCGTCTGGACCACGCCATCACCACACCCTCGCTGTCCACCAAGGTGACCCGCGCCATCGAATGGCACATCAACGCGGACGAGCCCTCGGTCATCGACTACAACACCGAGTTCAAGCAACCCGCTTGCGCCGCTTGCGGACCGGATTACTACAGCGCATCGCCTTACCGCTCTTCGGACCACGACCCCGTGATCGTTGGCCTGAACCTGCTCAAGTCCGTCAACGGCACGCCTGGCCGTGACAGCCTCACCGGCACCGCCGGCGATGACGTGATCAGCGGCGGCGAAGGCAGCGACACCATCACCACGGGCGCGGGCCGGGACCTGTTGGTCTACACCAGCGTGCGTGATGGCCTGGACACCGTCACCGACTTCACGCCCGGCGCAGACCGCATCGACCTGAACGCCTTGCTGGCCTCGCTGGCCATGGCACCAAGCCAGGCCATGGCGCTCGGCCACGTGCGCCTCGTGAACAGCAGCGCTGGCGTGCAAGTGCAACTGGACACCGATGGCAGCGCCGGCACCGCCGTGCCTCGCGCACTGATCGTGCTGCGCGGCGTGACCGCCAGCCAACTCCAAGCCGCCCGCGACCTCGGCCTGTGACCCCTGAATACCCAAGGAAACAACATGCACCACCGCCACCTCACCCGCCTCAGCGCCTTGCTGGGCAGCCTTCTGATCAGCAGCCTGGCCCAGGCCGGCATCAACAATGGCGACTTCGCCAACGGCCTGTCCGGCTGGCAAACCTTTGGCGACAACGCCACGCCCAACAGCACCCTGACGCTGACCACCGCCACCCTGGGCGCCGACGACCACCCCTTCCCAGATGGGCACTACAACGTCTCGGGCCAGGACGCCGGCGCCATCGGCATCGAAGGTGGACTGGAAGACTTTGTGGGTGTCGCCTTGGGATCACTCGACCCCGATCCCATCAACCACACCAGCGTTCTGTGGGAAGGCTCGGCCGCCCGGCAAAGCTTCGCCGTACAGGCTGGCGACACCCTGCGCTTTGACTGGAACCTGTTGAGCGCGGACCGGGACTTCGCCGACCAGGCCTTTGTCGTGATCAACGCCTCATCGGGCGGCGGCCTGCAGGTGCTCGCGCTGGCCCATGCCGGGCTGGCCACCCACGTCGTGCCGACCAACGGCGATCTGCTGCAGACCGGCCTGACCCAGTTCAGCCACACGTTCACCGGGTCGGGTCTGGTGACCCTGTCCTTGGTCGTGGCCGATCTGGACGACAGCGCCAAGACCTCGTTCTTGACGGTGGACAACGTGACCCTGACCAGCGCCGTTCCCGAGCCCACCATGGCCCTGCTGGCTTTACTCGGCCTGGGTGCATTCGGCGTGATGCGGCGTCGCCAAGGCTAGGTCGCGGCCTGGTTCACCCGCCGGCTCAAGGCTTCGGCCGATTCGCGCCGTTCGCTGTAGCGATCGACCAGGTGGCCGGCCACATCGCGCGTCAGCAAGGTGAACTTGACCAGCTCTTCCATCACGTCGACCACCCGCTCGTAGTAGGCGGAGGGCTTCATGCGCCCCGCCTCGTCGAACTCCAGGAAGGCCTTGGCCACCGAGGACTGATTCGGGATGGTGATCATGCGCATCCAGCGCCCCAAGATGCGCATCTGGTTGACGGCGTTGAACGACTGCGAGCCGCCAGACACTTCCATGACGGCCAGGGTCTTGCCCTGGGTCGGCCTGATGGACCCCATGCTCAAAGGGATCCAGTCGATCTGGGCTTTCATGATCCCGGTCATGGCGCCATGCCGCTCGGGCGAACACCACACCATGCCCTCGGCCCACTGCGCCAGGTCGCGCAACTCCTGCACCTTGGGATGCGTGTCCGGCACCGAGTCCGGCAAGGGTAAATCGGTGGGGTCAAACACCCGCACCTCGCCACCCATGGCCTCCAGCAAACGTGCTGCTTCCAGCGTCAGCAGCTTGCTGTAGGAGCGCTCGCGCAAGGAGCCATACAGCAAGAGGAAGCGCGGCGCATGCGTGGACCGGGCCCCGCCCTGCAAGGCCTCGTTGCTCGGCGCCTTGAACAGCAAGGCATCGACGTTGGGCAGATCAGGATGCACGGTGGACACGGCGACCCTCCGCGTCAATCACCACCTCGCCATCCTCTTTGGTGAATGGCCCTTGCTGAGACGCCGGCAGGATGTCCAGCACGACCTCGGACGGGCGGCACAGCCTGGCCCCCAATGGCGTCACCACGACCGGGCGGTTCATCAGGATGGGATGCGCCACCACGAAGTCGAGCAGTTGCTCATCGGTCCAATGGGGAGCGTCCAGCCCCAGCTCGTCATACGGTGTGCCCTTGCGGCGCAGCAACTCGCGAACGGGGATGGCCAAAGCGGCCAACAGCCCTTGCAAGTCTTCGCGACTTGGTGGCGTCTTCAGGTACTCGATCACCTGGGGCTCGACCCCGCTGTGGCGGATCAGGGCCAGGGTGTTGCGAGACGTGCCGCAGGCCGGGTTGTGGTAAATCTTGATCGTGCTCATGTGCTGTGTGCTCGTGTTGTTCCAGACTTCGGCTGCTTGACGCAAGGCTGCCCCTGGCAACAGTTGTCGCTCAGGTAGGACAGCAAACCGTTCATGCGCTCGAAGGCCGCGCGGTAAATCAAATGGCGGCCATCGCGCTCCTGGGTGACCAGCTCGGCATGCAACAACTCCTTGAGGTGGAAGGACAAAGCTGAGCCCGGCACGCCGAGCGATTCGCTCAAGGCAGAAGGCGTCAACCCCGCCGGGCCCGCCACCACCAAGGCACGGAACACCTGCAGGCGAACAGATTGGGCCAAGGCCGCCAGGGATTTCACAACGTCTTGTTCTTTCATATTTCAATTATCAATGAAATGTCAATCAATGGCAAGCCGCATCCGCAGCTCAAGCAGGCTCATCCGGCACCAGCACGGTGAGCTTCAGATCGGGATGCTGCGCCACCCGCAAGGTGAACTGCTCGTACTCGCGCCGTCCTGAACGGGCATGCTCGAAAGCGCGCCGCCCGCCTTCTCGGCTCAACACTTTTTGAGATTTCCAGGCCGCGTCAAAGGCCCGGCTGGCGGAGCGCAATTCGTCGACCAAAGCCTGGCGCACCGGGTCATCCCGCCAGGCCGCCGTGTCCGATCGGTACTCGGCCACCAGGCGCTGCGCCCGCTCCGGCCAGTTGACGATGAAACTGGGCGCCTGCGGGTGCAAGAACACATAGCGCAGCAGATTGCGCGCCCCTCGTCCCCTGAGCCAATCTTGGAACAACAGGGCTGCCGGCTTGTTCCAGGCGATGGCATCCCAATGGCGATCCAGGATGTAGGCGGGCGTGCGGATCACCTTGACCAAGTCGGCCAATTGATGCGTTGCGGAGCCATCCTCTGACGGGTGCTCGGGGTCGGCCCGTGCCGCCAGTTGGAACAGGTAGGCGCGCTCGGCATTCGACAAATGCAGTCCGGTCGCGATCGCGCCCAAAGTATCGGTGGACACGGCCTGCGTGCGGCCCTGCTCGATCCAGGTGTACCAGGTGGGGCTGATGTGACACAGCGTGGCCACTTCTTCGCGGCGCAGCCCTGGCGCGCGCCGCCTGAAACCCGGCGGCAGGCCCACATCCTCGGGGCGCAGCTGATCCCGCTTGGCGCGCAGAAATTCGCCCAGCGGGTTCTGGGACACGGGGGTGGTGCTGGGTGCCGAATGTTGGCGATTCCGCATGCTCTGAGGGTCCTCAGCCTGTTGCTTCCGATAATAGGATAAGGGCCTATCTTGTACCAGGATCTTGGCACGCCTAAGGTTGAGCCTCTACCCATCAAAACGGAGCCCGAGATGCGAACCCACCTTCAGACCAACCTCGACCAGTACGGCACGCAGGCCCAGGCTTACCTGGACAGTCCGGTCCATGCCCAAGGCCCGGACCTGGCCCAAGCGCAAGCCTTGGTGACGCAATCCGTCCCACCGAATGGCCAAGCGCTGGACGTGGGCTGTGGCGCCGGTCACCTCAGCTTCGCCTTGGCAACCCACGTGGCCCGCGTCATCGCGCTCGACCCCTCGCCCCAGATGCTGGCCACCGTCCAGCAAGCCGCTCAGGCGCGAGGCCTTCGCCACATCGAGACCCTGCAGTCCAGCGCGGAGAGCCTGCCGTTTGCCGATGCCAGCTTCGACCTCGTCTGCTCACGCTACAGCGCCCACCACTGGACCCAACTGGAACAAGCCTTGAAAGAAATGCGGCGCGTGCTCAAGCCCGGTGGCCACTTGCTCATGATCGACGTGCAAGGCGAGGAAGACGCACTGGTCGACAGCCATTTGCAAGCCATCGAACTGCTCAGGGACCGCTCGCATGTGCGCAACCGCGCCGCCTCGCAATGGCGCGCCTTGCTGGCCGATGCGGGCTTTGCCAACGTCGCGCATGACAGCTGGCCCGTGCACATCGACTTCCCATCGTGGGTGGCCCGCATGCGAACACCGGCGTCCCGCATTGCCATGATCCGCGAAGTGCAAACCGATGCACCTCAGGAAGTGCACGAGGCGCTGGCCATCGAGCCCGACGGTTCATTCACGTTCACGACCGGGCTGTTCTGGGCGCGGGCCGATGTTTGATGCCAATCAACCCTGCCAGGCAAGGATGGTCAAGGCAGGACTACACTGGATCGAAACATTCTGAGGAAAGAAGGCCCCATGCAAGTCTTGCTGAACACCGATACCCACGTTGATGGCCGCCACGGCATGGCCGAGTTCCTCGAAGCCGAGGTGAAGGAAGCCCTGGGTCGCTTTGGTGACCACGTCACCCGCGTCGAAGCCCACGTCACCGACGCGGTCAGCCACGCCAAAGCCCACCCGGACGACATCCACTGCACGCTGGAGGCCCGGCTGATCGGACTGGAGCCCCTGATTGTCAAAGACCACGCGGCCTCTGCTCACCAGGCCATTCAAGGCGCCGTGGGCAAGCTCAAGCGCGCGGTGGGCACGGCCGTTGAAAAGCACGCTCCCCGGCGCGGCCCTGGTCTGTCTGACATTGCCGCATCTGACACGGCCAGCACCGACCAGGACTGAGCTGCCATGCCTGGCGCAAGCCGTCTCAAACGGCCAAGCGCCCGGCCTTGAAGTCTTCCACCGCCTGGAAGATTTCTTCCTGCATGTTCATCACGAAGGGCCCGTACTGCGCGATGGGCTCTCTGAGTGGCTGGCCCGCGATCAGCAGCGCACGGGTGGCCGTCTTGGCCCGCAGCGCCACGCCATCGCGGTCGGCCTCGTTCTTCAGGATGGCCATGCGTTGCGCCGGCACCGTCGTGTCGCCCACCTCCAGCTCACCGCGATAAACATAGATGAAGGCGTTGTGCGCGGCCGCCAATGGCTGCCCGAAGCTGGCGCCTTCGGGCAGGTGCAGATCCAGGTACAAAGGTTGCGTGACCTCACGTTGCACCGCACCGACCACGCCATGGCTGATGCCTGCGATCACGCGCACAGTCACACCCTCTTCCGTGGTGAACTCGGGGATGTCCTGGCTCTGGATGTCGCGGTACCAGGGCGCCGTCATCTTGTCCTTGGCAGGCAGGTTCAGCCACAGTTGGAAGCCTTCCATGCGGCCCTCGTCTTGCTCGGGCAGCTCGGAATGGACCACACCGCGACCAGCGGTCATCCACTGCACACCACCGTTCTGCAACAAGCCTTCGTGGCCCGCGCTGTCGCGGTGGCGCATGCGGCCGGCGATCATGTAGGTCACCGTTTCAAAGCCACGGTGCGGGTGGTCGGGAAAGCCACCGATGTAGTCGTCGGGGTTGTCGGTGCCAAAGGCATCCAGCATCAGGAAGGGATCCAAACGCCGCTGCAAGGGCTGCGTGAGCACGCGGGTCAGCTTGACACCATCACCATCTGACGTGGCCTGGCCTGCGATCAGGCGCTCCACATCGCGGGGACGGGAAACAGCGGTGTCGTTCAACGTGGTGCTCATGCGGTGCTCCTTGAATCAAGCAGGGATGACTTCTTCGATCTGGGCCTGGGCCGAGGCCAAAGCCTCTTGCTCGGCCTGCGGGCCCATGGCAATGCCTTCGGCGTACACGAACTGCACGTCGGTCATGCCCAGGAAGGCCAGCACGGTCTTCAGGTAAGGCACTTGCGTGTCGGCCGGGGTGTTGCGGTACAAGCCGCCACGGGTCAGGGCCACATACACCTTCTTGCCGGTCAGCAGGCCCACCGGGCCCTTCTCCGTGTAGGTGAAGGTGACCTTGGCGCGGGCGATAGCGTCGATCCAGTTCTTGAGCTGGGCCGGCACGCCGAAGTTGTACATGGGCACGCCCAGCACCAGCACGTCGGCGGCCTGGATCTCGGCGATCACAGCGTCGTCCACGGCCACGCGGGCGGCTTGTTCGGCGCTGCGTTGCTCAGCGGGGGTGAACAGGGCTTGCAGCGCAGGTTCGTCCAGCTCACCCAAGGGTGCGCGGCCCAAATCACGCACGGTGACGGTGGCGTCAAGCTGTTTGGTGCGGACGCGCTCAACGATGGTGGCGGCCAGGCGGCTGGAGTGCGAGGCGTCAGGGCGCGAGCTGGAATTGATTTGCAGGATGTTCATGGTGAGTCCTTTGGAAAGAAGTGTTGAAGCGATGGACTCACTGTAATTATCCCCACAGCAATGCGGAAGACTTCGAATTGGATAACATTGTTCCATTGGCAGAACAATGGTGGCGACAATGAACGTGGAAGCGAACGACCTTTTGCTCTTTGCCCGGGTGGTGGACGAGCACAGTTTCACCCGCGCAGCCGAGCGCCTGGGCTTGCCCAAATCGACCGTGTCGCGCCGAGTGTCCGCCCTGGAAGCGCAACTGGGCGAGCGCCTGCTGCTGCGCACCACCCGCCAGCTCACCCTCACGGATTTTGGCCACAGCGTGCTGGAACACGCGCACCAGATCGCTTCAGAGGTGGATGCAGCTTCACTGCTGGCGCAGCACCGCCAGGTCCAACCCAGCGGGCGGCTGCGGGTGTCGATGCCGGCGGACTTCGCCACCAATGTGCTGGCCCCGATGCTGGCCACCTTCGTGCAGAAGTACCCCGCCATCTCGCTGGAGCTGGACCTCACGCCACGCCGCGTTGACCTGATCGGCGAGAACTTCGACGTGGCCATCCGCATGGGCGACCTGCCCGACGACAGCACCCTGGCGGCACGGCGCCTCGCCACCTTCACCGCAGGGCTGTATGCCTCGCCCCGGTACCTGGCGCGGCGCGGCCAGCCTTCGGAGCCCGAAGCCTTGATGGAGCACGACGCCCTGCGCCTGCTGGGCCGCAGCGGCGACCCCGTGCCCTGGGTACTGCACCGCGACCAGGCGCGCTGGGAGGGCATCCCGCCCGGCCGGGCCACCGCCAACTCACCCGAGGTGCTGATGCGCATGGCCCTGTCGGACGCGGGCATTGCGCTGGTCGGCGATCACTTCGTCGAACCGCACCTGCGCAGTGGCGCGCTGGCGCCAGTGTTGCCCGATTGGCGCCCGCCCGCCACCGACGCCTGGGCCGTGTTCCCGGGCCGACGCTTGATGCCAGCCCGCACGCGGGTGCTGCTGGATGACATGCAAGCTGTTTTGTCGGGGCCCCAGTGTCAGGCCGAAGAAGCGCGGATCGAAAAAACCCTGCATCTTGCGAAGCTCACTGCACCGGATAGTTGGCCCTCACGAAAGGAATGACCTGGTTGGCGATGGTCTGGGCGGCCTTGGTCGTGGGGTGCAGCAAATCCCAGAACAGGTAGGTGTCGGCGTTGGTGCAGCCTGGGCGGATGCCTTGCGTCTGCGCGTAGTTCATCGAGTTGTCATCGTTGATGTCCAGGCAGGACTGCGTGGTGTTGGTGACGCCATAAGCCACCGGGTTGTTGAGCATGTCATCGACCAGGGTGCGGGTGTCGAACAAGCGGATGTTCACCGTGGGGTTCTGCGCTTTCAGCGTGGCCACCAGGGACGCCACATTGGTGTTGAGCTGGTTCACATTGGCGAACAGCGCATCGCGCTCAGCCTGCGTCTTGAACCCCATCGCGGCCGACATCTTGGGTGATTTGGACAAGTCAGGCACGTTCAGCACCAGGATGTGCTTGGCGCCCGAGGTGATCAGGCTTTGCAGGGCCGATTGCTCGTTGGCCACGATCGACTCCACCGTGCGGCCATAGTTGATCAGGTCATTGGCACCGATCAACATGGTGAACAGGGTATTGGCCGGTTTGTAGTTCTTCGCCCCCACCATGTAGTCGCGG
>Ga0209873_1000063_pt1 | contig 16590 bp, 21 predicted proteins | sample GWRWT2_30Apr14_FD_187186 | JGI IMG/M metagenome (GOLD analysis project Ga0209873, IMG submission 187186) | Sand microcosm microbial communities from a hyporheic zone in Columbia River, Washington, USA - GW-RW T2_30-Apr-14 (SPAdes) (version 2) | ecosystem: Engineered > Artificial ecosystem > Sand...
TCGAATATGTTTCACTGCCACTTGGCGCATCGCTTTATGAATCTGGCGATTCGATGCGTCATGTGTACTTTCCAACGGACTCCATTGTTTCACTCCTGTATGTGATGGAAGACGGTGCCTCGGCCGAAATTTCAGTGGTCGGCAACGAAGGTCTTATTGGCATTGCGCTCTTTATGGGTGGCGAAAGTACACCCAGCCGTGCCATCGTACAGAGCGCCGGTTCGGCCTACCGTTTGGCCGGGCAAAAACTAAAAGACGAATTCAGCCGTCACGGTGAATTGTTGTTATTGTTGCTGCGCTACACCCAATCATTAATCACCCAGATGGCGCAGACGGCGGTGTGCAACCGTCACCATTCAATTGACCAGCAGTTATGTCGATGGCTCTTGCTTTCGCTGGATCGCCTTCCGAGCAACGAGCTGAACATGACCCAAGAACTAATCGCCAACATGCTTGGCGTACGTCGCGAGGGCGTTACTGACGCCGCAGGTAAGCTGCAGCGCCTGGGCGTTATTCACTACAGCCGGGGCCATATCACCGTACTGGATCGTCCCGAGCTCGAAGCACTGTGTTGCGAATGTTATGCCGTTGTAAAAACAGAAACCGATCGGCTACTTCACTACGTTCCTGCCCGCCCCGTACGTAAAGTGAGTGAGCTTGAACTATCGACCCAAGATTAAATACAAAAAATTTTTACCCGCCGTATTCACATACGGCGTATCTTTTAATAATCAAACAGGCTCAGCCAATCCAGAATTCACTGATACAATTAATGCTTAATAACCAAAGGCAATACCAAGACTGGCGACATCAACATCCGTTGAGTTATCGATATTCACACCAATTTCTTCAGCGTTTAATTCTACTTTATAGCGCTCAATTTCGGCGCGCATGGAAATCATCTTATTAAAATGAAAGTTCGCACCTAAACCGTAGAAAAGTTCATTCCCCTTTATGGTGTCTTCGTAAGTATTTAACACCGTAACTTTGTCGCTCCACCAAAGCTGACCGCCTTTAATATACAAATCAAAACTTTCTGTTAAAGGCAAATAGCCAAGTAAGGCGGCGGAGTTACCTTTTAATGAAGACGAATACACCGCATTTTCGACTTCACCGAAATCGTTTATAGCGCCTTCAATACCGATATAATCATTAAATTTTCCACCGACAAATGCCTTCATAACTGCCTTGTTATCGCTAAAATCAGCATTATCTACGCGGCTAATACCATAGCCTGCGCCTATATAGACACCAGGATCTGCGCAGACCGGATTAACTGCCAAAAAAACGCCCGTACCTAGCGTGAGAGCTAGTGCAAGATGCCCAGTTTTTTTTCTAACGTTTAAAATTGTCATAAATAATCCTTGATAGTGTTTAATTAAAAAAATAATACCGTTTTTGTTTTCTTCACATTGGCTCAAATTCACATAGGCTCAAACAACGTGACTTGTGCCCACCCTATGCGTAAAAAATAGGGGCATCCGTGCGCTGCCGAACGCATGGATCAATTTCCAGCTTCGATCAATAAAATCCCGCCCCTATGTGTGATGGCGCACTGTTTTTATGGCGTAATGCACCTATTGTAAACGTTCACGTCGGTGCGTCTTGTGGCCACCGTGTTATTAATTTAAATCGGTATCGGGAATTAATTATGCATATAGAATCCAGTTTCGCTAAAAAATGTAATGGCAGCGCGCCGGTAAACAGTGACTGTGCTGATTCGGCTCAATCAGAAATTTCACGCGAGTTTCACAATTTTCTCGCTGACATCGAAGACCTTGTTAAAAAGACCACCTTACTGACCGGCGCCGAGCTGGATGAGGTGAAAAATAAACTGAATGAACGCATCGCCACCGCCAAAACATCTGTCGAAGAGATAAGCGGCGAGATTACGCACCGCGCACGTAACTCTGTTGCACAGACTAATAAATATGTTCATGAACAATCCTGGACCGCCATTGGTATTGGCACTGCCGTTGGCTTTTTGCTGGGGCTTGCGCTGAGTCGACGCTCATAAAGCGGAAATCTTTCTCATGATGCAAACACCGCCAACAGAAAACATAACAAGCGAGGGTTCGTTGGATCCGTTGCCATCAGAAAAGAGCAGCGGATCCATTGATCCGTTTAAGATATTACGAATTCTGGGCAAAGCAGGCGGGGATGTTTTTAAGCAAGCGGCTCTGCATGGACAATTAGCGCAGATTGAATGGGCCGAAGAAAAAAACCGTCTGTTTAAATTGGGCCTGTTTGCCGCATTGAGCTTTGTCAGTTTTCTATTTGTCATGCTGTTTGGCACACTACTCGCGCTGGCACTGAGTTGGGATACGCCCTACCGTATCCACACCTTGCTGATGATCATGGTTTTTTATATGCTGTTAACGGTCGTGGCGTGGCGGCGCTTTAAACTATTATCCGCCTTGGGTAGCAAGCGCTTTGCGGCAACACGAGAAGAAATTTCTCTGGACCTGGAAATGTTAAAGGGTCATTTATGACTGCCACGGACAAAAGCACACTGACTGAACAACGCACAATTCTGCGACATAAATTACTGGCTCAACGCCTTCTGATTGCCGCTAAAATTGAACAACGGCCAGCAGAAGACGATGTTTATCCACGCAGCATGACCATGCTGTTCCTGACGCGCAAACCCGAATTTGTCATTAAATTATTGGCTCAGTGTGCAACTATGCTAATTGGCGCACTACGTTTTCGGTCTAAAAAGAATGATGCATAAATCCCTTATTTACAGTGTTTTTTGTGTATGCTTGGTGACAAGTGCAAGCGCCAGCGCGGAAACAAAAACAGAAACGCTCGACGAGTGTTTATTGCATAGTCTGCAATCGGCAAGCGAAAGCACCACCGTTGCCGAATTACGCACGCTCTGTGAACAACGCCTGTCCAATTCGCAAAGCGAACCCGTGGCTGCAACAGAAAAAGCAGCCCGTGTTGCTGCAGATGCTGAAGGTGTAGTGGAGCAGCGTTTTGCGCTGGAAAACTATAGCCACGATAATCCTTTTGTAATAACACCGCATCGTCCCAATTATTTACTGCCTGTGGCCTATTCCTCACGTCCCAACAACACACCCTATTCGAGCGCAAACATCCACTTTCAACACACGGAAATACAATTCCAGCTCAGTCTGAAAGTGTTGCTTATGGAAAATATTATTGGCGATAACGGACATCTCTCACTCGCTTATACAGAGCACGCCTTCTGGCAAAGCTATAATCGTAAATTATCAGCGCCTTTTCGTGAAACCAATCACGAGCCGGAACTGTTTTTTACTTTAGAAAATGATTGGGAATTCTTTGGTCTACGCAATTCAGCCAATCAGTTAATTTTAAATCATCAATCTAATGGCCAAAGTGGAAATTTATCGCGCAGCTGGAACCGAATTATGTTTAACAGTGTTTTTGAAAAAGATAATTTCATGTTCGCATTAAAACCCTGGTATAAAATCCCTGAAAGTAAAAAGGATTCGTCGACAGATTCTGGTGGAGACGACAACAAAGATATTGAAAATTATTTAGGCAATGTCGAGATTTTAAGCATGTACCGTATGAAGCATGAACAAACATTGAGTCTGGTAGTAAGAAACAATCTGCGTAGCGAAAACAAAGGTGCGATAGAACTTAACTATGCATTTCCTATCGGCCATAGCAAGTTAAAAGGCTATTTAAAATATTTCAGCGGTTATGGCGAAAGCCTGGTCGATTACAATCACCGCACTCAAACTTTCGGCATCGGTTTTTTAATCAGTGACTGGTTTTAAAATATAAATTGCAATGATTGGCTTAGTTATGGTCTGTAACGACTAGACGGGTCTATTCGATTATTAAACAGACCCGTCGTGTTTCTTAATTGTTATCGGATTTTTTCGAAGAATTTATCTACTTGCTTATGAGCCTCTTCAACGGTTATGGCATATCGCTCCTGAACCAGTCCCACCAGTTTTTCCTCGCGACCCTCGACTTTCAACAGTTCATCGTCCGTCAATTTGCCCCATGCAATTTTGGCAGCGCCCACATGCTGCTTCCATTTTCCTTTCATTTCATCGGCTGTAGGTAATCCCATGTTTTATTGCTCCTAGTATAAGTAAGGTGTTGTGATTTTTTAATTTCCGCCTGATTGCAGAAGCTCACTTTGCAAAAATAGCGCGTAGGGTTTGTATTATCAGTGCGCTAACGAACGTATTACTTATTGTTCGAATATTTTACAGCCGGAAGATGCGGCAACATATGAATTGCACGTTTGTTTTTTACGAAGAAACACGCAAAATAAATTTTACCAATCGTATTTTTCATGAAGAGTAATTGCAAAATTTTAAAACTGCGTTAGGCGTCCGCGCCAATTAACGTAGCAACTAACTTGCTTATCTGGTTTTTAATTTTCGCAGATATCCAATGCAAATTAATGTGACAAACGCTCCAGACAGACACTGGCTGATTGCGGACGCAAGGCTGCGTCTGGATGCAACATGTCTGCTACCAGCGTCGAAACAGAAATAGACGCGTATTCACTCAAAAAATCGGCCGCTGACACTTGAAGCTCGGCGGCATAACGCGCCTGCTCTTCGGGTGTTTTCTCCGCATTCCACGCTCTTCCGGTCAGCAATTCATAAAACACAACACCGGCCTGATAAATATCACTGCGTTCATCCCAAGCCTCTTGTCGTGCTTGTTCAGGCGAGCAGTAACGTGGATCAATCAACCAGCCATAATCCTGGTTAATCACACGGTCCTTACGGTAGGCGCAGGCAAATTCAATCAGGCTCAGTTGATGATCAGGGCTCAACAACAATGATCGCAAACCAATATTGCCGTGAACCACACAGTCCATACGTTCGTGCAGATAACGCAATTGCTGTAATAATTGCGCCACCAGATCCGGCGCAATTTCACGCACCAGCTCAGGTGGATAATACTCTTTTTTATCGAGAATCTGGGTCAGCGGCACGCCTTCAACATAGCTGTAGGCATAATAAGGAATACCCGCCAGGTCGCCCTGAAACTCGTAACGGGGTAAACGTGGATGCAAGAAATCACGCACAATATTTATTTCCTGCTTAAAGTGTTCTTTGATGGCTTTGTTTCGTCCCCATTGTGAACGAATACGTTTGATGGCCACCGGCGATCGTCCGCCCGCTTCTAAAGGCTCGCCGACAAAGGATAGCGCGTATTCATTTTCACCAAAGAGCCGCAAACGGTATTCACCTTTTTCACTCGTTAACACCGTGCCGGCAAGTGATTCGGCATCATCAGGCACGTCCTGCGCCTGCCCGGTGATCTGGGCCAGCTGGTTTCTGACACCTGACAATAACGCTTTGATCCTGTTAGCCATTTCTATGTTTAACTCCTATAATCCACAGCAATATCACCCTTTTGAGTATAGTCAGTCCTACCCCCATGTCGCGAGAACCTTTATGAATATCCATGAATGGGCCATCCTGGGATTGGGCGCCATTGGCAAGCTCTGGGCCGGGTATTTTCTGCAGGCCCATCAAAATGTCGAACTTCTACTGCGCAACGAGACGGCCTTGAATTCTTTTCAGCGCAAGGGCCTGACACTGCGTGATGCCACACAAACAAAACACTGGCCAACGCCACACCTGGCCAGTCCTCAGACGCAAGGGGCCAAAATCCACGCCTTGTTGATCACCACCAAAACCCACCAAACACTATCTGCACTTAAAGACTTTTCACATCGTTTTGACCGTAATACCCAGTTCGTATTGCTACAAAATGGCTTGGGCCTTGCCGAGAAGATTCGTTGGTTTTTTCCCGATAATCCGCTTTTTTTAGGCATCACCACTGACGGGGTTTATTGTGTGGATACAAACACGATTGTTCATGCGGGTTATGGCGAAACCTGGATAGGGCCTGCCGAAGCGGCTACTGAGCTTCATGGATTTTCAACCTTACACCGCATCAATGCGTCTTGTGTCTGGAGTGATCAAATTCAACCCAGGCTCTGGCAAAAATTTGCCATCAACTGCGCCATAAACGGACTGAGCGTGATTCATCAGTGTCAGAATGGACAGCTACTGAGCAAACCAGATGCGCTCGAACAGCTAGAAAATATTTGTCAGGAAATAGAACAGGTACTGGCCGTAAAAAGCATGGTTTTGCCCTCGCCATTGATTGCACTCGTTAAACACGTCGCCACACAAACGGCGCTTAATTACAGTTCCATGTATCAGGATTTCAAAGCACAACGACCGCTCGAACTGGAAGCCATGAATGCATATCTTTGCCAGGAAGCGGCCCGTTTATGCCTGGCCTGCCCTTATAATCAGGCGCTCATTACGACCATCCGGCAAATGGAACGCAAGTGATACCCTTTGGTGCAATACGCTCCGGCAAAACAGGCCAATCCTCTCATTTACTTCCACACCCAGCTTGTTAACATAATGCGCCTACTAAAGAGCGATACTCGCTTCTCAGACATCTTTTAATCTCACACACAGACTCACAACATTAATGAAGCACTTAATTCTTGGTGGCGCACGATCCGGCAAAAGTTGTTATGCCCAACAACTCGCCACACAATCGCAAAAAGACGTTTTTTATATCGCAACAGCATTGGCAGGTGATGAAGAAATGCGGCAGCGTATTTTACGTCACCAGCAAGAGCGGCCGCCGCAGTGGCCACTCATCGAAGAACCGCTGTTTCTGGCTGAAGCGTTAACAAAATACGCGGCGAATGACCGTTGCTTGATCGTAGATTGCCTCACCCTTTGGTTAAGTAATTTGTTGTGCCATCCTCAAAGTCAACTTTTTAACGAGCAGTACTCAGCCCTGCTGGCTGTATTACCCGATTTGCCCGGTGACATCGTCCTGGTCAGTAACGAAGTTGGCCTGGGTATTATCCCGCTGGGCGAACTTAGCCGGCGTTTTGTTGATGCCAGCGGCAGCTTGCACCAGGCCCTGTCGCCGCTGTGTGATCGGGTTTTATTTATGGCCGCCGGCTTGTCTTTATCCTTAAAATAACAGGAAACCACCATGCCCCTAAGCTGGCTGACTACGCCTATTGTTCCACCCTGCCCAACTCACCGAGCACAGGCGGAACAGCGTCAGCAACAACTGACCAAACCCCAGGGTTCACTGGGACGGCTAGAAACACTGGCGATTGAACTCGCTGCCTTGCAACACACACAAACACCACGCATCAATTTGCCCCATATTGTTATTTTTGCCGCCGATCACGGTATCGCGGCCGAGGGTGTTTCGGCTTTTCCACAAATCGTCACTCAGGAAATGATCCGCAATTTCAGTCGCGGCGGTGCGGCCATTTGCGTGTTAGCCAAACAATTTGGCGCCTCGCTGCACGTGATTAATCTAGGCACCGTCGACGACATGGAAGCCCTGCCCGGCGTTTTTCACCTCAACATTGCGCCCGGCACACGCAATTTCGCCCACGAAGCGGCCATGAGCGAAACAATGCTGACGCAGGCACTGAACGCCGGTAAAGAGAGCGTCGATCAGGCGCTGCAACACAGCTGCGATCTTTTTATCGCCGGCGAAATGGGCATCGCTAACACCACAGCCGCCACGGCACTGAGTGCGATACTGCTTGATCAGGATGCGGCGCACATGGCTGGCCCCGGCACCGGACTGAATACCACGGGCGTGACGCACAAGGTGGCCGTTATCAACAATGCGCGGCGTTATCACCAGCTCCATGCCCGCACTGCGCCACTGGTATTACTGCAAACTGTCGGCGGACTGGAAATTGCCGCGATCACAGCGGCACTCCTGCGCTGTGGCCAAAAAGGCCTTCCAGCGCTCGTCGACGGTTATATTTGTAGCGTGGCAGCCTTGCTGGCCTGCACACTCCAACCCGAACTGCGACCTTGGCTGTTTTTTTCTCATCAATCAGCCGAACCCGGACACCGACACATTCTGCACGCGCTCGACGCCAAACCGCTTCTGGATCTCGGCCTGCGTCTGGGCGAAGGCAGTGGTGCAGCACTGGCACTGCCTTTACTACAAGCCGCCTGCGCGCTGCACAACACCATGGTCACTTTTACAGAAGCCGCTGTGTCCACTGCACATGCGCTGATGAAATAACCTTTAATAGAAAAGAAGCCATGACCCATCGCACCCTGACCATTGACCTGCTACGCCACGGCGAAGTCATTAAACCCGCCGGTTTTTTCGGTTCTACCGATATCCGTTTGAGCCACAAAGGCGAAACTCAAATGGCCGAGGCCATTGGCCTGTCCAGCCTCACACCGGTCAATGCGCCATGGGATCATATCATCAGCTCTCCGATGCAGCGCTGCCGTGTTTTTGCAGAAAAACTGGTACAACAAATTGCGCGCCCGCTTCACATCGACCCCTCGCTGCGAGAGATGCATTTTGGTACGTGGGAAGGGCTTAACGCCGCAAGCATCGAACAAAAATACCCTGTCGAATTCCAGCGCTACCTTGCCTCACCCCTGCACTATCCGCCGACGGAAGGCGAGCCAGTCGATCGTTTTATTGAACGTATCACCGTAAGCTGGCAGAACATCAAACAACAATACCTTGATCAACGTATTCTTATCGTCTCGCACAGTGGTGTTATCCGTACTCTGTTATGCTCGGTACTGAACTGCCCGCCGGACACCCTGTTTTCCATTCATTGTCCCTACGCCTGTTACAGTCAAATCCGTCATTTCTACCACCCCGATCAGCAGCGCGACCAGCTCGTGAGTCACAATAGTCGTCTGGAGCTGTAAACATGAATGCCTTCTGGATGGCCCTGCAATTACTCAGCACCCTGCCTACACCCCGGCAAACACACGATCAAGACCAAAACAGTGCCGCGTCCATTTTGTTTTATCCACTGGTTGGCCTTGTTCTGGGCACGCTGTTATGGTCTGCCCACGCACTGCTCACCCAGGTGCTGGGCACGCTACCCTATGCCGACATGCTGAACGCTGCACTGCTACTCGGTTTGTGGATAGCACTCACCGGCGCCTTGCATCTGGATGGTCTGGCTGATTGCGCCGACGCCTGGCTTGGCGGTTTAGGCGACCGTGAAAAAACCCTGCGCATTCTCAAGGATCCTTACAGCGGCCCCGTTGCCGTCACTACGCTGGTATTGCTGTTCCTGCTGAAATGGCTGTGTCTTGTTATTCTTGTTAACCAGCAACAGACACTCATGCTGCTGCTTGTTTTGTCCCTCAGCCGAGCCGGATTACTGGTATTTTTTATTCGCCTGCCCTACGCTCGCGTTAACGGTATCGCCACCGCAATGGCCGACAAGGTGCCAAAGAAAAAAGCCCTGTGCTTACTGATCAGCCTAACGCTGGCGCTCACACTACTTCATTGGCACATTCTGCTGGCTGTGGCACTGCTTGCCTTGCTCTTTTTTTGTTTTGAAAGCGCCTTAAAACAACGACTCGGCGGTTTTACCGGCGACACCCTCGGTGCATGGGTAGAATGCGCCGAATTACTTTTATTACTTTGGGCCGTTTTTAATCCACTGGTCTAAGGTTCAATTTTTTCCGGACCCACTATCTGTTAGTTATCTACCAAAATACCACCCCTTCTTGTGACAATTGAAACGCCACCAGGCAGTGTCTCATGGCACAATTTAAATATGCACTACGACAAAACATGATCTCGTACGTGCTCCAACAGTGCGTTCACGTTGGCCGAACCCGTTCCCTTCCAGATCAAATGAGTGCTATCGCGGGCAAATTCCGCCGGCAAGTGATGTACCCGTAAACATTGCCGTTGCGGGTAAGCACTAAGCAACGAACGAGGCACCAAACCCACACCCATGCCAGCCGCAGCACAGCCCAGCAACGCATGATACGAACCGATTTCTATGGTCGACAGCGAATGATCGCGTTTCGCCCAGCGTTCCAGGCGAAAGCGATAAGCACAGCCCGATGGAAATACCAACAAGGGGACATCCTGGATATCCTGGGGCGCTCGAATTGATCGCTGGTGCGATGCGCTGACCAGCAACAACTGCTCACTGGTGATCTGCTGCGTAGACACACCTGCCGCAGGCAGTACATCGGCCGACACAAACGCCGCATCAACGATGCCTTTCTCAAGCGCGGCCAGTGAATGCCATGAGGGCATTACCTTGAGTTCAATTTGCACCGAAGGAAATTGGCGATGATAAGTACTTAGCAAGTTTGGCAAGTATGCTGCTGCCGTCGCCTCCATGCTGGCAAGCCGGAAACGACCTTCTGGCACCTGCACTTGCAATAGCTGCCTGACCTGCTCTGCCCGCACCAGCAAATCACGAGCCGCCACTAAAAATCGCTCACCGCGTTGATTCAAGGCCAAGCGCTTGCCCTGGCGTTCAAATAAAGTCACACCCAAATCTTCTTCTAGACGCTTGAGACGGGTTGAAATTCCCGATTGCACACGACTCAAACGGTGACTGGCCGCTGCAATCGAACCGCTTTCGGCAATGGCCACAAAGCACTCAAGGTCACGCAAATCCATACGCCTTCCAAATTCACAAATGATGAATTATATATTCACATTAATTCATTTTATATGAACACTAACAACGCGTACACTCAGCCAATGAAAAGAGGGTGTGCGAATGAAACAAGACCAACGCTGGGGACTGCTGGCCGGCCTTTTGGCCGTGTGCTGCTGGTCGGGATTTATTATCGTCACGCGCCTCGCCGGGTTGAGCAAACTCACCCCCTACGATGTCATGGCGCTGCGTTTCACGGTCGGCAGCTTTCTGCTACTACCCTTCGCGCGTCGCTGGTGCCTGATCAACTTACGAGGATTGAGTTTGGTCGGTGTGGGCGGCATCGGATACACCGCAGCGGTCTACCACGGCTTTCAGCAAACGTCAGCCCTGCACGGCGCCGTGCTGCTCACCGGCTGCATCCCCTTTACCGCAGCGCTCTTTAGTGCCTGGTTACTGCAGGATAGACCAGGCCCAATGCGATTATTTGGACTCTCTCTGATCGCTATTTCCGGATATTTAATGCTGACTGAATCTGACCAGACTACGTCATTAACCGGTGATCTCTGGTTATTGCTCGCTGCGCTGGCCTGGGGGCTCTACACCGTATTGATAAAACACTGGCACATTCCACCCATGAGCGGTGCCGTTACCGTGGCGTTTGGATCAACGTTATTTTATCTGCCCGTATATCTGCTTTTATTACCGAAACACATGGACGTCGCCAGTACCACGGAAATTCTGCTGCAGGCATTCTACCAGGGCCTGATCGCGACCGTCGTGGCAATGTTATTGTACTTATGGGCAGTGGCTTCCATTGGCCCGGCGGCGATGGGGGCGTTGATGGCGCTGGTTCCCGTTGTCAGCACCGTCGCAGCCCTCACCGTGTTGGACGAGCAGCTATCACTACAAGGAGGTGTCGCACTGGCCTTTGCCTTTTTCGGCGCAGTATTCTCTGCTGGTCTGCTGCAACGTGACCGCATGTCAACACCACAATAAATACACGATATTTTTAATCCACGGAGAACACTCATGCCCTATGTCAACATCCGTATCACCGATGAGCAGGTAAGCGCTGAGCAAAAACAGCAACTGATCGCCGGCGTGACGCAATTGCTGCAAGAAGTATTAGGCAAAAATCCCGCCACAACCTTCGTAATCATTGATGAAGTCAACACGGATAACTGGGGCATTGCAGGCGAGTCGGTCACCATCCGCAGATCCAAAGGTCGTTAACCTTCCTCCAGATACTTGTGGTTCGCGCCTTGGCAGCGCTTGAAGTCTCGTCTGGATAGGGCAGCTTACCGGCGACACCCTCGGTGCATGGGTAGAATGCGCCGAATTACTTTTATTACTTTGGGCCGTTTTTAATCCACTGGCCCCATGATTCCAACTGGCGCAGGGCTTTTATTGGCGTTATAATCCCCGGCCGCAAACAAGCCGGTATCCAGCGGTGCCTATAGTTACGGCAAAAACAGTTTTGGGCCTTTAGCTCAGTTGGTTAGAGCATCCGACTCATAATCGGCAGGTCCCCAGTTCAAGTCTGGGAAGGCCCACCAAAATTCAAACCCCGGCGCGTCCGGTTGGTTTTTCTTTTTGAACATCATAAACACCTCCGTATCCCAAGAGTCATCTCTGCTACGCTGCATTACATGACATGCAGAGCAAAAAAACCAATAAAGTAGTGCCTTTGACCGTTTGGAATCACAAAACAACGCCCATGTTCGAACAAGCCTTCAAGAATATCGACGACGCGCTCTGGAAATAGGCCGGCTGCACCACCGAGCTGGACTACACCGAACAGACCTCCTGGATGCGCAAAGTGCCAGCGTCATGTTAGCCATTCGTCAACCCTTGGGAGACGTGAAAAATGAATGAAGACATTCGCTGGAAACTGCGTTTCAATAATTACGACAAGGCATTTCATGAACTCAAGGAAAGCATGGAACTCGCCCATGAAAGGCCGCTAACCAAGCTGGAAAAACAGGGCGTCATTCAGGAATTTGAATACACCCATGAACTGGCGTGGAATCTTCTTAAGGACTATCTCGAACTTCAGGGGCATGTTGGTTTAATAGGATCTCGCGATACCACGCGCGAAGCCTTTAAACGCGGACTGATTGCTGATGGCGAGACCTGGATGGAGATGATCAAGTCCAGAAATATGACTTCACATGCCTATGACCGAGATACGGCGAAGCGAATTTACTCCGCAATTTTCCCCCGATATTTCCAGCAATTCCAGGCGTTATACACAAATTTCTCTCAGCGTAGCGCAGAGGAAAGCTGATGGAATTTGGCCTCTCGGAGCAAACCTGCGCCACCATCCGCAAGATTCTCGATCAGCACCCTATGATCAAGAAGGCCGTGATCTACGGTTCGCGTGCCAAAGGAAATTACAAAAACGGCTCGGACATTGACCTGACCCTGATGGGTGATGCGCTGGATTACAAAACACTGTCGGCGGTTGCTGGGGAGCTGGATGAATCATTCAGCTCGAGAGCATCCATCCGTTTTACGATGGCAATGGCCGCACCGGGCGCATCTTGAATTTGTTGATTCTGCAACGCGATTGCACCCGCTTCAGCAATAATCAGTGTTACAGCGTCGAGCGTAGCATCCACGCAGTTTTTTCATGGATCCGCATACGGTCTGATATCAAGGCTGCAGACGATTCGTCACCGGCACTCTGCGCAGTTTTCAGAACATCACGGCAGGCTTTTACGACCTGTTCATGACCTTTGGTGAGTATCGTCACCATCTCTTTTGCGGCCGGAATCCCTTCCACATCTTCAATGGATGTAAGACTTGCAAACGCTTTGTAAGTACCGGGGGCGAATACCCCAAGGGTGCGAATACGTTCGGCAATGTCATCAACGGCAATTGCCAATTCATTGTAATGCTCTTCAAACATCAGGTGGAGCTCGCGAAATTGTGGCCCCGTAACATTCCAGTGAAAATTGTGGGTTTGTAAATACAGGGTGTAAGAATCTGCTAACAGACGCTTTAAGCCTTCAGCAATGCTGAGGCGATCATTTTCATTAATTCCTATGTCGATGCCGCTCATGATTAACTCCTTTTGTTATGGATGTATGAGTACACGGTTATGTAATTGACCTGAAGTTTCGCCTTATTCCCTTCAATAAGCTGAGGCGTGCACAATGAGTCGTCTCGTAAAGCACCATTGCCGCTGTACGCTGTCGTTTATCCTGCCTACAGGCTTAGATCTCAGCAGTTCAGCCAAGTCTACACCCAAGCAGGCTGACTCTGCTTTAAAAGAGTTTGCAATACGGCCAGCACCAACGAATTAGATTCGTGCCCACCGGGAGTTCCGAAAAAAGTAACAATAGGGTGAAAATTAATGGGCGAGCGTACTCGCCCATTCACCGTTAAATTTTTCCGACCAGATCAAGGCTAGGGGTTAATGTGTTCTGACCTTCTTCCCAGGCGGCTGGACACACTTCACCTTCATTATTTGCGACGTACTGGGCCGCTTTCACTTTACGAAGCATGTCTTTTGCGGAGCGACCAATACCCAAGTCATGGACTTCAGCGACCTTGATAATACCTTCCGGATTAGCCAGGAAAGTACCACGCAGCGCAGCGCCATCTTGTTCAATCATTACATCAAAACCACGCGTAATCGCACCAGTGGGATCACCGAGCATGGGGTAAGTGATTTTACCGATGGCAGCACTGGTGTCATGCCATGCTTTATGCACAAAGTGGGTGTCAGTGGAAACGGAATACACTTCCACGCCAAGTTGTTGCAGCTCAGCGTAGTGGTTTTGCATGTCGCCCAGCTCAGTGGGGCAGACAAAGGTAAAATCGGCCGGGTAAAACAAAAAGATCGACCACTTGCCTTTAACATCCTCAGACGTCACCGTTTTAAATTCGCCATTATGGAAAGCCTGCGCAGCAAACGCTGGGATACACCGATTTATCATAGCCATGGTATTTTCTCTCTCGTCGCATAAGGAAGGGGATAAATGTTCTGCTTGTTGTGAAGCAGTAAGTACAGCCTAGGACAGACGGTTGATCAGATAAATTGAATTAATTTGATTTTAACGATCGGTTATTTAGAATTATTTGTGCGCTTAGCCAGGAAAATCCAGCCATGATCTCTCTCAAGCAAATCACCTACGCCCTTGCGGTGGAGCAAAGCCTTCATTTCAAAAAAGCGGCTGAAGCGTGTGCTATTTCCCAGTCTGCCCTCAGTACCGCGCTGAGCGAACTGGAAAAACAGCTCGGTTTTCAGATCTTCGAACGCAACAATAAAAAAGTACTGACCACCCCCCTCGGTCAGCAGTTTCTCGATAAGGCACGCATCATCAAACTACAGGTGAACGAACTGCAGCAAATGGCCGATGCCTATAAAACGCCCCTCAGCTATCCCATAACCATGGGCGTTATTCCCACCGTTGGCCCTTATCTTTTTCCCAAAGTGTTGCCCGCCTTGCGTAAGCAATACCCCGATTTCCAACTGCGTATTATTGAAGAGCAATCACACGTGCTGGTCGATAAAGTCCGCCAAGGCGAAATCGACACAGCCATCATCGCTTTGCCCTATGCCCATGATGGTCTGCTCGCATTCGAATTCTGGCAAGAAGATTTTTACTGGATGACCCACCGCGATGACACAATGGCCTCACGTGAAGAAATCACCAGTTCCGATCTGGAGAACAGCCGACTCATGCTGCTAGAAGAGGGTCACTGCCTTAAAGATCACGCACTGACCGCCTGCAAGCTCCGATCCAGCGAACAAAACAAAACCTTTACCTCCACCAGTCTGAATATGCTCATTCACATGGTGGCTGGAAAAATTGGCACCACCCTTGTTCCTGAAATCGCCCTTGATCAACTGATGAATAACGGCTCCGAACTGCGTGCTGTCCACCTCAACGAACCCGGTCCCCATCGGCGCATCGCCTTTATTGTCCGTCCCAACTATCCTGGCGTGGCGAACATTGAGCTGCTGATGACCCTGTTTGGAACGCAGCTGTCAAAGGAGAACCGACGAGGGCAAGCGCGGTAACCGTTTAATGGCACTACTCTTTAACGCATTTGCACCATAACGGCCTGATGGCACTGCGCCACTGGCCCCTCGACGTCATACAGCTCGGTATTGACCACGCCCACCCCCATAGGGCTCATCACGGCTTTTGATTTTAAAGCCAGCCATTCACCCCTAGGTTGTCGATAGAAATACAGATTGATATCGCCGTTAATCATACCAAAGGTGCCAGGCAAAAACAGTTGTGCCAGCCCATTGCCAAAGTCGGACACAATACCAAGATGCACAAAGGGGCTGTTGGGCACCCCTGCGATTACCGGCACAGGTACTTTAATCCAGGCACAGCCTTCACCCTGACCATCAAACCCATAAAGACGTCGGATTTCCAGATTGGCATTCAGCCCCGGCAGGCGCTGCCCGTCTTCACCGACTGACAGTTTTAGTTCCTGCAAACCCAACGGCCCCTCAGGTACAGGCGACTGCGCTTGATGCTTCTCTGGCACAACAACATCGGTGGTTTTCATGCGAATACCCACCGAGCGCGCTACGGCCTGATCCCCGGCAAAAAGGGTGGCTTCGAGCATTTGCAAACGTTTTCCCTCACGCAACACCGTGCTTTCAGCACGCAAGGGGGCCATAGGCACGGGTCGGAACATATCAAGCGTTGTGCGCACCATACACATGTCGGGATGCGGCTGACATTGCTCCAGCACATAGGCCATGAGTCCGCCGGTCGCGCCGCCGTGTAGCAAACGCGAACTCCATGGGCCATGGGCCAAAGGACTGGGAATAAACATATTTCCTTCTTGAATGAATAACGCGTCTGCCATGATTACACCCCTGCAATTTGATTAAAAAATACGAACAAAAAATTGGCGAAATAGTAGCACAGACGAAAAAGGGTTTCGCTCTGAGCAGCCTCACACTTTAGGTGCTATGCTTAAACGGATTCTTTTGCACCCAAAAAAAACGACATCGCGGCGGTAACGACGCTATAAAGCAGATAGATCATCGGAAAAAGGGATAGTACTTATAAATGGACGTTATTTCATGGAACAATTGTTTGGCTGTAGGCGTACCAACACTTGATGATGCACATAAGGAATTGTTTTTCCGTTTAGAAAACTACCGCCTTGCCATT
>Ga0209873_1000065_pt1 | contig 16490 bp, 10 predicted proteins | sample GWRWT2_30Apr14_FD_187186 | JGI IMG/M metagenome (GOLD analysis project Ga0209873, IMG submission 187186) | Sand microcosm microbial communities from a hyporheic zone in Columbia River, Washington, USA - GW-RW T2_30-Apr-14 (SPAdes) (version 2) | ecosystem: Engineered > Artificial ecosystem > Sand...
GCAGGTCGCTGCTGCGCATGCGGGCTGGAAAGGACTGGGTGCCGGTATTCTGGAAAAAACGCTGGCGTGTTTTTTTTCTGCACCTGAACACTTGCGTGTCTGGTTGGGGCCTGCCATTGGCCCGGAGCATTTTGAAGTGGGTGATGATGTCAGGCAATATTATGTCGACCATTATCCTTCATTGCCGTATCAGGTTTTTTTTGTACCTGTGCAAACAGATCCCTCACGGCTATGTTGGCACATGGATATCTATGCTATGGCCCGATACATACTAAAGCAGCAGGGTGTGGACGCGGTTTATGGCGGTGGGTATTGCACGTATGCCGATAAAACCCGTTTCTTTTCTTATCGCAGAGAGCCTGTGTGTGGCCGCATGGCATCCTGTATCTGGCTCGAATCTTCCCCTTCTTGATGATGGGTTTACGCCCAAGAATAAATCTATTCTGACGCTGTTTGTGTCTGTTAGCCTTGAAAAAAACAACACTGACCCGATTAAAGGAACATCCATATAACTTATAGGGTGTATTTTATGCGTTTTGATCGTTTGACCAGTGCCTTGCAGACAGCGCTTTCCGATGCGCAATCCATCGCGGCGGGTAAAGATCATTCTTTTATTGAGCCAATTCACATTATGCTCGCCTTGTTAAATCAAAAAGGCGGTGTGGTTGAAAGTATTCTCAAAGACATGGGCGTGTCGGTGAGTAAACTGAGGGCCCAGCTTGAATCGACCTTGCAGCGTATGCCTCAGGTGCAAGGCGGGCAAGGGGATATTCATTTATCCAATCAATGCACGCGCTTGTTTAATATCGCAGATAAAAAAGCCCAGCAATTCAATGACCAATTTATTTCCAGCGAAGTATTTTTGTTGGCGGCAATTGAAGATCAAGGCGAATTAGGTCGAATCCTCTCTGAACATAAAATCACCGAGAAAAATGCAAAAGCGTTTATTGATAAAATTCGTGGGGGTGAAAGCGTGCGTGAACAGTCCGGGGAAGAAAGTCGTCAGGCCTTGAGCAAATACACTATTGATCTGACTGAGCGAGCCCGACAAGGGAAGCTTGATCCGGTGATTGGTCGTGATGTCGAAATTCGCCGCACCATTCAGGTATTACAGCGTCGCACTAAAAACAACCCGGTTTTAATTGGCGAACCGGGGGTGGGTAAAACGGCTATTGCTGAAGGTTTGGCTCAGCGCATCATCAATGGCGATGTGCCGGACGGTTTAAAAGATAAAATGGTGCTTTCGCTGGATATGGGCTCACTGGTTGCCGGGGCAAAATTCAGAGGCGAGTTTGAGGAGCGACTCAAAGCGGTCTTGTCTGAGCTGGCAAAACTCGAAGGCAAGGTCATTCTATTTATTGATGAATTACATACCATGGTTGGTGCAGGAAAATCAGACGGGGCCATGGACGCTGGTAATATGTTAAAGCCAGCGTTAGCGCGGGGCGAGTTGCATTGTGTGGGCGCGACCACGCTGGATGAATACCGTCAGTATATTGAAAAAGATGCAGCCCTTGAGCGTCGCTTCCAGAAAATTCTGGTCGAAGAACCCACAGTGGAAGATACCATTGCCATATTGCGGGGTTTAAAAGAACGTTATGAACTTCATCATGCGGTAGACATCACTGACCCGGCCATTGTCGCCGCAGCAAAATTGTCACAACGCTATATTACCGATCGGCAACTGCCCGACAAGGCGATTGATTTGATTGATGAGGCGGCGAGCTTGATCCGGATGGAAAAAGATTCTAAACCCGAGGACATGGAAAAACTGGAAAGAAAAACCATCCAGTTAAAAATTGAACGGGAGGCGCTAAAAAAAGAAGAAGACGAAGCCTCAAAGTTGCGCCTGGTGAACATTAACAGCGAAATACAAAAACTTGAGCGTGAATACGCTGATCTGGATGAAATCTGGACCGCAGAAAAAGCCTCGTTGCATGGTGCGCAAAATATCAAGGCGGAGCTTGAGAAATGCCGACTGGATATGGAAGTTGCACGTCGTGCGGGCGATTTGAGCAAAATGTCAGAATTGCAGTATGGCCGCATTCCGGAGCTGGAAAAACAATTGGCAAAATCAGCGCAGCCTGAAACGCAGGAAAAACGTTTGTTGCGTAACAAAGTGACGGAAGATGAAATTGCGGAAGTTGTTTCCAAATGGACAGGTATTCCTGTTGCCAAAATGATGGGTGGAGAAAAAGAAAAGTTACTGCGTATGGAGGCTGAGTTGCATAAGCGCATGGTCGGGCAGGATGAGGCCGTGATTGCGGTATCCAATGCCATTCGTCGCAGCCGCGCTGGTTTGGCTGATCCGAATCGGCCTAATGGTTCCTTTTTGTTTTTGGGGCCAACAGGTGTAGGCAAGACCGAACTGTGCAAGGCGCTGGCGGATTTTCTCTTCGACACCGAGGAAGCCATGATACGGATTGATATGTCCGAATTTATGGAAAAACATTCCGTATCACGTCTGATAGGCGCGCCGCCTGGCTATGTCGGTTATGAAGAGGGGGGCTATTTGACCGAAGCCGTGCGACGCAGGCCTTATTCCGTCATTCTGCTGGATGAGGTAGAAAAAGCGCATCCTGATGTATTCAATGTTCTGTTGCAGGTGCTGGATGACGGACGTTTGACCGATGGGCAGGGGCGCACGATAGATTTTAAAAACACAGTCATCGTGATGACCTCTAATCTTGGTTCTGATGTGATTCAAAGCATGAGCGACGAATCACAGTATGCCGAAATGAAAAGTGCGGTCATGGCGGTGGTAGGGCAATATTTCCGTCCCGAGTTCATTAATCGCATTGATGATACGGTTGTATTTCATCCTTTGGGACGCGAACAAATTCGCGGTATCGCCAAAAGACAACTGGATATTCTGGCTTCGCGTTTGGCTGAACATGATTTGACTATGGTGGTTACTGACGAGGCCATGGATAAACTGGCTGAAGTGGGTTACGACCCGGTCTATGGCGCCAGACCACTCAAAAGAGCGATTCAGCACTGGATTGAAAATCCTTTGGCAGAAGCGCTTATTAGAGGGAAATATCCGCCTGGAAACACCGTAAATGTGGCTGTTAAAAACGGACAGTTTTATTTTACGTAAGCAAGAGAAAATTGTTTAAGCGACAGTTATGACTCATATTGTGGCGCAAAATACTCGCTCATGTGGGTGCTTAAACAAGGCCGTTTAGAAATTTCGTCATAGAATTGTAAAGCGGCCTTGTATCGGGATTGAAAACAGAATTGTATTCTAATTTAATGAATTTGTTTGTTTTTATTATGAGATGTCAAAATTACGAAATGCGCAGATTACTACGAATGACTACAGTTTAGATGAGGAAATGAGTGAATGGTTGTTACGGCGAACTTGGTTGTAACACCGGTATTGTTTATAGTAGACACATGGCCGAGTATTATAAGTAACTATTTTTATTAATGATGGTCGGCTTATGAAAGTGATGCTTGGTTGCGTTATAAAAGAGTAAACAAGAAATTATTACAATAAAAAATAATGGAGATAGCTAATGGCCGTTGTTATCAATAAATCCCAGTCTCAGAAAACTGAAAAAACCCTGCTTGAAAAGCTGCTTTACCCCTTGTCAAAGGATGGTGCGCCTACAGCGCCATGGCCTTTTGCTATTGTGGCAACCATCGTTATTGGTATTGCGCTGTATGCTTACCGTATGTATCAAGAGGCCAACTCATTCACAGTGGGCCTGGATTATTTTGAACCAGAATTTCAAACCTATTGGATGAGTTTGTTTTATATCCAAATGACGGTTATTCCAGTGTTGGGTGCGGCAGGTGTTTTATGGCTGTGGTTTAGTCGTGATAAAAATGTACAGGCCAACTGCAGTGCTGAACAAGAATTAAGTCACTATATGTTTCTTTTTGCGATTCTCTCTGTCGCCAGTCTTTTTGTGGTTACTGCGTTAACGATTTTCACCGAAGCAGATGCGGCCTGGCATCAAGTGACCATTCGTGATACCGATTTTACGCCAACACATATCGCCTTGTTCTACGGCATTATTCCACTGTTGGCCTCGGGAATTGTGATTGCTTTTGTCTGGGTGCACACGCGCTTGCCTTATTTTGTCAATCGCGTCTCTGTGCCTTTGGCAATTGCTGCGTCAGCTCCTTTGTTGATTATGCCTAACCTTGGTTATAACGAATGGGGTCATACCTTCTTCTACGCCGAAGAGCTGTTTGCAGCGCCTGTGCACTATGGTTTTGTGGTCTTGGGCTGGGGCTTGTTCGGAATTGCTGGTTTTATTATTCAATGTATCCAGCGAGTTGCCACTCTAACTAAAGTAACAGCAAAAAATAGAGCTTCTGCGCAATATATAAATTAAAAAAGTGTTTAATGTTCATTTTTTGATAAAACTGCGCTTTGCCTGAAAAAAATCCCTGCATATTGCAGGGATTTTTTTGTAATAATTGAATTTTCTGATTTAAAAAATAACACAGCTGCATGCAACGAAGGTAACTTCTTGCACAGAAACGCGTGTGCGAATGAATGTTGTTGATCTGGATCATGGCTAAAAACAAATAAATATTAAATAATGGCCAGCGATTCATGAACCGGTTTTTATTGAGACTGATTGTATCTGCATATAAAAGCCAGAGAGCCCCATAATTTCTTTGATTAAATGTGTTTACATTTCATAAATAATGGTAAAGTTTGCGGTTCAAGTTAGGGGCCGGATTCAATCTTTAATGTGCCTTTTCGTACCCGGCAGTAAAGCTGTCAGCGCAGTGGTGTAAATGAGATTTTATCGGGTGATATTTTTCAAGAAACACGTTATTTAAAATAAACTAATTAAAACAAAACAATATAAAAATGGGGAGGCTATATGGGCTATACCAATTCCGTAAAGGATGATAACGATCAGACGCAGCGTGGAGCAATTCACAATGACTCTGCAATAACAACGCCTGAACAGCAAAGAAGAATTTATCGCGCATTTGATTTGATGCTGGTGCCCATCGCTACCATTTTGCTGGGCGGCATTGTGGTGTTTCTGATTGCTCTAACGGTAGGTGACTGGGATTATTGGCAGGATTGGCGTGATAGACGATGGTGGCCTTTGGTTACGCCAGTGTCCTTGATCCTTCCGCCAGCAGTATTTACCTATTTCTTCTGGAGATATTTCCGTCTTCCTATCGCAGGAACCTCGATTATTGTTGGGTATATGATCGCAGCATGGGTCAGCCGTTATGCAAATTTCCATTTGTTCGCTGACTTTCCAATGAATTTTGTATCACCTTCAAACTTTATCGGTATGGGGATTCTTTTAGACGCGACACTTCTTTTGACGCGAAGTTACTATTTGGCCGGTTTTATAGGCGCATTTCTTTTTGGACTTGTTATTTATCCTCTTAACTGGCCAGCGGCAGCCGCGTTTCATACACCACTTGTATGGGATGGTTATCTGGTAACCGCGGCCGATCTAATGGGTTTCCAGTATATTCGTACCGCAATGCCTGAGTATGTGCGTATTATCGAGCAATCCACACTGCGTACCTTTGGTGAGGCTGTTACTCCGCTTACCGCATTTTTTGCTGGGTTTTTGACTATTCTGAACTTTTATCTTTGGGTTTGGGTTGGTTCGAAATTGGCAGTCAGTCGTTGGGCCACTAAGTTGGTTTAATTTGGAAAAAATCCAAATCCGGTCTTCACTCGTTACGATGGAGCTGCGGTTTGGAGCTAACTCATTTTTTTAAGTGGTGAAATCATGAATATAAAAAGTATAAAAAATAAAATCTGGCAGATGCCATTTATCGTGATCAGCTTGATCATGCTGCAATTTTACAGCGATGTGGTATTGGCGCATGGAGAGCGTGCTCAGCAGGCAGGTATACGCATGCGCACTATGTACTGGTGGGATGTTGATGTTCAGCCCAGAAAGGCAAAAATTGGTGAACTGGTTACAGTGACGGGCAAATTTATGCCATCAAGCTTTTGGCCCGAGCATTTGGCTTCGTCTGAAGTTGCATCATTTATGAATATAGGCGTGCCAGGCCCTGCATTTTTACGAATGCATTCAGAAGTGAATGGTACGCCAATGGTGCGTTCAACACGTTTTTATCGAGGACAGGAGTATCACTTTAAAATAGTAATGAAAGCACGTCAGGGCGGTAGATATCATGTTCATCCTGTGGTGAGCGTCAAGGATGCCGGCCCCATTATCGCCTCTGGTATCTGGGTTGAAGTAGAAGGAAAACGTCCTGCCGATTTCAAAAATGAAGTGACAACCTTGATGGGCGACACTATTGATCTTGAAACCTACGGTATGAAAGAAATTATCTGGATGAATACTTTCTGGTTCATTGTCGGTTTTGCATGGTTGGCCTATTGGTTTGTTCGTAAGGATCCAGTCATTTTGACCCGTTATGCTTATCTTGCGGAGCATGGTGAAGAAAATGGCAGCAAGCTTATCAGTATGCGCGATATGATTGTCTCGGCCTTGTTTTTTGGCTTCACGCTTGTGGCTATTGCCGGAGGGTATTTCTGGGCGCAGGCACGTTTTCCTAATACCACACCATTGCAAACAGGAAAGGTAGTAACAAATGAAATTGCGCCTCAGGCTGACGTTCTTGATGTGAGTGTTTCAAATGCGGTTTACCATATTCCAGGAAGAGCGTTTAATTTTGATGTTACCGTCACTAATAAAGGTACTTCGCCTTTACAAGTTGGTGAATTTGCAACGGCAGGAATTCGATTTGTTAATGCCAAAGTGTTGCCAGGGGTTAAGCCAACTGATGAGACTGATCCTGTGTCTCCTGATGGTTTAATCGTTGACGCTCCCGCAGTTCAGCCAGGCGAAACGAAAACCTTCCAGGTTTCAGCCAATGATGCCTTGTGGGAAAAATATCGTTTAACCAGTTTGATCTATGATCCAGATAGCCGTTTTGGTGGCATGTTGTTCTTCTATGATGACCAGGGCAATCGTTATTATCATGAAATCGGAGCAGTCATGCTTCCAGATTTTGTGGATGTGAAATAAGTTAATTTTGGTTCATATCATCATTTAATTTGATTAAACTCGAAGGCAGGGTGTTGTAATAAATACCCTGCTTTTTTAATAGTAGAGCAGTAAAATTCACAATAGAGATACTTTGCATATGAGAAGAAAAATAACAACCAAATATATTCTCACAAGGAGCGTCCTGTTTGTTGGCATGATTCTGTTGGGGCAGATTGCATGGGGACATGGAGGTGTTTCCATGGAGGATGATATGTGTATGCTCCGTGTTGGTACGTATGAAGCACATTTTACGGGGTATCAGCCAGAGTCCAGGGCGACCCAGGAGTTTTGTGAAGACATTCCTGTAGTAGGTAAAGCTATTTTTGTAATCGATTTTATTCACGATGAACTTCGTGGAATGAATGTTGATTTCAGAATTATACGAGACGTTAAGGCGATCGGTGTTAAAGCCACCTTAGCCGATCTGGGTACGAAGGAAGACATCATAGCGAATACGATGTACTACCAAGAACCGCAAAAATTTCCGCGTGGTACTATGACGAACACGCTCGATTTTAAACAAGAAGGAAAATATATAGGTCTTGTTACCGCAGTTAATCCTGAAACCGGACGTGAGTTTGTATCCGTTTTTCCATTTTCAGTGGGTGTCGTTAATTACGCCAAATATGTGGTTTCAATTGTATTGATTCTTGTTCTGACATTGGTCTTTTTCGGAATTTTCCTCTATCGATGGAAACATCAACATAAAGAGGTGGATTAAAATAGTCACGCTGCCTATTTTTGATAAGGCTTAAAATTAAATAAAACATGAAGTGGCTCTTGGAACTGTGAATACGTGCAGACCAAGGGCCATTTTTTTGTCTTTGCTCGACCTCCTCTCGTTTGCTTTTTTTGATGATGACAATGCTTTCGATTAATGTTCGAATCAATCAGATTCATCATGCAGACATGCCCTGATTTCTACTTGCCCACCAATGATCGTCTTTCAAAAACCTTATTGGCCAATCTCCTGTTCAATGATTAAATGGATCAACGACTGTTTATGATCAGGATGGAAATGTCACATGAGTGATTCGGGCACAGAATCAGGATCTAACGCCAAAGAACCCAAGGTTGGATCGGGATCTTCTAAGCCTCGGAGTCCAACGCCATTACCCTCGAATCCGCTGCATTATGTGGTATGGCTAGTGCTCAGTAGCTTGTTGGTATATTTGTGGACGGCAGAAAATAATCAAGATATTACGGCCGTTCCCTATTCCCTTTTTAAACAGCAAGTCGGTGAGGGTAATGTTCGGGCGGTTACGATGCAAGGTACCAATGTTACGGGTGAGTTTCGAGTAGGCGTATCTTTAGAGGCTAAGAAAAATAACGTTATCAAATTTAGCACGCATTTGCTTGCGATTGATGATGTCGATCTATTACGTGACTTAGAAGAGCATGGTGTAGAAGTAAATAGCGCATCGGACGAGGACTCCTCGTTGATGCAGTTGCTAACGGCTGTTATTCCTTGGATATTGATCTTTGGGTTGTTTTTTTATAGCCGACGTTTGGTTCAAGGAAATATGGGTGGCTTTGGCCAGGTCAAGTCCGAGCGGTATGTACGGAGTCGGGTAAAGGTGACATTCGATGATGTGGCAGGGTTGGAACAGGCTAAAAGTGAGTTGAAGGAAATTATCGACTATTTGAACAGTCCCGAACGGTATTTAAAAATGGGCGCCAAAATTCCTCGTGGTGTTCTACTGATGGGGCCGCCCGGCACGGGAAAAACCTTATTGGCTAAAGCAACGGCAGGGGAGGCGGGCGTTCCTTTCTTTCATGTAAGCGGTTCGGAGTTTGTGGAAATGTTTGTTGGTGTAGGTGCTTCTCGGGTGCGAGATTTGTTTAATAAGGCCCGCGCCCAAACACCGTCCTTGATATTTATTGATGAGATTGATTCGATTGGGCGCGCACGTAGTTCGGGAATTGCCATCGCCAACGATGAGCGTGATCAGACGCTGAATCAGATTCTGGCTGAAATGGATGGGTTTAGCAGTCTTGAAACAGTGGTGGTGTTGGCTGCTACCAACCGTCCCGATATTCTGGACCCGGCATTATTACGTCCCGGTCGTTTTGATCGCAAAGTGACATTAGAATTACCTCATCAAAAAGCACGACTGGAAATTTTTAAAGTACATATCAAAAATCATCCGCTTGCAGCTGATGTGAATATTGAAGAACTTTCGCGTCGAACTGTCGGATTTTCAGGGGCTGAAATCGCCAATCTGGTCAATGAAGCGGCGCTGAATGCTGCCCGTAATAATAAGAAAAACATTGATGCGCAGGATTTTGAAGTGGCTCGCGATCGCATTGTGTTGGGAATTGCGTATGGGGAATTATTGAATCCGAATGAAAAAAAACGGGTGGCCTATCATGAAGCGGGGCATACCTTGGTGGCCTTGTTGATACCCGGCGCAGATAAACCTAAAAAAGTGTCTATTATTCCGCGAGGTCGTTCCTTGGGAGTGACCGAACAAGAGCCTGCCGAAGAGCGTCATAATTTCACCGAAGCGTACCTGCAAACCCAGCTTAAGGTATTAATGGGAGGGCGTTGCGCAGAAAAGATAGAATTCCATGAGACTAGTTCGGGCGCAGCCGATGATCTGCGCCGTGCCACCCAGATGGCGCGACAGATGATTACCCAATGGGGCATGAGTGAACGTATTGGGCCTGTTATCATAGACAATGCGGGTTATAACCCCTATTTGGGACAAACACTGGGGGAGCTGCGTGAGATCAGTGAGCATACGCAGGAAGTGATAGATGATGAACTTAAAAATCTGTTACTCAATACTGAACAACAGGTGATGCAGTTACTCAACAATAATAAAAATGGACTTGATATTTTAGTTGAACATTTGCTGGATCATGAAACCTTGGATGAGCACGAAATACAGAGTCTTTTGGTTCAAGCGAGGCCATCGCAATGATCGTAATGGGCGCTGTTGATTTTGCAAGTCTGGCCAAGGTTGCTTTAGAGTGGATAAACGTCAGTGAAAGCACTTTGTGGTATGTCGGAATTATTTCAATCATGACGTTTGTGGGTAGTCTTCTATTGGTTCCCATCCTGATTATTAAATTGCCAGAAAATTACTTCCTTAGCGCTCAGCGTTCAGCGACAGGAATGAAATTAAAACACCCTGTCCGACATTTTATGATGAACACACTCAAAAACATGGCGGGTATTGCGCTGATACTGTGCGGTGTGGTGATGTTGGTGATTCCCGGACAAGGACTTTTGACTATACTTTTAGGTATTTTTTTGATGGATTTCCCCGGCAAATACCACTTTGAACAACGCCTTGTTCAGCAGAAGAAAGTCCTGGAAAGTCTAAACTGGATTCGATTACGGGCGAACAAACCGAAATTGAACGTACCTGAAAAACAAGATAATTGACGGATAAACATGACAGAGTCGACCTATAAAACCCCCTTGATGCACGAACACTTGTATTCGCCATGTGATCCCACGCAGTTTCATTTTGCCGATACCTCTGATCTTGACGATGGCAATTTGTCGCTGGGACAGGAGCGGGCCATTGAAGCGTTTAACTTTGCGCTTAATGTGAATGCCGATGGTTATAACATTTACGCGATGGGTATACCCAGTTCCGGTCGAGAAGCATGGGTCAATGATTTATTACAAACCAAAGCAAAAGATGCGCAAGTCCCGCCGGACTGGTGTTACGTTAATGATTTCGCCCGCCCCAATAAACCCAAAGCAATTTCCTTTCCCAGCGGTGAAGGGGAGAAGTTTTGCTGCAGGTTGAAACAACTGGTAGATGATCTGCGTCATACAATTCCTACCGCTTTTGAGAGCAGTGAATATCAAGGGCGTCGGCAGCTGCTTGAACAGGAGATTCAGGAGCGTCAGGCCAACGTGATCAACAGTGTCAAGGATGAAGCACGTGTCCACGACATTGAGCTGCTCGCAACCCCCAGCGGATTTACCTTTGTTCCACTTAAACAGGGTAAAACTATTAGCAGCGCAGAGTTCAAGGAATTGTCCGACGAAGAAAAAAAACAGATCGAAGAAAAAATTATTGAGCAACAGGAAAAACTGAATACCAGTGTGCGTCAATTTCCTCTTTGGCAAAGGGAGCTGGTGCAAAAAATTAAAGCCCTTGATCAGGAAGTTACCTTGAATCTGGTTGAAAAACTGGTTGAGGAAGTTCGTACTTTGTATTTGCAAAACGAAAACGTGCAAAATTACGTGGATACCTTTCAAGCCGACGTGGTTGACAATGTACGTGATTTTCTTATTCCTGAAGAAGAAGTGGCCAATAACCCCTTGATTTCAGCCCCGAGTTTTTCCCGGTACAAGGTGAATTATTTTATCGCACAAAAACCAGGCACCGGCGCGCCGGTGATTTACTGCGATAATCCATCTTTTACCAATCTGGTCGGGCACATTGAGTACAAAGCAAAACTGGGAACCCTCACCACCGATGTCACCCTGATCGAGCCCGGTGCCTTGCAGCGCGCATCAGGCGGTTATCTTATTATTGATGCGGAAAAAGTGCTGACAAAACCCTTTGCGTGGGAGGCTTTAAAACGCGCACTTAAATCCAAACAAATAAAAATTGACACGCTCGAAAGCAACTACGGTTTTGCCTCGGTACCACCGCTGGAACCTGAAGCCCTGCCACTTCACGTCAAAGTAGTACTGGTCGGCGATCATCGTCTGTATTATTTGTTGTCCACCTACGATCAGGAATTCAGAGAGCTGTTTCGAGTCGGGGCCGATTTTGACGATCGTATTCAACGCACAGACGAGAATAGTCTCAAGTTTGCCAATGTAATGGCCGACATTGTCCTGAAAGAAAAACTAACGCCCCTGGTGCCCGATGGTGTGGCGCGTGTTATTGAACAAAGCGCGCGCAAAATTGCAGACCCCGCAAAAATATCCCTCAATAGCGATTGGCTGCGCGATTTATTGATCGAAGCCGATTATCACGCCAAGCAAAATGGTCAAACTGTTATTGATGCCGAATGTGTAGAAAAAGCCATTGCCTTGCAAACCTATCGCCTGGACCGTATTCGCGAACGTTACTACGAACAGATTCACAACGATACCTTGCGCATTGATACGCAGGGACGTCAGGTAGGTCAGATTAACGGTTTGGCTGTGCTCGATATGGGTGATTTTGCCTTTGGCAAACCCAGTCGTATTACGGCGCGAGTGCGCATGGGTTCGGGCGGCGTGCTGGACATTGAACGTAAAGTCGAGCTTGGTGGGGCATTACATTCCAAAGGCGTACTGATTCTTACCAGTTTTTTAGCCTCACGTTTTACCGAAGAGATGCCACTTTCGCTGTCGGCCAGTCTGGTGTTTGAACAATCCTACGGCATGGTCGATGGTGACAGCGCATCGTCAACAGAATTGTATGCATTGTTATCTGCACTCTCGGGACTGGCTATTCGTCAAGATCTGGCGGTCACAGGTTCGGTTGATCAGTTCGGCAATGTGCAGGCTATCGGTGGCGTAAATGAAAAAATTGAAGGCTTTTTTGACATTTGTCTGGCGCGTGGTTTGACCGGCACACAAGGCGTGATTATTCCTCACTCGAATGTAAAACACTTGATGCTGGATAAACGTGTGCGTGATGCCGTGAGCAAAAAACAGTTTGCTATTTACGCGGTCAAAACAATTGATGAAGGCATCGAATTGCTGACAGGCACCGAGGCTGGTTTATTGCAGTCAACAGGGGTTTATCCCGAGGGCAGTGTGAATTTTCTGGTGAGCAAACGTTTGCGCGATTACGCAAAGCAACAGCGCCAATATGCCGAGCGCGCTGAATCAAAAAATGGTACAGACGAAAAAAGCAGCTGAGCTTTGCGAACCAGAAAATCACTTCTTTTACATGACCATGTTGCGCAGATAAACCTGCATAAGGGAATCGCCCCACAACATGGCAATTAAACCGGCCGCCGCCAGATACGGGCCAAAGGGGATGGGAATGTTTTTATCCCGCCCCAGACTGACAATCAGCGTAATGCCAACTATCGCCCCCACAAAAGAAGACAGAATAATAATCAGCGGAATCAGCTTCCAGCCAAACCAGGCACCAAACAGCGCCAGCAATTTAAAATCACCGTAGCCCATGCCCTCTTTGCCGGTGACGAGCTTGAACAGCCAATACACCGACCATAAGGACAAATAACCCAGCACGGCACCCAACACGGCGCTGTGCAAATCGGTGAACAGATTAAAGTAATTAAGCGCCAAGCCGAGCCACAAGAGCGGCAACGTTAAATCATCGGGCAGAAGTTGGTGATCAAAGTCGATGACGCTCAGTGCAATCAAAGCCCAAAGTAAAATCAAAGCCGCAGCACAGGGCCAGCCAAAACCAAAATGATAGGCCATATACGCCGACAACAAGGCCGTGCAGGCTTCAATCAGCGGATAACGCCACGAAATTTTTACGCCGCAATGATGACAACGACCGCGAAGCAATACATAACTCAATACCGGAATATTTTCCCACGCACTTAAAGACGCGCGACACTGAGGGCAGTGGGACGCAGGAAACACCAGATTAAAGGTTTCGGGTGTTTTATCAGCGGGTACAGCCTCAGCAGATTCTGCGCAGTGACAGTTCAAGAATTCCTGACACTGCGCCTTCCATTGTGCATTCATCATGGCGGGCAAACGCAAAATAAGCACATTAAGAAAACTGCCCACCAGCAAACCCAATAAACCCATTACGCCAATAAAAAGGGCAGGGTATGTGCTGAAAACCTGGGCAAACTCCATGTAAATTCCCGCGTCTAAATGTAATTGGCTTATCGTTTAGGATTTAGAAAATCATAAATACTTGAGAAAACCTGACGTGCTCATTAGAAGCAACGTCAGATATAAGGTGTAAAGCAACGTTAGATAGCATTACCCATCTGGAATATGGGCAGATACATGGCAATTAACAAACCACCCACCAACACGCCCAGCACCGACATGATCAAGGGTTCCAGCATCGCAGTGAGACCATCTACGGCATTGTCAACTTCGGCTTCGTAATAACTGGCGACTTTATCGAGCATAGTTTCCAGCGCGCCTGATTCCTCACCGATGGCGACCATTTGCACCGCCATGGGCGGAAAAATACCTGCGTAACGCATCGATTGCTGAAGTTGCGTGCCGGAAGTCACGCCATCACGAATTTGCAAAATGGCTTTTTCATACACCGAGTTGCCCGCTGCACGCGCTACTGTTTCGAGTGCTTCGACCAAAGGCACACCCGCAGCAAATGTCGTTGCCAGTGTTCGCGCATAACGTGCGACCACTGCTTTGTTCATAATGTCGCCCATAATAGGCAGTTTTAACGAGGTTTCATCAAGAAAGTCATTAAACTTTTTCGACCTGGCTTTGGCCTGTTTGAAAATATAACTAAAAATAAAACCAAGGATTAAGGCGGGAAACCACCATGCTTGTACGACCTCGGAAATATTCAACACAAAACGTGTAAAGGCCGGTAGTTCGGCACCAAAACCATTAAACAATTCCTCGAAAACCGGCACTACTTTAATCAGCAAAATACCCGTGACCACAATGGCAATGCACACTACGGCGATAGGGTATTTAACCGCTTTTTTGAGTTTGGCTTTGAGGGCTTCGGTTTTTTCCTTGTAGGTAGCAATTCGATCAAGCATTTGCTCCAGTGCACCGGACTGTTCGCCTGATTCGATCAGGTTACATACCAGGGCGTCAAATTCCATCGGGTGCGCACGCAGCGAACTGGCAAGCGTTGAGCCACTTTCAATTTCAACCTTGGTTTTGCGTAGCACTTCACGCAGCGAAGGGTTTTCCATGCCGTCAATAACAATGTCAAAAGATTGCACCACCGGCACGCCCGCTTTTAACATGGTGGCGAGCTGCCGCAGGAAAACGGCGATGTCGGCCGGTGTGATTTTTCTTTTGCCACCGAAAAGCGGTTTCGATTTTTTACGCACCGTGCTAACCAATACACCCTGTGTGCGCAAGAGCGTTTTAGCCTGCGGCAGCGATGAGGCAACAATTTCACCTTTAATTTTGTTGCCGCTTTTATCTTTGCCCTGCCAGATAAACGTCGGTGGCTGGGCTGTTTTGTTTGCACTTGCACTTACTGTTGCCATAATTAATGACCTGTTGTTACACGATTAATTTCCGCCAAACTCGTCACGCCCGCTTTCACCTTTTTAAGACCGGATTGCCTTAAATTGGCGAAACCTTCTTTTCTGGCCTGGTCTGCAATTTTAATAGCGTCACCATCTTCCATAATAATGCGCGCAATGTTGTCGGTGATTTTGACTACTTCATAAATACCTACGCGGCCTTTATAGCCATCACCGCAAATGGGGCAGCCTTTGGGGCCATAAATGGTCAGATTCGGAATTTCGTCCTCGGAAAACCCCAATTCAAGCAATGATTCTTTAGGCACATCAATGACCTGTTTGCATTCTTTGCACAAACGACGCGCCAAACGTTGCGCAATAATCAGCGATACGGAGGTGGCGATATTAAACGAGGGAATACCCATGTTACGCAAACGGGTTAAGGTTTCAGGCGCGCTATTGGTATGCAAGGTGGATAAAACCAGGTGACCTGTTTGTGCTGCTTTTACGGCAATTTCGGCCGTTTCAAGGTCACGAATCTCACCCACCATGACCACATCAGGGTCCTGACGTAAAAATGCACGTAAAGCCGTGCTGAAACTCAGCCCCACTTTAGCGTTAACGCCGACCTGGTTCACGCCTTCCAGATTAATTTCAACCGGATCTTCTGCGGTGGAAATATTTCGCTCTTCGGTATTGAGAATATTCAAACCGGTATACAAGGACACGGTTTTACCACTGCCCGTGGGGCCGGTGACCAGAATCATGCCTTGCGGCCGTGACAATGCTTCCATATACAACGCTTTTTGATCATCTTCATAACCTAATGCATCAATGCCAAGTTTGGCACTGTCGGCATCGAGAATACGCAATACCACTTTTTCGCCCCAGATAGTGGGCAAGGTGTTGACACGAAAATCAATGGCACGCGATTTTGACAGTTTAAGTTTAATGCGCCCGTCTTGCGGCAGACGGCGCTCGGAAATATCCATTTGCGACATGACTTTTAAACGCGCCGAAAGTCTGGGCGCAAGATTTTTCGGCGGACTGGCCACTTCTTTTAAAATACCATCGGCGCGCAAACGCACCCGGTAGCGTTTTTCATAAGGTTCAAAGTGAATGTCCGACGCGCCCAGTTTTATGGCATCAAGCAGTATCTTGTTAACAAAACGCACAATAGGCGCATCATCACTGCCTTCGGTTTTGTCATCGTCAGCAACAAGGTCACCGCCTTCCATGTCGAGGTTTTCAAGGTCGGCGTCGTTAAACTCATCCATGGCGGTTTCTTGTTTGCTCAACAAGCGCTCAATGGCATCACTGAGTTTATCTTCTTCAGCGAGAATAGATTCCGTGCTAATGCCGGTCTGGAATTTTATT
>Ga0209873_1000066_pt1 | contig 16396 bp, 18 predicted proteins | sample GWRWT2_30Apr14_FD_187186 | JGI IMG/M metagenome (GOLD analysis project Ga0209873, IMG submission 187186) | Sand microcosm microbial communities from a hyporheic zone in Columbia River, Washington, USA - GW-RW T2_30-Apr-14 (SPAdes) (version 2) | ecosystem: Engineered > Artificial ecosystem > Sand...
CCCGCCCGAAGAACAGCCTGATGCCTTGATCTCGGACATTGCCATGCCGGATGAAGACGGCTATGCCTTCATCCACCGCGTGCGAGAGCTGGAAGCCCGCCTGCACCGCCCTCGCCTGGTGGCCTTGGCACTGACGGCTTTCTCGCGAAAGGAAGACCGACAACGCGCACTGGCCGCAGGCTTTGACGAGCATGTGGGCAAACCCATCGACTCCCAAATGGTGCTTCAAACATTGGAAGCCGCCCTGGACAAAGCCGCTGGGCGAGTGACGACCTGAAAAAAAAAAGCGCTCCGAAGAGCGCCTTTCCCACCGTCAAGTGTGATTGAGCCGCGTGTGGGCGACTCAGGATTGTTGGCGACGACGGTACATGCTGCCCGTGGCCACCAAGCCCGCCAGCATCAATGCCAGGGTGGTGGGTTCCGGCACCGCCGTGGTGGCCGAACTCAGCGAATAAAAACCGCCAAACGCGCCCGTGGCCTGACCGACCACGTTGTAGTAGTAAGCGCCGGGCGAGCTGAGGTCAAACGTGTGGAAGGTGCTGCCGGTTGTGCCGTCGAAGGCGTAGCTGCCCAGGAAGGCATCTTCAACACCGGTTTCTTTGTACAGCTTGACCAAGCCGTTTTCAATGTTCAGCAAACCAGGCGAGCCCAGAGCCACCGCAGAGCTCACCACGCTGGAGCCTTCGCCCAGCACAAAAGCGAAGATGTCATTGATGTCGCCCGGCTCGGACAGATTGCTACCCAATTCGAGCGTGCCATGGCTTCCCCAATTGGTGGTGTTGGCGTGCGCATTGAATGCCAGAACGCTGGCAATGGCAACGGTTAAAAGTTTCAGACCCATGTGTATTCCCCCGTAAAAAAAACAAACCCAGATCGAGTTCAGGCTTATATAGCAAAGGCTGTGCCCATGCCAGAACCCGACTGATTTTTGGGGTTTGGGCTTGCCATTTGCCTGACAGGTGATGAGGCGAGATCACGTTGAACTCGTCCAACCCATCATCAGGAGTTTGACCATGAACAAAGACCAAGTGTCCGGCCGAGCCGAAGAAGTCAAGGGCAAGATCAAGGAAACCGTGGGCAAGGCAACCGACAACGATCGACTGAAAGCCCAAGGCAAGGCCGATCAACTGACGGGCAAGGTCAAGGCTGGCTACGGGGATGCCAAGGAAAAGGTCAAGGACGCCATCGACAAGGCCTGAACCCTCGGTGGAGTGACGGCGCGCTCGTCACTCCCTGCCAGCGCGTCATTTTTACGGCACCGTCTGCCTGCACAGTCCATGAACGACCACCCTCTCCAGCGGATGTACCTGGGCCCAGCGCCCACACCATCCCCGATCCCGCCGCACACCCCAGCGCCACCGCAAACCCCGTCGCCACCGCCCGGACCCGATCTTCCGCCACCGGAAGTCCAAGACCCACCGCCTGACGAGATCCAGATCCCGGTGCATGAACCCCCGGTGATGCCCACACCCATGGCGTTGCGCGACATCACCTGGATCCAACTGAAAATGGAGACACACCATGACGTCCTCAAACACACCCGAACAATCGCTCTGGAAACTGATCCGCGACATCCGCTTTGGCATGCTGACCACGCAAACCGAATCGGGCGATTTGCGTTCTCACCCGCTCACCACGCAAAACCGCCAGGAGGACGAAGGGTCCATTTTGTGGTTCTTCATTTCGGCGCGCAGCGAGATCGCACGCGATGTGCTGGCTCGCCCCAAGGTGAATCTGGCTTACGCCTCCCCGGAGGATGACCGCTATGTGTCGGTCAGCGCAAGTGCTCGCCTGGTCAATGATCGTCAGAAGAAACAGGAGCTGTGGTCAAGCCTGACGCAGGCATGGTTTCCCGGAGGCATTGATGACCCCGACCTGGCTTTGCTGGCCGTGGACATCCACCAGGCTGAATACTGGGACATCAAGAGCAGCAAGATGTTGCAGTTGTTCAAGATGGCCCAAGCGGCCATCACCGGCAAGCAGCCAGAGCACTTGGGGGACCACCAAAAAGTGCACATGACTTGACGGCGGCGTCCTACAACGCCCGCCTCTTTCTTTTGCCACAATCGGCGCACGGGTTCCCCCGGAGCGCCTTTTTGTATTTTCTGGCCGCCGTTTTAACCACCAGCCAGATTGGAAAACTCCGGGAAGTTGCGGACACGCGGTGGGTGATCGCTCATAATTGTTTTGAACTGGTTTTTACACTTTCAAGGATCTTGGAATGCCTCACGCATTGGTGGTGGATGACGAAGCCGACTCGGCTGAGATGATGGCCACATTGATCGCGATGGAGGGCTTCACCGTCGCGACCGCAGGCTCGCTCCGGGACGCACGCAAGCAACTCGCGCTGCAAGAACCCGACATTGTTCTACTGGATTTGATGCTGCCCGATGGCAGCGGCATGCAGTTGTTTGACGACGGCAAGAACCTGACCAACACCGAAGTCGTTTTGATCACCGGGCATGCCAGCCTGGAGACCTCCATCCAGGCGCTGCGCCTGGGTGCGGTGGACTACCTGGTCAAGCCGGTCAACATGAAGCAGTTGCACGGCATCCTGTCGCGCGTGACCAAGCCTTCTGCCTTGAAGGCCGAAGCGGCCGATCTGCAGACGGGCCTGGAAGAGGAAGGCCACTTTGGCTTGCTGTGGGGCCGCTCGGCCGTCATGCGCCATGTGTACGAGCAGATCCTGCGCGTGTCGGGCACGGCGGTGACGGTGTTCATCACCGGCGAAAGCGGCAGCGGCAAGGAAGTCGTGGCCAGCACGGTTCACGACTTGAGCCGCAGGCGTGGCCGGCCCTTCCTGGGCGTCAACTGCGGCGCCATCTCGCCCCACCTGATTGAAAGCGAGATCTTTGGTCACGAGAAAGGCAGCTTCACCGGCGCCGATCGCCAGCACCAAGGCTTTTTCGAACGCGCCAGCGGCGGCACCCTGTTCCTGGACGAAGTCACCGAGATGCCGCTTGACCTGCAGGTCAAGCTGCTGCGCGTTTTGGAAACAGGCACCTTCATGCGCGTGGGCTCAACCCAGGTTCAAGAGACCGACGTGCGCATCATCGCGGCCACCAACCGCTCGCCCATGCAAGCCGTGAAAGACGGCAAGCTGCGGGAAGACTTGCTGTACCGCTTGAATGTTTTCCCGATCCACCTGCCCGCCTTGCGCGAGCGCGCGGAAGACGTGCCTTTGATCGCCAAACACTTCCTGGAAGAGATTTCGCGCCGCGAAGGCCAGGTCAAAACCTTCGACCCGGAAGCCTTGATGCGGCTGTCAGACTATGGCTGGCCCGGCAATGTTCGAGAGTTGCGCAACATTGTTCACCGTGCCTACGTGATGGCCCGGGGCAGCGTCATCGTTGATGAATGCCTGCCCACCACGGACACGCCACTGCCGGTGCTGACCGGCGCGCCCATCCTGTCGATCCGCGTGGGCACCACCCTGGCAGAAATCGAGCGTCAGGTGACGCTGGCCACCTTGGAATACCTGGGCCGACATAAGGAGAAAACGGCGGCCACGCTAGGCGTCAGCCTGAAGACCTTGTACAACCGCCTCAAGGAGTACTCCACCGTGCCCGCCAGCATGGATGGTGAACTGCCCCCAGACTCGTCATCCTGGGGCGATCTGGGCCGCTGAGCAAGGGCGCCGCGGCGCGCGGCTGCTCAGCGCTGGCTGAGCATGTGCTGCTGCGGCTTCGCGGCAGGCCGCCTGCGGTAGAACGGGTCCACCTCGTCTTCAATTTCGGCAAAAGCCGCCTCGACCTGAAGTTGGGCTTTGCGCGTTGCATACCAACCCTTGCGCGATTTGGACGCCTCCCGCGTCGCTTTGGTGGACTCGAATTCATCACGCAATGCATGGCGTTGGTCAGAAGTTGACTTCATCGTGAGCTCCATTGAGAAAATCAGCGGGCGAAAGCGGGCATGGCCCTCATCGGTTTTACCTTCATGCCCCAAGGCGCTTCGGCAAAAAAAGCAGAAGACCGCCCCAGCAACAACTGGTCAAGCCTTTTGAGGATGGACGGAATGTCCAGCGGTTTTTGCCAAACTTCCAGGAACGTGGATTCATTCAAATTTTGAACATCGGCCGCCGTCACCGCGATGGCGGGCACGGAGGACAACACCGGTTGCCCGCGCAGGCGCTCCAGCAAGTCAGTGCCATGGCAATCCGGCAGGTTCAGGTCCAACAACAACAAGGCTGGTGGTCTTTTCATCGCGGCCTGGTAACCATCTTCACCATTGGTGGCAATGGTGAGCTCCAGTGAGGGCAATTGCGCAAATAGAGCCTGCATCAACTGAACATTGACGGGGTGGTCTTCCACGTACAGGACCTGGGGGCGAGCGTGATCGGCAGCAGACACATCGATTCCTCAGAGAGGTTGAATTGACTTGGGAACAGCAAGCGATATGCCACCCCACAACACCTTGGCTTTGGCCGCTCAAAGGGCGCACCTTTCGCTGGAATCGGAAAAGATTGCGGAAAAGCGTGCAAGCCCTTGACGATCTCGCGGGCAATGCTTCCAGATGTAACGGATGTAGCTTCAGGCCCTCTGATTGCTGCTCTTGAAGTGCATGGGCCATGTGGCCCTGGCCGATGGAGACCTCGTCATGCCCTCAACGACAGCACAACACGCCACGCACGCCGCCGATGTCGAGTGGCACGACCACCCTGGCGCCAGGAAAATGTGGCCCGTGTCGGAGTTCACCAAGCCGACGGAAAACATGCCGTCGGAGTTGATCGCGGCCATGGCGATGGTCAAACGTGCTTGCGCCAAGGCCAGCCGCGACCTGGAACAGGTCAACCCGGGCATGGCCCAGGCCATCGAACTGGCCACCTCGAAGATCATCTCGGACCCGTGCGCGGCCTTGCATGTGGCCGCCAGTGTTGGCGTTGCCCACAATCTCTTGCCCGCCTTGGCCGGCCTGCGCGCGGAGCTGGAACTGACGGCCAACTTGAAGAACCAGAAGAAGGGTCTGGAACTCGTGGCCCAACTGATGCTGGCTCACGAAACCATCACGGCCGCCCTGCCCTGCGCGCACCAACTGGTCATGCAACGAGGCACGTCGCGGCCAGTGCGCGAGCAAGTGGCCAAGGCCCTGACCCTCACATTGAGCCTGCCATTCATCGCCGCAGACACCCTCACGCCCGTGAGCGCCATGGACAAGCTGGTCGGCCTGCATGGCACCTTGAAATTGACGGCCATCGCCTTGAACAACATCGCGGAAGCCATGCGCGACCGGGCACCGGCTCAACAAGATGCCACGCAGTGCGATGCATTGGCGATGGTATGCCGTCAGGTGAAGGACAACGATGTTGCCCTGGCCACCGGAGCACATGCCGATCAGCTCGACGGCCACATCTTCAAGCCACTGGTTGCGCACAAGCTCTTGCAAAGCATTCGCCTTCTGACCGACGCGACCACGGTGTTCACCGAGTACTTCGTGCGTGGCATCACGGTGAGCCGTGACCGCATCTCTCATGGCTTGGCCAGTTCATTGATGCTGGTCACGGCCAACACCACCGTCCAAACCGTTTGATGTTCACCCACCACCAACAGGAGCTCAGCATGAACCGCAACCTCTACCACCTTGCACTGGCAGCTTTGTTCACCGGCACCGTTTGGTCACTGCGTCGTCAGGGCCAGCAAAAGCGCCAAGCAGCTCTGCGCTCCAAAGCCAAGCCCGAAGCCGTGCAAACTTGGGAACATGAGGGCGGGGCACTGCCCCGCACTGGAAGTCAGATGGGCCCGAACCCTTCACTGCCCTGATTGAAGGGCTGCGCTGGCGACGACGTCCGCCCTCGACTCGGCGATGAATGGTGGGTTCCTCATGATGACCTCATCGCCTCATCAATTGAAGAGCAAATAAAGGATGACCAGCACGATCGTGGGAACACCCAACAGCCAACCCAAAACATACTTACCCATTTTGATTCTCCAAAGTTGCAGATGCCCGTCTTCAGCAAAGCGCGTGCCTTCATCCCGGGCATGCCGATTGCCGTAATTTGAGATGATGAACAAACAAGGCAAGACAGGGACGCTGCTGGTGTTGGGAATCCTGACCGCGACCATTGCCACCGTGGCCGTGTGCGAATACCAAGGCTGGCCCTTCTTGAAAGGACCACTGGAGCGCACCCTCAGTCAGAAACTGCAAAGGCGCATCGTGCTGGGCGACCAGTTCTCGCTGCACCTGCTGGGCTCTGTTCGGATGAGCACCAACGCGTTGACGATTGGCTCACCCGGCTCGGCTCCCGACCTTTTGAACGCGGTGAATCCTCGGCTTGCCCTGCCCTACTCGACCATTTTTGGATTGATGGGTTCAGGTCCCCGCGAGCCCATCCGCATCACCTCACTTGAGTTGGACCGCATGGAGGCCACCTTGAGCCGCGATGCTCAAGGTCAAGCCAACTGGCAATTTGCGCCGAAGTCGGCAAAGCCGACCGATTCGCCAGGCATGGACCTGCCACGCTTTGACAAGCTGGTCGTCAAAGCGGGCCGCTTGCAGATGCAGGACGACTTGATGAAGTTGAACCTGGACGCTCAGGTCAGCACCACAGAAGGCGATCAGGCGCAGGGCGCCAGCGGCCTGCTGATCAATGGCAAGGGCCATTACCTCAAGCGCCCCTTTGATCTGCACATCAAGTCCAGTGGCGTGTTGCCATTGGCGGCCTCGCCGGAGTCGGCCATGGCAGTGCCCATCACGGTGGAGGCCAGTGCCGGGCAGTCAAGGTTGCGCTTCAATGGCCAAGGTGTGGACGTGCTCACCTTGTCCGACCTGGATGGCACCCTGACGTTGTCGGGTCCATCCCTGGCAGCCGTGGGTGACGCAGTGGGCGTGACCTTGCCCACCACCACGCTGTTCTCATTGAAGGGTCGGTTGAGCAAGAAGGGTGATGTCTGGTCGCTCAAGCAAACCAACCTGGAGGTGGGCACCAGTCAACTGGGTGGCTCATTCACCTTCGACCGCCGGCCCAAGGTTCCCTTGCTCACTGGCGAGGTGACAGGCTCACGCTTTGTCTTGAGCGACCTGGCCCCGGCCTTTGGCGCGCAGGCCCCAGGTGCCAACAATCCCGCCCCCCCCGACGGCCGAGTGGTGCCGCAGCGCACGTTCGACATCCCCTCGTTGCACGCGATGAACGCCGACCTGAAGGTGCGCTTGAAGCGTGTCGAGCTGGGCTCCTTGTTCGCTCGGCCACTGGAACCTCTGGATGGGCAATTGAAGCTGCAATCGGGCGTGCTGACCATCTCGGACTTGCTGGCCCGCACCGCCGATGGGCAAGTCAGCGGGCGCGTCAGCCTGGATGGCAACCCCAAGCCGCCCTCCTGGGACGCCGATGTGCATTGGAAAGGCATCCGCCTGGAGCAGTGGCTGAGCCCGCGCAACCAGTTTGCCGGGAAGGACGAGCCCGACAAGGGCAAACAGAACCGCTACGTGACCGGCCAGCTGGGCGGCCATGCCAAGCTGCATGGCCAAGGCAATTCGGCCTCTCAAATGCTGGGGACGATGGATGGCGATGCCCAGGCCTGGGTGCAGGATGGCACCGTTTCCCACCTGGTGGTGGAGGCCATCGGCCTGGACGTGGCCCAAGCCCTGGGTGTGGTGGTGATCGGCGATGACCTGATGCCCATGCACTGCGCCGCAGTCCGGGTGAAAGCGCAGCAAGGCGCCTTGAAGCCGGAGGTCGGGGTGATCGACACCAAGGACTCCACCATCCTGGTGTCGGGCTCACTGTCGCTGGTGGATGAAAGCCTGGACCTGGTCATGACCGCCAAGCCCAAGGACTTCAGCCCGTTGACCCTGCGTTCGCCTTTGAGGGTGCAAGGCACTTTTGCCGACCCCAAGTTCCGGCTGGAGGCCAAGCCCCTGGGCTTGAAGGTCATTTCCGCGGTAGCCTTGGGCTTCATCAACCCATTGGCCAGCATCATTCCCCTGATCGACTTGGGCGACAAGACCGATGGTGGTTGTCAACAAGCCCTGGCGAAACTCAGAGGTGACCGGCCAAAGGCCCAGGTGGCCCGTCCATGAAACACATCCCCCAAGGACTCATGTCGATCACACCGCGTGTCACCCGCTCACTGAGCGTCTCGCTCCTCATGATGATCGTGCTGGCCTTGACGGCCTGCAGCGTGGTCAGACTGGCTTACAACCAGGCCGACCACCTGGCTTACTGGCAGTTGAACCGCGCCTTTGACTTCAATGATGAGCAGTCGGTGCAGGTGAAGGGCGCGATCAGGCAATGGTTCCAGTGGCACCGCCGCACCCAATTGCCGGTGTATGCGCCTTTCCTGGCGCGAGCCGAGAAGGAGGCACTGGCCCCGGTGTCGCCGGCCCTCGCCTGCGAACGCCGCACAGAACTGGAGGGTTGGGGCCGCAAGGCCATTGACCAGGCCGTGCCTGCCATGGCCGATCTGGTGCTATCGCTCAGCCCTGATCAGGTCAAGCACCTTGAAAAGCACCAGGCCAAAACCAACGAAGACTTCCGGGACGACTACCTGGAGGAGGACATCCAGGATCGCCACAAGGCTGCCGCCAAGTTCGTTTTCAAGGTGGCCGAGATTTTTTATGGCCGACTCAACGAGTCGCAACGCGACCACGTGAAAAACGAGATTGCCGCGCTGCACCTGAACGCGCAAAATGTGTACGAAGAGCGCCAGGTCTACCAGCGCGAGTTCGTTCAACTGATCCGCAAGCTCAACGCCCAAAAAGCCACCCCGGCGCAAGCCCAACAGGCGCTGCGCGAGTTGTTCCAGCAGTTCTTCGATCCACCACGCGAACCTTTGCGCAGCCAACGCTTGCAGTGGATCGCGGCTGGCTGCAAGCTGACGTCCAGTCTGCATCAACAGACCACGCCAGAGCAGAAAGAAAAAGCCGCGCAACGCCTGCGCGACTGGGAGTCCGACCTGCGCATTTTGAACAAGCAACCCGCATGAACACGATGAAATACTTGCAAATCTATGGCGGCACCGCAGGGGTGATGCTGGTGCTGGACATACTTTGGCTGGGCTTCATTGCCAAGGCCTGGTACCAGCAAGGCATCGGGCACCTGATGGCCTCACAGCCCAACTTGGCCATCGGCGCCTTGTTTTACCTGCTCTTTCCCGTGGGCTTGGTGATCTTTGCCGTGCTGCCCACGGGTGACGATCCAAGCTGGACCAAAGCCGCCTTGATGGGCGCCCTGTTCGGATTCTTTGCCTACGCCACCTACGACATCACCAACCTGGCCACCTTGCGCGACTGGCCCCTCAAACTGTCGATCATGGACGTGGTCTGGGGCAGCCTGGTCAGTGGTCTGGCTGCGGGCGCAGGCAAAGCGGTGCAGATCCACGTCGGACATGTCTGACAAAGTCTTAGGCGACAGCCTATGGCCAGGCGGCACACATGGGACGACAGTGACAGGTATCTGAATCCGTCAAAAAGGTCTCTTCATGCTGCACACACGACCGGTCCGCACCCTGGCTTTGACCGCGCTGATGACCTCTTTGAGTGCGGTGGCCTGGGCTGACGCCAAATTGCCCGTGTCGGCCGGCACCGGGCTGAACCCGCAACTGCCCAAGCCCAACAAGTCATTGATCCCCACGGTGAACATCGCCCCCGCCAAAGGGTGGCCCACCGGGGGCAAGCCGTCATCCGCCAGCGGGACCACCGTGGCGCGCTTTGCCGACAAGCTGGACCACCCTCGCTGGCTGTACGTGCTGCCCAATGGCGATGTGCTCGTGGCAGAAACCAACGCGCCGCCCAAACCGGAAGATGGCAAAGGCCTCAAAGGCTGGGTGATGAAGAAGGTCATGAACAAGGCGGGTGCCGGCGTGCCCAGCGCCAACCGCATCACCCTGCTGCGGGACGCCAACGCCGATGGCGTGGCCGAGACCCGAACCGTTTTCCTGCAGGGCCTGAACTCGCCCTTTGGCATGGCTTTGATCGGCAATGACTTTTACGTCGCCAACACCGACGCGGTCTGGAAGTACGCCTACACCCCCGGCCAAAGCCAGATCACCGGAGCCGGCACCAAGGTGGTCGACCTGCCGGGCGGGCCCATCAACCACCACTGGACCAAGAACCTGATCGCCAGCAAAGACGGCAGCAAACTGTACGTGACGGTGGGCTCCAACAGCAACGTGGCCGAGAACGGCATGGACGTTGAAAAGGAACGTGCCGCCATCCTGGAAGTGGACCTCAAGACCGGCAGCCGCCGCATCTTTGCTTCGGGCCTGCGCAACCCCAATGGATTGGGTTGGGAACCCGAAAGCGGCGCCTTGTGGACCACCGTGAATGAACGCGATGAACTGGGCAGCGACCTGGTGCCCGACTACATGACCTCGGTCCGCGATGGTGGGTTTTACGGCTGGCCCTACAGCTATTACGGCCAGCATGTGGATGACCGCGTCAAGCCGGCCAACCCAGGCCTGGTTGCCAAGGCCATCGTGCCCGACTATGCGCTGGGGCCGCACACCGCCTCCTTGGGCCTGAGCTTCTCGCAAGGCACCACCTTGCCGCTGCAGTTCTCCAACGGCGTGTTCATTGGCCAGCATGGCTCCTGGAACCGCGAGCCCCGCAGTGGCTACAAGGTGATCTTCGTGCCCTTCAGCAAAGGCAAGCCCACCGGCGAACAACCTCTGGATGTGCTGACCGACTTCGTGAACAAGGATGGCGATGCCCTGGGCCGCCCCGTGGGTGTGGTCATCGACAAGCAAGGCGCACTGCTGGTGGCCGATGACGTGGGCAATGTGGTCTGGCGTGTGACGGCCTTGCCCACGGCGCCGCCCCCGCCAAAAAATCCCTGAAGGAGTTTTCATCATGTTCAACGCCAACCTGGTTTCGCCCTTTCCTGTGCGCTACGAGGCGCGGTTTGAACATCTTGAGGATGACGAAGCCGCGACCGAGAACGGCTTGCTGGAAACCTTGCGCGGCATCTCCGAGAAAACCGCCGACGACGAAGGCCATGGCTTGCGCAGTGTTCATGCCAAAAGCCATGGCCTTCTGCGCGGTGAGTTGAGGGTGCTCACAGGTTTGCCGCCAGCGCTGGCCCAAGGTTTGTTCACCTCCCCCAGGGCCTACCCCATCGTGATGCGCCTGTCGACCATCCCCGGTGACTTGCTGCACGACCGCGTGTCCACCCCACGGGGCATGGCGATCAAGGTGGTGGGGGTTGAAGGCGCGCGCTTGCCAGGCTCGGAAGGCCAGGTCACGCAAGACTTCGTGCTGATCAATGCGCCACGCTTTGCGGCGCCCACGGGCAAGGGCTTCTTGAAAAGCCTGCAGCTGCTGGCCAGCACCACGGACAAAGCGCCCGGCTTGAAGAAAGTGTTCTCAGCCGTGGCACGTGGGGCTGAAAAAGTCATTGAAAGCGTGGGCGGTGAAAGCACCACCCTGAAAAGCATCGGCGGCCACCCTGAAACCCACATCCTGGGCGAAACGTTTTATTCACAGGTGCCCATGCTGCTGGGGCCCTACATGGCGAAGTTGTCGGTGGTGCCCATCTCACCGGGCATGCTGCTGTTGAAGAATGCCCACCTGGATTTTCACGGCAAGCCCAACGGCTTGCGCGATGCGGTGCTTGACTTCTTCTCAAGCCACAGCGCCGAGTGGGAAGTGCGCTTGCAGTTGTGCACCGACATCAACTTGATGCCGATTGAAGATGCCTCGGCCGTGTGGCCTGAAGCCGTCAGCGCTTACCTGCCCGTGGCCCGAATCACGGTGCCGCCTCAAACCGCGTGGAGCGAAGCACGCTCGGCCGTGGTCGATGACACCTATGCCTTCAGCCCTTGGCATGGCTTGGCTGCGCACCGTCCATTGGGCGCCATCATGCGCCTGCGAAAGGCCGCGTACGAGATGTCCGCCCAGTTCCGCGCCAGCCGGAATGGCCAAGTCATCCAGGAGCCGTGCTCCCTGGACGACCTGCCCGACTGACATCAGGCCGCCACGTGCTTGCGTCGGCGGTCCACCGGCGGCACCTTCAGCAATTGGCGGTACTTGGTCACCGTGCGACGTGCCACCTGAAGACCCTGGCGTGCCAACTGACGGGCGATCTCCGCGTCTGACAAAGGATTCGCCAGATTCTCGGCATCGATCATGTCCTTGATGACACCACGGATGGCCGTGGCCGAACACTCACCGCCACTGGCCGTTGGCATGGCGCGCGAGAAGAAGTACTTCAGCTCGAACACACCCACGGGCGTCGCCATGAACTTGTTGTTGGTCACGCGGCAGACGGTCGATTCGTGCAAGCCCACCTCCTCAGCGATTTCACGCAAGCCCAGGGGCTTCATGGCCAAGGGGCCAAACTCCAGGAAGTGGTGCTGGCGCTTCAGGATGGCTTGCGACACCGTCAGGATGGTGGAGAAGCGCTGCTCCACATTGCGCACCGTCCAGCGGGCTTCCTGCAGGTTGGCGGCCAGCTCGGCATGGTTGGAATCGCGGTGCTTCTGGAACAGCTCGGCGTACATCTGGTTGATGCGCACGCGCGGCACCACCGCCGGGTTCAGCGAAGCCACCCATTCGCCCCGCACCTGCTTGACGATGACATCGGGCGTCACGAACTGGGTGTCCGAGGCCGTGCCAAAGCGCCAACCAGGCCGTGGATCCAGGTGACGGATTCGTTCACACGCGGCATCGATGTGGGCCGCCTTGCAACTCAGTGTCTTGGCCAGGCCAGCCACGTCCCGCTGAGCCAACCGGCTGAGGTAATGCGTGACGATGATGCGGGCCAGATCACGGATCTGTTCGTCTTCGATGGACGGCACTTGCAGCAGCAGGCACTCGGACACGCTGCGAGCCCCCACGCCCATCGGATCCAGGGTTTGAACCTGCTTGAGCGCGGCTTCCATCTCGGCCTCGTCGGCCACGGGCGACAGGTCGGTCAACGCTGACAACTCCATCAAGGGGGTGCGCAGGTAGCCGTCGTCGTCCAGGGATTCGATGATCGTGACCACCAGCACACGCTCGCGGTCGCTCAAAGGCCAAGCATTCATCTGGTTGCGCAGGTAGGCGCGCAAGCCCAGGTCATCGGCCACCATGTCGATCATGCTGGTGTCGGAATCGCCACCTGAACCTGCGCGCGCGCCCGTGGCCGATGGCCAGCTGTCGCGCTCCCAGGAGGGCTCGGCATCGCTCATGGCCGAGGGGGTTTCGGCATCCATGGATTCGGAGGCGGCCTCGGCCACCGGCTCGGCCACCGCGGGGGTTTCGCTGGCATCGACCGGGTCGGCACCGACTGCATCTTCCGGCTCCAGGAACGGGTTCTTGCCCATCGCATCGCGCACTTCCTGGGCAAAGTCCAACGATGACAGTTGCAGAAGGCGCACCGCTTGTTGCAAGCGGGGAGTCAGAGCCTGATGCTGCCGGTGTTCCTGGCGAATGGCCGGTGAGTTCATGGGGCGTCTCTCTGAGGTGTCATGGGAGTGACTCTCTTTGCAACACCCGTGCCGGAATGACTTCCCTGGGGAAACTGCTTTCAAACCCCTCTGACGCGCGTGCAAATTTCAAAATGCAGGTGCGATTTGCCGCAACAACTGCCGATGGGCAAGATTTTTGCTCTAACGCCGGGGTTTGGCTTGGCCGCCTGTCGGTTTTCCCGATTTGAGGGTGCGGTTGTAAACCTCGTCCGTCACGGGCGACCGATCGGTGTCCACCAAACCACGCTCAAGGTCCGCGTGCGCCTGCTTCATCTCCGGCCTGGGCTCGCTGGTCTGGCTGTCGGCCGACTCGTCATGTTCGTGGGGCAAACGGGGAGACGACTTGCCTTTGACGCTGGGCAAGGTATCACCTTGCGGCGGGGATTTTTTTTCAGTGGGATTCATGCCCTTGAAGGGGCAATCCACGTGCCGGTCGCACCAATGGGTAATGCTCGTCCACCACGGCCCCCAAAGCGCCCCCCAGCAGCAGGATCTGCGCGGAGTAATACACCCACAGCATCACCACCACGAAAGAGCCTGCAGCGCCATAACTGGACGCCACGCTGGCATGGACCAGGTACAGCCCGATCAGGTGCTTGCCCACCGAGAACATCACCGCACTGCTGATCGCCCCCACCCACACCGCCAGGCGGCTGGGCTTTCTTTCAGGGAGCCAGCGCAGCAGCGCCGCAAAGGCCATCACCAGCACGCCCGTGGACACCGCCACGTCCACCAGCCCCATCAGTTCAGCCATGGTGGGGTAACGGGTGGCCATGTAGGCACTCAGGGCGGCCAGCACGGCACTGAGCAGCAAGGAGACGATCGCCAGGAAACCAAACCCCAGGACCAGCGCAAAACCAATCAGGCGTGCGCGCACAAAGGTCGACAAGGCCGAGGACGGCGCAGGCACCACCCGCGCGATGGCATTGAGGGCGCGCCGCAACTCGGCAAACACCCCCGTGGCACCCACCAGCAAGGTGGCCACGCCCAGCAGGCTGGCCCACAGGCCATTGGGGTGGCGCCAGGCAGACTCGATCATGGCCTCGATGCTTTTGGCGGCAGCCTCGCCCACCAGCCCTTCGATCTCGCCGACGATCTGACCTCGGGCTGCGTCTTCACCAAACACCGCGCCCGCGACGGCGATGGCCACCACCAGCAAAGGCGCCACCGCGAACATCGTGTAGAAGGCGATGGCCGCGCCCAACTGCGGGCCCCGGTCATCCGACCAACGGGTCACCGCTTTGACCAGGATCTGCAAGGGTTGCCGCAACATCGACGGCATCAAACTCCAGAGTCGATCAGCCCAGCCTGCCATGCTGGTCAGTCAGTAGCGGTAACGCAAACCCACCGTGGCGGTGTCCACGTTGTCGCGGCCGGTCACGAACTTGAAGTCATGGCGGTTCAGATCGGTGGATGCCGACCAGTTCTCCGATACATCCCAATTCAAGCCCACACCGTAAGAGAGGCCAAAGCCGTGGGCGGAACCAGTCGGGACGGCGGGGTTGGTGGCCAAATCCATGCGCGTGCGCGCGTAGTTGGCACCCAAGCGCCCGGTCAGGCTCAAGCGCGGGCCCAAAGGCAGCTCGCCCAGCAGGTTCACATTCACGCCCCTGACCCGCACAGCATTGCCCACATGCTCCAGGTTGCTCATGCGCATGTAGGCCAGCTCGAACCCCCAGCGCTGACTGAATTCGCCACCAGCGTACAAAGTGATGGCCCTGCCGCTGCGGCGACAAACCATGCCTTCAATGCAGGGCAAGCGGGCCGAGCCCATGCTCAAGCCCACATGATGTTTCTTCTGGCGTGGCGTCCAACGCTGGTCAGCGGCACCCGCTGCTTCGGAGCTGTACTCAAGGTTGCTGGCAAACGGCCCATCCACGGCATGCAGGTCATCAGGCACTTCAGCGGCATGGCTGAACTGTGAACAAACGCACAACATGAGCATCCACCACGCTCGCGGTGAGGGTTGTCGTTGTGGAAAGTTCATCGCGGCTCCTTGCAGAAAAATGCGCGGTGCGCTGTGTGATCAAACACTGATCAGCAACCGGCGTGCCCTGCCTGGCAGGCCCTCTGTGCGATGTGCATGCGGCACGCTGCTTGCCTGCCATCGTAGGCATCAGCGCACCTCAGCAATCGCTGGAAATGCGGCTGATTCATTGCTTCACAACCGCGTTGAAACGCATCAAGCCAAAGGAAGACACCATGACGAACGACCAAATTGTTGACACACTCAACGACCTCATCGAAACCTCCAAGGATGGCGAGCAAGGATTCAACGCCTGCGCCAAGCACGTCACCAGCAGCGAGCTGAAGAGCCTGTTCATCCAGCGTGCCCTCGAATGCCAACGCGCTGCAGCCGAGTTGCAGCCCTTTGTGTTGCAGTACGGCGGCAAGCCCGAGCAAAGCGGCAGCGTGGCCGGCGCCCTTCACCGTGGTTGGGTGGCTGTGCGCGATTCCCTGACCGGCTACAGCGATGCCGCCGTGCTGGAAGAGTGCGAGCGTGGCGAAGACTCGGCCCTGGCTCGCTACCGCAAAGCCCTGAAGGAAGACGCCCTGCCTCCTGCATTGCGCGCCGTCATCGAGCGGCAATGCACTGGTGTCCAACGCAATCACGACCAGGTCAAGTTGCTGCGCGATCAGCACAAGGCCACCCTGTAGAAGCTTCTGCAGGCTTTACCCGCACTGAGGAAAAACCATGAAAACCAAAAGTCAAATCATGGGTCTGGCAGGCATCGCGGTGTCCGCCACCCTGGCCTTGAGCGCCTGCCAACGGCAAGAGGATGTGTCGTCTCGAACGGCCAACTCCAACGACACGCCACTGCAGGACAGCGCCATGGTGGCGGCCAATGATTCAGCCCCGTCTGCGTCAAACGCCTCCCCCACCGGCGACAGCAGTCTGCTGCGAGACCCCAACGACACCATGCGCAGCGAGCCCACGGCGGCAGGCGTTCCCACCAACGCATCCCCAACAGCCGCTGACACGGTGTTGAATGCGGCCGAGAAGAAGTTCCTGTCGG
>Ga0209873_1000067_pt1 | contig 16342 bp, 15 predicted proteins | sample GWRWT2_30Apr14_FD_187186 | JGI IMG/M metagenome (GOLD analysis project Ga0209873, IMG submission 187186) | Sand microcosm microbial communities from a hyporheic zone in Columbia River, Washington, USA - GW-RW T2_30-Apr-14 (SPAdes) (version 2) | ecosystem: Engineered > Artificial ecosystem > Sand...
GCAGGCCAAGGCCTTTTTCGTGGACCGCGTGGTGCACCTGATCGACGAAGGCATGGACGTGGCCTTGCGCATCGCGCACCTGCCCGATTCGTCCCTGAGCGCGGTCAAAGTGGGCACCGTGCGGCGCGTGGTGGTCGCCTCACCCGATTACCTGGCCCAGCATGGCGAGCCTCTGACACCCGACGAGCTCGGCCAGCACGACGCCATCGGCATCTCGACCTCAGGTGGGCCTTTCACGCCCTGGCAGTTCGCCCGCCCCGATGATCCCAGGCGCGAATTGCGCCTGGCGCCCTCACCCCGTGTGCAGTGGACGGTCAACAGCAGCGAGGTCGGCATCCTGGCCGCACGAGCTGGCCATGGGCTGGCGCGGGCCATCTCCTACCAGGTGGCCGAGCATGTGGCCTCAGGCCATCTGCGCATCGTGCTGGCGGCTTACGAGCCAGCCCCCGTGCCTGTGCACCTGGTGCACCCCGAGGGCCGACATGCCGCCGCCAAAGTGCGCGCCTTCATCGACTTTGCGGTGGCTCGCTTGCGTGCCCACCCTGCGCTCAACGAGCTTGATCCGTCCCGTTCACCGTGATCCCGACATAGGCCACCCTGACCTCTTCAACACCGTGCAGGCGCTCCAGCCGCCGCACGATGAAGTGCCCACGCGCCATGCACTGGAAATGCTCCATGAACAAGGTGTTGATCACCGCGCCGCCCACGGCCCCCACGATCGGCACGGCCTGCGCCATCACCTTCTCGGACACGTTCACTGAGAAGCGCGAGGCCACTTGCGCAATGAGCTGAACCAGCGCCGTCCCCTTGCGCTGGACCAGGCCTTTTTGCGCCACCTGCCGGGCAGCCTCGGACACCGCCTGGGCCATGGCCGCGCGGGCGGCAAAGTAGCCCGTCTCGGCCGCATCGTCTTTGTGGGATCGGCCGCCCAGTGCCAGCACCTGCACGCACTCCAGCTGAGACTCGGGCGTGCTCAGATCTTCGCCTTCACTGCGAGCCACATCGGCGATCGAGCGCAACATGATCGTCGTCGACACCGGCAATTCAATCAGCAAGGTGGACAGGCCAAACGCGCCACCAACAGCGCCACTGGCCCCCACCGCCAGCTTGTGCCAACCGTTGGACGAATGGTTGGATGGCAAGCTGTTCATGGTGCTCAAGGCCACGTCCATGGCCTTGGCAATGGCCTTGCTGGCAGCCTCGTTGACCATCGCGCCCCACTTTTTGGGAAGCATGCCGAAACCTTTTTCAAGCGGCGTGCCCAGCACATCACTGATCCTGGCCACCAGGCCTGGGTTTTCAAGCAGCGCCTTGGCTTGGCGAAGGTCGCCCATGTCGGCAGATGAAAGTGGCATGTTGTGGTCCTCAGGTTGGATCTTCACCAGCAAATGATGCGCCCACGCCAGGCCATCCGCAGGGCCAAGTGAAAAAAGGTATTCTGCGGACCATGCGTGAACGACGTGCCCACCATCACCTTGCTCTGATCGCGACCACCATCGCGGCCCTGCATGGCGCGTCCGCCAACGCCGAGTCCCTGCGATGCAACGGCAACATCGCCGCCGAAGGCGATTCCCGCATGTCCGTTTTGTACAAATGCGGCCAACCCGTGCTCACCGACAGCTTCTGCGCGCCCGTGTACTACGCCCCCTCGCTGATGCCCGTGCCCCAGCCCTTTGCCAGCGTGGTCATCCCTTGTCAGCAAGTGGAGGAATGGCTTTACGACCGGGGCGAAGGCAACCTCATGGCCACGGTGCGCTTCAGGTCAGGGGTGGTGCAGTCCATCACCTACGGCCGCTCCCCACGCTGACCCAACCCCAACCGCACGGCCAGACGGTGAAAGTTGCTGCGGTCCATGCCCGCTTCGCGCGCGGCGGCTGCCATGGCGCCGTCATGCTTGGTCAAAACCGCTTCGATCCACCGACGCTGAAACGCATCCGTGGCGGCACGCAGCCCCGCCCCGTCAACCATGTCCGAAGGCGCTAGAACTTCGGCGCCTGACGCCATCGGCGGCGTGAAATTACTGCCCGACTCGCCCAAGTCGAGGTGAGCCGGCTCAATGGCCACCCACCTCGCGGCCCGGCCTTGCTCGGACAAGGCGCGCAAGGCAGCCCGATTGATCAGATGCTCCAACTCGCGCACATTGCCAGGCCAGTCATAAGCCAGCAGCGCGGCCTTGCCCTGCGGCGACAAGCGCAGGTTGCGCGCACCCAGGCGGTGCTGGTTTTCCTCCAGAAAACCGCCGGCCAAGGTCAGCACATCGCGGCCACGCTCGCGCAATGGCGGCACCAACAAGGGGTACACGGACAAGCGGTGGTACAGATCAGCCCGAAAACGTCCTTGTGCCACCTCCTGCTTCAGATCGCGGTTGGTCGCGGCCACCACCCTCACGTCCACCCGCAGCGCCTTGTCGCTGCCCGGCCGCTGCAACTCACCGCTTTGCAGCACGCGCAACAATTTGGCCTGCACAGAGGGCGACAACTCGCCCACCTCGTCCAGAAACAGGGTGCCCCCATCGGCCAGTTCGAACTTGCCCACGCGGTCCTGCACGGCGCCGGTGAATGCGCCCCGCTTGTGCCCGAACAACTCGCTGTCGGCCAGGTTCTCGGGCAAGGCCGCGCAATTCAGCTGGATGAGGGGGCGATCCCGCCGCGCGGATTGAGCATGCAGCTGCTGCGCCACCAGCTCCTTGCCCACACCGGTCTCACCCAGGATCAGCACCGTCAGGTCTGAAGAGGCGACGATGTTGATTTCGCCCAGCAACTGCTGCAAGGGCGGGCTGTGGCCCAGCAAGCGCCGGGGCTGCTGACCAGTTTGCAGCAAGGCCCGCGACACGGCCTGCTCGCGCTCGGCACGCTCGGCCAGCGCCCCCATGGTGTTCTGCTTTTCGATGCCGTCTTCAAACAGGGCGGTCAACGCTCGCAACTGGTCAGGCGAGACATTGGCCAGCGCCCCAGGGGTCAAGGCATCCAACGTGATCAGCCCCCACAAGCGACCATCCACCACCAAGGGCGCGCCCATGCAGTCGTGCACCGGCAGGATGTCCGGGTGGCCCGCCACCAGCCCATCGTAAGGATCAGGCAGATTGCAATCGGGTGGAAAACGCAGGCCCTGCCCGCTTGAAAGCAATTGCGCCAACCTGGGGTGCTGCGCCACGGCAAAGCGTCGGCCCAGCGTGTCTTCGCTCAAGCCATCAATGCCCACAGGCACCAATGCATCGCCCTCCAACCGAAGCAGGGCCGCAGCATCGCACTGCACCAGGGCTCGCGCTGCGGAAAGAAGCCTCCGATAAGGTGGCTCCGGGCTTTGTTCAGTCAATTCGACAACATTCATGTCATTAAGACAACAATTTTCATGCTGTCATTTTAACAACAAGACAACGCGCGCATTTCAGATCAAGCACTTGCGAGCGGCGAGGGGCTGGCACGGTAATTGGATTGAACTCATCAAGACGATCAATCAACCACCCTCAGGAGCCCTTCCATGTTTTCAGCCCAGACCATCGCCCTCATCAAGGCCACCGTACCCGTGCTTCAGCAGCACGGAGAAGCCATCACCACGCACTTTTATCAGTTGATGCTGCGTGAGCATCCCGAACTCAAGGCCTTCTTCAACGAGGCCCACCAGGCCCACGGCACGCAAGCACGTGCGCTGGCCGGCGCCGTGCTGGCCTATGCCGCCAACATCGATCGCCTGGAAGCCCTGGCTGGCGCCTTGCCGCGCATCATCCAAAAGCACGTGTCCCTGGGCGTCGAGGCCCAGCACTACTCCATCGTCGGCCAATGCCTGCTGCGCGCCATCAAGGAAGTCCTGGGCGATGCAGCCACCGACGACATCATTGCCGCCTGGGGTGAGGCCTACACGGCCTTGGCCAACATCCTGATCGCCGCCGAAGAACAGGTCTACCAGGACAACGCTGCCAAGTCAGGCGGATGGCGTGGCACGCGCGCCTTCAAGGTGGCGCGCAAGGAGCCCGAGAGCGAGCTGATCACCTCCTTCTACCTGGAACCCACCGATGGTGGAGCGCTGCCCGCCTTCCAGCCCGGCCAATACCTGACGTTGGTGCTCAATGTGAAGGGGCAGGAACTGCGACGCAACTACTCGCTGTCTGATGCACCAGGCAAGCCCTGGCTGCGCATCAGCGTCAAGCGCGAAGCTGGTGGGCTGGCGTCCAACTGGCTGCACGATGACGTGCAAGTCGGCCAGGAACTGCAGGTGCAGGCCCCCGCCGGTGACTTCGTGCTGGACGAAGCGACACGACCGCTGGTGCTCGTCACCGGTGGCGTGGGCATCACGCCCGCCATGAGCATGCTGGAAGCCAACGCCGCCTCCGGCCGCCCCATCCACTTCATCCACGCGGCCCGCCATGGCGGCGTGCACGCCTTCCGCGATCGGGTGGAGGAGTTGGCAGCCCAGCATGCCAACGTCAGTGCCACCTATGTCTACGAGCAACCACGCGGCACCGAGCTGCCCCACACCGCGGGCCGCGTGAACCAGGATTTGCTCGGCCAACACTTGCCGGCCGACCGTGACGTGGACGTGTACTTCATCGGCCCCAAGCCCTTCATGCAGGCCATCTACCAGATCGGGCGAGACCTCGGCGTGCAATCCAACCGACTGCGCTACGAGTTTTTTGGCCCCATGGAGGTGATTGCGTAGCCCCAGGGCTGGCACAAAGCATGCATCCGCGTTGTCCCCGGGAGACAACCCGTGGACAGACGACGCGAACGGCGCTTGCAGCCAGACCATTTGTCGAGTGCCCCGCCCCTGCCCGGTGGGGATGTAACCCGGATTCGGATCACGCGGGTCAATGCGCGCGTGCCCATGAATCGTGCGGAACAGAGGGTGGCGCTGCTGATCTGGGTTTGCTCGATCTGCATAGCCCTGCTGACTCTTTTTGAAATCTGCGCGGCGGTCTACCTGGCCATGCCGTGAGTCACACGATGCCCCAAAGAAAAACCCCCTGCAAGTACAAGACTTGCAGGGGGATCTCTGTTTTGGCGGAGATGGAGGGATTCGAACCCTCGATACGCTTTTGGCGTATGCTCCCTTAGCAGGGGAGTACCTTCGACCACTCGGCCACATCTCCAGCACAACAAGCATTATAGCCTTGAAAACGGCGCCAACCCTCGCGCTGAGCTCAAAACAACGCGGCTCTGATCAAGCTGCGCGGGCTTCTTCCAGCCCAAACGCCTTGTGCAGCGCACGCACCGCCAACTCCATGTACTTCTCGTCAATCACCACCGAGGTTTTGATCTCGCTGGTGGTGATCATCTGGATGTTGATGCTCTCTTCCGACAGGCAACGGAACATCGTGCTGGCGATGCCCACGTGGCTGCGCATGCCGATGCCCACGATGCTCACCTTGCAGATCTTGGGGTCGCCCACCACCTGCTGAGCACCCAAGGCGGGCACCACGCTGGTTTGCAGCAACTCCATCGTGCGGGCGTAATCATTGCGGTGCACGGTGAACGAGAAGTCCGTCTTGCCATCGTGCGACACGTTCTGGATGATCACGTCCACGTCGATGTTGGCGTCGGCCACCTTGCCCAGGATCTGGTAGGCGATGCCGGGAGTGTCGGGCACGCCGACCACGGTGATTTTGGCTTCGTCGCGGTTGAAGGCGATGCCAGAGACAACGGCTTGTTCCATTTTTTCATCTTCCTCAAAACTGATCAGCGTGCCCGATGCGGCTTCCACATCGAGGTCAATGTCCCACGGGGTGAAGCTGGACAACACTCGCAGGGGCACACGGTATTTGCCGGCGAACTCCACCGAACGGATCTGCAGCACCTTGGAGCCCAGGCTGGCCATCTCCAGCATCTCTTCAAAGCTGATGCTGTTCAGGCGGCGCGCCTCGGGCACCACGCGCGGGTCGGTGGTGTAGACACCATCCACATCGGTGTAGATCAGGCATTCGTCGGCCTTCATCGCAGCGGCAATCGCCACCGCCGAGGTGTCCGAACCGCCCCGGCCCAACGTGGTGATGTGGCCGTTGGGATCCACACCCTGGAAACCGGTGATGACCACCACTTTACCCGCGGCCAAGTCCGCACGCACGCGCACATCGTCGATGCTTTCGATGCGGGCCTTGCCGAAGGACGAATCGGTCTTGATGGGCACTTGCCAGCCAGCGTAGCTCACTGACTCCAGGCCTTCGGCCTGCAGTGCGATGGCCAGCAAACCCACTGACACCTGCTCGCCGGTGGAGGCGATCATGTCGAGTTCGCGGGGGCTGGCGCGGTCGGAGATTTCCTTGGCCAGGCCGAGCAGGCGGTTGGTGTCGCCGCTCATGGCCGAGGGCACGACCACCAGTTGATGGCCAGCCCGCACCCACTTGGCCACGCGCTTGGCAACGTTGCGGATGCGCTCTGTGGAGCCCATCGACGTGCCGCCGTATTTGTGAACGATCAGTGCCATGTCAGGATGAAGTTGAAGGGTAACGGTTACTCGGTCGAGCCTTCGATTTTAGCCCGTTCAGTCACCGCTGCCCCACTTCCCACGATCGAGACACGTTAAATTGTCAGATTGGGCACCCAAATCAGGGTGACTTGCGGCTCGCCAGGGGCGGCCAAAACCCGTGCATCCATCCCCAAGCCCCGAGCGAAAACCAGCTCGCCGTGGGCAAACACGATGGGGCCAGAACGCTCCCACTCGGGCACGGCCAGCGCCTGGAACTGCTTGCGCAAGGCGCGCGAGGGGCGGTTGGGGCCCAACTGGAAATCCTCGCCGCCTTCCCTCGAACGGATCTCGACCTGCGCCAGGCGAGACAGGGCCACCCCACCGCTGTCGACCACCGACACCACCAACTCACCGCCCCAGGCTGGCAAGGCATGACGCCCCGGCCCCTCAATGCGCAGCAACACAGGTGCCAATGCCTCGGTGGATGAATGCCCAGCCAGCGCGGCAGGCCGGCAAACCAACACACCACGGTACAGACAGACATCGAAAGCGCCTGCCCGCCACAAGATGGACCGGCCGGTGTCCACCAGCGAAGGCAGCTCTTGCGTCAGGCGCGCCACGGCGCTGGCCGGCAGGTGCCGATCAGTGCGGGTGCTGAACCAGTGCCGAAGCAGTTCCCGCTGCTGCGGTAGCGGCAGCGCCAGCAAGGCCGGCGCGCTCAAGGCGTCCGCCTGGCCGGGCACCAGCAAGCTCACCAAGGACTGCGCCAACCAGGCCTCCAGGCACGCCCGGGCATCGGCAGCCCTGCCCGCCGACTGCGCCAGCGACACATCGGCCTGCTCAAAAGCGGCCTCCAGTGCAGGCCAAACCGTCAGCCGGACACGGTTGCGGGCGAAACGGGGATCGGCGTTGCTGTCGTCTTCGATGTGCGCCAGGCCGTGCTGGGCCACATAGGCCTCGATGGCGCGACGGGGCTGAGACAACCACGGCCTCTCCCACCGGATGCCATGGCGATCGGCGCTTGAAGGCATCGCCGACAAACCCGCGATGCCCGCACCACGCAGGGCTTGCAGCAAAAACGTTTCAGCCTGATCACGGCGGTGGTGGGCCAGCAGCACGGTGTCGGCACCGGCCTCTAGCGCCATTTCGGTCAAGGCGCGGTAACGCGCATCACGCGCCAGCGCTTCAACACTGTCGCCAGCGGTTTGATTCAAGCTGAGCCGACGCCAGACCAGGCTGACGGGAAGACCTTGCCGGGCCCAAGCCTCGCACTGCGCCTGGGCATGCGCCAACCATTGGTCAGCATGGGCACTCAAGCCGTGGTGAACATGCAGCGCCACCACGCGCAAGCCGGGCTGCTCAAGCGCTGCCACGGCGGTGGCGTGCAGCAAGGCGGTGGAATCACGCCCGCCGCTGTAGGCCACGGCAATGGTGCAGCCGCCCTCGCCCACAGCGTTCATGAGGCTCAATGCTCTTTGGTGTCGTTGTAGCGGCCGTAGCTTTGCAGCCGGTCATAGCGCTGCTGCAGCAACTCCTTCACCTTCAGGTCGCTGAGCTGGCGCATGGCATCGTTCAGGCCACGCTTGAGGTTGGCGGCCGCCTGCTTGTGGTCGCGGTGCGCGCCACCCACCGGCTCGCTGACGATCTTGTCCACCAGGCCCAGGGCCTTCAGGCGGTGCGCCGTGATGCCCAGCGCTTCGGCCGCCTCTTCAGCGCGGTCCGCCGTCTTCCACAAGATGGAGGCACAGCCTTCGGGCGAGATCACGGAGTACACCGAGTACTGCAGCATCAGCACCTGGTCGGCCACACTGATGGCCAGCGCGCCGCCGGAGCCGCCTTCACCAATGATGGTGGTGATGATCGGCACTTCCAGGCGGGCCATCTCGAAGATGTTGCGGCCGATGGCTTCAGATTGATTGCGCTCTTCAGCACCGATGCCCGGATAGGCCCCCGGCGTGTCAACGAAAGTGAACACCGGCAGGCTGAATTTCTCGGCCACTTTCATCAAACGCAAGGCCTTGCGGTAACCCTCTGGACGCGACATGCCGAAGTTGCGCATCGCGCGCTCTTTCGTGTCCCGGCCCTTTTGATGGCCCAGCACCATGCAAGCTTGGCCATTGAAGCGCGCGAGCCCCCCCACGATGGACAGGTCGTCCGCGTAGTGGCGGTCACCGTGCAACTCCTGGAAATCGGTGAACAGCTCGTTGACGTAGTCCAGCGTGTAGGGCCGCTGGGGGTGGCGCGCGATCTGCGTCACCTGCCAGGGCGTCAGGCTGGAATACACGTCCTTGGTCAGTTGCAGGCTTTTCTTGCTCAGCCGGTCGATCTCTTCCGAGATGTCCACGGCCGATTCGCTTTGCACGTAGCGCAGCTCTTCGATCTTGCTTTCAAGCTCCGCGATGGGCTGCTCGAATTCCAGAAAATGTCGTTTGCTCATGGCAGGTTGTCCTCAATCACGCGCAACAGGTTTTTATGATGCCGCAGGCAGCGGGTCAAGGCTGCGCCACAGATACCACGTTCCCACTGTGCGATAGGGGGCCCAGGCTTCCGCGATGTCGCGCGCCTCGGCACGCGACACGGGTTCGCCACTGAAATAACTTTGGCTGATCGCCTTGATCAAGACGGTGTCATCCAGGGGCAGCACATTGGGCCGCATCAGGTGAAAAATCAGGAACATCTCGGCGGTCCAGCGGCCAATGCCGCGGATGTCCACCAGTTCTTCGATGATGGTCTCGTCCTCCATGCGCTCCCAGTGGTTCACATGGACACGGCCTTCGGCGAAATGCTTCGCCAGGTCTTGCAGGTACTCGGCCTTGCGCACAGACAAACCCGCCGTGCGAAGCTGCTCAACGCTCATGGCCAGCACCGCTTGAACCGACAGCGGCGCACGGAACTCGGGCGGCTGCTGCCCCATCAAGGTCAACAGGCGCTCCCAGACTGACTGCGCCGATTTGGGCGAAATCTGCTGCCCCACGATCGAGCGCGCCAAGGTGGTGAAGGCATCGCGGCGGCTGTACAAGCGGCCCTGCCCGTAGTCGGCCACCAGTTTGCGCATGACCCGGTCACGCTTGGACAGGTGCTTGCACGCTTCATCCCAATAGTGGGGCGTCACCAAAGCGATCGGCAACGGCGCGGCAGCGGCATCGGCCGCCGAGAAGGAGGCTGAAGACGGCATCAGGCTTTCACCCATGTCGTGCCTTGCGGGCTGTCTTTCAGCACGATGCCTTGCTGGGCAAGCTCGTCTCGGATGCGGTCGGATTCTGCGAAATTTCGGGCCTTCTTGGCGGCCGTGCGGGCTTCGATCAATGCCTCGATGGCAGGAGCCTGCAGACCACCGACATCAGCGCCGCCCTGCATGTAAGCCTGGGGGGACTGTTGCAGCAAACCCAGAACACCCGCCAAAGCCTTGAGCAGGGACGCGGCCTCGGCCGAGCCCGAACGATTCACTTCTGCCGCCAGGTCGAACAACACCGCCACCGCGATCGGCGTGGTGAAGTCTTCGTCCATGGCCGCTTTGAAGCGAGCGGCCTGAGGATGCTCCCAGTCGATGTCCCTTGAGGGCACATCGGCCACGGTGCCCAAGGCGGTGTACAGCCGGCGCAGGCCATTGCGGGCATCGTCCAGGCCGGCATCGCTGTAATTGAAGGGGCTGCGGTAGTGCGTGCGCAGCATGAAAAAGCGCACCGTCTCGCCGTCGTAGCGCTTGAGCACGTCGCGGATGGTGAAGAAGTTGCCCAGCGACTTGGACATCTTCTCGTTGTCCACGTTCAGGAAGCCGTTGTGCATCCAGTAATTGACAAAGCGCTTGCCACTGGCCCCTTCGCTCTGGGCAATTTCGTTCTCGTGGTGGGGGAACTGCAAATCCAGCCCACCACCATGGATGTCGAACTGCTCACCCAGCAGCGAGCAAGCCATGGCCGAGCACTCGATGTGCCAGCCAGGGCGGCCGGCGCCATAAGCCGAGTCGTACTTGGCATCCTCAGGCTCTTCAGCCTTGGCGGCTTTCCAGAGCACAAAGTCCAGCGGATCCAGCTTGCCATCGGCAGCGCGGTTGCCGGCCCCGTTCAGCTCGCGCTCACCGGCCCGCAGCTGATCGATCGACTTGCCCGACAGCTTGCCGTAGCCCTCGAACTTGCGCACCGCGTAGTTCACATCGCCATTGGTGGCCTGATAAGCCAGGCCATTGGCCTGCAACTTGCCAATCATGTCGAGCATTTGCGGCACATACTGGGTGGCACGTGGCTCGTGCGTGGGCGGCTCGATGCCCAGGGCACCGATGTCCTGGTGCATGGCCAGGGTCATCTCTTCAGTCAACTGGCGGATCGTGATGCCCCGCTCCACAGCACGGCGGATGATCTTGTCGTCGATGTCGGTGATATTGCGCACGTAAGTGACCGCCAGGCCCGAGGCCTTGAGCCAGCGCTGCGCCACGTCGAACGACATCATCATGCGGGCGTGACCCACGTGACACAAGTCATAAATGGTCATGCCGCACACGTACAAACCGACCTGGCCAGGAACCAGGGGGACAAACGACTCGACCTGCCGCGACAGGCTGTTGAAAATACGCAAGCTCATTGGAGAAAAATTCTGGTCAAGCGCCCAAGGCCACATCCGGTGTCGGGCGACACGGGTCATGCGGTACTTGCGGCAAAGCAACAAGTGCGCGGGGCATGCACGGGCCCCATCAAACTTGCAACGCTCAGATACAATCCAATGAGTATAGCGGCCCGCCCACGCCCAAGGATGACAGACACTTTTGCGGTCCGTGGCCGGCTGGTATCCTCGAAAAATGGCAGGCTTTTTTCTAGCCGCTTTGTGTGCCCGACACCATCAACACAAACCCATCGGATAAATACCACTCATGCAAGCTGTTGCGCCTAAGTTTGGAATCCGCTTCACGGCCATGGCCGCCAAGTGCCTGGCCATTGCCGCCCTGTCCATGACCGCTGTTGCGGTTCGTGCTGACGAGGTTGGCGATGTGCAAAAACTGCTGTCCGCCGGCAAAAACACCGAAGCCTTGCAGAGGGCCGACCAGTTCCTGGCCGCCCGCCCGCGTGACCCCATGATGCGTTTCCTGCGGGCCATCAGCCTGTCGCAGGCCGGTCGCATCCCCGAGTCGATCACCGCGTTCACCAAGCTGACCGAAGACTATCCGGAGCTGCCCGAGCCGTTCAACAACCTCGCCGTGCTTTACGCCCAGCAAGGCCAGTACGACAAGTCGCGCAATGCGCTTGAAATGGCCATCCGGACCAACCCCAGCTACGCCACCGCCTACGAAAACCTCGGTGATGTTTACGCCAAGCTGGCCAGCCAGGCCTATTCCAAGGCCCTGCAAATCGACACCCGCTCCGCCGTGGCCCCCAAGCTGGCGATGATCCGCGACCTGTTCCCCAAGGAACGTGGTGGCACGGCCGTGGCTGGTTTGACCAACAGCAACACGCCCACCACCACGCCAGCACCGGCCCCAGTGCCGTTGCCAACCCCGGCTCCCGCCACCAAGCCAGCGCCCGTTCCGGTGCCAGCACCTGCGCCCATCAGCAAGCCCACGCCACCTGCACCAGCCCCCGTGGAAGCCAAGGCTGAAGCAGCGGAACGCGAGGTCGAATCGGCCCTGCAAGCCTGGGCATCGGCCTGGAGCAAGAAAGACCTCAACGCCTACTTCGCCGCTTACAGCCGCGATTTCAACGGCGGCAAGTCGCGCAAAGCCTGGGAACAGGAGCGCCGCGAGCGCATTCAGGGCAAGCGCAACATCTCGGTCAAACTCTCCAAGATTGACGTGTCCATCAATGGCAACAAAGCGACCGCTCGTTTCCGCCAGGACTACAAGGCCGACAGCCTGGACATCAGCAGCGGCAAGCGTGTGGAGCTGGTGCGCACCGGTGGTGAATGGGTCATCGTGAAGGAAAGCGCCGGTTCGTGATATGAGTGGTCATTTGGGCCGACCGCCGCACCCTGCGGCAGGTCGGCGGTTGTCCATGCTCGTCAAGAGCATGTTGCTGGCGAGTGCCATGGGCCTGAGCCTTGTCGGTGCGGGGCCTGCCCATGCCCTCAAGCCAGATCAGCAAAGCCAGCCTGCCGAGGCGCGCCTGCTTGAAATCTACCGCTTGATCGGGGCCGGGCAAGGCAAACTGGCCCTGAAAAAGGCCCAGACGCTGGTCGAAAACGTGCCCAATTTTCAGTTGGCACAGATGGTTTACGGTGATCTGCTGCTGTCTCAAACGACCCCACTGAAAGCCATGGGGAGCGCCCCCGCCGACTTGACCGAACGTGCGCCCCAGCGGATTGAACAATTGCGCACGGAAGCCGAGCGCCGGCTCTTCGCCCTGCGCGAACGACCGCCTGCTGACGCGCTACCCGCCCAGTTCATCGAGACTCCACCCAGCACCAAGCACGCCATCGCGGTGGACGCCAGCCGCTCGCGCCTGTACCTGTTTGAAAATGGCCCTCATGGCTTGCGCGTGGTGGCCGACCACTACGCGTCCATCGGGCGTCTGGGCGCCGAGAAGGCCGCCCAGGGTGACCAGCGCACGCCTTTGGGCGTGTACTACATCACCAGCCGGCTGGATGGCAAACAGCTCACCGATTTCTACGGTGTGGGCGCCCTGCCTTTGAACTACCCCAACGAGTACGACCGCCGCCAGGGCCGGACCGGATCAGGCATCTGGCTGCATGGCGTGCCAAGCGACAGCTACGCCCGCAGCCCCAACAGCACAGACGGCTGCGTGGCCTTGGCCAATCCGGAGCTGAAAAGCATCTTGGAAAGCGTGCAACCGCGCACCACCCCGGTCGTCATTGCCAAAAGCCTGACCTGGGTGCCCGCCAAATCCGCCGAACATGAGCGGCGCAACATGCGCAACCTCATTGAGGGCTGGCGCGTGGCTCGGGCCAGCGGCGACCTGAGCCGGTTGATGTCCTTTTATTCCAGCCAGTTTTCCAACGGCACCCGCGATTTCAATCAGTGGCGACAATGGCTGGAAAAAGAAGTGGTCAGCCAGCGTGGCAAGTCCTTGCAACTCAAGGATCTGGCCATCCTGGGCTGGCGTGACAAGGGCGAGATCCTGGTGGTGACCTTCGGAGAAGTGTCCGACGGTCAACGCACTGGCGTCGTCAAACGTCAATACTGGGGTAAAGAAGGCGGCCTTTGGAAAATATTCTATGAAGGAGTGATCGGATGACTTACCTGCACAAACTCGTCAACGTGGGCTTTGTGGCCACAGCACTCAGCTTCGCCACGCTGGGCTCTGCGTTTGCACAGACAGTGAAATTGTCTACCAGCGAGGGCGACATCGTCGTTCAACTGGACGCCGCCAAGGCGCCCAAAACGGTGGAGAACTTCGTTCAGTACGTGAAATCAGGCCACTACAACGGCACCGTGTTCCACCGCGTGATCAAGACCTTCATGATCCAAGGCGGCGGCATGACGCCTGACATGAAAGAAAAAACCACGCGCGCGCCCATTCCATTGGAAAGCCGCAACGGCCTGAGCAACGTGCGGGGCACCCTCGCCATGGCCCGTACCAGCATTCCCGACTCGGCCACCGCGCAATTTTTCATCAACGTCAAGGACAATCACTTCCTTGACTCGGCCCAATCCCCCGATGGCAACGGCTACGCCGTATTTGGCAAAGTCGTGCAAGGCATGGACGTGGTCGACAAGATCCGGATGGTGGAAACCGGCCAGAAGGGTCCTCACGGCGACGTGCCCCTCAAACCCATCGTGATCAAACAAGCTACCCTGGAGAAATGACATGACCAAAACCGTTGAACTGCAAACCACGGCAGGCGTGATCCGCCTTGAACTGGACGACGCCAAGGCGCCCGCCACCGTCGAAAACTTCCTGAACTACGTTCGCGCCGGCCACTACAACGGCACGATCTTCCACCGCGTGATCAAGGGCTTCATGGTGCAAGGTGGTGGCTTCGAGCCTGGCCTGAAGCAAAAGCCCACCACCGACACCATCCAGAACGAAGCCAACAACGGCCTCAAGAACGATCACTACACCGTCGCCATGGCCCGCACCAGCGCACCCCATTCGGCCAGCGCTCAGTTCTTCATCAACACCACCAACAACGATTTCCTGAACTTCAAGTCGGAAACCGCCAGTGGCTGGGGCTACGCGGTCTTCGGCAAGGTTGTCGCTGGCACCGAGATCGTCGACCAGATGGAAAAGGTCAAGACCGGCCGCAGCGGCGGTCACGATGACGTGCCCGTGGAAAACCTGGTCATCACCCAAGCCACGGAAGTGTGATGTCGTGACTGGGGACACCCTCCCCTTTCCTGCGGCCGACGCGCTCAATGCACCGCCCTCGTGGCGGTGCATTGATTTTGTGTCGGACCTGCACCTGCATGCTGGCCTGCCGCGCACTGCCTCGGCGCTGGCCCGCTATCTACAAAACACGCCCGCCGACGCCGTCCTGATCCTGGGCGACCTGTTCGAAGCCTGGGTGGGCGACGACATGCGCCATGCCGGCTTCGAGGCCGATTGCACCGCTTTTCTGGCCGAGGCCGGCCAACGCCTGCACCTGGGCCTGATGGTGGGCAACCGCGATTTTCTGCTGAGCTCTGACATGGTGACCGCCTGCCACGCGCACGCCTTGGCCGACCCCACCATCCTGAACGCCTTTGGCCAGCAGGTGCTGCTCACCCACGGTGACGCTCTGTGCCTGGCCGACGAGGAATACCTTCGTTTTCGCGCCCAGGTTCGCAACCCAGCCTGGCGTGATGCCTTCCTGGCCAAACCACTGGCAGATCGCCTCATGGTGGCGCGCCAGATGCGCGAAGCCAGTGCCGCGCACCAGCATCAACAAACGCCCGAGAACTGGGCCGATGTCGATGAAGCCGCCGCACGCTCATGGATGCAGGCCGCCCACACGCCCGTGCTGGTCCATGGCCACACCCACCGCCCCGAAACAGCGCCCTTTGGCATGCATGGCGGCACCCGTCACGTCTTGAGCGACTGGGACCTCGACGGCGCCCATCCGCGCTGTGAAGTGCTGCGCCTCACCGCCCAAGGCTTCGAGCGCCTGTCTTTGCCACCAGCCACGGATTGAAAAAGCCGAAGCACAAACAACAAGGACCCAGCCAAAGCTGAGCCCTTGTCCGATCTGGCCTGGCCAAAGCCAGACGAAGATCACTCGGCCGTGGCGGCCTCCGCCTTGGGCTTGTCGCTCTTCTTGTTCGGCTGGATGTCCAACTTGACTTCCATCTCGCCTTCGGCACCTTCAACCACGTCCACCGTCAGGCGGCCGCCATCCACCAGGCGACCGAACAGCAACTCGTCGGCCAGAGCACGACGGATCGTGTCCTGGATCAGACGCTGCATCGGACGTGCGCCCATGAGCGGATCAAAGCCCTTCTTGCCCAGGTGAGCACGCAAGGCGTCGGTGAAGGTGACTTCCACCTTCTTCTCGGCCAGTTGGCTTTCCAGCTGCAGCAGGAACTTGTCGACCACCCGCAGGATGATCTCTTCGTCCAGCGCCTTGAAGCCAACGATGGCATCCAGACGGTTGCGGAACTCAGGCGTGAAGACACGCTTGATGTCTGCCATCTCGTCGCCCGCCTGACGCTGGGTGGTGAAGCCAATGGTCGATCGCTGCAAGGTCTCGGCACCCGCATTGGTCGTCATGATGATCATCACGTTGCGGAAGTCGGCCTTGCGACCGTTGTTGTCCGTCAGCGTGCCATGGTCCATCACCTGCAGCAGGATGTTGAAAACGTCCGGGTGGGCCTTTTCGATTTCATCGAGCAGCAAGACGCAGTGCGGCTTCTTGGTCACGGCTTCGGTCAACAGACCACCCTGGTCGAAACCAACGTAGCCCGGAGGCGCACCGATCAGGCGGCTGACCGCATGACGCTCCATGTATTCCGACATGTCGAAGCGGATCAGCTCGATGCCAAGGATGTAGGCCAATTGCTTGGCCACCTCGGTCTTGCCCACGC
>Ga0209873_1000073_pt1 | contig 15729 bp, 15 predicted proteins | sample GWRWT2_30Apr14_FD_187186 | JGI IMG/M metagenome (GOLD analysis project Ga0209873, IMG submission 187186) | Sand microcosm microbial communities from a hyporheic zone in Columbia River, Washington, USA - GW-RW T2_30-Apr-14 (SPAdes) (version 2) | ecosystem: Engineered > Artificial ecosystem > Sand...
TCTGTTTTTTGAGCTGATGCTGTGGGTTTGACACCATTTCAAAATGGTGTGAGAGGCGACACACTCGGCGAGTTTTCAAAAACGGGGATCGAGGAATGAGCTGTTTCGTTCCAGTGAGCCGGGGCTCTGCGCGGCGTACTGCGTCGGTGGTGGTCCTGTGCACGATGGCCGTGGTGCTGCCCCGCGTGCACGCGCAAGCCGCTGGTGAAGAGGAGGATCCCTCCTTGCTGGCGTATGGCGACCAATCGACCGTCAGCATCGCCACCGGCAGCGAGCAATCCTTGCGACGCGCGCCAGCCGTGGCCACCGTCATCACCGCGCAAGACATCGCCGCGATGGGCGCCACCGACCTGGACGAGGTGCTGGAATCGGTGCCTGGCCTCCACGTCAGCCGCAATGTGCAGGGCTACAACCCCTTGTATGTCATCCGCGGCATCTACAGCGAGTTCAACCCGCAGACGCTGATGCTGCAAAACGGTGTGCCGATGACGATGTTGTTCATCGGTAATCGGGGCAACGGGTGGGCTGGTTTGCCGCTGGAGAACGTTGCGCGCATCGAAGTCATTCGCGGGCCGGGATCCGCCCTCTACGGCGCGGATGCTTATTCAGGCGTGATCAACATCATCACCAAGTCGGCGGCAGACGTTGCCGGGGCGGAGTTCGGCGTGCGCGCCGGTTCGTTCCAGACCAAAGATGCCTGGGGCTTGTACGGTGGCAAGCTGGGGCCGCTGAACGTGGCGGCTTACCTCAGGGTGGGTTCGACAGATGGCTTCAAAGGGACGATCGATGCGGATGCTCAGTCCATCCTGGACGCCGGGTTCCGAGGCGCCGGATACTCGGGCCCTGCAGCAAGCCGGGCGCCGGGCCCGGTGAACACCGGCCATGATGCGCTGGACAGCAGCATCGACCTGGCTTACGAAAAACTACGGCTTCGGGCGGGTTACCGCGTGCGCGACGTGATCGGCGTGGGAGGCGGTGCGGCCAGCGCCCTGGACCCGGTTGGCAAAGGCCGGACCGAGCGTTTCAATGCCGATTTGTCCTGGAACGACATCAAGTTGACCAAGGATTGGACGCTGGATCTGACCGGAAGCTACTTCACGTACGCCACCACGTATCCCACGCCGCTGCAGATCTATCCGCCGGGAGCATGGGGTGGCGCTTTTCCAGATGGCATGCTGGGCGCGCCCAATACCTGGGAGCGTCAATGGCGAGGCTCTGCGGTGGCTTCTTACGCCGGGTTGACAGGGCACCACATGCGCTTTGGCGTGGGGCTGGATGATTTGAACCTGTACCGAACGCAGGAGTTCAAAAACTTCATCCTTTCCGGTGTGGCTGCCCCTGCGCCCACCGCTGGCGGCGCTTTGATCGAGTCCCCGGTTGATCAATCGTTCATGACCCCGCACAGCCGCAAAGTGCGCTATGTCTATGTTCAGGATGAATGGAGCATGGCCCGAGATTGGGTGCTGACCACCGGGATTCGGCACGATGACTATTCCGACTTTGGTGCCACCACCAATCCTCGGGTGGCCCTGGTGTGGGACGCCAGCCTGGACCTGACCGCCAAATTGCTCTACGGCCGGGCTTTCCGTGCGCCAGCTTTCACCGAGCTGTACAGCATCAACAACCCTGTGCTGCGCGGCAATCCGGCTTTGAACCCCGAGATCATCGACACGCTGGAGACGGCGTTCTCGTGGCAGGCCAGGCTCGACACGCAATTCCAACTGAGCCTGTTCCGTTACGAGATGAAGGACATCATCCGCACGTCTGGTTCTCCGGCTACCTGGAACAACGTCGGATCTCAGCACGGGCACGGGTTTGAACTGGAAGCCACCCATGATTTGCGTCGCAACCTTCGGCTGGCGGGAAACTACGCGTACCAACGTTCCGTGGACGAAACCAGCGGCCAGGACGCGGGCTACGCGCCACACCACCACCTCTTTGGTCGCGTTGACTGGGGATTTGCTGGTGGCGTGCTGTTGAGCGGGCAAGCCAATTGGGTGGCGGATCGGAAACGCGCGCCGGGTGATGCACGGCCGCCTATTTCGGACTACGCCACGATGGACCTGACCCTGCGCACCCTTCGCCACAGAGCCGGTTGGGATGTCGCGGTCTCTGTGCGCAATCTGTTCAATGCTGATGCCCGCGAGCCCAGCTTGTACTCACCGGACAGCCCCGTGAAGGTGCTCATTCCCAACGACCTGCCCATGCCTGGGCGTTCCTTGTATGTTCAGTTGACCTGCAGCATGTAGAAAGTTGCATGAAGTTGTCGAGATAAGGCCCAAGGCTGTTGTGCCTTCCCGTCGTCTGGGCGGCGTGGCGACGGGGAATCCCCTATCATCTAATGGCCGGTGCTTGCTCACCGGCCCATTTTTTTGCCATGATCGCCGACACGTCCGCTGCCTCCCCCTCCGCCCTGCCAACCCAGTCTCCCGATGTGCTCGTGGAGTTGCGTGGCGTCACGTGCGGCTATGGCGACCGCGTCATTTTGTCGGACATCAACCTGGTGGTGCCGCGCGGCAAGCTGGTGGCCTTGATGGGCACCTCCGGCGGCGGCAAAACCACCGTGCTGCGCCTGATCGGGCGGCAACTGTCCCCCATCAAAGGCCAGGTGCTGATCAATGGCGTGGACATTGGCACGCTGGACGCCGCCGGCCTGATGGCTGCGCGTCGTCGCATGGGCATGCTCTTCCAGTTTGGCGCCTTGTTCACCGACCTGTCGGTGTTTGAGAACGTGGCTTTTCCGCTGCGCGAGCACACCCGCCTGCCCGAGTCCATCGTCCGCGATCTGGTGCTGATGAAGCTCAACGCCGTGGGCCTGCGTGGCGCCCGTGACCTGATGCCCAGTGAAATCTCGGGCGGCATGTCCCGCCGCGTGGCCCTGGCCCGTGCCATGGCGCTCGACCCCGAGTTGATGCTCTACGACGAGCCATTTGCCGGCCTGGACCCCATCTCGATGGGCGTGGCCGCGCGCCTGATCCGCGAATTGAACGACACCATGGGCCTGACCAGCGTGCTCGTGTCCCACGATGTCGACGAGTCTTTCCTGATCGCCGACCACGTGGTGCTGCTGGCCAACGGCCGCATTGCGGCACAAGGCACCCCGGCTGAATTGCGGGCCAGCGACGACCCCCTGGTCAAGCAGTTCGTGACTGCGGCCCCGGATGGCCCGGTGCGCTTCCACCATCCTGCGGTGGACGCGGGCCAGGACTACGGAGTTCGTGGATGACGAAAGCCTGGTCTCCTGCCAATGTGGGCTACGCCTTGCGCGGCAAAATTGCCGATGTGGGCTATGGCGCGCGCCTGTTCTTGCGTTTGCTGGGCTCGCTGCTGCCTACCTTGAGGCGCGGGCGCCTGCTGAGCGAGCAGATCCACTTTCTGGGCAACCATTCGCTGGCCATCATCACGGTCTCCGGCCTGTTCGTGGGCTTTGTGCTCAGCCTGCAGGGCTATTACATCCTGCAGCGCTATGGCTCCAGCGAGGCCTTGGGCCTCATGGTGGCCTTGTCGCTGGTGCGCGAGCTGGGCCCGGTGGTGGCCGCCTTGCTGTTCGCGGGTCGCGCTGGCACGTCGCTCACCGCTGGCATCGGTTTGATGAAGGCGGGCGAACAACTGGCCGCCATGGAGATGATGGCGGTCGACCCCATCCAGCGGGTGCTGGCACCGCGATTCTGGGGCGGCGTCATCGCCATGCCCTTGCTGGCCGCCGTGTTCTCGGCCGTGGGCATTTTTGGCGGCTGGGTGGTGGGCGTGGTCATGATCGGTGTTGATTCGGGGGCGTTCTGGTCCCAGATGCAGGGTGGGGTCGACGTCTGGTATGACGTGGGCAATGGCCTGATCAAGAGTGTGGTGTTTGGCCTCACGGTGACCTTCGTCGCCCTGTTGCAGGGTTTTGAATGCCAGCCCACGCCCGAAGGGGTGTCCCGGGCCACGACGCGCACCGTGGTGGTGGCCTCGTTGGCCGTGCTGGCGCTGGATTTTGTACTGACGGCCATGATGTTCTCGGTCTGACCACTGACGGACGCGGCTCGGAGAAAAAGCAATGCAACGATCAAAAATTGACGTGTGGGTGGGTTTGTTCGTCCTGTTGGGCGCGGCGGCCATCCTGTTCCTGGCGCTGAAGGCCGGCAACCTCCTGACCTTGTCGTTCGACCCGACCTACGTGGTCACGGCCCGCTTCGACAACATCGGTGGACTCAAGCCCAAAGCGGCTGTTAAAAGCGCCGGCGTGGTGATTGGCCGTGTGCAGGGCATCAAATTCGACGATAAGACCTTTCAGGCCAGTGTTGAAATCGCTTTGAACAAGGGTGTGAGCTTTCCCAAAGACAGTTCCGCCAAAATCCTCACAGCAGGTTTGTTGGGCGAGCAGTACATTGGCCTGGAGCCAGGCTACGAGCAAACCAACCTGGCTCAAGGTGACGCCATCAAAACCACCCAATCGGCCATCGTGCTCGAAAACCTGATCAGTCAGTTTTTGTTCAGCAAGGCGGCCGACGGCGGTGGTGCCTCGGGAGATAAGAAGTGAATCCACAACCGGTTGAATGGGCTGTCCCCGTTCAGACTTCGACCTGGGCCAAAGGCCTGGGCGGTTTGCTCATCGTGTCAACGGCTTTGCTGCAAGGTTGTGCCACACGCCAGAATCCGGACCCGCTGGAGCCCATGAACCGCAAGGTCTTCTCGTTCAACCAGGCGTTGGACGACAACCTGCTCAAGCCCGTGGCCACCAGTTACAAGGCCGTGACGCCACAGCCGGTGCGCACGGCCATCAGCAACTTTGGCGGCAATTTCAAAGACCTGTGGTCGGCCATCAACCTCTTTTTGCAGGGGCACCCGGGCAATGGCGCCACGCAGATCATGCGGGTCAGCGTCAACACCACCTTCGGTTTGGCCGGTTTGATCGACATTGCCACCCCGATGCGCCTGGAGCGCCAGAACGAGGACTTCGGGCAAACGCTGGGCGTTTGGGGCGTCAAGCCTGGCGCTTACATCGTCTGGCCTTTACTTGGGCCGTCGACCTTGCGGGATTCGGTGAGCATCCCGGGTGACCTGTACTTCAGCCCCCGCCTGGTGATCAACGACGACGAGGCCGCCATGGGTGTGTCCATCCTCCAGGTGATCAATGCCCGCGCTGGCCTGCTGGATGTCACCAATTTGCTGGCCGATGTGGCCCTGGACCCGTATTCTTTCGTCCGTGATGCCTATTTGCAGCGCCGGCAGAGCCAGGTCTACAACGGCGAGCCGCCCGAAGAGGAGGAGGAAGACTATGACAGCGAGCCTGCTGCTGCCCCAGTGGCCCCGCAATCCAAAGTCGATTCTGACGGCCATCGTTGGCCTGACATCACCATGGCGGAGTTGCAAGGTCTGCGCGCGGACGAGTTCGTGCGTTAAGACTGCATGACCATCATCCTTAGGACGAAGATCTTGAACATTTCAAAGCTTTCCACTCGCACGGTGCTGCGCTCCGTGGCTTTCGCCGTGGCCGTGGCCTCGGCCAGTCCGGCGGTGTTGGCACAAGCCGCCATGGCAGCGTCTGCCGACGTCGTGACCATGGCGGGTGCCCAGACGGCCGACCTGTTCGTCAAAAGCATCACCGCCGACCTGATCAACACCGTGCGCGGCGACAAGGCCATCCAGTCGGGTGATCTGCGCAAGGCGATTGCGGTGATCGAAGCCAAGGTGCTGCCCTACGTCAACTTTCAGCGCATGACGGCCTCAGCCGTGGGCCGCAACTGGCGCCAGGCCACGCCTGACCAGCAAAAGCGCCTGCAAGACGAGTTCCGCACCTTGCTGACCTACACCTATGCTGGCGCCGTGGCCCAGATCAAGGACCAGGTGGTGGAGTTCAAGCCGGTGCGTTCGCGCCCGGAAGACACCGAGGTGATCGTGCGTTCCCTGGTGCGCGGCAAAGGTGGTGATCCCGTGCAGATCGACTACCGTGTTGAAAAGGCTGGCGAAGGCTGGAAGATCTATGACGTCAACGTTCTGGGAGCCTGGTTGGTGGAAACCTACCGCAGCAGCTTTGCCCAGGAAGTGTCGGCGTCTGGTGTGGATGGCCTGATCGGCAAATTGGCCGAGCGCAACAAGCAACTGGCCACCAAGAAACCAGCGGGCTGATTTCCATGCTGATGTTGCCCGCTGTCTTGACCCACGCCCAAGTGGGTGCCACCTTGCGTTTGTTCCGCGAGACGCTGGACCGCGCGGCGGCCGCAGGCTCTGGTGAAGCGGCCATGCTGACCGTGGATGGCTCCACCCTGGCGCAATTCGACTCCAGTGCTTTGGCGGTGCTGCTGGAATGCCAGCGGATGGCCCGGGCCAAGGGCCGGGCCTTCGCGGTGCAATCGTTGCCCAAGAAGCTGCAGGAACTGGCGCGGCTTTATGGCGTGGATGCGCTGTTGCAATCAGTCTGACGGCTGACGAAGGTTTTCAGCACTCTTCCTCTGCCCAGGCAAACCCGTCGCGCGCCACCAGGGCGCTGGCGGCCGGTGGGCCCCAGGTGCCCGCGGCATAGGGCCGCAGTCCATTCGGATTGGCGTCCCAGGCGTCCAGGATGGGCTCGACCCACCGCCAGGCTTGCTCCTGCTCGTCCGAGCGCACAAACAGGTTCAAGCGGCCCGCCAGCGCGTCCAGCAGCATGCGCTCGTAAGCACCCACGCGGTTGGTCGGAAACGCCTTGTCGAAGTCCAGGTCCAGCGACACGGGTGACAACGCCTCGTGCTCGGCGCCAGACGAGGTCCCCTTGGCCGCCAACAATTGCAACTCCAGGCCGTCTTCGGGTTGCAGCTTGATCACCAATTTGTTGGCCGCAGTGGGCCCCGGAAAAATGGGGTGCGGCGTGGCCTTGAAATTGATCACGATCTCTGCTTGCCGCTGGGCCAATCGCTTGCCCGTGCGCAGGTAAAAGGGCACGCCCGCCCAGCGCCAGTTCTGAATCTCGCAGCGCAAGGCCACGAAGGTTTCGGTGTGGCTGCCGGGGGGTACCTTGCCTTCTTCGACGTAGCCCACGGCGGCATGGCCTTCGACATTGCCGGCCCGGTACTGGCCACGCACCACATCGCGGGCCACGGTGATGGCATCAAAGGGTTTGAGCGAGCGCAGCACCTTGAGTTTTTCGTCCCGGATGGCGTCGGCGTGCGCGCTGGAGGGCGGCTCCATGGCGATCATGGTCAGCAGCTGCAGCGCGTGGTTCTGGATCATGTCGCGCAGGGCGCCTGTGCGGTCGTAGAAGTCGCCGCGCGTGCCCACGCCAATGCTCTCGGCCAGGGTGATCTGGATGTTGGCGATGCTCTCGCGCCGCCACAGCGGCTCGAACAACACGTTGCCAAAGCGCAGGGCCATCAGGTTCTGCACCGAAGGCTTGCCCAGGTAGTGGTCAATGCGCAAGGCTTGCTGTTCAGAGAACACCGAGCGCACCACACGGTTGATCTCCTGGGCGCTGGCCAGGTCGTGGCCCAAAGGCTTTTCAAGCACCACGCGCACGCGGTCATGGTTGAGGCCGCAAATCCCCAACTGTTCACAAATGGACGGGAACAGGTGCGGACTGGTGGCCAGGTAGATGACCACCGTGTCGGCGCCTCGGGCACCCAGCCACTCCTTCAGCCGCAGGTAGTCCGTGGGCTGTGACAGGTCCATGCGCAGGTAGTGGATCAGCTCGGAGAAACGCGCGAACTCCTCTTCGCTGGGCCGCTTGGCACTCTCGGCCTCCTGCAGCCGATCCTTCAACCAGGCGCGGTAGCCGGCATCGTCACGGTCGTCGCGGGCCACGGCCAGGATGCGGCCATGGGCGGGCAGCTTGCCGTGTCGCCAGGCCTGGAACAAAGCCGGCATGAGCTTGCGCCAGGTCAGATCGCCGGTGCCACCAAAAAAAACAAGGTCAAAAGACATGGCTCAGGAGGGTGTAAAAAAGGGTTCGCAGCGGTTTGTCACGAAAAACCATTCAAAATCAAGCCCACGATAAAACAATTTGAGAGCAAGAGCTCACTTCATGGCTTCCCAACTCGATCTGCTCAAGCAATTCACCACAGTCGTGGCCGATACCGGCGACTTCAAGCAGTTGTCACAGTTCACGCCGCAAGATGCCACGACCAACCCGTCGCTCATCCTGAAGGCGGTGCAGAAGCCCGACTATGCGCCCTTGCTGGCCGACACCGTGGCTGCACATCGGGGTGAAGCCCTGGATGCCATCGTGGACCAGGTGCTGGTGCGTTTCGGCTTGGAGATCCTCAAGGTTGTGCCGGGCCGTGTCTCTACCGAGGTGGACGCCCGTTTGAGCTTCGACACCCAGGGCACTTTGGCCCGGGCCCGCCGAATCATCGGTTTGTACGAGGCCGCAGGCATCAACCGTGACCGCGTGCTGATCAAGATCGCCTCGACCTGGGAGGGCATCCAGGCCGCGCGCGAGCTGGAGCGCGAAGGCATCCATTGCAACCTGACCTTGCTGTTCTCGTTCTGCCAGGCCCAGGCCTGTGGCGACGCGGGCGTGCAGCTGATCTCGCCCTTCGTAGGCCGCATCTACGACTGGTACAAGAAGACTGCGGGCAGCGCCTGGGACGAGGCCGCCAACGCGGGCCTCAACGACCCCGGCGTGAGGTCGGTGACGCGCATCCACGCGTACTACAAGCAGCAGGGCATCCGCACCGAGGTGATGGGCGCCAGCTTCCGCAACGTGGGCCAGATCCTGGCCCTGGCGGGCTGCGATCTGCTCACCATCAGCCCCGAGTTGCTGGCCCAGTTGCAGGCCGCTGATGCGTCCAGCCAGCCGGTGCAAAGGCAGCTGGGTGGATCCGCCGCTGGCAGCGCTGCACCAGTGCCACCGTTGACCGAGGCCGCCTTCCGCTACGCCTTGAACGATGACGCCATGGGCACCGAAAAACTGGCCGAAGGCATTCGATCGTTTGCCGTTGACTCGGCCAAGCTGGACGCGCTCATCGAAGCGCAGCGTTGATGGCCGAGGTGGTGGGCATGACTTTTCCACGCTGTGATCAAACGGTGGCCTGGCAGGCCTTGAAAGGGCATTTCGAGGCGCATGGTCGCGGTCTGGATTTACGCGATCTCTTCGCCCAGGATCCTCAGCGCGCCGAACGGTTTGCTTTTGAAGCCGCCGGTGTCTTTGTGGATGCCTCGCGCGCGCACTGGGACGTCGCCACCACCCGCCATCTGCTGGACCTGGCCCGTGAATGCGGTATTGAGGCCCGGCGCGATGCCTTGTTGGCGGGCGAGCCCATCAACCAGACCGAAGGGCGCGAGGTGCTGCACACGGCCTTGCGGGCGCCGCGTGGCCAGGCGCCTCACAGCGAGCTGGTGCACGAGACCCTGGACCAGATGCTGGCCTATGTGGAGGGCATCCGGGCCACGGCAGGCGGCTTGGTCAGCGGTGACATCCACGATGTGGTCAACATCGGCATCGGTGGCTCCGACCTGGGGCCGCAGATGGTGGTGCCGGCGCTGGATCCCTTCGTGCACCCGAGCTTGAATTTCCATTTCGTGTCCAACGTCGATGGCCACGATCTGGCAGCGGTGCTGCGCCGCGTGCGGCCCGAGCACACGCTGTTCATCATCGCCTCCAAAACCTTCACCACCCAGGAGACCATGGCCAACGCGCAAGCCGCGCGCCAGTGGTTCCTGGACCAGGGCGGGCACGACATCGCCCGCCACTTCGTGGCCACCACCACCAATGTGGAAGGCGCCGCTGCCTTTGGCATCACCACCACCTTCGGTTTCTGGGATTGGGTGGGCGGACGGTTCTCGATGTGGTCGTCGATTGGCTTGCCCATCGCATTGGCCTTGGGGCGTGATCACTTCAAGGCCCTGCTGGCGGGCGCCCACGCCATGGACCAGCATTTCGCGCAGGCACCGCTCGAATCCAACTTGCCGGTGTGGCTGGGCCTGCTGGACGTCTGGTACCGCAACTTCAAGGGTTACACCAGCCATGGCATCGCGCCCTATCACCATGGGCTGAGGCGTTTGCCCGCTTACCTGCAGCAGTTGCTGATGGAGAGCAATGGCAAGAGCGTGGACCAGGATGGTCAGCCTTTGCCTTACGCCACCAGCGACGTGGTCTGGGGCGAGCCGGGCACCAATGGCCAGCATGCCTTCTTCCAGATGCTGCACCAGGGCTCCGATGTCATCCCGCTGGAGTTCATTTTGGTCAGGCAAGCCACGCACCGCGATGCAGGCCAGTGGTCGCCCGCGCTGCAGGCCCTGATGGCGCAGCAGCACCAGGTTTTGCTGAGCAATGGCTTGGCGCAGGCGCAAGCCTTGATGTGGGGCAAGACGCAGCTTGAGGCCGCGCAGGAGACCGTGCCCACGGCATCCAGCAGCGTGCCGCGCGATGTGCTGGCGCGCCACCGCACATTTGCGGGCAACCGCCCCAGCCTGACCCTGGTGCTGGACCAGCTCACGCCCCAATCTTTGGGTGCTTTGGTGGCGCTCTACGAGCACCGCACTTTCGTGAGCGGTGCGCTGTGGGGCATCAACTCTTTTGACCAATGGGGCGTGGAGCTGGGCAAAGCGCTGAGCAAGACCTTGTTGCCGCGTTTGGCCACGGGCGATGTCACCGGGCTGGATGCCGCCACGGCGGCCCTGATCGGGCGCCTGCGGTGAGCGTGGGGCCTTGCGAGGCGGTGGTGTTTGACTTTGGGGGCGTGGTCTTCAACTGGAGCCCGCCCGATCTGATCCTGTCGCTGTGGCCGCACCTGGCCACCACGCGCGATCAGGCCCAAGCCCTGGCGCTGAACATTTTCCAGTCGTTCAAGCCCGGCAGCGACTGGACGGAATTTGACCGAGGCGCTTTGCAGCGGCCCGAGATTGAGCAGCGTCTGGCCCAGCGCACAGGGCTGGCGCACCAAGACTTGCACCGCTTGCTGGATGCCATCCCGGTTCACCTGGCCCCCATCTCCGCCACGGTGGACTGGATCGAACGCCTGGCCAAGGCGGGCACGCGACTGCACTACCTGTCCAACATGCCCAGCCCGTATGCCCAGCACTTGCTGCGCGAGCATGCGTTCGTGAAGCATTTCCGCGATGGCGTGTTTTCGTGTGATGTAGGGCAGATCAAACCCGAGGCCGCGATCTTCGCCACGGCGGCGCAGCAGTTTGGCTTGTCGCCCAGCCGCTGCGTGTTCATCGACGATCACGCGGGCAATGTGGCCATGGCCCAGCAACTGGGTTGGAGGGCGGTTCAGTTCGTGGAGGCCGCGCAATGCGAGCGCGAGTTGATCAAGCTGGGCGCCTTGCCCAGCCCTTCTCAAACGCTTTGAGCGATCAAGCGGTTTCTGTTGCGCTCAAGGCCTTGCGCATCTTCTTCATCGCGGCCACTTCGATCTGACGGATGCGCTCGGCGCTGACGCCATAGCTGGCCGCCAGGTCGTGCAGCGTCATGCCGCCCGAGCCGTTGTCGTTGACCTTGAGCCAGCGCTCTTCAACGATGCGGCGGCTGCGGTCGTCCAGCTGGTTCAAAGCGTGCGTGATGCCGTCGCTGGCCAGCCAGTCGCGGTGGTTGGCCTCGATGACGCGGGTGGGCTCATTGGCATCGTCCGACAGGTAGGCCATGGGGGCGGCAGGGCCCTCGTGGTCGTCGTCGGCCGGGGCTTCAAGCGCCACATCGCCACCCGACATGCGGGTTTCCATCTCGATGACGTCTTCCGGGCGGACATCCAGGTCGTGCGCCACACGCTGGATTTCGGATTCGCTGAAACCCATGCGGCCCACGTGGGCGTCGTCGGCATCACCCTTGTACTGGTGCTTGAGCGAGCGCAGGTTGAAGAACAGCTTGCGCTGCGCCTTGGTGGTGGCCACCTTGACCATGCGCCAGTTCTTCAGGATGTACTCGTGGATCTCGGCCTTGATCCAGTGCATGGCGTAGCTCACCAGGCGCACGCCCTGGTCCGGGTCGAAGCGCTTGACGGCCTTCATCAGGCCGACATTGCCTTCCTGGATCAGGTCGCCCTGAGGCAGGCCGTAGCCCACATACTGGCGCGAGATGGACACCACCAAGCGCAGGTGCGACAGCACCAGGCGTCCGGCGGCCTGAACATCGCCTTCCGAACGGAGCTTGCGCGCCAGATCCTGCTCTTCTTCCACCTTGAGCATGGGAATGTCTTGCACGGCGCGGATGTAGGCGTCCAGGTTGCCCAGCGAGGGAACCAGGGTCCAGGGATCACGGGTGGTCAAGGCGGTAGCAGCGGTCATCGTTGGCGTCCTTTCGGAAACATCCTTTACTGTGAGTAGAAATATTAGCACTCTATTGCTTTGAGTGCTAAGGCCGAAAAAGTTCCCCTGGCGGCGCTTTCAAAAAGTTTCAATGCGCGCAAACGCCAGGGACTATTCAGCCGCAGAGTTTGCTATCTTGGGCGCCCTGCCAGGAGAGTTCCCCATGTCCGAAGAGCGGATGCTTGAACACGCGCGGCCCGAGTTGGCCGAGGCGCGTGAAGACCTTCAAAAATTCACCATGCGGGAATCGGTGGTGCGGTTTTACGCGCGTCACGAGGCGCGGCTGAACCAGGCTGTGCAAGCCTCGCCCCAGGCATTGGCGTGCGAGGCCGGGTGCAGCTACTGCTGCCGCCAGTTCGAGGTCGTGGCGCACCCCTTCGAGGTGTTCGAGGTCCAGGCCTACGTGTCCAAGCATTTCACGGCAGAGCAACTGCGTGGCACGATCGAGCGCGCCACCCGCAACGTGAACGAGCGCAAGGCCGCGACCGAGGCGGCCCGGCTCACCTTGAGGCCGACCTGTCCCTTCCTGGTCAACGACAGCTGTTCCGTTTACGCGGCCCGTCCCTCGGTGTGCCGCAATTACCATTCGACGGACAAGGACAACTGCCAGAAATCGTTCGAGGATCCCTTCAGCACCTGGCCCAACACCTACGCGGACGAGGTCTTCCACACCGCCATGGGCAGTGCGGCAGGGTTCAAAAAGGCGGTGGAGGAGTTGGGGCTGGACACCCGCACCTACCATTTGTCATCGGCCTTCCTGGAGGCCATGCGCAGCCCTGACAGTGCCAAGCGCTTCAAAAGCGGAAAGCGCGCGTTCTTGAAGGCGACGACCTCGAACTTTGAGGATGGATCTGCCTCGTAGCTGACAGGGTTGGCGCTTGGCAGGCGGTACGTGATGCTGTACAAATACACAGTATCATGCCGCCCGACGATCGCCTTCTCGCCACGCCCTTCAAAGGGCGGGGCACCGCCACCCGCATCCTGCACCGCTTCCACCGAGAGGAGCGTGAGCGGGTCGACGACGGCTGGCCGATCGATGCGTATGACACCGCTGCCGAGGCGCTGGCCGTGCAGACCCAGGTCGCCCACGAGCAGGCCAAGACGATCCTGAGCCGCAATGACTCGCCCGACCTGCCTTTCACCTGGTCCATCAACCCCTACCGGGGCTGCGAGCATGGCTGCATCTACTGCTACGCGCGGCCCACCCACAGTTACCTGAACCTGTCGCCTGGCCTGGATTTTGAAACCCGCCTGGTGGCCAAGGTCAACGCGGCCGATTGCCTGCGGCGCGAGTTGGCCAAGGCGAGTTACCAGCCCAGCGCCATCAACCTGGGCTCGGCCACCGATTGTTATCAGCCGGTGGAGCGGGAGCTGGGCATCACACGGTCGGTGCTGCAGGTGCTGACCGAGTGCGAGCACCCGTTCTCGATCGTGACCAAGTCCAGCGGGGTCGAGCGGGATCTGGACCTGATCAGCCTGGCAGCTCGGCGCCATCAGGCCCTGGTGCTGATCAGCATCACCACGCTGGACCCGGTGCTGTGCCGCAAGCTGGAGCCTCGCGCGGCGGCCCCTCATCGGCGCTTGCTGACCGTCAAGCGGCTGGCCGAGGCGGGTGTGCCGGTCGGGGTCAACGTGGCGCCCATCATCCCGTTCCTGAACGAGCCCGAGATCGAGCAGGTGATCAAAGCCTCGGCCGAGGCGGGTGCCGGGTCCATCCATTACACCGTGGTCCGCCTGCCCTGGGAGGTCAACCCCTTGTTCCAGGAATGGCTGCAGCACCACGTGCCCGAGCGCGCCGATCGCATCATGGCGCGCATCCGCGACCTGCGGGGCGGCCAGGACTACGACGCCAACTTTGCCCACCGCATGCGGGGCCATGGCCTGTGGGCCGAATTGATCGCGCAGCGGGTGAGCAAGGCGGCGGCGCGGCATGGCTTGTCGCGTCGGCCAGCGTTTGAGTTGGACATCAGCCGATTCCAACGCCCGCAGGCACCGCCTGCGCAGGCCTCAGACCGGCAGGGCACCTTGTTCTGACCAGTGGCACGGACGGTCGGGTTATAAAGATCGCACCGTCACTTCATCGAGCACGCCATGGGCAGCAACGACAAAGGGAAAGACAAAGACAAAGACCCCGAGTCAGGCGGCCGTGTGGGCAAGCAGCAGTACAGCGATTTGCTGGCGCCCTTGCAAGTGGAGCTCAACAACCTGGCGCGCTGGGTGCAGCACCATCAAAAGCGGGTGCTGATCTTGTTCGAGGGGCGTGACACGGCGGGCAAGGGCGGCGTCATCAACGCCATCAGCGAGACGCTCAACCCCCGCCTGTGCCACGTGGTGGCCTTGAGCAAACCCACCGAGACCGAGCAGGCGCAGTGGTACTTTCAGCGCCATGTGGCGCATTTGCCGGCGGGCGGCAACATCGTGCTGATGGACCGCAGCTGGTACAACCGCGCGGGGGTCGAGAAGGTGATGGGCTACAGCAGCGATGAGCAGGTTCAGCGCTTCCTGAAGCAGGCACCCGCGTTTGAAAAGCTGCTCGTGGACGATGGCATCTTGCTCTTCAAATACTGGCTCACGGTGGACCAGGCAGAGCAGGAGCAACGCATGGCCGAGCGCTTGAACGACCCGCTCAAACGTTGGAAGTTGTCGCCCATCGACCTGGAAGCTCGCCTGAAATACAAGGAATACGGGCAGGCCCGAGACGCCATGCTGGAGGCCACGCACACCAAGCATGCACCCTGGACACTGGTTGATTTCAATGACCAGCGCCGTGGGCGCTTGACTTTGATCCGACACCTGCTGGATCAGTTGCCCGACTGCCAGGTGCCCGAGGCCGAGCTGGCGTTTCCGCCTTTGCCCGCTAAACCAGCCAAAGAGAAATTTGATGGGCCCATCAAGCCCATCCCCTCGGTCAAGGCCTGATCAGGCAAACAAGGTCTGGCCCACCAGCGCGTGGTCGTTGGTGGTGCGAACCTGGCCATAGGCCTCTTCGGCTTCCGGGTAGTGGCGCCGCAGGAAGTTGAGCCACTGCTTGATCCGACCAGCCCGGTGCCGAGGTTCGACGCGGGTCTGGATCAGCTTCCAGAACTCGGCCATCAAGGGCAGCAGCGAAGCCCACGGCAGGCCCGCGTGCCCCGGCGTGGCAATGCTGAGCGCCAGGCCGGGATTGACCACCATGCCGCGCCCCAGCATCAGGGCGTCACAGCCGCTTTCTTCGACGCAGCGCCGCGCGTCGGCCACGTTCCAGATCTCGCCATTGGCCACCACCGGGATGCGCACGGCCTGGCGCACGTCGGCGATGCGATCCCAGTAGGCGGGCGGGCGGTAGCCGTGGGCCTTGGTGCGGCCGTGCACCACGAGCTCGCCGCCTACGACCCCCGCGTCATCGAGGGCACGGTGCTCGATCGTGCCGAGATCGACCGGCAGATCGAGCGGTACCGGACGAACGGGGCGGACGAGCGCCGCCGGATCACCGGACTGCAGCCGGCGCGCGCCGAGGTCATCCTCGCGGGCGCCGTCATCGTCCGC
>Ga0209873_1000077_pt1 | contig 15329 bp, 12 predicted proteins | sample GWRWT2_30Apr14_FD_187186 | JGI IMG/M metagenome (GOLD analysis project Ga0209873, IMG submission 187186) | Sand microcosm microbial communities from a hyporheic zone in Columbia River, Washington, USA - GW-RW T2_30-Apr-14 (SPAdes) (version 2) | ecosystem: Engineered > Artificial ecosystem > Sand...
GCGCCTTTCGGCCTTGCGCCAACACATGCGCCAGCAAGGCTGGCAAGCCTGCCTGGTGCCCAGCAGCGACCCGCATTTGTCCGAGTACCTGCCCGACCGCTGGCAGACGCGTGAATGGCTGAGCGGCTTCACCGGCTCGTCGGGCACCTTGATCGTGGCCGAGCAACAAGCCGCCCTGTTCACCGACAGCCGCTATTGGGAGCAGGCCGAGGCCGAACTGGCGGGCAGTGGCATCGCCCTGTTCAAGTTGGAAGGCGCGGCCGTGCCGGCTTATGTGGGCTGGCTGAAGGCCCTGAACGTGATGACGCCGCAGGCCCAACTGGCGGTGGACGGCGCGGTGCTGGGCCTGGCCTTGACCCAATCCTTGAACGATGCTTTGGCGCCAGAAAACTGGACCCTGGTCACCGCGCAAGACCCCGTGGACGCCATCTGGCCCAACCGCCCCGCCCCACCCGTGGTCCCGGTGTTTGAACACACCCTGCCCCACGCTTCAACACCCCGGGCCGACAAGCTGGCCGCCTTGCGCCAAGCCTTGATAAGCAAAGGCGCCACCCACCACTGGATTGCCACGCTGGACGACCTGGCCTGGGTGCTGAACCTGCGCGGCGCCGATGTCGATTACAACCCGGTGTTCGTGGGCCATGCCCTGGTCTCGCTGGACAGCGCCACCTTGTTCGTGGCGCCCGGTAAAGTTTCTGCCGACATCCAGGCGCGCCTGACGCAGGACGGCGTGCAATGCCAACCTTACGACCAGGCCCTGGCCGCCTTGCGCGCCCTGCCCCCCGATGCCCGCCTGCTGATCGACCCCAAGCGCATCACCTGGGGTCTGCGCGAAGCGGTGCCCGTCGGCGTGGCCGTGATCGAATCAATCAACCCGACCACCTTGGCCAAATCGCGCAAAACCAATGCGGAGGCGGCCTTCGTGCGCGAGGCCATGGAGCGCGATGGCGCCGCCATGTGCGCCTTCTACGCCTGGTTCGAAGCCGCCCTGGGCCGCGAGCACGTCAGCGAGCTGACGGTGGATGAACGCCTGACCGCCGAGCGTGTCAAGCAGCCCGGCTTCGTGTCGCTGAGCTTCCCCACCATCGCCGGTTTCAACGCCAATGGCGCCCTGCCCCACTACCGCGCCACGCCCGACAGCTTCGCCGTGCTGAGCACGCCCCAGGGCTTGACGGCGCAAGGCCTGTTGCTGATCGATTCGGGTGCGCAGTACCTGGGCGGCACCACCGACATCACGCGCGTGTGGGCCATCGGCACGCCCACCAAGGCGCAGCAACGTGACTTCACCCTGGTGCTCAAGGGCACGCTGGCCTTGTCGCGCGCACGCTACCCACGCGGCACCTTGTCACCCATGCTGGACGCGATCGCGCGCGGCCCGCTTTGGGCCGAGGGCATCGACTTTGGCCATGGCACCGGGCATGGCGTGGGCTACTTCTTGAACGTGCACGAAGGCCCGCAATCGATCTCGAAAGCAGTGCCCGACGCCAACATGGCCATGCAGCCCGGCATGATCACCTCGATCGAGCCCGGCCTGTACCGCCCCAAGCAATGGGGCATCCGCATCGAGAACCTGGTGATCAATGTGCCGGTGGCGCCCAGCGTGGCCAACACCGCGCCGGGTGACCCGGAGCATGGCGAGTACCTGGCGTTTGAGACCTTGAGCTTGTGCCCCATCGACACCCGCTGCATCGACCTGTCGCTGCTGCGCGCTGATGAGGTCGAATGGCTGAATGGCTACCACGCGCAGGTGCTGAAGCGTCTACGCCCACTGGTCAGCGGCGAGGCCCTGGCCTGGCTGGAAAAGCGCACTCAGCCGATCTGAGCGGACCGGCCTCAGGACATCACGACCGGGCCGCCCTTGGCCAGCGCACGCTGGTAAGCGGGGCGGGCCACCATGCGGGCCTTGTAGGCGGCCAGCCTGGGGTATTTGGCCGCATCGGCCCCGCGCGACATCGCGGCCTCGACCGCGAAGCTCATCTGGAAATCAGCCAAGGTGAGGTGCTCACCCGCGAACCAGGTGTGCGTGGCCAGGTGCTGCTCCATGAAGGTAAACGCGGTGCTCAGGTTGGGATCGACCAGCTTGGCGCGCACCTGCTCGCACATCTTGCGGGCAATGGGCCGCACGAAGAAGGGCATGGGTTGCTTGGGGATCGCCAGGAACACCAACTTCATCACCAGCCAAGGCATCAGCGAGCCTTCGGCGTAGTGCATCCAGAAACGCGATTGGGCGTATTCGGGCGTGCCTTTGGCGGGTTGCAGATGGGCCAGGTCACCCTGGGCTTGCATGCCGTGCTGGTCTGCCAGGTATTCCAGGATCACGGCGGACTCGGCGATGGCCTGGCCGCCGCCATCGGTGATGACCGGTGACTTGCCCAGCGGGTGCACCGCTTTCAGCTCGGGCGGTGCCAGCCTGGTGACACGGTTGCGTTTGTAGATCTTGAGGTCGTAGGGCACGCCTAATTCTTCAAGCAACCACAGCACGCGCTGCGAACGGGAGGTTTCCAGATGGTGTACGGTGATCATGGTGTCAAGCATAAACGGCGCCAAACAGCTTACCCACCCCGGCGGTCAGGCCCATGGCCAGGGCGCCCCAAAAAGCCACGCGCGCCGAGGCCTGCAGCACGCGGGCCCCGCCCGCCTGGGCGGACAAGGCACCCAAGCCCGTCAGACACAACAAAGAAATGCCCGCCACCAACGGGGTCAATTGCGCAGGCGGTGCCAACCAGGCCGTGAGCAGAGGCAGCGCCGCGCCGGCTGCAAAGGTGGCCGCCGAAGTGAGCGCGGCCTGAACGGGACGAGACACCAGCGTGCTGGACAGCCCCAACTCGTCCCGCGCATGGGCGCCCAAGGCGTCGTGGGACATCAACTGCGTGGCCACCTGGCGGGCCAACTCCGGGGTGAGGCCCCGCGCCACGTAGATCGATGCCAATTCCAGGTGTTCGGATTCAGGCTCGGCCTCCAGCTCAACCCGCTCACGCGCCAGGTCGGCGCGTTCGGTGTCCGCCTGTGATGCCACTGACACGTATTCGCCGGCCGCCATGGACATCGCACCGGCCACCAAGGCGGCAGCGCCCGCGATCAACAGTTCGTTCTGCCCAGTGCTGGCCGCCGCCACGCCCAGCATGAGGCTGGCGGTGGAGACGATGCCGTCATTGGCGCCCAGCACGGCGGCGCGCAGCCAGCCTATGCGTTCGGTGCGGTGCAGTTCGGGGTGGGTGGTGCGAGGCATGACGCTCCTGCGTGGTCGGGTGATGAAGCGCTGTCATCCACCACCAACACGGGGGCAAAGCCACCGCCTGGCGTGCGGAAGTTCGTGGTCTGGCCAGAATACATGCGCGCTGCCAACAACTGCACTTGCCCGTTGTAGACATAGGCGCGCACGTCGAATTTCAGGTCTTTCAAATCACCGTCCACCTGCGCCACCCGTTGGCCGGGAGGCACCAGGGCCTGGGCCACGAAGTCACCAGCCAGGATGTCGGACCACACGCCCCGGGTGAGCTTTTCACCTCGGTAGGCAGCCTTGCCCGCGTAGCCCCCCACCGGCTTGAAAAACAGCTGGCGGCGTTGAGCCCACAAGCCATCGGCCTTGTCAGTGGTCACCAACTGGGTGTGCGGCACACCCGCGCTCAACAGTACCCGGTCCTGTGGCGGCACGCCCCAGGCTTGCAGCAGGGCGTCGTCACTCAGGGCGATCAGGTTTCGCTTGTCGGCGTACAGAGCATGGGCTCGTGGGTGCGGGGTCAACACCACGGCCTGGGCCTCAAAGGCCGCGCGCAGGGCTTGATGAGGGGCCTCGCTCAGGTAGAAGTCCGTGAGGCGGTTGTAGACCATGTCCACCACCTTGCCCAGGTGCCACAACCGGCCGTCACGCCACTCCAGTGCGGCCGGATCGGCAATGCTGGCCGCCACACCGTGCTGCTCGAACAGTTGCTTGAACAGGGTGAACTCCGGCGCCAGATACTGCGCTTCTGGCTGATCGTCCACGATCACGATGGACCGCCAGGGGACGTCACCACGCTGCAGGCGCCACTCGGCCACGAACATGTCAAAGAAGACTTGGTCCAGCGACGCCCGGCTGATTTGCTTCAAAGGGAAAGCCCAGTCCATGGCCTCACAACACGCGTGCTGGGCATGGGCCAGGGCCGCGTTCAACAAGGCGCCGCCCGCGTTGGTGTTGATCTCAATCAGTTGCGGCCCTTGTGGCCCCAGGTGAAAGTCGTAGCCCATGAACACGCCCAGGGGCGCCAGCGCCCGCTGCGCAATGGCCGGCGCACGCGCCAGGGCCTGCGCCTGGTAAGCCGGCAGCGCGATGACCCGCTCAATGGCGGTCACGAGGTTGGCAATGCGCTGGGAGACCGCATCGGACAGGAACACCATCGTGGACGAGAACAGGTGCGGCCGCGTTTGCGCCAGGCTCTCGGCCAGGCCCGCGAGGCCGGGATCGCGTTCAAGCTGTTGGCGCAGCAGGTCGGGGCTCAAGGTCCGGCAATGGCAACCCAGGTTCAAAGCCTCGGCCACGTCGGAGCTGGTGGGCAATGAGGTCGTCATGCTCAGGCCTGACAAGGGCGGGTGAACGGGACCTTGACCACCTGCACCGTGACGTGGTCGATGTCGAACTGGTCGTGCAATTGCTGAGTCATGTTCTTCAGAAAAACATCGTCCGGGTGGCCGGTGGGCATGACCAGGTGCGCGGTCATGGCCACCTCTGAGCTGCCCATGGCCCACACGTGCAGGTCATGCACTCGATCAATGCCAGGCAGGGACTGCAGGTAGCCCTTGACGGCACCCAGGTCGATCTGATCGGGCACGCCATCGAACAACAGGTGCATGGATTGGCGGAACAGGCCCCAGGTGCCCGCCACGATCACGGCGGCAATGGCCAGGCTGACCGCCGGGTCCAGCCAGTTCCAGCCGAACTTCAAGGTCAAGCCCCCCGCGATGACCACGCCCAACGAGACCAAAGCATCGCCGGCCATGTGCAAAAAGGCCCCGCGGATGTTCAAATCATGCGCGCTACCGCGCATGAACAACAAAGCCGTGGCCGTGTTGACCACGATGCCGATGCCCGCCACCACCATCACGGTGACGCCTTGCGTGGGCACGGGCGAGCTGAATCGCCCCAGGGCCTCCCAGGCGAGCGAGCCCATGGCCACCAGCAGCAACACCGCGTTGGCAAATGCCGCCAGGATGGACGCCCGCTTGAAACCATAGGTGTTGCGCGCACTGGGCTGCAGCTTGCCCGCCAAGGCGCCGCCCCAGGCCAACACCAGGCCCGCAACATCGCTGAGGTTGTGGCCCGCATCGGCCAGCAGCGCCAGGGAATTCACCTTCCAGCCGTAGAACGCTTCGATGGCGACAAAAGCCGCGTTCAGGCCAATGCCGATGGCGAAGGCCTGGTTGAAGTTGGCTGGCGCGTGGACATGCGCGTGGCCATGGTGGTGATCGGCGTGGTTGTGTCCGTGTCCGGCGCTCATGTTGGATGTCCTGGTGTCTGGCAAGAGACTAACTTGGTGAAAATGCAGGCAACGACGCCGAAGCAGAATGAATGATGCCGGTGTGTCAACCCCCATTCTTCCAATCGCCTTGCGTCCACATTATCGCTAGAATACGAGCCTGCCACACCAACTGTCATAGGCATGCGGCTTTTATATGTCGAATAAAAAAAATTCTCCCAAAAAAATACTTTGGATAAAAGCAGATCCTTTATATCCATTGGATTCAGGCGGAAAAATCCGCACCTTCCAAATGTTGAAAGAGTGGCACACTCGACACGACATCACCTATTTGGCCTTGTTTCCGCAGGGAATGCCGGAAGCCGCCAAAGAACATGCCCTGACTTACTCCAGCAAGCAAACCTGGATTCCATGGCAAGACCAACCCAAAAGCAGTTTAAAATTCAAAATCAGTGCGCTCAAGAATCTCTTTCTATCGAAAGCCCCTTATGTCATTGACAAATACCGAAGCGCCAAAGCAACCCAAGAGATTGCGGCCTTGGAAAACAAAAATCACTACGACATCGTCATCGCAGATTTTCTGTCAATGACCCCCAACATCCTGGATTCCGGAATCAATCCATCCAAAATAATTGTCTTTCAACACAACGTTGAAAGTCAGATATGGAAACGCCATTTCGAGTCTGCCAAGAACATCCTTTTGAAAACCTACATGCGTGTCCAATGGAAGCGTTACCACCGCTTCGAGCAGGAGACATGCGCCAAGTTCAAGGGGGTCATTGCCGTCAGCGAAGACGACGCCCTCCGCTTTCAGGATGAGTTCAAGCTTCGCAATGTGCTCGGCCATGTTCCCACCGGGGTCAACACCGAATTTTTCTCAGAGATTGAATATGCTCCAGAGCCCAAGCACATTGTCTTTCTGGGCTCGATGGATTGGATGCCCAATATCGATGGCATTTTGGAATTCACCAAAAATGTCTATCCCCTCATTAAAAACCAATGTCCGGGTGTGCGCCTGACCATCATCGGTCGCAACCCCACCCCCGCCATCCTGGCGCTGCCCACCCTGGATCCCAGTATTCAAGTCACCGGCACGGTGGATGATGTTCGGCCATACATGAGCAAAGCCACCGTGTCCGTCGTCCCCCTGCGTGTGGGGGGGGGCACCCGCATCAAGATTTTTGAAGCGATGGCCATGGGAATCCCCGTGGTCTCATCCACCATCGGCGCCGAAGGCTTGCCCGTTCAAGACGGTGTCAACATCCATGTTGCCGACGATGCCAACATTTTCTCGCAACGCGTGCTTGCTTTACTTCAGAATCCACCAACGGCTCGCGCAATGGGCGATGCTGGGAAGCACATGGTGAGTGAAAAATTCTCTTGGCGCACCGCGGTTGATCAATTCGACCAACTTTGCGACAAGGCCATGAACCCATAACTTTTGAGTGAATTGAAAATGAACATCAGTATTTTCGGCCTTGGATATGTCGGTGCAGTATCAGCGGGCTGCTTGGCCAATGACGGCCACCGCGTCATCGGTGTTGACACCAATGCGACCAAGGTCAAGTTGATCAACGAAGGTGTCTCTCCAATCGTCGAGAAGGACATCGGCGACATCATCGCAACCTGTGTTCGCGATGGACGGCTCACGGCCACCACCAACGTGGCCGAGGCCGTGAACAACTCGGATATTTCGCTGATTTGCGTGGGCACGCCCAGCCAGCTCAACGGCAGCCTTGATCTGACCTATGTGCGCCGGGTCTGCGAGGAAATCGGTGCGGCCATTGCCCAGAAAACCAGTTTTCACATCGTCGTGGCGCGCTCCACCATGCTGCCAGGAACGATGAAGGACATCGTGATTCCAACCCTGGAGGCCAGTTCCGGCAAGACCGCAGGCGTGGACTTTGGCGTCTGCAACAATCCTGAATTCCTGCGCGAAGGCACGGCGGTTCACGATTATTACCAGCCCCCCAAAACCGTGATTGGTGAAACGGACAGCCGAAGCGGTGCCATTTTGGCGGAAATCTACGCGAACATGGACGCCCCACTGATCCGAACCGATGTCGCATCGGCGGAAATGGTCAAATACACCGACAATGTTTGGCATGCCTTGAAAGTGGGTTTTGCCAATGAAATTGGCAATATCTGCAAATCTCTAGATATTGACGGCCACAAGGTGATGGACATTTTCTGCCACGATCACAAGCTGAATCTGTCTTCTTATTACCTGAAGCCCGGTTTTGCCTTCGGTGGGTCTTGCTTGCCCAAGGATGTCCGCGCCTTGACCTACAAGGCCAAAACCCTGGATGTTGACACTCCCATCCTGAACTCGATATTGCCCGGAAATAATTTGCAGGTTCAGCGCGGCATCAAGATGCTGACAGAGCATGGCAAAAGGAAGATTGGTGTTCTGGGCTTCAGCTTCAAGGCAGGCACCGATGATTTGCGTGAAAGCCCCGTGGTTGAAGTCATTGAAACATTGATTGGCAAGGGCTACGATTTGCGCCTTTACGATAAAAATGTGTCGATGGCCAGCATCACCGGGTCAAACCGTGATTATATTTTGAACCACATCCCCCATATATCTCGCCTGATGGTGGATGACATCGACGATATCCTTGCCCACGCCGAAGTCATCCTCATTGGCAATGACGCCGTTGAGTTCAGAGATATCCTGAGCAAACTGCAACCTCATCAAATTGTGGTCGATTTTGTGCGCATCACCACAGGCCGATCAGAGGCAGGTCGCTATCAGGGCATCTGCTGGTAGGTCGTGAGATCACCCCGGCCATGAGCCCCAAGCCCCCTGACCTGTCGGTCACCATCCCGGCCCACAATGAAGCACGCTTCATCGGCCGGTGCATCGAAAGCGTCTTCCAATCGGCCCAGAAGGCCGAGCAGGGCGTGGAAGTGGTCGTGGCACTGAACCGCTGCACCGACCAAACCCAGGCGATTGCCGAGTCCCTGGGCGCCCGGTGCGTGGTCGAAGACAAAAAGTGCATCTCGGCCGTGCGCAATGCGGCCATCCGCTCCAGCAGCGCGCTCGCCATTGCCACCATCGATGCCGACAGCTGGATGTCAGAGAACACTGTGGCGGCCGTGATGAATCGCGTTCACGACCCTCGGTACGTGGGTGGCGGCTCGATGATCAAGCCTGAACGCATGTCGGTCGGCCTGTTCTTCAGCGCCATGACCGTGCTGCCCTACGTGCTCAAACACCGGCTGTCGTACGGCATGTTCTGGTTCCGGAAAGACACGTTTGACGAACTGAACGGCTTTGACGAACAGCTGGTCAGCGTCGAGGACGTGGACTTTGCGCTGCGCCTGAGGGCGCTTGGCCGCCAGCGGGGCCAGAAGTACGGCACCGTTTGGCGCCATGGCATCACCACCTCTTGCCGCAAGTTCGACACTTTTGGTGACTGGTATTTTTTCAAGAACCCCGGTCTGGTGCGCCGCATCTTTGAGGGGGACCGCGCGGCGGCGGATCACTTCTTCTACGACGTGGACCGTTGACGGGCCTCAGCCACCGAGGGCCTGGTACAGCGTCACCAGGTTGTTCAAACGATTCAAGCGGTTTTGCGCCAGGTTGTTGGTCGCCACGCGCCGGGTTTCCTGCGCATCCAACCAGGTCTTCAAAGGCACGGCGCCAGCGCGGTACTGGATCTCACTCAAGCGTTCAGATTGCAAGGCCGCCGTCAAAGACCGCTGCAAATGCTGCGCTTGCACTTCGTACTGCGTGCGCGCCGACAGTGTGTTCTCCACGTCGGTCAAGGCCTGATACCAGGTCTGCCTGAAGCCCAGCACGGCCTGTTCGTAGTCGGCTTGCGACACCGCGACATTGCGCTGCATGTCGCGCCACTGGATGAAGGGCAGTGCCAGCCCGGCACCCAAAGTGGCCACCGGGTTGCTCAACACATTGGACAAGACATTGCTGGTGCCACCCAGGCTGCCCGTCAAGCTCAAGGTGGGGTAGTAGCTGGTGCGTGTGGCATCGACCGTGGCCAAGCTGCCGCGCAGGCGCAGTTCGGCCGCGCGCAGGTCAGGCCGGCGTGCCAGCACCGAGGCGGGCAAGCCAGCTTCCACTGTCGGCAAGGCAGCCTCGGGCAAGCGCCGGGCTTCCGCCAGGCTTTGGCTGGGCGGGCCATCGAACAAGATGGACAAGGCGTTGCGGGCTTCCACGCGCTGCTGCACCAGTTGCGATTGGCTGGCTTCCTGGCTGGCCAGCGTCTGCAAAGCCTGAGCCTCTTCCAGGCCGGTCACGCTGCCCGCCTCGTGTTGCGCCTTGACCAGGTCCAAGGTCTTACGGGCGTAGTCAATGCTTTGCTGGCTGGATTCGATGCGTTGGTTCAGGTAAGCCACCTGCCAGTACAAGGACGCGGTCGTGCCCACCAGGGACAGGGCAGCGGCTGCGCGGTCCTGGTCGGTGGCTTGCGCTTCCCACTCGGCGTTGTTGCGCAAGGCCGCCAGGCGCCCCCACAAGTCTGCTTCCCAACTCACACCGGCGCTCACGCTGTTGGTGCGCGTGGTCGGACCGCTCTCCAGCAATCGGCTGGCCGAGGTGTTGGCACCCGCGCTGACGGAGGGCCATTGCGCGCTGGCGGCCAAGCCGGCCTGCAACTGCGCACGACGCACCTTGATGGCCGCCACCGCCAGGTTGTTGTTGCGCTGGAGCGCTTCGTCCACCAACTGCGTGAGCTGGGGGTCGCCAAAGCGCTCCCACCAGCGGTCAGCTGCTGGTACCTGGGCAGCTTGGCTGGAAGCTGGCGCGGCGGGTTGCTGCTGCCATTGCGTGGGCACGGTCACCTCGGGCGAGCGGTACACGCTGGGGCTGGCGCACGCCGCCAGCATGGCCACCACGGCCAGCATCACGAGGCGCCGACTTGAAGCCTGGCGTTGAAGGGGCGAACGATCCGTCATGAACAAGGTTTCCATCCGTTTCACCATCAGCGCGACAGCGCATCCACCGGGTCCAGCCGGGCCGCGTTGCGCGCCGGCAAGAAGCCGAACAGCACCCCGATCAGCGACGACACCGCGAAGGCCAGCACGATGGTGGACGCCGAATACACCAGGCGGAAATTGCCGCCACTCACCGCGTCAAAAATAGCGCCAATGGCCAGTGCCAGCGCAATGCCCAGCAGCCCGCCGATCAGGCAGACCAGCACGGCCTCGATCAAAAACTGCCGCAGGATGTCGCTCTGGCGCGCACCCACAGCCATGCGCACACCAATTTCTTGCGTGCGCTCGGTCACCGACACCAGCATGATGTTCATCACGCCGATGCCGCCCACGATCAGCGAGATCACCGCGATCGACGAGATCAACAAGGTCAGCGTGGCTGTGGTGGCCTCGATCGTCTGGCGGATGCTGTCGCTGTTGCGCACGAAGAAATCCTCGCTGCCATGGCGCTGCTTGATCAGCTTGATGATGCCCTGCTCGGCCGCTGATGAAGACACCGTGTCGCTGACCCGCACCGTGATGTTGCGCAGGTTGGATTGGCCCAGCAAACGGCGCAAGGCCGTCGTGTAGGGTACCCACACGTTCAGGCTGTCGCTGGCCATGAAGGCGCTTTCCTGAGGGGCGGTCACGCCCACCACGCGCACTGGCACATTGCCCAGAAAAATCACCTGTCCCACCGGGTCTTCATTGGGCCCGAACATGGTCTTGGCGGTGGTGGGATCAATGACCGCCTCCTGGGTCTGGCGGCGAATGCTGTCGGCGTCAAAGGTTTGCCCTTTCGCCAAGGTGTAGCCCTTGACGCGGAAGAACTGGTCGCCCACGCCCGTGATGCTGGCCGTGGCTTCGACGTTGCCGCGCCGCAGGGTCACGCTCGTGCTGACGGTCGGCGTCACGCTGTCAACATAGGTCAACTGCGCCAGCGCATCGGCATCACCGGGCACCAGGGTTCGGATGCGCCCCGCTTGCCGATCACCAAAGTTCTTGCCCGGGAAGATGTCGATGGTGTTGGTGCCCATCGCGCTGATGTCCTTCAGCACCCGCTCACGCGTGCCCTGCCCCAGCGCCACCATCGACACCACCGAGGCAATGCCGATGATGATGCCCAGCATGGTCAGCAAGGTGCGCAGGCGGTGGCCCGCCATGGCGCGCAGGGCCATGGTGAAGGCCTCGGTGAAGCGGTCCCAATGCGCGGCCCATGGGTGAGGGTTGGCAGGGCCACCACCATGCAGGATGGTGCTCGGCATGGGATCGCCCGGCTTGATGCGATCGGCCACGATCACGCCATCGGCGATCTCGATGATGCGCTGGGCGTGGTCCGCCACCTTCTGGTCGTGGGTCACGATGATGACCGTGTGGCCTTCGGCATGCAGCTCGCGCAAGATGGTCATCACCTCGGCGCCGCTGACGCTGTCGAGTGCGCCCGTGGGCTCGTCGGCCAGGATGACATCGCCGCCGTTCATCAAGGCTCGCGCAATGCTGACGCGCTGTTGCTGCCCGCCCGACAGTTGTCCGGGCCGGTGCATCACGCGGTCAGCCAGGCCCAGTCGCGTCAGCAAGGCCCGGGCACGCTGCTGGCGCTCCTCGCTGCCGTGGCCTGCGTAGATGGCCGGTATCTCGGTGTTGCCCAACGCGGTCAGATCGCCCAGCAGGTGGTAGCGCTGGAAGATGAAGCCAAAGTGCTCGCGGCGCAAACGGGCCAGGCCGTCGGGAGCCAGCTCGCTGGTCTCGACGCCCCCCACCCGGTAGGTGCCACGGCTGGGCCGGTCCAGGCAACCCAGGATGTTCATCAGGGTGGATTTGCCCGAGCCTGAGGCGCCCATGATGGCCACCATCTCGCCCGCCTGAATGCTCAGGTTCACGCCCTTGAGCACGGCCACCTTGGCCTCACCCGACGGGAACTCGCGCCAGAGGTCTTTCACCTCCAACAGGGCTTGTGTCATGTCAGGCCCCACGCGCTCAGAACATCGGGCCGCTGCGGCGGGCCCCGCTGCCACTGCCTGCAGGGCCGGCCTCGCCCACCACCACCTTGTCGCCCGCCTTCAGGCCTGACAGCACCTGGGCTTGCACGCGGTTGTTCAAGCCCACCTTGACCTTGCGCGGCACCACCTTCAGATCGCGCTCTTCGCCCTCCAGCACGCGCACGGTGTACTCGCCCTTGACCGCCCTGTCGGACAAGGCCGTGGCGGGAATCAGCAAGGCATCCTTGGCCTTGGCCAGCACAATGAACACCTGGGCCGTCATGGCCACGCGCAACTTGCCATCCGGGTTCGGCACTTCAAACAGGCCGTTGTAATAGATGGCGGTGGCGGTGGTGGACGTGCTCGTCGCCGAGGTGGTGGTGTCGGTTTGCGACGAATCAGGCACCGGTTCGATGGACTTGAGCTGCGCTTCATAGCGCTTGTTCGGCTCGCCCAGGATGGTGAAGTACACCGGCAGACCGGGCTTGACCCGCACCACGTCCGCCTCCGAGATTTGCGCCTTGATCTGCACCGTGTCCAGCTTGGACAACTTGATGATGGTCGGTGCCGACTGGTTGGCATTCACAGTGCGGCCTTGCTCGGCCAGCACGGCCACCACCACACCATCAATCGGCGCCGTGATGCGCGTGTAGTCCAGGTTGACACGCGCTGTGTCCAAGGACGTTTTGGCCTGCTGGATCTGGGCATTGAGCACCGCGATGTCGGCCTTGGCCGTGGCCAGGGCAGCTTGCGCGTCTTCAAAATCAACGGCTGAGCCGGCATCTTGGGCCAGCAGACTCTTCTTGCGCTTGAACGACAGTTCGGCCTGCGTCAGGGTGGCCTGCTTGGCCAGCAACTGGGCTTGCAGCAAGGCGATCTGCGCCTGGGCATTCTGGTAGGCGTTTTGCTGCGTGGTGGAGTCAATCTCGGCGACCAACTGGCCTTTTTGAACCCGGTCACCCAAGGCCACGTGCAGCCTCTTGATCTGCCCCGACACCTGTGCCCCCACACTCACATCCTTGAAGGACTTGATGGTGCCGCTGGCCAACACGGTGTCCTCCATGTCGCCCACGGTGGCGCTGGCGGTGATCACGTCCGGCTTGGCCGGCTCGGCGTAGAAGATTTTTTTGACACCCCACGCGGCGGCCGCCACGACCAGGGCCCCCAGCACCACGCGCGTCGGCGTGAACCAGGTGGATTTGATTTTTTTCATGAAGACCAGTTTCGCCCACTCAGGTTTACCAACGGTGTCCCGTTCGTGAACCGAATGTAAAGGAGAAAAACTGGTCCTTCGGTCGCCCGCTTAAAAGGTCACTTGTCCGGACAGGTACAGGCCCTGCTGGTCCGGCTTGCTGACGATGTTGCCCAGGTTCAACCAGGCCGCCGTCAAACTGACTTGCCGGGTCGGGAACCAGGCCACGAACACGTCCCAGGCCGCCTGTTCTTTCAAGATGGCCGCGGTGTCTTCCAGGTTGTTGGGCTTTTGGCGGTATTCCGTGCCCACGACCAAGTCGTCGCGCAACATCAAGCCCAGGCTGCCTTCGGCCATCAGCTTGCGTTTGTCATGGCCAGCCCCGCCAAAGCCCACCAGGCCAAACTGGTTGGCCCGCGTCAGGCGCAAGGTCAGGTTGGCCAGCACGTTGTAGCCGCCTGCCGCACCCAGCCACAGCTTGGTCGCCGAAGCATACACATCCACATCGCTGCTGTCGGCGCCAAACGAGTTCACCAGCGCTTTGTCTTCATTGGATTTGAATTGCGCGCCCACGCTGATCTGCGGCAGCCAGCTGTCCTGGTCGTACACCGCATCACCGATCAACTTGACCTTCACGCCCAAGGCATTCATCTCGATGGACTTGTCGGGCACCACATCGCTGAGCTTGAAGCTCCAGCGCGCCATGCTCAACTCCACCCGGTCGTGGATCCCCACTGCCGCGCCGGCCACTTTCAAGTCATAGCCATCGTTGGTTCTGCTGTGCGTGACAAACGCCGAGCCCCCGATCTGGTTGCTGCTGCCACTGCCCGCGATGGTGGCCCAGGGCGTGAGCCCGCCGCCTGCTGCGCCTTCCACCTGGGTCACGCCCCAGGTGGCCAGCAAGCGGTCGCCCGCGCGGGCCGAATTGGGCACCAACACCGCACAGGCGGCGGCCACTGCCAGGGTGAGCCACGCATTTTTTGAATTCTTACTGGCCGGGAATCGCTGCATGTGAATCTGCCTTTTCAGGGCCTACGCGGGCCAAAACACCTTTGTTCAACAGATCGGTATCGGCCAAAACGCCTCAACATTGAGCAGCAAACGCCGAAAGAAGGATCACAAAGGTGGCATTCATGAAATTTCCAGACCTGCGCATTCAACTCACCCCAGAGCGCAAGCGCAACCTCATCACCCTGGCGGTGGGCTTGGCCATCAGTTGGACCCTGGCCAGCCTGATGGCCTGCGCATCCTCCACGAAAACCGGCGGAGCCACCCCGCTGTACCAGCAATTGGGCGGTGTCGCGGCCATCACGCAAATCACCGACCGCACGCTGGACCGGGTGTCCACCGACCCACGCACCCAGCGCACGTTTGCCAACATCAAGATGAAAACGCTCAAGGAGAGCGTGGCCACGTACGTCTGCAAGGTGGCCGATGGCCCCTGCGTCTACGAGGGCGAAACCATGCGCAACTCGCACGCGGACCTGGGCATCACCGGCGCGGAGTTCGACCTGATGGTTGAAATCATGCGCGATGAAATCAACCGTGCCAACGCGCCCCCCGGCGCCAAGAACGAGCTGCTCAAGCGCCTGGCACCCACCCGCCGTGACATCGTCAAGAACTCCTGAGCCGCTGCTCATGCCATCCATCACACGAATCGCCATCTTGAGCGCCCTGAGCGCGGCCAGCGTGGGCATCCAAGCCGCGCCACAAGCCATCCTGGTCGCCAACGAGGCCGGTCTGCCGGTGGCGCAAGCGGCAGTGTCTGTG
>Ga0209873_1000080_pt1 | contig 14739 bp, 14 predicted proteins | sample GWRWT2_30Apr14_FD_187186 | JGI IMG/M metagenome (GOLD analysis project Ga0209873, IMG submission 187186) | Sand microcosm microbial communities from a hyporheic zone in Columbia River, Washington, USA - GW-RW T2_30-Apr-14 (SPAdes) (version 2) | ecosystem: Engineered > Artificial ecosystem > Sand...
ACCTGGACATCAGCGCCGCCCTGTTCGAGCACAAGGTGAAAAAAGCCATGGCCAGCGTGGTGGCCCTGGAAGTGCCCAAGGACCAGGTCAAGAACTACGGCATTGTGGTGTCAGACAAGCAAGGCCGCGTGACCTCGTTTCAGGAAAAGCCCAGCCCCGAAGAGGCCAAATCCAACTTGGCCAGCACCGGCATCTACATTTTTGAGCCGGAAATCCTGGAAATGGTGCCGCAGGGCGTGGAGTTCGACATCGGCAGCCAGCTGTTCCCGCTGCTGGCCGAACGAGGCCTGCCTTTCTTCGCGCAAAGCCGGCATTTCAACTGGATCGACATTGGCCGCGTGAGCGATTACTGGTCGGTCTGCCAACGCGTGTTGCGCGGCGAAATCGCCCAGATGGACATGCCCGGCACCGAGGTGCGCCCCGGCGTGTGGGTCGGCCTGAACACCCGGGTTGACTGGGACACCGTCAAGATCAATGGCCCGGTGTACATCGGCTCGGGCTCGTGCATTGAGTCGGGCGTCACCATCGAGGGCCCTACTTGGATTGGCCATGGTTGCCGCTTGCGCAAAAACAGCACGGTGGTGCGCAGCGTGCTGTTCGAGTACACACGCTTGAGCGAAGGCGCGACGTTCCACGAAGTGGTGGCATCGCCCCAATACAGCGTTGACCGCCATGGCAACACCACCTACCAGGGCGACGAGTCCACCACCTTGCGCTGGGGTGATGCACGTGCTTGATTGGCGCTCATGAAAATTCTGGTGACCGGTGCGGCCGGGTTCATTGGGATGCACACCACCCTGGCTTTGCTGGCCAGGGGTGATTCGGTGGTGGGCATTGACAACCTGAACGACTACTACGATCCGCAGCTCAAACGAGACCGCCTGGCCGAGATCGATCGGCAGGCACCAGGGGCGCCCTTTCAGTTCCTCCCGCTGGACATTGCCGACCACGATGCCTTGTTCAGCTTGATGGCCGCGGAGCGATTCGACGCTGTGGTGCACCTGGCCGCACAAGCTGGTGTGCGGTACTCGCTGACCCACCCTCAGGCCTATGTTCAGTCCAACCTGGTGGGTTTTGTGAACATGTTGGAGGCTTGCCGGCACCATCAGATCAAGCATCTGGTGTACGCCAGCAGCTCCAGCGTTTATGGCGGCAACGTGAAGATGCCCTTTGTGGAGACCGATTCGGTCGATCACCCGGTCAGCCTGTACGCCGCCACCAAGAAATCCAACGAGTTGATGGCCCACAGCTACAGCCACCTCTTTGGCTTGCCCACGACCGGCTTGCGTTTTTTCACGGTGTACGGCCCCTGGGGCCGCCCGGACATGGCACCCATGCTGTTTGCCAGCGCCATCCTGGCGGGCAAACCCATCACGGTGTTCAACCACGGGCAAATGCAGCGGGACTTCACCTTCATCGATGACATCGTGGCGGGCGTGCTGGCCACACTGGACCGCCCACCTTCGGCCGAGGCGGGCTTTGATCGCCAGAATCCCTCACCAGCGACCTCCTGGGCGCCTTACCGAATTTTCAACATTGGGCACAGCGAACCGGTGCAGTTGCTGCAGTTCATCGAAACGCTGGAACAGGCCCTGGGCCAGCCAGCCATCAAGGACCTGCAAGCCATGGCGCCCGGCGATGTGGTGGCCACATATGCAGACACGCAGTCCCTGTCCGCCTGGACGGGCGTGCACCCCACCACGTCCTTGCGCGAAGGGGTGGCCAAGTTCGTGAACTGGTACCGGGCTTACTTCCCCAAATGAGTGCGAAAAATCCGGTCAATCGGGTTTGCCATGAAAACCGAACCCCCTCATTCACGGGGGAAAAGGCCCCATTTGACGCCTGGTGAGTGGCAAGTTGTCACAACTAGTGACAACCACCCTGTGTCCTGAAAATCCATCCCGGTACGCTTTACCGACGTTAAACGCAACATCGGGAGCGTGCAGTGAAGATTGGAATGATTGGGCGGTGGTTGAGCTGCATTGGCATGTGCACACTGCTGCTGAGCGGCAGTGGCTGCGTGGTCGGTGAGGCCGAGGCGGACTTCCCGAATAATCGCTCCGAAGCCTGGCGCTTCTTGAACCACGCTACCTTTGGCCCGACCGAGGCCGATGTCGCCCGCCTGAACACTGTCGGCTACACCGCGTGGCTGGACGAGCAGTTCGCGATGGCGCCCGAGACGACTTACCGGTCGTTCATGGAGCGGCGCGATGCCGAACTCAAGGTGGACGAGCCAGGCAACAAAAGCCGGTTTGATCAGGTGGTGGAAGGCTTTTACACCGGTGCCCTGTCTGACCCGGCTCAACTTCGCCAACGCGTGGTGTTCGCCCTGTCCGAGATCTTCGTGGTCTCGCTTTACAACACCGAACTGAACACGCGCCCGACCCTGGTGGCCGGGTACATCGACACGCTCAATGCCAACGTGTGGAGTGACTACCGCACCTTGCTGGAAGCGGTGACCAAGAGCCCGGCCATGGGCGTGTACCTGACCTTCCGTGGCAACCAGAAAGAAGACCCGGCCATCGGTCGGATCCCCGACGAAAACTATGCGCGTGAAGTCATGCAGCTGTTCTCGATCGGCCTGCATGAGCTGAACATGGACGGCACGCCCGTGATGGGGCCCAACGGCCAACCCAAGGTCAGCTACACCAGCGAGGACGTGCAAGGCTTGGCCAAGATCTTCACGGGCTGGAGCTTTTACCGCGGACCTTCAGTCGCCAGCCAGACTGAGGAAGCTTGCTTCACCGGCAACATCACCTGCCTGGATCCGGAAGCCGCCTACCAACCCATGGTGCCTTACCCGAGCTACCATTCGACATCGGCCACCTCCTTCCTCAAGGTCAGCCTGCCCGCACGGTCCAGCTCGACCCTGCAAGCCGACCTGAAGTTCGCGTTGGACACGCTGGCCAGCCACAAGAACGTGGCCCCCTTCTTCAGCCGGCAGTTGATTCAACGCCTGGTCACCAGCAACCCGAGCCCCGCCTATGTGTCCCGTGTGGCTCAGAAATTCGTGGCCACGAACGGCAGCATCAAGGAGGTCGTCAAGGCCATCCTCATGGACGAAGAAGCCCTGGGCTCGCCTTACCACGCCATGGACTCCGACGGCAAATTGCGCGAGCCCGTGCTGCGCCTGACCGCACTGCTGCGCGCCTTCACCTTCGATGGCCCCGGCTTGAAAACTGGCACCCAGCGGGTCAAAAACGTGGGCATCACGTCCACCGGCGATGCCTCCTTGTCCTTTGGTCAGACACCCTGGAACTCGCCGTCGGTGTTCAACTTCTTCCGCCCAGGCTACGTGCCGCCACAAAGCAAGAGTGCATCCTTGGGCATGGTGCTGCCGGAGATGCAGATCGCCAGCGAAATCAGCGTGACGGGGTATGTCAATTCAGTGCTGTCAGTGCTGAACAACGGGATTGGCAAGGTGAGCAACCAAGCCGGCGTGCGCCTTGTGCTGACCGATCAACGCTTGCTGGCCAACACCCCTGATGACCTGGTGTCCGACATGTCCAACCGCCTGTTGGGCGGGATCATGAGCCAGGCCCTGCGCAAGGACATCACCGCCGCGGTCTTGACCATCCCCGTGCCGGCGCTGAACGAGTCCGGCACCAACACCGCCGACATCAACACCGCGCTGGACAAGCGTGTCAATGCCGCCATCCTGATGACCGCCGTGTCACCAGAGTTTCTGATTCAAAAATGAGCTTGCCGACATGAGCACCAACCAACGTCGATCATTTCTGAAACAAGCCACCGTGCTGGGCGCGGCCGGGCTGACCACGCCGTGGGCCTTGAACCTGGCCTCCATGGGGGTGGCTTCGGCCCAGTCGAGCGGCGCCACGGACTACAAGGCCCTGGTGTGCATTTTCCTGGCTGGTGGCAACGATGCTCACAACACCGTGATTCCCACCGACGAGGCCTCGTGGTACTACTACAGCGTGGCACGTGACTCCAACGCAGCCATCGTGGCCAATGGGGGCACACCCATTCCCGGCGCCTTGTCCATCGCTTTGAAGCGCTCGGAGTTGTTGCCCATCACCGTGGCGGACGCCGGTGGCTTCAACACCGAACGCAGATTCAAGTCCTTTGCCCTGCACCCCCAACTCAAGCGCATCCGCGACATGTACGTGGACGGCAAGGCGGCCGTGATCGCCAACGTGGGCCCCCTGATCATGCCCACCCAAAAGATCGACCTGTTCAGTCTGAGCTTCCCGGTGCCCACCAACCTGATGTCGCACAACGATCAACAGTCGATGTGGCAATCGTTCGCGGCAGAAGGGGCGGTCGCGGGCTGGGGCGGCCTGATGATGGACAGCCTGATGTCGCGCAACACCGTGAGCACGTTTTCCTCCATCGGGATCAACAGCGGGCCAGTGTGGCTGTCGGGCAAGCAGGTCATGCCCTACCAGCTCAGTACCTCGGGCCTGACCCGCATGGCGGGTGAAGGCAGCACCTATGGCAGCGCGGCGGTTTACCAGGCGGTGCGCAAGATCGCGTCCACCCCCACCAGCTCGGACATCCTGGCGCAGGACTACACCAAGACCGTGCAACGGGCCTTGAGCGTGGAAAGCACCCTGCTGAGCTCGCTGCCCGCCGCCGCCCTGGCGCCTTGGGGAACACCGGGCGCGGCCACCTCCGCCGCCGACCCCTTGCTGAAGTACACCGACCCGAATACCGGCCTGAGCACCCTCAACCCTTTGGCTCAGCAACTGCAAATGGTGGCGCGCATGATTGCCGCGAGAGGTGCGACCGGCATTGGCGCCAAACGCCAGGTGTTCATGGTGAACTTGAGTGGTTTTGACACCCATGACAGCCTGCTGGTCAGCCATGGCGACCTGATGGCCCGACTGGATCACGGCGTGGCCTATTTTTATGACACCTTGTCCAAGATGCCGGGTGGCCAGGACATGCGCTCGAACGTGACCTCGTTCACCGCGTCGGATTTCGGGCGCGCCCTGAACAACAATGGCGACGGCACCGACCACGGCTGGGGTGGACACCACTTCGTCTTTGGCGGCAGCGTCAAGGGGGGCGACATGTATGGCCGCTTCCCCGATTTCAGCCCCTTTGACCAAGGGACTTACTTCAGCGCCCACCTGCTGACCAACGGCGTTTTGCTACCGTCCCAGTCCGTGGACCAGGTGGTCTACACCCTGGGCAAGTGGATGGACGTGCCGGAATCGGCCCTGACCGGCAGTGGCGGTACTGTGGGCATCGCGCCCAACATCGGGAATTTCGATGTATCAACCCGCAACCTGGGGTTCATGACGTAAGGAAGAGGGTCATGACACTGCCGGCAGTTCTGACAGAATGCAGCCAGTGTCTAAATCAACCCTCGAGCGTCCATGAAAGTATCAGTTGTTGGCACCGGCTACGTGGGCCTGGTGACGGGGGCCTGTCTGGCAGAGATGGGCAACGATGTCCTGTGCCTGGACATTGACCCGAACAAGATTCGCATCCTGGAAGAAGGGGGCATCCCCATCCACGAACCCGGATTGGACGTGGTGGTGGCGCGCAACGTCAAGGCCGGGCGCCTGGCCTTCACCACCGACATCCCCCGCGCTGTGGCGCACGGCACCTTGCAGTTCATCGCGGTGGGCACGCCCCCGGATGAAGACGGCTCGGCCGACCTGCAATACGTGCTGACCGCCGCCCGCAACATCGGCCGCCTGATGACCGACTACAAGGTGGTGGTCGACAAGAGCACGGTGCCCGTGGGCACGGCCGACAAGGTCCGCGCCGCCATCGCCGACGAGCTGGCCAAGCGCGGCAGCAACACACCTTTTGCGGTGGTCTCCAACCCCGAGTTCCTGAAAGAAGGCGCGGCGGTGGAAGACTTCATGCGCCCCGACCGCATCGTGGTGGGCGCCGACGACGAGCAGGCCATCTTGCTGATGCGTGCCCTTTACGCGCCCTTCTCGCGCAACCGCGACAAGGTCCTGGTGATGGACGTGCGCAGCGCCGAACTCACCAAGTACGCCGCCAACGCCATGTTGGCCACCCGCATCAGTTTCATGAACGAGCTGGCGCTGCTGGCCGAGAAAATGGGCGCCGACATCGAGTCCGTGCGCCAGGGCATTGGCTCTGACCAGCGCATTGGTTTCCACTTTTTGTACGCTGGCTGCGGTTATGGCGGCAGTTGTTTCCCCAAGGACGTCAAGGCGCTGATCAAGACGGCCAGCGGGCAAGGCCAGAACCTGAAGGTGCTGCAGGCCGTGGAAGATGCCAACGATGCGCAAAAGATGGTGCTGGTGGACAAGGTCACCCGCCGCTTTGGGCAAGACCTGAGCGGCAAGCGCTTTGCGGTGTGGGGCCTGGCCTTCAAGCCCAACACCGACGACATGCGCGAGGCCACCAGCCGCGTGGTGCTGGAGGAGCTGTTCAAGCGCGGGGCCACCGTCACCGCTTACGACCCGGTGGCCATGGAAGAAGCCCAGCGCATCTTTGGCCAACACCCCAGCCTGAGCTATGCTGAATCGCCCATGAGCGCACTGCAAGACGCCGACGCCCTGGTCATCGTGACCGAGTGGAAGGAGTTCCGCAGCCCTGACTTTGCCCAGATCAAGGCCAGCCTGAAAACCCCCGTCATCTTTGACGGGCGCAACCTCTATGAGCCCAGCATCGTCAAGGCTTCTGGCCTGGACTATCTGGCCATTGGGCGGGCTGCTTCGGCAGCGTGATCACAAAGCGGCTGCCCCCGCCTTCGCGGGCTTCGCAGCGCACCTGGCCGCCATGCCTTTGGGCAATCTGGCGGACCAGGCTGAGCCCCAGGCCCACGCCGCCGGCATGCTCTGAATGGCCGGGCAGACGGTAGAAGGGCTCGAAGATGCGCTCGCACTCTTCGGGCGGCACACCGGGGCCCCGGTCACTGACGCTGATCTCGACCAGCAGGGGGCCGGCCGACACGTTCAGCAAGATGGGCTCACGGTCACCGCCATAGCGTTTGGCGTTTTCCAGCAGATTGCGCACGGCGCGGCGCACCAGGCGCTCGTCGAACTTCACGGCCTGGCCTGAGGCTTCGTCGGCCTCCAGCACGGCACCGACACGGCGCGCCTCTTCGGCGGCCAGGCCCACCAGGTCAACAGGCTGGCGGTCCAGCTCGGACTTGGCATCCAGGCGGCTGGCCAGGAGCACCTCTTCCACCAGAGCATCCAGCTCCTTGATGTCCTGGTTGATTTCCTGGCGCAGGGCCTCGCCGCGCTCGGGCGGCAACTCGGCCATCATGGACACCGCCATCTTCAGCCGGGCCAAAGGCGATCGGAGTTCATGGCTGGCGTTGGCCAGCAGATTGCGGTGGGCACCGATGAGGTCTTCGATGCGCTGAGCCGCTTGGTTGAAGCTTTGCGCCAGGTCGGCCACTTCATCACGCCCCTCGACCTCCACGCGGTGCTGCAGTTGGCCCGAGCCAAAGGTTTCAACGCCTTGGCGCAGCGCTTTCAGGCGCCGCGTGAGGCGGTTGGCCACGGGCCAGGCGCCAATGGCCACCGCCACGAACAACAGCAGCAGCGACAGAATCAGCGCAGGCGCGCCGCTGAGCAGCCAAGGCGGTGGCGCCAGCCAGCCCAAGGGGCCGCCAAACCAGTGCGGCGGCCCGCCCATGCCCGCTGGCGGCGGTGGTCCGCCCTCGCCGACCGGCGGACCACCGCGCCCCCGCGCCACCAATGACGGCCGCAAGATCCACAGGACGCGGCCATCAGACAGGTGAACCTCCTGCAGGCGGATGAGCGTGCCGCGCTGGCGCAGCAAACGCTCTTGCATCAGGTCCGAGGTGGCGATGCGCCGGCCTTGGGGGTTGTCCAGCGCCAGGGGCAAACGCAGGCGCGTGGCCCATTCCAGCAAAGCCTGGGCCTGGTCAGCCTCTGGCTGGTTGACCGCAGGCAGGCTGTTTTCGATGAGCTCGCCCCAGGCGGCGGCACGTTCGTTCGAGGCGGCCTGGGATTGAAACTCGTTGCGCTCGTGCTCCATGTGGCGCTGCGCCAGCCAACCGGTGCCCAGCGTGAACAGCAGCAAGACCGTGACCACGGTCAGGTAGATCCGCAGCGCCAGGGTCTTCATGCGGTCTCGGTATCAGCGTCCTGCTTTTTGGCAAACACGTAACCCGCGCCACGCACGGTGAGGATGCGCTTGGGCTCTTTGGGGTCGTCTTCGATGGCGGCGCGGATGCGAGAGATGTGCACGTCGATCGAGCGGTCGTAGGCTTCAAGGGGATGGCCTTTGAGCGCGTCCATGATGTGGTCGCGGCTGAGTACGCGGCCAGGGTGCTGGGCCAGCACGGACAGCAGGTCGAACTGGTAGGAGGTCAGCTCGCAAGGCGTGCCTGCCAGCCGAGCCTGGCGCAGGCCAGCATCGATCTCCAGGCGGCCAAAGCGCCACACGTCATCGTCCTGGGCGGCGGGGTTGGTGCGGCGCAGCAGGGCACGCAGGCGGGCCAGCAGTTCGCGCGGCTCGAAAGGCTTGGGCAGGTAGTCGTCGGCCCCGACCTCCAGACCAACGATGCGGTCAGTGGGCTCGCCTCGGGCGCTGAGCATCAGCAAGGGCAAGGACCGCGTGCGGGACGCCGAGCGCAGCTCGCGGCACAGGTCCAGACCGTCGCCATCGGGCAGCATCAGGTCCAGGACCAGGGCATCGACCGCCTGGCGCGCCAGCAGTTCACGGCCCGCGCTCAAGGTGGGGGCGCTGGAGACCTGGTAGCCGTGGCTGCGCAGGTAGTCGCCCACCATCGCGCTCAGGCGCAGGTCGTCGTCGATCAGTAGGATGTGCTCGCTCATGTCCAGCATTGTCGCCCCCTGTGGCCTCAATGCTCAAGCCGAGCATGGGACTGGCCGCGTGACTTCATCCGGTCGTGGCGCTTTTGCACCTTGGCGACCAGTTCAGCGCGTTGCGCTGGGGTCAGTACCTTGCTTGCATCCAGCGCGAATTGCAGCATGCGCTTGCTCAGGACATCGTGGCTGGCCAGGCCTTGCTGGCGCAGCTTTTCAGCAGCGGCGGCATCCACCTGGGGTTGGGCAAACAAGGCCAGCGTTTGCTCATGGATGCTGCGTCCTGCTTCATGCAGCGGCTTCAAATCAGCTTGCGCCGATTGGGCCAACGCCTTGATCTGCGTGCGCTGAGCATCGGTGGCCTTGACCTGGTCCAGCACGCGATCCAGGCGACGCCCGTCCAGCGGCATCATGCCCGGGCCTGCATGGCCATGGCCGTGGCCATGCATCATGCGACCGTGATGACGAGCATGCTCGCCAGGTGCCGAAGCGCTGACGGCCGCGCCGGGCTCCTGGGCTTGTGCCAGCGAGCTCATGCTGAAGGCCGACACGGCCGAAATCACCAACAACGCACTGGCCATGGCCAGCGGCCTCCAGGTGTCAGCGTGAGTGAGTTTTGCGATCTTGCCCATGGTTTGTTTCCTTTGGCGGGAGATGGCCCTTGCCACCTGTCCATGCCTTCATGGTGAGAGCGCGCCGTGAAGCAAGTGTGGCCGGCCCGTAAAGATCTGTGAAAACACTCAAATCAGGCTGGCGGCCATGTTGATGGTCAAGGCCAGCAAGGTGGTGTTGAACAGGAAAGCCAACACGCAGTGGATCAGGCCAATGCGCCGCATGGCGCTGTTGGTGAAGCTGACATCGGCCGTTTGAGCCGAGGTGCCAATGACGAAGGAAAAGTAGACGAAATCGCCGTAATCAGGCGTCTTGGTGCCCGGGAAATCCAACCCACCGGCGGTGCCTTTGCCCTCGTCCAGGTAGTAGTCGTGGGCGTAATGCAGCGCAAACATGACGTGCGTGAACGCCCACGAGGACAAGATGGTGGTGATGGCCAGCCCGACGTGCAGGAACTTGGTGGCCCGGGCCATGTCCTTGACCAGTGACAGCTCGACCACGATGGCCGCCAGGCTGGCCACGGCGGCCACGATGACCAGGGCCAGGATGAGCAGTTGCCCCTCGTCCTCCAGGTTGGCGCGCCAGCGGATCCTTTCATGCGACGAGCGGGCCATCATGACCCCCGCGAGCACCAGGTACAGCACGACCCCGGCGTTCCAGCCAATCAGCATTCGGGTGGTGAGGCTTTCCACCACGCCCGCCGGCAGCAGTGCCATGATGGCCCCTGCCAGCGCAGCGGCGATGAACAAGCGCGGTCGGACCTGGACCTGGCGGATGAATCGGTTGCGATGCAGGGACATCCCGGGAGTATCGGGCAGGAACAAGCCGCATCGCCGTGCTAACGTGTCTCAGCTTTTGGAGTTTCCCCATGTCTGAGCTCAATGGGCCCGCCCGGCCCCGCGCACGCCGCCCGCGTGCCAGCACCAAAGGCGCCGTCACGCCCCCGCCTGCCCTGCCCACCCGCCTGGACACCCTGCGCGATGCCCTGGTGGCCTGTGTCGATTTGCTGAAACAACGCCGCGCCGACCTGATCCCCCCCAGCGACATCGACGAGTTCATCGACCTGGACTGGATGGTCTGGGACGGCGGCAACCTGACACTGACCCTGACCGGCAGCAACATCTGCCGACAAGCGAGGACGCGGGCAGGATCCGCCGATGGCTGAAGTGAAACGCGCCGCCCTGGGTGCCGTGCTGGCAGTGGTGGGGCTGACGGTGGCATGCACAGACGCAACGTCGGTGCAAGGGCCGGTTGGCACACCGATCGAGACACGCGAGCCCAACGCCGCCGACCAACGCCCCGCCTTTGCCGGGCAGACCCGCGCACCGGGCGTGGACTCCAAAGTCGCCTACCAGGTGACGGTGCTGACCAAGGGGCTGAACAGACCCTGGGCCGTGGAGCCCTTGCCCGATGGCGCACTGCTGGTCACCGAGAAAGTGGGCGCCATGCGGATCGTGTCGGCCTCGGGCACCGTGGGGCCGGCATTGGCGGGTCTGCCCCCGGTTGAAGTGCGCGGCCAGGGTGGCCTGCTGGACGTGGCCCTGAGCCCCACGTTTGCCACCGACCGCCTGATCTACTGGACCTTCACCGAAGCGCGCGGCGGCGGCCTCAACGGCACCAGCCTGGCGCGGGGCGTGCTGTCCCAAGACCGTTTGCGCATTGACCAGGCCAAGGTGATTTTCCAATCCCTGCCCGGCTTTGATGGCGGCCTGCACTTTGGCTCACGCCTGGCCTTTGGCCCGGACGGCATGCTGTACATGACGCTGGGCGAACGCTCGGATGCCGAGATGCGACCCCATGCGCAGCGGCCAGACAGCCACCTGGGCAAGGTGCTGCGCCTGAAGCCCGATGGCACCGCTCCCGCCGACAACCCCTTGGTGGGCACGCCAGGCGCCAAGCCCGAAATCTGGAGCCTGGGGCACCGCAATGTCGAGTCGGCGGCCTTTGACTCACAGGGACGTTTGTGGACCGCCGAGATGGGCCCGCGCGGTGGCGACGAACTGAACCTGATCGGCCGAGGCAAAAACTTTGGCTGGCCGCTGGTGTCGTTTGGCGAAGAATATTCAGGGCAGCCCATCGAGGGCGCCATGACCGACCGCCCGGGCTTTGCGCCACCTGTGTACTACTGGGACCCGGTGATCGCACCTTCGGGCGCGCAGTTCTACACCGGCGCGGCTTTCCCGGCCTGGCAAGGCAGCCTCTTCCTGGGTTCGCTCAAGGAAGGCTGGCTGGTGCGCCTGGAGATCAAGGGCGATCGGGTGGTTGGCGAAGAACACCTGCTGGGCGATCGCAAGCAACGCCTGCGCGATGTCCGCCAGGGGCCGGATGGCGCGCTGTACGTGGTGACCGATCAGCCAAAAGGTGAACTCTGGAAGATCACGCCCAGGTGAGCAGCGCGCAGGCCTGAACGGCCTCAGGCCGGCGCCACATTGCCCTCGCGGCGCAGCACGGCCATGGCGTCTTTCAAGGCGTAGTCCGCATCGCTCTTCAAGGTGGCCAGCGCCTCGGTGACGAAGGACTGCCACAGTTGGACGTAGTCGTCCTGGTGCTGCATGGGCGCGTGGTCGCGGATGTACTGGCTGGCCAACTCGGCATCCAGGCCGGTCTTTCGGATCTTGCGGATCAGGGTGGCGGCGCTGCGTTCGGTCAGCATCGTCTTGGGCGCCGTGCTGGTGGCCACGCACAGAAACAAGGTGATCAAGGAGCCCTCATCGCTGTGGCCCGCGGTGATTTTTTTCCAGCTGGCAGAGGCTGAGCGGTCGTGGTGGTCCACCTCGCTCAAGGCGTCTTCAATCCAGAAATAGCGCCCCCGAAAGGCCGGCGTTTTGTGGAACAGCTTGTGAGGCGTCAAGCTGGTGTCCAGGATCTTGGGCAGGTCGGCCATGACCGATTGCCACGCTTCATCCACCACAGGCTTGAGGTGTCCGGGCAGCTTGGGCGGGATGCCTGCCGTCAGGTTGGCAGGTGGCTTTTTGCGCAGGGCTCCCACCATTTTGTCGAAGGCGGCCCAGTCGGGCATGGCGGTGTGTTTGGTGGCGAAGCTGAGCAACGCGGTGCGGATGACCGCATCGGCGTCGGCGCCGGCCTCTTCCAGTTCGGCGGCATCAAGCCCCAGGGCTTCGGCCAGCCAAATGGCCGCGTCCATGGCTTGAGCAGCGTGGCCGCGCTGGGCCAACTCAGCCCGGTAGTCGGCCAGGCTGCGCAAGGACCACTTGGCCAGTTGCGGGATGTGGTCGTCGGTGAAGCCGTGGCGCTCGTTCATGCCGAAGTGGCTGGTCTGCGGCATGGCGATCAGGCGCTTGAGCATGTCCGAGCCGCCCTTGGAGCGCGACAAAAACGAGTGGTCGCGCAAGGACTCGGCGGCTTGGCGCGGGTCGCCGCCGCAGGTTTCTTCCAGGTACAGGCTGACCAGGTTCACCAGCCGGTCCTTGGCTTTTTCAAGCTCGGGGCGCAGGAACTCGCTGCCAAAGTAGCTGGCGATCTGCACCATGCCTTTGGGCGCATCGTGGCAGATGGCGTCCAGTTTGGGCTGGTCGATGATGCCGTTTTGCACGCCGTACCGCAGCGCTTTTTCAAAAAAAGGCCGTGCGTCGTAGACCGCGATGGACGAAGCTGAATCGGAAGAAGAGGTACTGCCCGTCATTTAGATCGCCGACTCTTCTTCCGATTCCAAATTGGCAGGCGTGATCTTGCCGCGGTCGGTGTCGGCCAGATCGACCTTGCCATCACCCTCTTCGGCCTCGTCCGCCTCTTCCTCGCCAGCATCGAAGGCGCGTGATTTGGCGCGCAGCACCAACAGCATCTCGATGAACAAGTCGGGGCACTGGTAGCGCAGGATCCAGGCCAGTTCCATCCAGTCCTGGTCGGCCACTTCATCTTGATCGACGATGGGCTTGACATAGGCCGAGGCGTACAGCGCGGTCTCGGACAGCATCTGGCCGTCGTCTTCCAAAGCATCGAAACTGCCGGTGCGGGCAAAGGTTTCAACGCGGCTCCATTTGTCGGCAAAGTAGTCGGCCAGGGCTTCGCTGCCGCCTTCCAGGTCGCCCACGGCGGTCAAGAACTCAACCGGGCTGGCGTCTTCGCGGAAGATGATGGAGTTGACCATGCCGCGCAGGTGGGTGCGGGTGAGATCTTTGTAGCGCTTTTCGATCACGACCGCGCGGGCGAACTGGGCCGGGGTGACCATCAGGTTGATGATCGACTCTTTGGAGTTGTCGTACTCGCGGATGACGGCCAGGATGTCCTTGGGTGGCAGCTGCTCCAGCACCACCATCAACGCACCATCGCCCTCGGTGTCGGCCAGCTCGACCAGGGCGGATTCGGCCCCCACGATGTCGCCGGCGGCGATCAGGCTTTGGGTTTTGGCGATCAGGGCAAGGTGGTTGCTGCTCATCAGGGCTCTTTCTTCAAACGGTCAGTCAATCGATCAATCACTCTTTGCGGTCGAAACCTTGCTCGACCATCCAGTCGGCGCCGGCCTCTTCGCGAGCACGGGCGTCGTCGCTGTCCTGCTGGCTGAAGTCGCCGTCGCGGTCTTCACCATCCTCTTCTTCCGTGTCCTCATCAGCCGCCTGGGCGGCTTGTGAGGGGTCGGCCTTGCCATGCATGTATTCCAGCCCGGCGGCCACGGTCAGGAAGCGGCCGCCTGAGGGTTCTTTCAAGAAGACCTGGGCCAGCTCCTGCGCCCATGGCGTCAACTGAACAGCGTTGCCCAGGGTGTCCCACTCCGGAAACTCGTCCACTTCCAGGCTGAGCAATTGGTCCATCAACACCGGCTGCGGAAAGCGAAAGCCTTGGTGGAACACCACCGCGACCATCTCGGGGCAAACCTCGACCATTTGCAGCAAAAAATCGACCTCCTTGCGCTTGGCGGCCAGGCGCTGGCGCAGCACATCCTTGCCTTCGGAGTCGGAGCTCAGGTCGTCGAGTTCGGCCTGGTAGGCCGAGCGCAGTTCATGGAAGAAGGGGGAAATACTCATGTGGGGCTGAAGTTCGTCAAAGCAAGGCGCTGAAGTAGTTTTGCCAGATGTCTCTGGCGGTCTCGATCGGGCTGTCGAGCAGGTTGCGGCGGCGGTTGTCGTCGTAGGCCTGGCGTTTGGCCGCGTCGGACAGGACGTCGTAGGCCTCTTGCACCGCCCGAAAACGCTCGGCCGCGTCGTCGGCGGTGTTGCGGTCAGGGTGGTAGAGCGAGGCCTTCTGGCGGAAGGCCTTCTTGATGTCGGCCAGGGTCGCGGCGCTGCCCAGGCCAAGGCTGGCGTAGTGGTCTTTCATGCGCTCTCCGGGCGGGTGCTGCGGCTGTTGGCATCTCCGGGTGACAAGAAAATGCTCGCGATGGATCATGCGGACAGCTCCACAGTCTGTGTGCTGT
>Ga0209873_1000081_pt1 | contig 14734 bp, 15 predicted proteins | sample GWRWT2_30Apr14_FD_187186 | JGI IMG/M metagenome (GOLD analysis project Ga0209873, IMG submission 187186) | Sand microcosm microbial communities from a hyporheic zone in Columbia River, Washington, USA - GW-RW T2_30-Apr-14 (SPAdes) (version 2) | ecosystem: Engineered > Artificial ecosystem > Sand...
AACAGCCTGGGCGGTGCGATCGTTGATTCGGGCAAGTTCCCGTGGGCGCAGCACAAGGCGCGCTTCAAGCGCCTGAACGAACCGGACGTGAGCTACCACGGCGTGGTCTACACCGAGGCGCTGGGCCCTGCCGCCTACATTGGCCGGGCGCGTGTCGTGCCCTTGCGCAACACGGGCGCGGCCATCTCGCCGTTCAACAGCTTCCTGATCCTGCAAGGCATTGAAACGCTGGCCTTGCGCATGGACCGCATCAGCAGCAATGCGCTCAAGGCGGCCCAATACCTGAGCCGCCATCCGCGCGTCAAGTGGGTCAACTATGCGGGCCTGGAAGACCACCCCGACCATGCGCTGGTCAAGAAGTACCTGTCGGGCCAGGCTTCAGGCTTGTTGACCTTCGGCGTCGAAGGAGGCCGTGAAGGCGGTGCGCGTTTCCTGGATGGACTGAAGCTGTTTACGCGCCTGGTCAACATCGGGGATGTGCGCTCATTGGCGACCCACCCTGCCTCGACCACGCACCGCCAGTTGTCGCCAGAAGAGTTGGGCAAAGCCGGTGTCACCGAAGACACCGTTCGCCTGTCAGTGGGCATTGAGCACATCGATGACCTGTTGGCCGACCTGGATCAGGCCCTGGCCAACACCACGGTGCTTTGATTTTGCTGCAGCACGGGCTTGATCACCACGAAGGCCTTGGCCTCGATCAGCCCGGCGTTGCGCCAGGTCAGCGCGTCGGTGCCTTCGAACTGAAGCGCCTCGCGCGGGCCGAGTGGGTATGAAGCCTCGTCAATCAAGACCTCCAGCGCGCCTTCGGACAAGGCCACGTTGATGCGGCGAGGCTTGGCAGGCGTGGTCAGGCTCAAACGCGCCCCAGGTGCCAGGCGCAGTTCGTAGAACTCGTCGCGGTGGCCCTCGGTGGGCATGTGCAGGGCACGCAACTCGCCATCGCCGGGATTCAAGGCGGTGGCATTGTCCTTGGCAGGTTTGATCAACAGCACGCTGGCATCATGCTGCGACTCCAGAAACCAGGACACCGACACGCCCAGCGCCTGAGCGGCCTGCCACAGCGTGCGGATGCTGGGCACGCTTTTGCCTTGTTCGATCTGGCCCAGCATGGCGCGCGAGACGCCGCTGTACAGGGCCAACTCTTCCAGTGACCAGCGGTGCTGCTTGCGCAAACGCCGCAGATTATGACCAACCAAGGTCGACACGGCGCCATCGCTCACGGCGGGGCGCGTTATTTCGCCGACGCTCGGCTCGATCACCGCGTCCAGAGAACTGCTCATTGAATCTTCTCCCTGGAATCCAATTGCCAAAGTCATGCGCCAACGATAGGCGGCCAAGGCTGGCAAGGGAACGACGCATTTGACATGTGCATCCTCGTTATGCGCATGGCCATCAAGGGTATGCGCAAAGGTCGCTTCACGGCGAAGGGCTCATTCCTTAATGTTTCACCCATCGCGTCTTTGCGCAGGATCCGCCCATGAGCTTGATTGGCCTCCAGGAACTGAAAACCAGTGCTGTTCAGCATGCATCCAACCGCTATGCCGGTTCGCAGGTGCGCGTGCTGGTCATCCCGGGTTTGCGCAACAGCGGGCGCACCCATTGGCAAACCTGGCTGCAGGGCCAGTACCGGGGGGCGGTTCGCGTCAAACAGGCTGATTGGGATCAGCCCGACCTGGACGCGTGGGCAGCGCAGATTGGCCGCACACTCGAACGCGCATCAGCCTCGACCACCTGGGTCGCGGTGGCCCACAGCTTTGGGTGCCTGGCCCTGGCGCGCTACCTGCGCGATTTGAACCCGACCTTGTTGCCCTCGGGCGGTGGCATCCGTTCGGCCTTGCTGGTGGCCCCGGCCGACCCGGTCAAGTTTGGCCTGGTCGATGCCCTGTCAACGCCCGGCCTGGGCTTGCCCGCCACCGTGATCGGCAGCGAAAACGACCCCTGGATGCCCTTGGACAGCGCCCGCCATTGGGCCGAGCACTGGAGCGCCCGTTTCCTGAACCTGGGCCCCGTGGGCCACATCAACACCGAATCGGGCTTCGGCCCCTGGCCACTGGCCCGCTTCCACGTGGACCAAATGATCCGCGACCAGCAGCGCCAGCGCCGCATCGAGCGGGTGCACCCCATGGAACTGAATTACGCCATCTGATCCCTGACAAGGTAGGGATACTGCAATGCGTTGATGTCTCGCAGAATCCGGGCAAGAACAAACCCTTCACCCAGGGAGCCCGCATGCCATCCGAGACACCACGATGAACCAGCTTACCTGCTCCGTGGCAGCGGGTGAGCCGCACGGCGCGCTGGGCCGCGAGTTGCATGACTGCATCGTGGCCGGTGCCGCCGATCTGTTCACGGTCGAGCTGCACACTTGCCTGCCTGAAAGCGCGCCGTGCGATCTGTCGCTGCCACTGGTGGATGCGAGCAACGTGGCAGACGTGGCCGCCACCATCGCGGCCTGGCGCCTGAAGCATCCCCACTGCCTGGTGCTCCCGGTGGTGATGGAGCTGTCGCAGCCGCAGTTGCTGGCCTTGCTGTCGGCGGGCGCGATCGACTTTGTGAGCATGCCGCTGGATGAGCCGGCCTTGCTGGCCCGCTTGCGCCGCGCCGTGGGGGCCATGCCCGCCTCTCCTTTGCAACTCAAGCAGGTTCAATCGCCCGCTTTGCGGGAGCTGGTCGGCGCCAGCCCGGCATTCGTCAAGCAACTGGCCATGTTGCCCACCATCGCGGGCTGCGATGCCGGGGTGCTGATCCTGGGCGAGACCGGCACCGGCAAGGAAGTTTGCGCACGGGCCATCCACTACACCTCGGCCCGCGCCACGCGGCCCATGGTGGCGGTGAACTGCGGTGCCATCCCGGCCGATCTGCTGGAGAGCGAGCTGTTTGGCCATGTTCGCGGTGCTTTCACCAGCGCCCACGCCATGCGCAGCGGCCTGGTGCGCGAAGCCGAAGGCGGCACCCTGTTCCTGGACGAGATCGACTCGCTGCCCATGCCTGCCCAGGCCAAGCTGCTGCGCTTTCTGCAAGACATGGAGTTCCGCCCGGTCGGTGGCGACACGGTGCTGAAAGCCAATGTCCGCGTGATCGCAGCCTGCAATCAGGATCTGGCTGGATTGGTGGAGCGCGGTCTTTTCCGCCGCGACCTGTTCTTTCGCCTGCACGTGCTGACGGTGGTGCTGCCACCCTTGCGCGACCGCGCCGAGGACATCTGCACCCTGGCCCTGCGCTTTCTTCAGCAATTCTCTTCCCAGTCAGGGCGCCCGTCCATCGGACTGTCGCCTCAGGCCGTCAAGCGCCTGCTGGCCCACGACTGGCCCGGCAATGTGCGCGAGCTCAAGCATGTGATCGAGCGTGCCGTGCTGCTGGCCCAGGGTTCGAGCATCCAGCCCGACGACCTTCAACTGCAGGCGATCGACACCACTTCAGGCGGTGAGGAATCCTTCCACGACGCCAAGACGCGCATCGTCGATGCCTTCGAGCGCGGTTACCTAGAGCGTTTGCTGGCGGCCCATGGCGGCAACATCACGCAGGCCGCCGAGGTGGCCCAAAAAAACCGGCGCGCGCTGTTCGAGCTGATTCGCAAGCATGGCATTTGCGCCGAGCGCTTTCGGCCCAAGGATGCTGCCGCGCATTGAGCAGGACATTTCCGCGCATCTGGCAGGACAAATTCATCCAGGTTCTTTTCTGCTGTGGCGAGATGAAGGTTCAAGCTTGAAATGGCTGTGCAAGGTGGACACATTTGTCCGCCGACATGGCTGCCCGACATGGCATTTCCCTCTGCGATCAGGCTGCGTGAAACATGGCACCGAGATTGCGTAGAGACAGGTCAAGGGATTGCATGTCGCCATGAATGTTTCTGCTTCGGTCGCCAAGATCGTGGGTGTTCTGTCGTGCTATCTGCGGCAGAACCCCCTTGCGTCCGACACCTTGGAAGGCATTGCGCAGTGGTGGCTGAAATCAGGTGAGGTGTCCTTGGTGGACCTGGCGCAAGCGCTCAAGCAAATGGAGCAGGCCGGTGTCATCGAGGCGAGCAACGCGGCAGACGGGCAGGTGCGTTACCGGCGCACGGGCCTGAACGCCAAAGTCGATGAAGCGCTTGACCGCTTCATTGCGAATTCTTGATCGATTGAACGAATGTTCCAGGAGGCACACATGGTGCAAGTGAGTTACCCAGGCGTCTACATCCAGGAAGTGTCGAGCGGCGTGCACACCATCACCAGCGTGGGCACCTCGATCACCGCTTTCATCGACTTCTTCCGGGAAGGGCCCATGAACGAGGCGATCCAGATCTTCGGCATGGCCGATTTTCAGCGCGTCTTCGGTGGCCTGGATGACCGCAGCGAGGCAAGCTACGCCATTGCCCAGTACTTCCTCAATGGGGGTGGCTCGGCCTACGTGATCCGTGCGGCCACGGCGGATGTCAGCCATCCGGTGTCGCTGGCGGGGGCCATCCTGAAGGCCGATGCCTCGGGTGGTGGCGCGGCCGTGCTGGACGTGCGCGCCTACAGCGAGGGCCTGTGGGGCAACAACGTCCGAGTGGACGTGGACTACAACGTGGACTTCAGCAAGCCCGACGCGGCCACGCTGTTCAACCTGACGGTGACCCGCCATGACGGCCCCACGGCCAAAGCCAAGGCCCTGGGCAGCGAGCGATTCCTGAACCTCACGATGGACGACAGCAAGCCACGTTACGCCGTCAAGGTGATCAACGACAGCTCGAAATTGATCAAGGTGGTCAAGGGCGCAGGTGCCACCGCCACCAATCGACCGGCCTCCAGCGGCACCCTCAGCGGCGATCTGGCGGCCTTGGCGCTGGCCGACTTCAACGGTTTCAGCGGCAAGAAGATCAGCGTCAAGATCGGGGCGCTGGCCGCCGCGGATGCCACGCTGGACGTCTGGCCCGCAGGCACCGTCACCACGCTGGCCCAGCTTCGGCCTCGCCTGGAGAAAGCCATCCGGGCGGCCAACGTCAATTCCACGTCCTACACCGGCGCCACGGTTGAAGTGGTGGGCACCAGGCTGCGCGTGCTGTCAGGCAAAGGCAGCACCACCTTCGACCCGGTTGAAACCGTGCTCATCGCCAATGCGGCCGCCGACACCACGGCCACCACGCTGGCGCTGGTGGCCGCCAACAACACCAATGTGCAGCAGTACCCATTGGGGCTGGTGGCAGGTGCGGACATCGCGGCGCTCAAGAAGTCCACGGTGGGTGGCGATGGCATCGCCCCCGACGCCACGGCCATCATCGGCAACTCCGCACTGTTCACGGGCCTGAACGCACTTGAAAAAGTCGACCTGTTCAACATCCTGTGCATTCCACGCGCGGTGGCCGATGGCTTCCCCGATTCGCAGACGCGCGCCGTCTACAGCGCCGCGCTGACCTTCTGCGAACGCAAGCGCGCCTTCGCCTTGATCGACTTCCCCTCCGACAAGAACGAGGTGCAGGAGATCAAGGACTGGCTGGACGACCACAACGAGTTCCGCAACAAGAACGCGGCGCTGTACTTTCCGCGCACGCAGATTCCCGACCCGGTCAACGAGTTCCGCCTGCGCTCCGTGGCCGCCAGCGGCACCGTTGCCGGCATCTACGCGCGCACCGACAGCCAGCGTGGTGTCTGGAAGGCACCGGCCGGCGTGGAAGCGGTGCTGAACGGCGTGGCACAACTCGACACCAAGCTGACCGATGCCGAGAACGGCGTGCTCAATCCCCTGGCCATCAACTGCCTGCGCACCTTCCCCGTCTACGGCGGGATTGCCTGGGGCGCGCGCACGCTGGTCGGCGCCGACCAGATGGGCTCGGAGTGGAAGTACGTGCCCATCCGCCGACTGGCCTTGATGCTGGAAGAGTCGCTGTTCCGCGGTACCAAGTGGGTGGTGTTCGAGCCCAATGATGAACCGCTGTGGGCCAACATCCGCCTCAACGTGGGCGCCTACATGAACTCGCTGTTCCGCCAGGGGGCCTTCCAGGGCGGAACGCCAAAAGAAGCCTACTTCGTCAAGTGCGATGGCGAGACCACCAACCAGAACGACCGCAACCAGGGCATCGTCAACATCCAGGTCGGTTTTGCCCCGCTCAAGCCCGCCGAATTTGTCGTCATCAGCATCCAGCAGATCGCTGGTGATCTGTAAATAAATACCGGAGAACCTCGTCATGGCCAATACCGGTTTCGTCGTCAACGCGACCCGCATCGATCCTTACAAGAACTTCAAATTCCGCGTGCTGTGGGACGGCAAGGCCGTGCTCGGCGTGTCCAAGGTCAGCTCGCTCAAGCGCACCACCGAGGTGGTCAAGCACCGAAGTGGCGGGCAGAACAGCTACGACCACAAGTCACCCGGCCGCTCGACCTATGAAGGTGTGACGCTGGAGCGGGGCATCACGCACGATTTGGAGTTCGAGAAGTGGGCCAATGGCGTCAGCAGTTATGCGGGTGATTCGGCCATGGACCTGGCGGGCTACAAGAAGGATCTGACGCTGGAAGTGCTCAACGAGAAGAGCCAGGTGGCCATCCGCTACTTCCTCTTCCGCTGCTGGGTCAGCGAGTTCGTCACCCTGCCCGACCTCGACGCCAACGCCAACGCGGTGGCGATCGAGCACATCAAGATCGAACTGGAAGGCTGGGTGCGCGATGCCGACACGCCTGAGCCGAATGAGGCGGGTTGATGATGGCTGGGCAGGATGCTCAGGCCTGGCAGGCGCGTGCCGTTGGCAGCGCGGCATCGGACATCGACCTGGTGTTCGACGCGGCTGATCGGCCTGGCACGGTGACGGCCTTGCTGGCAGCGTGCGTGTGCGGCCCGGATGGGCAGGCCATCGAAGCGGATGAAGCCTGGGACTGGACGCTGAACCAGCGCTTGCAGGCCTTGATCGCCATGCGATTGGCCGCGCAGGAGCCCGTGATCGAGCTGCAAAGCGCGTGCATTCGGTGCAGCGAGGCCATGGAGGTCGCGTTGGACTTGCGCGCCTTGGTCGGCCAATCGGCTGCGCCGCGCTTCGATTGGCACAGCGACAGCGGCATCGAATTGGCATTGCGCCTGCCCCGTGGCCGTGATCTGCAAAACTGGATGATGGAAGGGCCTTCTTCGCAAGAGGCCCTGGCAGCGTCTTTGATTGAAGCCGTGCATGGTGTGGCGCCTGATGAAGAGCCGCCGGCCCTGTCCACCTTGCTGCCCATGCTGGACGACGCGTTTGAAGCGCATGACCCTTTGACCGCCTTGCGCCTGCACACGGCTTGCCCCGAATGTGCGCATGACAACACCCTGGTCTGCGACCTGGAAGCTTTGCTGATCGACGGGTTCTCGCGCGCACAAGCCCGCATGCTGGATGACGTGCTGCAACTGGCGAGCGCTTTCCATTGGCGCGAGGCTGACATCCTGGCCTTGCCCCGGTGGCGACGTGCGCACTACCTGCGGCAGCTTCATCATGACGGAGCCTGGGCATGAGCGGCTACTTTGCCCGACTGGCGGCGCAGGTTGCATCGCCTGCGGCAACACCTGGCGCACGTGCCGCGGCGAGCCCCTCATTGCTTGAGCAGCATGCCGAGCTCACGGCGCCCATGGCCACGACTGCGCCTCCTCTGCGGTTGGGCAAAAAGCGCCAGCCCTCGTCTTTGCCTGGCGCGCTGCCCGAGCAACAGGCGCAGCCCCCCGAGGAAGCGGCGCCAATTGCTCGGCCAGCTGAACGGCGCACCGAAGCCGCTGTCGACTTCTTGCCTTTGCCCGACGCGATGGCATGGCCGCGCCATCTCCAGACAAGCAAGCCAGCCTTGGCGTCGAGGCTGACTCAGCTTCAGAACGAAGCCCCGGCAGCCAACAAAGCTTTGGCACCACTGACCACGGCCCAGACCCACACCACGTCCAGTTCGCCTCGGCAACCAAGCGACATGCCCTTGCCGCAAGTCAGGCCCGATCTGATCAAGGAAGCGCCATCAACCCTGGCCAGCCCAAGCAGCTTGGACCTGACCCGGCAAAACCCCGAGCCTCAAGAGCAAAGCCTGGCATGGCAGGTCCCTGAACAGGTGCCCTCCGTGGGATCGCCATTCAAGGTGCGGCCAGTACAGCCTGCGCACCAGCGCGGATCGCTCCCAACGATCAAGCCCTCCAACCCAGGCGAAGCCATGCCCCGCACCCATGTCCGCATCGGCACCATCACCCTGGAGGTGCGTGCCGCCAACCCTGTCCCGGTGATGACGCCCGAGCCTCAGACCGTGGCCGAGCCCACCCCGGCGCCAGCGCGGTTTGCCTTGCGCCGCCACCATGTGCGGTGGAGTTGAGCCATGTCACTTGCCGCCAGCAGTGAGGCCATCGGCGCCGTCAGCGATTTGCTGAAGGTCCAGATTGCATCCCGAACCGGCATCAACGCCGTGGCCGTGGGCCGGCCGGAAGACGCCAGCAATGCCGGTGCGACGGGCGGCAGCTTCAATCTATTCCTCTACCGCGTGGGCATCGACGCCAACCTGCGCAACCGCCCGCTCGATACCGGGCAGGCCCCGCCCGTCTGGCTGGTGCTGTACTACCTGCTGACCGCCTTCGATGGCGCGGACAGCGACTCCATCGCCGCGCACAAGCTGCTGAGCCGGGGCATGCTGGCCTTGAACAGCATGAGCGTGATCCCGCCTGACCCGACCAACGCCGCCTTGTCGAGCAGCCCCGATCCATTGCGCATCACCTTCGACGAGGCCGATGTCGAGATGCTGTCCAAGATCATGCAGGGCAGCGAAGAGAAGTACCGCATCTCGGCCGCCTTCCAGGTTCGCCCGGTCATGCTGGCGCCGATGGACACGCCGCCGGCCTATGCGCTGCCTGTCAAGACCATCGGCAAGCCGCTGCCGCCACCGCAGATGTACGAAGGTGTCACGGCACTGCCCAGCCTGGGCCCCAGGCTCAGTGCCATCGAACCAGAGCGCTTCAGCGCCGGCCAGGCCTTCGTACTGCGCGGTGTTGATCTGGCGGGCTACGACATGATCATGGTAGGCGCCTCGGTCTATCCCGCCACGCCCACAGCAGATGGGGGTTTGAGCGCCACCATTCCGTTGGCCGACCCGATCGCCGCAGGCGCCTACCCTGTCTGCGTGGCACGCACGCTGCCCGATGGCCACACGCTCAGCAGCAATGCAGTGGCCGGGCACCTGGTGCCTCGGGTCACCAGCGTGAACCTGCCCGTTCCGCTCACCCTGGTGGCGGGCAAGCTGTTCGGTCAGTTCGTGGTCAATGGCGCGCAACTGGGCGGGCCTGATGCCGCCATCTACGCGGCGCTTTACCTCAATGGCAAAGCGCAATTGCTGCTGGAGCCATTGCCCGGCGGCAGCGCCACCTCCCTCACCTTTGCCGTCAGCGACGTTCAAGCGCTGTCGCCCAATCCCAACTACCGGGTGATCCTGCGCGTGAATGGCGAACAGGCCCTGGACTCTCCCGCGCTGAGCTGGACATGAGCACGCCACTCGCCGCCACGCCTGTTTCCATGAACCCCGACCTGGGCGTGGGTGACCCGGTGTGCGCCCATTGGCTGGCGCAGGTGACCTGGCGTCTGCGCCGTGAGATCGCCTGGTGCTGGCACCAGCGGGGCCATGGCGCCGCGCCAGTCCCTGGCGCCTTGCCGCCCGTCACGGACCCGGTGCAAGACAGCCTGGACCTGGCGCGCTTTCGAGATGACAAGCGCACCTTCTTTGCCGAGGACACGACCGCGCGCTACTTGAGCGACCGCATCGCCGAGCTGGAGGCACCTCGTCTGCGCCTCAGTCGCCACGGGGATTGGGCCTGGCTGACGCGCACTTGCGGCTTGACGCCCGCAGCCCAGTTCGTGTTGGCCTGCGCGCTGGCGGGGCGTGTCGATGCCTCGATCGGCGCGGTGTGCGCGGCCTGCCAGAACGACCTGTCTCGCCCCTGGCCGACGCTGGCATTGGCACAGCGCCTGTGGGACGACCCCATGGCCGTGGCCGCCTGCGCCGATGCCAGTCATGCCTTGTTCCGCCATGGCCTGCTGCACTTGCCAAGCGGGCGGGAAGTGCTGGACTGGCATCAGGCGCTGGACATGCCCGCCAGCGTGGCACAGGCCCTGCTGGATCCTCAAAGCAGCCCCCGAGGCCTGCTGCAAAACGTTGATGCCCCCACGCGCGAACTGCCACGCGAGATGCAAGCCGTGCTGGCTCGCCTGCGCTCTGATCCACCCCCCGCCATGCAGGTGTTGCCTCTGCAGGCGCAGCGCGGCACTGATTTCACCACCTGGGCGCAGGCCCTGAGCGCCGCCACAGGCCGAGGCCTGTGCCTGCTGAGCGACGACATCACCCCCGAGCGTGGCCTGGCCGCGGCAGCGACCGTCTGCTGGCTGCGGGGCGTAGACGTGCTGCTCCCGGAACATTGGCAAGACCGCTGCTGCGCCAACGGTGCGGATCACTGGACCGCGCCACTGGCGGCCCTGCCATTGCGCTGGTACCTGCCCACCACCGATGGCGGCCAGGCTGCACGTGGCCTGCCAGGCAAGCTGATGCTGCCCACCTGCACCCTGCCACCGTTGAATGTGGCAGCCCGGGGTCAGCGGCTGAACGCATTGCTCGCTGACTGCGCCCCCTCCGTTCGCGCAGCCATCCCCGAAGCCGCGCGGCGCTTCCGCATGGCCGAGCGCCCGCTGGATCGCGCCGCAGCAGCGGCCTCAGCCTTGGGCGATGAAGCCCGCGCCTCGGACCTGTTCGCCGTGTGCCGCGCCGAAGCACGGCTTGAACTCGACGGCCTGGCCAATGCCGTGACGCCACGCTTCGCCCTGAACGAACTGGTGCTGCCCACCGCGCAGGCGCAGCAACTGCGCGAAATCGTCGCTGCGATGTCCGTGCTGGGCCGGGTTCACCATGATTGGGGCACGGCTCAGGCCTGGAACGAAAGCGGCCTGTCGGTGCTGTTCTGCGGCCCGCCTGGCACCGGCAAGACCATGGCCGCCGAAGCCCTGGCGCACGAACTGGATTTGCCCATGTACCGCATCGACCTGTCCCAGGTCGTCAACAAATACATCGGCGAGACCGAAAAGAACCTGCGCCGCATCTTCGATGCCGCCGAGACCAGCGACTGCCTGATGTTCTTCGACGAGGCCGACGCCTTGTTCGGCAAGCGCACCGAGGTGAAGGACGCGCACGACCGCTTCGCCAACATCGAGATCAGCTATTTGCTGGAACGCATGGAGCGCTTCAAGGGCCTGGCGGTGCTGGCCAGCAACCGCCGCAAGGACCTGGACGAGGCCTTCACACGTCGCCTGCGCCACATCGTGGAGTTCCCGGTGCCGGGCGTCATCGAGCGCGAGCAACTGTGGCGCCAGGTTTTTCCCACACAGGTCGACATCAGCGAGCTGGATTGCCGCTGGCTGGCCCAGCAGTTCGACATAGCCGGTGGCCACATCCGCTCGGCCGCATTCAACGCCTGCCTGCTGGCCGCATCAAAGCAAAGCACGGCGTCGCCAGCACGCGTTGACATGCCCCACGTGCTCACCGCCATCAAGCGCGAGCTGGAAAAGATGAACCGCGTGGCCGGCCGCGAACAGTTTGGGCGCTATGCCGCACTCATGGAGGTCTGGGCATGAAGCTGGACATTGATCACCTGGCGGTCACGCTGCAAGGCGTGTCCACGGAGATGGGCGGACAGGTGCAAGAACTGCTCGGTCCCACGCTGACCCGTCGGCTGTCCGACCTGAAGCTGCGTGGTGCCAGTAGTGTCATTGCCCAAGCCGACCTGGGGACCATCGACGCCCCCGCTGGCATGGATGCGCATTCGTTGACCGACCTGATCGCCGCGCGCCTGGTCTACTGGATCGGCACCACGCAAGGGGAGACGATCTGATGGCAATTTTCCCATTGCGCGGCGTGCTGGTGGAATACGGCGCCAACATCCTCGGGCCGATCCCGAACATCGTCGTCTTCCAGTTCAACCCTGAACAGATGACGCGGACCATCACCATTCCCCCGCCGCCCAGCACCGCGGCCGCTCAGCCGCGCACCGAGAACCACGCCGCTGCTGCGCCACCTTCCGAGCGCTTCGAGATCACTGCCCGTTTTTCGGCGGCGGATGACCTGGGCGCTGGTGGTGCTGTGTCGGCCATTCCCAGGCTGTTCGGCGTGGGCCCCCAGATCGCGGCGTTGGAAAAAATGGTCTACCCGCCCACCAAGCCCGGCGGACTGATCGGGGCGGCCATCGACGCGGTGGGCTCTGCGATCTCCGGGCCCAGCGCCACGCCACCATCAAAGCCCATGCCACGCGTGGCGCTACCGCGCATCCTCTTCATCTGGGGCCCCTCGCGCGTGTTACCGGTGACGATCACCTCGATGACCATCACCGAGCAGAAATACGACGTGCTGCTCAACCCCATACAAGCCGAAGTGAAGATCGGCCTGCAGGTGTCCAGCCAGGCCCCCATCGACGACGCCGTGGGCGCGGGCGCCTACAAGTACACGCAAATGATCAAGGACACCCAGGCGACCTTGAACCTCGCCAAGGCCGTCGAGTTTGCGCTGGACATCATTCCCTTTTGATGACGAAGGATGGAGAAGCCACCATGTTCCTGAAGAACTCCCGCTACTTCGGCCTGCCCACCGTCACCGCGCCAGACCGCGCCGGTGCGCCCGTCGCTGCCGTCAAGCTCAGGCCGCTGCCATCGACACCCGGCCTTGAGGTGACCGTGCGATCGCACGACCAACTCGATGCCCTGAGCGAGCAGCGCTACAGCGACGCCACCCGCTACTGGCACATCGCCGATGCCAACACCGAGCTCGAAGCGGCCTCGCTGTTGGAGCCCACCGGCCGCACCATCCAGATCCCCAACAGCTGAGCACCATGGCCAAGGCTGAATACCGCGTCTATTTCGACAATGCTCCGGCGTCAGCGGAGCAATTGGCGCTGTTCACCGAAATCCGCATCGATCAGGGCATCGGCATCGCGGCCGAGGCCGAGCTGGACCTGCCCGTGGGCACCGACGACGCCGGTGTGTGGGCTGGCATTGAAGATGACATCGCCCAACCCTTTGTGCGCGTGCGCATCGAGGTCAAGGTGGCCGACGCAGACTTCCTGCCCCTGATCGACGGCATGGTGGTGGGCAACCGCTACGAGATGAAATCGGCCCCCAACCAAAGCACCATGACCCTGATCGTGCAGGACGACAGCGTGCAGCTCAACCGCGACGAGAAGGTTGTGCTGTTCGAAGACATGGCGCCCCAGGACATCGTGACCAGCCTGTTCACCGACGTGGGCTTCAGCGCCGATGTGGATGCCGCCCCTGATGCTGGCGCGGCGCTTCAGCGCGTGGTGGTGCAGCGCGGCACCAGCATGCAGTTGCTGCGCGACCTGGCCAAGCGCTACGGCATGTTCACCTACGTGAAGCCCGGCGAGGCACCCGGCCTGAGCGTGGGCATGTTCAAGCGCCCACAGTTCGACGCGGCCGATCTGCCCGAGATCCTGCTGGTGGGCGACAAGTGCAATGTGGCCAGCTTCTCGGCCGAGTTCGATGCCCTGCGGCCCATCAAGGCCCAAGCCGGCAGCATCAGCCTGGCCGACCGCAGCGTGCTGACTAGCCGCACCGATGCCGCCGACATCGCACCTCTGGGCGATGCCGCCACACACGACCTGACCCAACCCGCCGTGATGCTGCTGACCGGCACGCGCGAAGAGCAGACCGACCTGGACGCGGCCACCTCGGCCACGGTCGATCTCTCGTCTTGGGCTTACGCCGCGAATGGCGAGCTGGACGCCGACAACTACGAAGGCGTGATGCAACCCCATCACCTGGTCCGCGTGCGCGGCATCGGCGGCTACCTGTCGGGCGACTACCTCATTGGTCGCGTCACCCATGTGCTGACGGACCACGGCTATCGGCAAAAGTTTTCTCTGCACCGCAATGCGCGCTCGGCCGGTGGCGCGGGTGGCGGTGCAGGCATGGCCTCGGGGGTGTTCTGATGGAAAGCGGCACGCTTGAAAAACTGGTGGTCGAACTGGCGACGCAATCGCGCACACGCCATTTCGGCAAGTACCGCGGCCTGGTCACCGACAACGAAGACCCCTCCGCCATTGGCCGCATCAAGGCCCAGGTGCCCGAGGTGTTTGGCGAGTTGTCCACGCCCTGGGCCACGCCGTGTTCGCCCTACGCCGGCCCGGGCGTGGGCTTCCATGCCATCCCCCCCGTGGGCGCGGGCGTGTGGATCGAGTTCGAAGCGGGCGACCCATCCCGCCCCATCTGGACCGGAGGTTGGTGGGGCACCAGCGATGTCCCGGCCGACGAGAAAGGCACCGCGGCCAAGCCCGCCTTGAAGATCCTGCGCAGCGAGAAGGGCCTGATGGTCTCGCTGGACGACGATGCCAACACGCTGACCTTGTCAGACGGCAACGGCAGCAACCTGATGACCATCAGCGTCAACGATGGACAGATCAAGCTGCTGGCGGCCACCAAGGTGATCGTCGAAGCGCCTTTGATCGAGCTGACTGAGGGCGCCACGCACCCCGTGGCCTTTGGCGATTCGCTGCTGCAATACCTGAACCAGCTCGTCAGCATTTTCAACGCGCACATGCACGTGGGCGAAACCGTGATTGGCATCCCGGTCACGCCCATCGTGCCCGTCACGCCTTTCCCACCCGCGACGCCGGCCTTGCTGTCGACCCGCGTCACCACTGGTTGATCGACCGAGGCCACCCCATGAGCTCCCCCCTCAAAGCCGGCACCTTCGATGACTTCGCGTCCAGCCTGGCCGCGTACATCGACCAGGCCATGCAGAACGAA
>Ga0209873_1000082_pt1 | contig 14700 bp, 13 predicted proteins | sample GWRWT2_30Apr14_FD_187186 | JGI IMG/M metagenome (GOLD analysis project Ga0209873, IMG submission 187186) | Sand microcosm microbial communities from a hyporheic zone in Columbia River, Washington, USA - GW-RW T2_30-Apr-14 (SPAdes) (version 2) | ecosystem: Engineered > Artificial ecosystem > Sand...
GCCGGGCCCGTCCACACCGTCGGGGCGGCGCGTCTTGATGCGGCCGTCCAGCGGGCGGCGCTTTTCCACCACGTCCATGCGGCCGAGCAGCTTGATGCGCGCCGTCATCGCGCTCATCACCGTCAGCGGCACCTGATACACGGTGTGCAGCACGCCGTCGATGCGGAAGCGGATGGCGCCCATCTCACGGCGGGGTTCCAGGTGGATGTCGGAGGCGCGCTGGTCAAAGGCGTATTGCCACAGCCAGTCGACGACCTGGATGATGCCCTGGTCGTTGGCGTCGAGCTGGCGGTTGGTCTTGCCCAGCTCAACCAGCTGTTCGAAGTTGTGGGCCACGCTGTCGCCGGTCTTCTTGTTGGCGTCGCGGACCGATTTGGCCAGGGTGTAGAACTCGGTGCGGTAACGCTGCAAGTCCAGCGGGCTGGACACGACCAGGCGCACATTCTTCTTGGTGTGCGACAGGATCTCGTCCACCCAGGCCACGTCCAGCGGCTCGCTGGTGGCGATGGTGATCTCGTTCAGGCCCACCTGCACCGGCAGGCACTTGCGCCGTTCGGCATAGTTGATGGACATGACCTCGGCCACGCGGGCCACGTCCACCTTCAAGGGATCAATGCGCAGGTAGCCCAAGCCCAGGTGCTTGGCCAGCCATTCGGTCAGGGCCTCTAACTCCAGAACATGGTCGTTGTCGGCCCGCTTCAGGCCCATGGTGCCCAGGCGCACCAACGGATGCTGGGCACTGGTGCCCGCCGCAAAGCGCTGGGCCACGCGCTCGCCCTCCTTGACGGAAATGATGCCGTCCTCGGTCAACCAGGCCAACAGCCACTTCCAGTCCAGCGGCCCCTTGTGCGTGAGGGAGCGCTTCTTGGCAGGCTTGGCGGGTGCGGACGGGCTTGACGTGGTCATGTCGTCGGTCGGGGGGTGAAAGTGGACAAAAGCTTGAGCCATTTTCCGGCTGGCAGCTCGAATCTGTTTTGTAAAGTTTCGGCCCGTTCCGCCAGTATTTCTCGGCTTGGCAGGTCGAACCCCTTCCAGGCCAGGACGACCGTGTTGCCTTCGCGGGTGGGTTTGAGCATGGCCGTGCGGCCGGGGCCGAAGGCGGCGGCGATGCGGGCCGAGCTGACCGCAAAGCTGGCATCGCGGCCAAACAGGTTCACGCTCATCACGCCGCCGTCGTCCAGCAGGCGCCAGCAGTCGCGGTAAAAGGCCTCGTCGTCCAGCACGGGGCTGGCCGCTTCCTGGTCGTACAAGTCAACACACAAGGCATCGGCGCTGGCGGCGTGGTCAGCGTTGGCCACGTACTTGGCGGCGTCAAGCTGGAGCACTTGCAGGCGCTCGTCGTTGTCCGGCAGGTTGAACCAGTTGCGGCACACGCCGACCACGGTCGGGTTGATCTCGACCGCCGTGGTGCTGGCCACCCTCAAGACGGCGTGGCAATGCTTGGTGATGGCCGCCGCGCCCAGGCCCAATTGCACGCAGCGCGTGTCCGGCAAGGCGGACAGGTCGCGCAAGAGCAGCCAGGACATCATGCGCTGGATGTACTCGAGCTCCAGCTTGAGCGGTTTGCTGACACGCATGGCGCCCTGGATCCAGGGCGTGTCCAGGTGAAGGCACCTCACACCACGGGATTCCGACAGCGTGGCTTCGGGCAATTTAAGTTTGCGCTTCACAGGTCGATAAGTAGAAACAGTCAAAAGCGTAGGCATCAGTGTCGCACGGGGTGCCACCCACCCAGGGAGATTGCGACGACCAAGGCCACCAGATCGACAGGTTTGACTGCGTCCACTTTTGTCATAAGGGATCACTCATGCGACTGACATCGACACTGGGCCGAAGCATTTCGGCCCTGGTGCTGGCCATTGGCGCCCACACCCTGGCCCAAGCGGCCGACCCCATCCTCCACACCGACCAGGGCCCGGCGCGCGGGATCGCCAGCAGTGGCGTATCCCGCTTCCTGGGCCTGCCGTTCGCAGCACCGCCCGTGGGCGATCTGCGGTGGAAGGCGCCACAGCCGCCGGCCACCTGGGCCGGCGAGCGCGACGCCACGCAGTTCGCCAACGTCTGCCCGCAAGAGCCCAGTGCTTTTTCAGGGCGCTCCGAAACCGAGGACTGCCTCTACCTGAACGTTTACCGGCCGGACAACAGCAGTGGTCAGCCCCTGCCCGTGATGGTGTGGATCCATGGTGGCGGCTATGTGCTGGGCGCCGGCTCCTACTATGACGGCGCGCCCTTGGCCCGTCAGGCCAAGGCCGTGGTCGTGACCGTGAACTACCGCCTGGGCGTGTTCGGCTTCATGGCCCTGCCCGGCTTGCAAGCGGAAAACGCCGCCGCCAACTACGGCATCCAGGACCAGCAAGCGGCCTTGCGCTGGGTCAAGCAACATGCCGGCCGGCTGGGGGGCGACCCAAACCGCGTCACCGTCTTCGGGCAGTCTGCCGGCGGCAACAGCGCCTGCGTGCACGTGGTCTCGCCAGGCTCTGCCGGGCTGTTCAATGGGGCCATCTCTGAAAGCGGCCCCTGCGTGCTGCTGCGCAATGTGCCGCTGGCGCAGATACGCGACCAGTCCGAGGTGTTGGCCCAGTCCCTGGGCTGCCCGGGCGATGCCAACCAAGTGGCGTGCATGCGCCAGAAAAGCACGGTGGCTTTGATGAACGCCACTCCGCCCGACCTGGACATCATCTACAGCAAACCAGCCTGGGTGCCCGCCATTGACGGTGTGGTCTTGCCAGACGCGGCCGACAAGCTGATCCAGTCAGGTCGCATCAACAAAGTGCCGGTGATGTTCGGTGGCAACCACGACGAGGGCCGCCTGTTCGTGGCGCTGACCTTCCACCTTGGGCAACAACGGGGCGTGACCGCCGCCGACCACAGCCTGGCCTTGCGCGGCATGGTGGGCCCCACCTTGGCGCCCTTGTTCACCGACGTGCTGTACTCGCCCACCCGGTACGGATCGCTCGACAAGGCCCTGGCCGCCGCGGTGACCGACAACTTCTACGCCTGCAGTTCATTCAGCGACGTCAAGACCTTGTCCGGCTTCACCAAGGCCTATGCCTTCGAGTTCAACGACCCGAACGCACCCGGTGCCGCACCTGACCCTTACTTCGCGTGGAACGCCTTCCACTCGGCCGAGCTGGCCTACCTCTTCCAGGGCGAAACGCCTTCGCCGGTGTTCACGCCCGCGCAGCAAACCCTGGCCGACCAGATGGTGAAGTACTGGGCCAATTTTGCGGCCAAGGGCGATCCCAACGGACCGGGCCTGCCGCATTGGCCCCGCTTCAACAAGCTCAGCGCACCAGTTCAAGACTTGGCACCAGGTGCGGTGACGACCATGCGCTTTGGGCAGTTCGAGCGCGATCACCAATGCGGTGTGTGGGCCACCGTGCATGCCTTGAGGAAGCTGAACGCGCTATAAACCGGGTGATGAGCCTTTCATCACCCTCGGCCCTGCCCACCTTGCAGGGCCTCCCCCCCGTCATCACACCAGACACCCGGCTCGTGGTGCTGGGGAGTTTTCCCAGCGTGGCCTCACTGGCCCACCAGCAGTACTACGCGCACCCGCGCAATCAGTTCTGGCCCATCCTCTCCAACCTGTGGGGGTTGGCAGGCGCCGACGACTTGCGCCATCAACCTTATGAGCGCCGGTTGGACGCCGCACGCGCCAATGGCCTGGGCATTTGGGATGTCTATGCCCATTGCCAGCGGCAAGGCAGCCTGGACAGCGCCATCGAGCAGGCGCAGCTCAATGAACTGCACCGCTTGCGTGAATGGGCGCCAGGCTTGCAGGGCATCGCGCACAACGGGGGCGAGTCCGCCAGGCACATGCGCATCACGCAGGCTTTGGGCTTGCCCGTCGTCAAGTTGCCCTCGACCAGCCCGGCCAACGCTTCCTGGTCGTTCGATCGCAAGCTGGCGGCCTGGCGCGAGGTGTTTGAAGCGTTCGGCCTTCTTAGGGATTCAGCCCAATGACCTCACCCAACCCGACCGACCCCAGCAACCTGCACCATCTGGTCCAGCAGTTCCCCCGTGCGGGCAGGCTCGATCAAATCATCCTGCGGCCCGAGCGGCGCGCGCCCACGGTGCACGTTGACAGCGTTCAGGTGCTGATGAACCGAGGTCTGGCGGGCGACCGCGCCTCGGCGCGCAAACCATCGGCCGCTGGCGGTGGTGGCAAACGCCAGGTCACCTTGATCCAGGCCGAGCACCTGCCCGTGATCGCAGCCTTCATGGGCATGAGCCAGGTCGACCCCACACTGCTCAGGCGCAACCTGGTGGTCTCGGGCCTGAACCTGCTGGCCGCCCGTGCACTGTTCAAGAACGAGCCGATGGTGCTGTGCATCGGCCACGAGGTCGTGCTTGAAATCACCGGCCCTTGTGAGCCTTGCTCGCGGATGGAGGCGCTGCTCGGCCCCGGTGGCTACAACGCGATGCGGGGGCATGGCGGCATGAACGCGCGCGTGATCGCTGAAGGAGTGATGCGTGTAGGGGATTTCATCACCTGCCGAGCCGAACATGGCAGGATCTGAGCTCACCAGTTCAACCCCGGGGAGGGGACCATGCCTTACGCAGCACAGATCGTGAAGTACCTGGATGGTGACCTTGAGCCCACAGCCAAGCACATTGCCAACAAGCCCGGCAACACCACGGCGTCGTGGGGGCCCTACTCGGGCAGCAGCACGCAATCTCCGGGCGGCGCCCTGAGCGGCGTCGGGGCAGATTTTCGCCTGGTCATCGTGGGCCATGGCGACCCGCAATCCACCTCCATCGGCAACAACAACCTGAGCGCCAAGAAGCTGGCTGAAGTGGTCAGCATCTGGCTGGGCGGGACGAAGATCAAGCGGATCAGCTTGCACATGTGCCATGGCGGAGGCAACCGAGGCAGCGCCACTGGCGCCGACGTCGAGCAATTCACCGTGAGGCCCCAGAACTCGTTCGCCGCCAAGTTCGCCAGCTATTGCGGGCAGCTCACCAAGGATGTGACCGCGCGCACCGACTCCGTGGGGGGCACCTTCACCGAAAATGCAAACGGTGGCACCACCAGCTTCAAGCGGACCGTTGGCGGCAGACACAAGGCCCTGGGCGACAAGCTGGTGTTCACCACCAACCCGCAAAGCACGTTGGACGAACCCAAGGACGCGACCCGCGAATTTGTGTGGGTCGATGTTGACTAGGGCTGACTCGCCAACCTCAAGCCTTGGTGATCCGCAAGCCCGCGTCCACCAACAGCACCTCGCCCGTGGTCTTGGCCGCGCCTGCGCCCAACCACCACGCGGCGTCGGCCACATCTTCCGGGCTGAGCACGCTTTCCAGGGCGGCACGGGCCTTGTAGCCCTGCACCGACGCGGCATAGCGCGCCTCGCCCAGGCCGTTTTGCAGCCAGGGCGTTTCCACCAGCCCCGGGGCCACGCCATTGACCCGGATCTCCGGGCCCAAGGCACGCGCCAGGCCCACCGTCATCGCATTCAACGCCCCCTTGGAGGCCATGTAGGCGATGGACGAGCCCACGCCCATCATCGACGCCACCGACGAGATGTTCACAATGCCCGCGCCCGGGTTCTTCTTCAACAAAGGTGCCAGGGCCCGGATCATCTGGTAGGCGCCGACCACGTTGACGCTGTAGATGCGGTGGAAGTCTTCCGCCTCCAGCCCATCCAGGTCTTTCAGGCCCACGAACTTGGTGGTGCCCGCGTTGTTGACCAGCACATCGGCCCGGCCAAAGCGGGCCTCAACCTCGGCGGCCAGGCGCACGCAGTCTTCATTGAGCGCCACATCGGCCTTGACGACCAGCACCTCGGCGCCCAGGGCGCGGCACTCTGCCGCCACAGCTTCAGCCGGCGCCGGATCGCGCGAAAAGTTGACGACCACGTCCCAGCCATGCCGGGCATACAGGCGCACGGTGGACGCGCCAATGCCGGACGAAGAGCCGGTCACGACACAGACTTTTTTGCTCAAGGTGATCTCTCCTGAAGGCCGCCAGGTGCGGCCAGGAAAGATCTTATGCCAGCCGATCAGCGGCCAGACACCGCCCGGTCGATGACCCGGACAGCCGGCGCCAAGCGCACTTGCAGCGCATGGACCAATCCGTGCCAGCCACCGCGCCGCGCTTGCTGCGACAAGGCCCGGGCTTTCTCGCCCCAGGTGTGGGAGTTGGAGACCTCGATGCCCGTCATGGCCCCGGTCCACTCGCAACTCTTGACGGTGTGCCAATCGCGGCCCAGTCGCACCACGCCATCCTTGTCCATCAGCACCACCATCGATCCCTCGATCAAGGGCGCCGTCAATCGGGCAAAAGCGTGGGTGCGGATCAGGTCACGGGCTTGCTCGTCCGACAGGCCTTTCAGCAAATCGCCCAACAGGCGAGCCAACTCGGAGGTGTCGCTGAAAGCAGGATTTTGCGGCGCCAGGTGGGCGATGCTGCCGTTGTGCATCAACATCAGGCCAGGCCTGACGGTGTAGGGGTGCGCCATGTCGTGGTTCACCTCGCCATACGTGGCTTTGCGCAGGTGAATGCAGGCCTCCACGTGGGCGGGCAAGCGGCGGTTGTATTCCACCAGCTCGTCAAACGCCAAGCCCCGCGCCCAAACCACCTCGCCGTTCTGCACGAAGAAACCACCCCAGCCATGGAAATTGCGTTCCCAGGCGTTCTTCAAAAAATCAGCGCAAATCGTGCGCCCGGCGGGCTTCTTGATGATGAGGCACATGGGTGTTCAAAAGGCAGGTCGGCCAAGCTTCTGCAACTATGGAACGAAATGGCTTGGCCGACACCGTAAAGTACGCGACTTTTCTCGCCTTAATCAGAACATTCAGGCGCAACCATATGCCACGAACGCATCGCCAGCAGGTTTTTGCCAACTCTGGTACCTTCGCGTCCAACACGATTCAGGAGACCGAGCGTGACCAGCTTTGATGAACGCTTGCGTACGCTCTCGCCCGAGCGCTTGAAAGGCATCCGCCGAGGCATCGAAAAGGAAAGCCTGCGCGTCCACCCCGATGGCCACCTGGCCTTGACGCCGCACCCGGCCGCCCTGGGCTCGGCCCTGGCCAGCCCCAGCATCACCACCGACTTCAGCGAATCCCAGATCGAACTGGTCACAGGCGCCCACCGCAGTGCGCCTGCGGCCCTGGCCGAGCTGACGCAGATCCACCAGTTCGTCTACCGCACCTTGGCCCAAACCGGCGACGAGCAACTGTGGGTCAGCAGCATGCCCAGCATCCTGCCGGACGACCGGAGCATCCCCATCGGGCGCTATGGCACCTCCAATGTGGGCCAGGCCAAAAGCGTTTACCGCATCGGGCTGGCCAACCGCTATGGCCCGCGCATGCAGACCATCTCCGGCATCCACTACAACTGGTCGCTGCCGGGCATGTCCAACGAGGATTACTTCGCGCTGATCCGCAACTTCCGGCGCCAGTCGTTCTTGCTGCTGCTGCTGTTTGGGGCCTCGCCCGCCGTGTGCCCCAGCTTTGTGGCGGGCCAGCAGCATGGCCTGGACACCCTGAGCGACCGCACGCTGTACCTGCCCTACGCGACCTCGCTGCGCATGGGCCGGCTGGGCTACCAGAGCGACGCACAGTCCTCGCTGTCGGTCAGCTACAACGATCTGGAAGGCTATGGTGCCTCGCTGCAAGATGCGCTCACGCGCAGCTACGCGCCTTATCAGACCATTGGCATTGAGGGCCCGGAGGGCAACTACCGGCAACTGTCCACCACCTTACTGCAGATCGAGAACGAGTTCTACGGCACCATCCGGCCCAAGCGCGTGATTTTTCCCGGCGAACGCCCCCTGCACGCCTTGCGCGAACGCGGCGTGGAGTACGTGGAAGTGCGCTGCATGGACCTGAACCCCTTCCTGCCCGTCGGCATCGACGACAACACGGCGCGCTTTCTGGACACCTTCCTGCTGCATTGCCTGTTGCTGGACAGCCCACCAGACACGCCCGCCGAGATCGCCGAACTGGCGCGCAACCAGCACCGCACCGCCTCACGCGGCCGCGAACCTGGCTTGATGCTGGAACGCCAAGGCCGCGAGGTGCTGCTGACCGATTGGGCCCGCGAGATCATCGGCCAATGTGAACCCATCGCCCAGGCGCTGGACGCGGCCCAGGGTGGCTCTGATCACCTGAAGGCCTGGCAAACCGCGCTGGATGGTTTGAACCACCCCGAGACCCTGCCCTCGGCCCTCGTGCTGGCCGCTTTGACGCAGCAGCATGACAAGGTCTACGTGGATTTTGTGCGCGCCCAATCCGCGCAGGCCCAGCGGGCTTTGCTCGACGCACCCTGGGATGCCGAGCAGCAGGCACATTTCGAGCAGATGGCCCGCGAGTCGATTCAAGAGCAGGCCCGCATCGAAGCGGCGGACACCATGCCCTTCGAAATCTACCGGCGTGAGTACCTGGCCACCAGGCGACTGGGCACGGCGCGCAAAGACTGAGGCGTCTTCAACTGGAGGAGCCGCCGCGAGCCGCCGCCGCCGCGCGCAGCTTGTCCTTCTTGCTCGGTCGCTGGCCTTTGATGCCGCCGTTGACGTCGGCCACAGGCGGCGCCACGTCAACCGGCTCAAAGCCCGGCATCTGCTCACGCGGCACACGCACGCCCTGGCGCTTTTCAATCAGCCTGAAATGCGCTTCGGCATCGGGCGTGACGAAACTGATGGCCACGCCACTTTGACCCGCCCGGCCCGTGCGGCCAATGCGGTGCGTGTAATCCACGGCCGAACGCGGCAGGTCGTAGTTCACCACGGCCGGCAAACGCGCCACGTCGATGCCACGGGCCGCCACGTCGGTGGCCACCACCACCTGCAGGCGCGATGCCTTGAAGTCCGACAAGACCTGGGTGCGCGCGCCCTGGCTGAGCTCACCATGGAAGGCCTGCGCGTGGATGCCGGCCAAGCCCAGCTTGTGGGACACCAACTCGGTCGCGTACTTGGTGGCCACGAAGACCAGCACCCGCGTCCAACCCTGCTCTTTGATCAGGTGACGCAGCAAAGGGGTTCGCTTGGCCGTATCGACCTCGATCGCCCGTTGCAGGATGTCCGGCTTTTCTTCGGGTTCGGCCTCCACCTCAATGCGGACCGGGTCGCGCAGCAACTGATCCGCCAGGCTTTGGACCGCCGCAGGAAAGGTGGCCGAGAAAAACAGGTTCTGGCGCCGAGCAGGCAGCTCTTCCAGCACACTGGCCAACTCGTCGGCGAAGCCCAGGTCCAGCAGGCGGTCGGCCTCGTCCAGGACCAGGGTTTGGACATCACCCAGCTTCAGCGCGTTGTGCTCGATCAAATCGAGCAAACGCCCCGGCGTGGCCACCACGATGTCGGCGCCACCCCGCAAGCCCATCATTTGCGGATTGATGGACACGCCACCAAAGAGAACAGCCACCTTCAAAGGCTCGGGCAGGTACTGGGCCAGGTGGCGGAAGGTGTCGCCCACCTGGGCGGCCAATTCGCGGGTCGGCACCAGGATCAGGGCATGCACCAGGCGAGGCCGGTCGCGGCGAGTCTCCGCCAGCCGCTGCAGGATGGGCAAGGCGAACGCCGCCGTCTTGCCAGAACCGGTTTGCGCGCAGCCCAGCACATCCACACCACGCAAGGCGACGGGGATGGCCTCGGCCTGGATGGCCGTGGGCTCAAGATAAGCCCGTTCGCGGGTGGCGCGAACCAGGGCTGGGGACAAACCTAGAGACTCGAATGACATGGATGGCCGTGCTGATTGCTGGATAAGCCGAGGTTACCCGAGCAAAGCGGCCACCCGGCCATTGTTTCACCGGGGTGCGGGCGGCGGCATGTCGGGCCTGGTCGGCATCTCGTGCCGGTGCATGCGCTTGTCAGGCCGCTTGCCCTGGTGCATCGGCCCTGCTGCCGTGGGCGCTGGCGCATTGATGGCCGCATCCTGCTTGTCTTTCAGCTCCTGGGCATGGCGCTCGATCTCCGCCACCTTGTCCTGATCGGTGTTCATGATGATTTCCCGGCCAGCAGGCTCTGCCTGAGCAAACACTGCGGCGGACGACAGCAAGCCGATGAGAAGGATGGAAAGCTTTTTCATACAAGGCCTCTCTCTTTGTGTGGGGAAAGACCATGGTCGGTCGCTCGCGGTGGCCAGACATTCGGACGCGACCTCGCCTGCCCGTAGGACATGTCTGACATCCGTTCGGACGCTGGCAGGTCTTCTCCCTGAACCCCCACTTTCTCGGGGTGGGAACAACCCCGAGATTCAAGGGTTACCACCCGAGGCACGTTCACCGTTCCGCGAGACATTCGTCACACAGATCGCCCAATCAATAACGACCTAAGGAACAAGGCCATGACATCGATTTTCTCCATGCGCGCTGTGTGCGCCGCCGTTGCAGTCGCTGGCGCCGCCATGATCGCCGCCCCCGCTGCCCAGGCAGCCACCACCACCGGCTCCAAGACCAAATACCCCCTGGTGCTGGTCCACGGCTTCATCGGCTTTGACAACATCCTGGGCATCCAGTACTTCTACAACATCCCCAACAGCCTGCGCAAGGACGGCGCCACCGTTTACGTGGCTTCGGTGAACCCTTCGCAAACCACCGAGTTCCGTGGTGAAGAGCTGGTGAGACAGCTCCAGCAATGGGCGGCCGCTGATGGCGTCAAGAAGTTCAACCTGATTGGCCACAGCCATGGCGGCCCCACCGTTCGCTATGCAGCGGGCACCGTGCCTTCCATGGTGGCCAGTGTGACCACGGTCGCCGGCACCCACTTTGGCAGCAAGGTCGCTGACGACATCCTGGCCGGCACCACGCCTGACGGCACTTTTGACAAGGTCGCCACCGGCGGCCTGCAACTGATCGGCTGGCTGACCGGCAACGGCACCTACAAGCAGGCCGACCTGCTGACCGCCCTCGGTGCCCTGAGCGCGCCTGGTGCTGCAGCTTTCAACACCAAGTTCCCCGCAGGCGCCCCCACCAGCGATTGCGGTCAAGGTCCTGAAGTGGCCAGCGTCAATGGCAACAGCATCCGTTGGTACTCGATCTCCGGCACGGCCGTCAAGACAAATGGCTGGGACATCTCCGACGCCATCCTGGCCTACACCGGCGACTACTTCAAAGGCGAGCCCAACGACGGCCTGGTCAGCCAATGCTCCAGCCATTGGGGCAAGGTCATCAAGGACAACTACCACTGGAACCACCTGGACGAAGTCAACCAAGTCCTGGGCACCATCGGCAAGGGTGATCCTGATCCCGTGGCCTTCTACAAGCAGCAAGCCAGCCGCCTGAAGGCCCTGGCCCTGTAAATTTCCCCGGATTCGCGCAGGGGGCCAATTTCAATCGAAGTTGGCCCTTTTTCAATTCAGCGGGGAATGTCTCATGCAAACACGCAAAGCTTGGGTCGCGGGCATGGCCGCGGCCGCCCTGGCCGGTGCGGCCTGGCTGCTTTGGCAGCAAGGCGCTGCGACGCCAGAAAAAGGCTCACCGCCATCGCACGCCGAAGGTGAAAGCACCTGGCGAATCGCCGATGCGGGTCGCGCTTTTGGCCTGGGAACGGCCAAACCCGCACAGACCGCGCGCTCGCCCGAAGAGGTGCGCCGCCGCTTGTTCAAGGAAGGCTCGTTCGCGGGTACCGAGGCTGCGGGCAACTGGTGTGTGGCTGATCAAAAGCTCAAACCTTGTGGCGAGCTGCGCAGCCGTTTCGAGTACTACGTGCTGGGGCTGGGCGAGGTCACCATCGAAGAGATTCGCAGCCTGATCCAGGATGAAGCCCAACGCGCGAATGGCACCCAGCTGGCCGGCGAAATCATGGCCATTTGGGACAAGTACTGGCAGGTTCGCACTTACGACTGGCGCAACAAGTTCGTCCAGTCCGACCGCGCCACTTGGATGCCGGTGTTTGAAGAGCTGCGTTCCGTGCGGCGCCAGGTGCTGGGTGCACCCTGGGCCGAGGCCTTCTTCAAGGAAGACGAGAAGCACTTCCAGGATTACTACGCCCAGTTGGAATCAGGGCAAGCGCCACCACCCGATCCGGGCGAGCCCGTGCCCCAGATGGCACCCGGCAAGGATCCGGCGGCCGTGCATGCCGAACGGGTGGCCCGTTACGGCGAAGCTGCGGCCGATCGGCTGGCCAAGGCCGACGAAGAGTGGGCGCAATGGGAAGCTCGCCTGAGTGGTGCCCAGCGCGAATGGGAGCGCCTGCAAAAGGCCTCCAACCTGTCGGACGCGCAACGCAAGGCCGAGATCGTCAGCTATGTGAAATCCAACTTCGCGCCCGACGAGCAAATGCGCGTGCAGGCCCTGCTGCGCATCTGAGCCTGATCCTCAAGGCCGGCGCGGACGACCCCGCGTCTGCCACAAGGGCTTCTTACCCTTGAGGTGGCGCTCAATGCCATCGTTGAGGCGGCCACGCAGGTCCACCACCCGGTCCAGGTGCCCGTAGACATTGGGAAAGCGCAGGTCCAGCCACAGCCACAAGGTGCAGGACCGCAGGGCTTGCTCCATGCGCTCCAGGCGGCTGTGCTCGTCCACATCCTCCAGGAACCAGGGGCTACCGGCCTCGCCGGTGAGCGCGTGATAGTGCGTCCAGTTCAGGAACTCCTGCACCTGCGAATCGGTGCGCGTGTCCACCGGGGCCTGCGCGTAGATGAAGCGTTCGCGCAATGACAGCTTGCCGGCGCTGCGGTCCAGCTGCTCTGCCAGGTCCAGCATCTGCTCCAGCTCGGCCACGGCGAAGTGGGCGTCGTCCAGCTCCAGTTGCTCCATGAAGATGCCGAGCACATCGCGCAGGCGATCCTTCTTAAGGCGCGTGGCGATGGTCTCCACGTGCCACCAGTTGGGCGCCACGGGGGCCTTGAAATCGATCGGGGCCTTGGGTTGCTTGGGCAGCAGGTCGCGCAGCATGCGCAAGGCGGTGGGCTCGGCCTCCTTGAGCACGCCGACAAAGCCCTCGTCATGCATGCCGAAACGCCCGGCCCGGCCCGCGATCTGGTGGACCTCGGACACGGTGAGCGGCCGGTCGGTCTGGCCGTCGTACTTGACCATGGTGCTGAACAGCACACGCCGGATCGGCAGATTCAGGCCCATGCCGATGGCGTCGGTGGCGACCAGCACATGCGATTCACCCTGCGCGAAACGCTCGGCCTCGCGGCGGCGCACCTCGGGCGGCAAAGCGCCGTAGATCACCGACACGGCCTTGCCATTGGCGGCGATCTGGTCGCGCAGCATCAGCACTTCGCGGCGGCTGAAGGCCACCACCGCGTCGCCCTTTTTCAGCGCACTGAGCGGCACGGGCGCGGGCATCAACTGCACGTGCTGCTTGCGCTCGAAGTGCTTGACCTCGCAGTCCTCGCCGCACAGGCGCAGCAGGTTCTGGATGGCGGGCACGGCGTAGGCCGAGCAGATGATGATGACCTCGTCGGCTGGCACGGCCACAATGGCCTGGGTCCAGGCCCAACCCCGGAAGGGGTCGAAAATCATCTGGGCCTCGTCGATGACGGCGACCTCAATCAGTTCGGTGGTGCCCACCATTTCAATGGTGCTGGACACAACTGCAGCACCGTCGGCCGGCACGCTTTCTTCACCCGTCAGCAGCGAGCAGGCCACGCCACGCCCTTGCAATCGATCGCGGCCTTCCAGGGCCAGCAAGCGCAAGGGCGCCAGGTAAGCCCCCTTGCTGGCCTTGGCCAGGCGCTCAAAGGCGGCGTGGGTCTTGCCGCTGTTGGGTGGCCCCACGTACAGGGTCACCTTGCGCTGCAGGTGGCGGGCTTTCTGGAAGGTGTCGGGGTAGCCGTCAAAGGCCAGTTGATCGTTCAGGTCGTCCAGGGTGTCGAGCTCGGCCTCGTGGTGCTCCCAACGCTCCAGGGCGCGGGTGCAAGCCGCTTTGAGGGCCTCGAACGGCTGGGGCGTACCGCACTCGGCTTGCAGGCGCGGCAGCAGCGAAGCCATCTGGCGCGGGTTGCTCACCTTGGCGCGGGCCAGCAGGGCTTGCAGGTGGGCCAGCAGCTCGTCGGCGTGCGCGTAGGCTGGTGGCGTGCCCAGGCTCTTGATCAGCGTGGGCTTGTCGCCGGTTCGGTAAAAATCCCAGATCGGTTCGGCATCGATGGGCGCCTTGAAGGACACCACCACTTTCCAGCCTTGATCGGGCACGGGCAAAGTCTGGCTGATCAAACGGTCCCAGTCCTGGCCGCGCCGAAACAGCCCGAGCGACTCCAGCGCCGTGCCCCGGTCCTGCATGACCGAGCGCACTTCGCGGCCACCCCCGATGGCGTCCAGGTGGCGCAAGGCGTGGTCCATCAACTCGGGCGCGATCCAGCGGCTGGGCCGGGCACCGACCACGGCTTTTTGCAGCAGGATCATGCCCCGGCCATCCAGGTAGTCCTCGAAATCAGGCGTGTTCTCAGGGATGAAATCCGCCGGTTTGACCACCTGCGGCAGGTTGAAGGCGGCCTGGCGGATGCGCCCGACCTGCTCGGCGCTCAGGTGCGGGGGAACGCGGCTGGCGTGGCGGGGGATGGGCAGGCTGCGGGGATCGGGAGCGGTGGCGGACATGGAAGCGGTGCGTGTCCCCGGCAAGGGGGAAGAAGGATGGCGGTGTCGCCAGGGGAAGCAGGTATTGTCCGCTCAGGCGCGAACCAGCGCTTGCAGGCGTGGCAAAGCCTGGCGCGCGTTTGCCGTGGTGAGGTCGCGGGTCTGGTCCAGCGACCAGCCGCGCAAGGTGGCCAGGGTCTGCGCAATGCGGGGCAATTCGGCCGGCTCGTTGC
>Ga0209873_1000084_pt1 | contig 14648 bp, 10 predicted proteins | sample GWRWT2_30Apr14_FD_187186 | JGI IMG/M metagenome (GOLD analysis project Ga0209873, IMG submission 187186) | Sand microcosm microbial communities from a hyporheic zone in Columbia River, Washington, USA - GW-RW T2_30-Apr-14 (SPAdes) (version 2) | ecosystem: Engineered > Artificial ecosystem > Sand...
CTATCACCCATCCCGTTAGAAAAGTGTACCGGCGAATACCTATAATTTTGCCGCACCACGTCCATTACTTCATGAAAAGTCACGCTGGAGGCTTGCGTTGCAAGTTTTTTAATTAAAGCATCTTCAGTCATGCGTTTTTATCAAACCTACTCAATTCATTCACGGGATTAAGGGAACAAAAATCCCTCAGCAAAATACTATTCTCGTCTGAACTTCGATACGAGTATTTGCCAAATAAAAAGGGCTGCAGAGCAGCCCTTTTTATACCACATATTCCCTTTGAAAATTAAACAAGCTTCTCTTGTTTAACCGTCTTTGTCAGCACCAGAATTCTATTAATACACTCAAGGAAGAAACCGCCAATTGCAAACAAACCCCAGCCTAAAACAACAAAGCCGTAATGCACAGGAGCAGCGAATAGCTCTTCAGCATAGAAGAAAGTATGACCCCATTCGTTGTAGCCCAAATTGGGCATAATCAACAATGGAGCAGCCGCGACAATAAAAAGAGGAATCGAAACTCTACCTATATAATTAGGCATACGCGTATGCATCCACACAAGTCCCAACACCAAGCCTACAGCTGCCAAAGGAATCACACCATAAAACAACTGAATATGCGTAGGTGTGAAATCCGTATCGCGTATTGTAATCTGATGCCACGCTGCATCAGCCTCTACCCACAAACCCAAAACACAGGGCACCAGGATACTGGATACGCCCATCACTGTGAAAATAAGAATATATTTACCCAATTCATCCTTGGGCGACATAGCAAAAACTTGTTCTCTTGACGGACGAGTAAACCATATCCAAGGAAGACCTACCGAGCCAACTAGTACAAAAAGAGCACCTTGAGCATATAATAAAGTCATCCAATAAGTTGCAAAAGCCGGTTCGAAATAATCCAAACCCACTGTAAATGCTGTAGATTCCATATACCAACGGTAAAAACCAAGACCGATAATCGCAACGACCATGATAGCTATCGATAAGATTAGGGGTGGCTTTGGAATACCATCCATATCCACTGGGAAAACCAACTTCTGCATCAAAGTGCGATCAGCGCTACCGCTCGCACTCACTGATTTATCTAAAATAACGGCCATACCTATCTCCTTATATTTTATTTTCTTAGTGAGATTTTTTTGCTAAGGACAATCATTCCAATAGCTCTGCCTTATAGTAGAGCATAAAAAATACATATTGGTGCAACTTGCTTACATAAAAAAACAAACAATAGACGCATTAAAACATACGGCATAATTAAGAAATTAATTTATTAATTACTATCAACATATTATGAAAACAACAAAAACAAAGAAAATAATGCTTACCTTATTGAACGAATTTAACCAGCTTATTGCCGACAATAAAAGTGGCGTCTATTGTCACGTAAGCAAGCCCTTACAACACCAATTTTTTCGCCTTTTCCAGCTTGGTCAATATCAAAATTCTATTGAGGCATTCCAAAATAAATCCAGTAATTGCAAACAAACCCCAACCTAAAACGACAAAACCATAATGCACAGGGGCTGCGAACAACTCTTCTGCATAAAAAAACGTATGACCCCATTCGTTGTAACCAAGATTAGGCATGATCAAAAGTGGTGCCGCCCCAATCATCATAAGTGGTATGGATACTCGACCGATATAATCTGGCATACGTGTATGCAACCACAGCACACCTAAAACACCTCCCACTGCCCCCAAAGGGATAAGACCATAAAATAATTGTATATGGGTGGGCGTAAAATCCGTATCGCAAATAGTCACTTGATGCCAGGCAGCATCTGCTTCTACCCAAATACCCAGCACGCAGATGGCCAAAAGACTGGCCATTGACGCAACAGTGAAAATTAACACATAACGACTCAGTTCATTTGAAGCACTCATGGCCAAGACTTCTTCTCTACGCGGACGCGTAAACCAGACTAAAGGCAGGCCCCCTATCAACAAAATACCGGTTAAGGTAATTTGTCCATAAAACCAACTCATCCAATAAATTTCAAAAGCTGGTTCGAAATAATCCAGTCCCAACGTGAATGAAGTTGCCTCCATGTACCAGCGATAAAAACCTAACACGACCGTACCAATCAAGACTATAGAGAATGATAACAACAGCGGTGGTTTCGGGATTCCTTCTACATCTTTAGGAAAAAGTAGTTTGAAAAGAAATGAATTTTCAGCACCATCAGACCTTACTTTGGTTGTTATAACGGCCATAACAGAATTCTCCCGAGAATATTATTATGATTTTTTCTCATGAAAATCGTAATGCAAGAGTCAAATATGAACAATTTTCTTATTATCTGCTTTTTATAAAAGCTCACATAAATTATAAAAGCAGATGAACCAGATAAAACTACTGTTCACAGACAAAAATGGCATTTTATGGCCACTCATCACATAAAATGATAGTGCTGCCCAATTTAAGACCAAAAAAAAGGCCGCATTACTGCGGCCTTTTTTAAATTAATTACTCGTTACTTTTTGGCTACTAATTTTGTTAAAACCATAACACGCTGAATGCTTTGATTTAGAAATCCACCAATGGCAAACAGACCCCAACCTAAAACCACAAAACCATAATGAACTGGTGCAGCAAATAACTCTTCAGCGTAAAAGAAGGTATGACCCCACTCGTTGTAACCCAAGTTAGGCATAATCAACAATGGTGCAGCAGCCACAATAAACAAAGGTATTGAAACTCTATTTTGGAAATCTGGCATACGGGTATGCAACCAAACAAGACCCAAAACAATCCCTACAGCGGCCAAAGGAATAACGCCATAGAACAACTGGATATGGGTAGGAGTAAAATCGGTATCACGAACAGTCACTTGATGCCAGGCAGCATCTGCCTCAACCCATACACCCAATACACAAGTCACTAAAATGCTTGACGTAGCCAATATCGTAAAGATAAGAACATAACGGCTTAACTCGTTAGCAGGCGTCATGGCTTGAACTTGTTCACTCGTTGGACGCGTGAACCACAAAAGAGGAAGACCAATCGCACCCAAAAGAGGAATGATAATTCCCTGGGCATAAAGCATACTCATCCAGTAAGTAGCGAACGCTGGTTCAAAATAATCCAGACCTACGGTAAATGCAGTAGATTCCATATACCAACGATATACGCCTAAACCCAAAGCAGCAATAACGATGATAATTGAAGATAACAACAAAGGCGCTTTTGGCAAACCTTCTGCATCTTTTGGATAAAGAAATTTTTCAAGAATCGAGGGGGAAGCCGCTGAACCCACAGAGCTATTTGCGGTTATAGCCATATCAGTCTCCGAATTATAATTTATTTAGAGGTTGGACCCTGTTTATGAACAGGATATTTTTATTACTGTGATGTGTACTTTAACTTACAAGCATCCAAGCAGATAGATTACAACACTTCCCAACAGTTCTGGGTTCAGAGCTTATCCATTTTTGTCGCCAAAAGCTAGCTCCTGCACAAGCAATTAGCCTCTAATTCAAACACCTTAATTCTAGACTGGCAAAAAATTCAATGGGTTAACTTTACTCACCTCCACATAACTATTTTGTGTAAATGAGCCAAAAGCAATCATTAATCCGTGTTTTTGCTAAAAACCGGCTATTGATGAACCCCTTCACCCGCAAGACCATATTGCTCCCGATACCACTTCCAAGTATCGCGCACTCCTTCATTCAACGAAATATGTGCCTGCCATCCAAGCGCATGCATACGACTGACATCCATTACTTTACGTGGTGTGCCGTCAGGCTTGGTTTTATCCCAGACAATTTTGCCCTGATAACCCGTAATATCCTGAATCAGCTCTGCCAGCTCGCGGATGGAAATATCGTCACCCACACCGACATTGATATGCTGTTCTTCATCGTAGTAACGCATGAGATAGAGCGACGCATCGGCCAAATCATCGACATGAAGAAACTCTCGCCGAGGCGTGCCTGTACCCCACACTTCTACCTCAGGTTTAGAATAAGCGGTCGCCTCATGGAATTTACGGATCAGCGCAGGCAACACGTGTGAGGTATCCAGATCAAAGTTATCGCCCGGGCCATAGAGATTGGTCGGCATGGCTGAAATAGCGTTAAAACCGTACTGACGGCGATAGGCCTGACACATTTTTATGCCAGCGATCTTGGCGATGGCATACCATTGATTACTCTCTTCCAGCGAACCACTCAACAGATACTCCTCCTTGATAGGTTGCGCTGCATTACGCGGATAAATACATGACGAACCGAGAAACAGCAGTTTTTTCACACCACTACGCCACGCGCAATCGATAAGATTATTCTGGATCTGGAGATTGTCGAAAATAAAATCGGCGGGCCGCAGACTGTTGGCCAGAATACCACCGACCTTGGCCGCAGCAACAAAAACATACTCGGGTTTTTCCTGCGCAAAAAAGTCACGAACCGCTGCTTGATCCTTGAGGTCAAGCTCACTGTGTGTGCGTAGAATCAGCTTATCCAGTCCTTCGGCCTGCAAGTGCCTGACTATGGCCGAGCCCACCAGACCACGATGACCGGCGACGTAAATCCTGGAATTTGCATCTATGGTGTTCGACATATGACCGTCCTGTGACTGATTAACTATTCATGATAACTATACGCATTGAATCCATGTTGCGTCACAAGGTGGTCACGCGCAGCACTCTTCAAATCCTCACTGACCATTTCCGCCACCAGCTCAGCAAAACTGGTCTGCGGGGTCCAGCCTAGCTCTTTACGAGCTTTTTCAGCATCGCCCAGCAGACTTTCGACCTCAGTGGGACGGAAGTAACGCGGATCAACGCGCACGATTACATCACCAGCCTTAACACCGGGACCTCGCAGCGCAGTGCCAAGTTCGCTCATCAGCGGCACCTCACGCGTCACTGTCTCAACAAGTCCCACCTCGTTAACACCTTCCCCATGCCAAGCGAGGGTGATACCAAGATGAAGCGCGGCCTGCTCCACAAAATTACGCACGCTATACTGCACACCTGTTGCAATGACGTAATCGTGTGCAGCTTCCTGTTGCAGCATCAACCATTGCATCTCGATATAGTCGCGGGCGTGTCCCCAGTCGCGCTTTGAGTCCATGTTGCCAAGATAAAACAAGGGCTGAAGTCCCAGCGCGATGCGTGCCAAAGCACGCGTGATTTTGCGCGTAACAAAGGTCTCACCACGGATCGGGCTCTCGTGATTAAAAAGTATGCCATTGCAGGCATACATGCCGTAGGCCTCGCGATAATTAACCGTAATCCAGTAGCCGTAGAGTTTTGCTGCCGCATAGGGTGAGCGTGGATAAAAAGGCGTAGTTTCACGTTGCGGTGTCTCCTGCACCAGGCCATAAAGCTCCGATGTGGAGGCCTGATAAAAACGTGTTTTCTTTTCCAGACCCAGAATGCGGATCGCTTCCAGCAGACGCAGCACACCAATGCCATCGGCGTTGGCGGTGTATTCAGGTGATTCGAAAGAGACCGCCACATGGCTCTGAGCCGCCAGGTTGTAGATTTCATCTGGCTGCACCTGTTGCACAATGCGGATCAGGTTGGTCGAATCGGTCATATCACCGTAATGAAGGATCAGGCGCCGACCGCTCTCATGCGGATCCTGATAGATGTGATCAATGCGAGCGGTATTAAACGACGAACTGCGTCGTTTAATACCATGCACCTCGTAACCCTTCTTGAGCAGAAATTCCGCCAAGTAAGCCCCATCCTGCCCGGTGATACCGGTAATCAACGCACGTTTCATCGCATCTGCTCTCAACTGTTTTTCAGTTTATTCAAAGTGGCACGTGCCTCATTAATACCTTGGAACTCGGTCTTGGCGGCCAGTGCCTCTTCGAGATGGCGCAAAGCGGCAGCATTATCACCCTTGGTGTAATAGACCATGCCGAGGTGATAGTTGATCTGTGGCGCCGAGGGGACTTTCTTCAACGCACGATCCAGTGTCACGAGCGCCTGATCAACCTCGCCGCGCCGATAATGAACCCAGCCCACGGTATCGAGATACACAGGATCATCACTACTGGCCAGCGTCATCACCAGATCACGCGCCTTGTTGAGACTCTCCTGGTCGCTGCGATGACTGACGAGCAGCATGGCAAGATTATTTTTCGCCATATCAGAGTTGGGTTTGCGTTTTATGAAGTTTTCATAATGGCTGATGGCGCGCTCATGCTGCCCCTGACGCTCATCCAGTGCCGCCATGGAGTAAAGCAGCATTTCATTATCCGGCATCTGTTTGAGACCCGACTCATAGGCTGTTTGTGCCCCGGCAATATCCTTACGTGCCAGACGCGCAGAACCGAGATTACGGTAAACGGAAGGAATATTGGCATGCTGTTCGATGATGTTTGCAAAGATTGCCTCAGCTTCTGCGGCATGACCTTCGAGCAGCAACAACTCGCCACGCAGGTTCTGTGCAACAACATTTTGCGGCGAGCGCTTGATCGCACCATCCAGAACAGCAATTGCCTCTTTTGTCTGTCGTTGTGCGAGGTATATTTTAACGATAGCGGTCAATGGCTCAACCGCATCCGGCGCCTTATCCAACGCCTTACGGTAGGCTTCGATTGCTTCGGCACGCTTGTCCTGTGCCGCCAGCACCATACCCTTGTAGTAATCACCCTGTGGCAGCTGGGGATGGGTTTTAAGTAATGTTGCTACCGTTGCCTGCGCTTCTGGCCACTCCTTCTGCAACATTTGCAATTTGAACAGGGTTTCCAAGGCCTGCAAATGCGTTGCATCCAGCGCCAGCACTTCGGTCACCTGCGTGCGCGCGGCATCAAACTTACGCTGCTCGATAAATAATTCAGCCAAGGCCAGTTTGACTGAGGCATCTTTTGGCATCAGCATCACCGCCTTTTGCAATGTTTCCTCGGCCAAGCCCTGCTCGTTGTTTAACTTATGCGCCTGCGCCAAGAGCTTTAATGCCTGCCCATTTTTAGGTTGATCACGCAGTACGTTACGCAAATCAACCACCGCTGTAGCGGGATCATGTTTGGTCAGCGCCAATCCGGCATGCGTCATCAGCGCTTCACTGTCATTGCTGTTTTTCTTTAGCACTTCAGCCAACAGTTGTTCAGCTTCGGCCGTATTGCCTTCGATTGCCAGCAATCGTGCCAGTCGTGAACGGGCGGTCAGACCATCAGGCGTTTCCTCTGCCGTTTTGATCAAATTCCTATAGGTCTCAATCGCCTCTTTCGTGTGTTCTGTACGCTCACGCTCAGCGGCAAAAGCAAACTGAAGACTATGGGCTTCTGGATCTTTGCTGATGAATTCCTGCAACTGTGCTGTCGCCTGTTCAGGCGAACCGTGCATATAAATAAAATTAACCAGTGCCAGACGCAGACTCGCACGCTCATCATCGTCAGGAAGTGCTTCGCGCAGCACTGACTCGGCTTGCGGAAAATCTTTACCCGCTTCCAAATAGGCGACCAAACGTAGACGATGCGATAAATCAGCCGGCTTGAGCGCAAGCACCTCGCGCAGAACCTGTGCGCCTTGCGCAATATCACCTCTCTGCGCAAGAAGCTCCGCCATCACATATTTGATGCCGATATGCTTCGGGTCACTGGCAACTCCTTGTTTCAGCAATACCAAGGCTTCATCGACATGCCCTTGTAACTGCTCCAGACCTGCAAGCAAAATCGTGGCATCAATATGTCCAGGACTTTTTTCCAGGGCCTGACGTGCAAGCACCATTGCCTCTGCATGTTTCTGTTGTTTGGCCAGTACGCCCGCCTTGAGTGTAATGGCATCAACATTGCCCGGTTCTTTGGCAAGTGATTCCTCGGCCAATTCCAGTGCTTTATCGACCTGATCTGAAAGCAAGGCGAGGCGTCCCATACGCACACGCGCCATCACATTCGTCCCATCGGCATCAATAACACGCTGATAGTTCGCAAAAGCAGCGCCCCAGTTTTGTGCGATTTCGTCCAGTTGCGCGAGTTTATACAGGGCAGCCGGATTCTTTGGTTCTATCTGCAACACATTACGGAATTCGAGTCGCGCTTTTTCATAATTTTCCTGCGCGTAAAACTGGTTGCCACGCTCCATGAACTCGACTTTACGTCCTTCAGTACCATCACAGGCCGCCAGCATCAGCGTTGCACCAAGAACAGCTATTACGCTAAGAACACCTGCTCTTCCAAGAACAACAAAAGAGATACGACCAAGAACATAAGGTGAAAACATATAACGAATTCCTTCAGTGGCACATGGCTTAAGTAACAACACTGTAACGTGCTCACTTTACATTTCTGTTACAAAACACCTCGAATCAGAATTATTCCAAGTGTCATGCCTGCCAGGAACCGCACATGCTCTGGTCGTCGTGGCAGAATCATTTCAATGCCGTAATAGAGCACCACCAGTTTCGGGATGTAATTGGTCCAGAAAAGGCCCAGCTGCTGCAGCTGTGGCAAGGTCGGCAGAGCGACCACCAGAAAAACAATCAGAAAATCCGAAGGATTGGCCGCAAAGCCTCTGTCTTTCGAATACCTGAAACCCAGCATCACGGCAACAAGCAACGAAGCAAAAAAGAACGGATGCAACGACAGCGGCTCATTACCAAAATCAGCCAGATAAAACAACACGGCGGTGCCCGTATAAATAACACCCCGTTCCACCCATGAAATACCGGGTTGCCGATTACGCCATTGCTCAAACAACAGCAGTGACACAAGGAGCAAACTCAACAAGGCGATATCTAAGGATATGCCGGAAGACAAGAGTGCAGCGGCCACCATAAAAAGGGGCAGCACCACCAAGACATAAGCATGTGCAATACGCGCCAGCAGACCATCACGCTCAAAATGCCTGACCCACGCTTCCTGCCGCTTGAAAAAGCGTGGGGCATGCCAATGAGCTCGTTGCGCCAGTGGCAACACCGTGACCAAGGCAGCACAAAAAAGGCCATAAACCAGCAATACGCTGGCATCATCGGCATAGCGCAGCAAAAAGGCCAATATCGTCAAAAGGGCCTGCAATAAATAAATAACAAACACGACTTCATAGTGATTCAAACCCAAGGCCAGCAAACGATGATGAATATGGTTACGATCAGGACTAAAGGGTGAGCGACCTTCCCAGAGACGTATTACCATGACCAGTGTCGTATCCAGCAAGGGCAGACCCAGCAATAACAACGGCAATAAGGGGCTGAAGTCAGCGCGACGTCCCTGCGTCAGCATCAAGGCCAACACCCCCACCGTCAGCCCCAAAAACTGACTGCCACCGTCACCCATAAAGATGCGCGCCGGATGAGCATTAAATCGCAAAAAACCCAGGATGCTTCCCATCACGGCCAATCCAACCAGACTCACCGCCGCCATTTGCACCACATAGGCAAGGAAAACTATCAAACCAAGGCCCAAAAGTGTGATCCCCGCAGCCAGCCCGTCAAGACCATCGCTAAGATTAATCGCATTGGTGACGGCCAGTAACACAAACATGGTCAGCATCACACTCGCCCAGAAGGGCAATTCGTCGAGCCCGAAAAACGGCAGATACGAAATATGCACTCCGCCGTATAAAACAATAGTGGCAATGGCTACGCCCTGTCCCAGAAACTTTATTCGATAATCAAGATCAACACGGTCGTCCCAGGCACCAAAAAACAGAATTACGCCCAAGCCAAGCAAGACACCCGTTAGCTCTCTATCGAGCGGCAACCACGCAATCATCGGCACCAAGGCACCCACCGCCATGGCAATACCACCAATACGCGGAATAGCGCCGACATGGGTTTTACGGCTATCAGGAATATCAACCAGCCGCAAGCCTTGTGCGCCGCGCATCAAAGGCGGAATCAAGGCCATGGTAATAAACATTGCAAGTACAAAACTCAGCAGTTGCACCATGAGAGACTGACCAATTTAGTTATTTGGAATGTTTGGAATATAACGCGGCAACTCGGGCAGCAGCGTCGCTGTAAAACGGGTCAGCGCAGCATCTGCATCAGCAACACTTTGCCGGGGTGATAACGGTGTAATCAGCCGCACCAAGGCGCCATCACTGCGCTGGCTGCGAATGGCGTCCCACAATAAATAGCCTTTCACTGCATATTCATTGGTGATGATGCGACCACGCTGCTGGAACCAGTAATACACCAGTAATTTTTCATCGCCCCTCTCGATCAAGGCGCGATTAACCTGCATGGCCTGACCAGATACAGACATACCGGGTAATACCTGCGTGCTGATATCACTGATTTTCCAGCCACCACCGGGAAGACAGGCACGTGGCGAATGAGGCACTTTATCGGCACGCTGAGTAGCGTAATAACCGGCATACAGATGCACAGTCGAACCCAGCGCATTCTGATAATCCGCCATCAGGTAATCATCAAAATTCAAGGCGTCTACGTACACCGCATCAAGACGTTTCGGCGTGCCGCTCCACTCTGAAAGCATCATCGGAAAAAATGCAAACAGTTGGCGCTGTGGAATAATTTCCTTCCGTTCAGGCGACACGTTAGACAGCCCTATCACCACCAGTACCAAAGCGACAGCAACATAAAAAGGCGCAGGGATAGCGCGGTATTTAACGCCCATTCGCGCGGGTACTGGCAGCGGAAAAGTCAAACCAAACACCTGACGCAAATGCCTTTGATCACCGCCAATATTCGTCAGCAACCACATTTCTAACGCCAGCACGCCGGTGCAGAGCATGAACATGGCCCAGCCTTCGAAATCGTGAAGCAGCCCTTCGGCCATTGATGGCCCCCAATACTCCACCGTCACGCCAATCAAACCAATGCGGGCACTGTTAATGATAATTGTGATGGGAATCGTCGAGGCAAATAACACCACACGTTTCCACAAGGCCACTTTGAAAAAATACGCGGCAATTAAACCAAAGGTCATCAGCGGAAAGAGATAACGCAGACCGTTACACGCTTCTGCCACTTCAAGTTTATAGGTACCAAGATCAATTACATTGCCTTCGAGATATACAGAGATACCCCAGAGCCTCACCACCGCCACACCCAATTGTGACGAAAGCAATTGCAATTCATTGGAGATACCCTGATTAATAAATCCGGGCAAGGGCACCATAAAAGCCAGAAACAGCAGCGGGACAAATATTACTTTAAAAGCAGACCAGCCGGTAAATGCCAACGCCAGTCCGAACAGAGCCACCACAAATGCGTATTGAATGAGGGAATAGGACGCGCCAAATTGCCCTAACAAAAAAAACAGCATACCGCCAAGTGTTAAGACACTTCCCGCCCATGCGCCGGAAAATGGCATGGTTTGCAACACATCTTTTTTTTGCCAGATCAAAAACAGCGTTATAAAGGGAATAAGATAACCGTGGCTGTATTCTTCCTGCTCGTTCCACGCATGAATCATGAGAGACAAGCCCTCCTGAAACAGCAGAATCGTAAGCGCAATAGCCAAAAACAGCGCAGCAAAAACAACAGGTGATTCTTTCCAGATAACGGCTTGAGCGGGAGAAAATGTGGATTTCATTACGGCCAACTAAAAAATGCGAGTATCCATTAAAGTGGCCATCATCATGAGCTGTGTTTATGACGCTGGTATTACACACCGCCGCTCGCCTGGGATATTAATAACAGCCTATCAGGAGGAGGCAGGCCGCACCTTTCTTGCAACCAGCAACATGCTTTTCCAAAGATAGGGAAGACGGCCAATCCCCTGGAACTCCTGTACCTCGAATCCCTCCTCTTCAAGCAAGCGTGTCAGCATCGGACGCGAGAAGAATTTGATGTGGCCACCATCCCATAACGGTGACAAATGCTGATCCCAGTGGCCGGTCACAGCGAGGGCAAGGTTCTTGAGATAACCATGGTAAGGGGTGGTGATAATGAGCCAGCCTCCCTCCTTGAGCACCTGATTAGCAAAGCGTGGCAGGGCACGCGGAGTATAGAGATGTTCTATCACTTCAGTAGAGACCACCGCATCGAAATCGCGTCGCCCCAGTGCCTCCGGATCCTCATAAACACCAAGATGGCTGAACTGTATTTGCGGACATGACTTCGCAGCAATACGCACGCCCTCGGCATCGGCGTCACAACCCATCACATTAAAACCCGAACAGGCGAGCGCCTTTGCAATATCACCCTTGCCGCAGCCCAGGTCGAGCACGCTGCTCACCCCTAGGCTACGACACGCATTAACAACAGCGGGCTCAAGGTAGTCATTTGATGGAGCGCTCTGGTTTACAGTCCACCCGTAATTCTTGACCTGAAGATGCGCCATGATGACTCCTCTGTTAGACGTTCAATGTTTTTGATCTGACAGCACCATTGCTTTAGGACGTGGAGAGAGTGTGCGCATAAATTTGCGTGTAACCTGCCACCATGGCGCAGAGTCATCCCAGAGCGCAGGAGCGTTTCTCGCTCCATCCCAGCCCCCCCATATGACGATACCATCGGCATATTTCATCGCTGTTTCAAGCTGCAAGCGCCAATAATCCGCAGGCAAATACTGCTGACTAAGCTCTTTGTTTTGCTCTGAATACTGCGGCCACAGAAACACATAAACCGGCTTGCCATAACGTCGTGCTTCACGTAGGTGGGCCGTGGCATATTTCACCCATGCCTCCCGGTCAGGATAGTAGGTATACAACGGCAAGTAGATGGTATCGACAAGCTCAGAAAAGTTATCAAGACGAGCATTTTCGTCCTGCCAAGTCCGATAGTGTTGGCTATTCTCGTTCTCTAAAGACCAATGGTATGCAACGCTCGGCAGACGTCCAAAATATCCAATATTCAGGCTGGGTGCTTCGTTCTTCAGCCACTGCAAGACGGTGATATATTTGGCCAGATTCACACGCATCTGCGCCTCATCCCCCTCCAGTGGCCAGTGTTCTATATCAATGACCACGGGCTTGCGCACGGCACGCAGATCACGCCCTAAACGGCGTACCCGATACTCATCAGGCAAGCGCTCCATCAGACGAGACGAGCGTGTATCGGGCCAGAAACGCGCGGCATATAGAACCTCGATCGGCTCTATTCCATAACTCTCAAGTCTGGGTTTATTGCGGTACAGGGTGGCGTCAAACACCTTGAATTGCTTTGCCTCTGGATGGGTTCCAGCCACCGGCGCAGCCAGCGTCAATGATGGCATGCACAACATTAGCCACAGCAGTGCCATACCCAGTTGCTGGCTCAGCACCTGACGCCAGGCCGAAAACGCACAAGATTGCGTAAACTGCTGTTCAAATAAATGACGGGCATTTTTTCCCTGCGCCTCGGCAAGTTGCGGTTGATCATACGCCCAGCGATTAATCGCCCGGGTGACCGCCGCAACATCACCAATCGATGCCGCAACACCACAATGAGACGCGTGTAAAATCCGTGCTATTTCACCGTCGGTATCACCAATAAAAAGTGTTGGGCGGCCTGCCGCCGCTATGCCGTAGAACTTGCTGGGCACGATTAAACCTTCCAGTTCGGGCATTAATGAGATCACATGCACATCGGGCACACTCAAACTCAGGGCCAGCTGTTCGCGCGGCTGATAAGGCTTAAATAAAACGTTAGTTAATCCACGAGTTGTTACCATTTTTTCAATCAAGGGTCGTTGCGCACCCGCGCCAATAAAAAGAAAAACAATTCGCGTATCCCCCTGACATTGTTCCGCCGCATCAATCAGGGTTTTAAATTCATGGGCCCGGCCCATGTTGCCCGAATAAGCCACCACAAATTTACCACTGAGATTCCACGCGTCACGCAGCGTATTTTCGTTTGGCTTGACCGGATGAACAACATCAGCGTCAGACCAGTTGTGAATAATGGTTACCGCATTCGGTGCAACACCCAAAGTCAAAAGCCGTGCCGCCATACGTTCACCCAGCACCACGTTTCGCGTCGCCGCCCGTAACGACATATTGCGCAAGTAACGCAGCAAGGGTGCGCTGGCATGCACCACGCGCACATCCAGTGCTTCGGCCACTTCCGGAAAAAGATCCTGCACCCAATTAATTAATTGCGCGCCACGCAGTTTGGCCATCACCATAGCAATCACCGAAATCAGCGGCGGATCGGTTTTGGCGACCACAACATCACCACGGCGTAAAATACGCCACAAACACCCGGCCGCACTAAAATAAAAGGTGAGATAATCCATAGCACGTCCCGGCAAACTGTTACGACCAAAACGTGAAGTCCAGACCCGATGCACATGCACACCTTGGCAATTTTCTTCTGCAACGAGACGTGCGTCGGCATCGTCATAACGTTGACGACTGCTTACTACATGCACTTCAGTATTTTCATGGGCAAGCTCAAACGCAAGATCACTCAATAACTGACTGGTGGCTGAGTGGTCTGGATAAAAATAGCGATTAACAAAAACAGTTTTAGCCATGAACCACAGAGACCTCTTTAAAATGGCGCTGACGAAACAGCTCGGCAGGATTGCCACGATAAATGCCGTTTTCATCACTGTCTTTCTGCAACACACTGCCAACGGTCAGTACGCTATTTTTTCGGACACAGACACCGGGACAAACAATACTAGCAGCACCAATCCAGGCACCATCTTCTATGGTGATTTCCTTGGTCATCAGCGCAAAGGCCGGATCGCTGTAATTGTGATTGCCTGTCAGCAGAAATGCGTCTTGTGACAAACACACATGGCTGCCAATACGCACCGGCACCAGGTTATCAATCCAG
>Ga0209873_1000089_pt1 | contig 13685 bp, 11 predicted proteins | sample GWRWT2_30Apr14_FD_187186 | JGI IMG/M metagenome (GOLD analysis project Ga0209873, IMG submission 187186) | Sand microcosm microbial communities from a hyporheic zone in Columbia River, Washington, USA - GW-RW T2_30-Apr-14 (SPAdes) (version 2) | ecosystem: Engineered > Artificial ecosystem > Sand...
CCGGTACCCGAATAGCGCGAGCCATGGCTGTCAAACTCGGCCTTGCCCGAGAAACGGGCCTCGCTTTGCGGCGACACCACCAGCGAGGCGGTGCCGGGATAGCGCCCCGCCTTGACCTCAAAGCGCGCGCGGATGCCCTGCAAGTCATTGACCATGAACACCACACGCTCGACATCGCGCACGCGCAGGATCTCGCCGGGCTTCAGCCGCGTCAGGTAGCGCTCGACCACCTCGCGCTGCACGATCATCTTGTCGGGCCATTGCAGCAGCACCTGGTCCAGGCGGCCCTCCATGACGGCGATGCGCACCACCCCATCCTTGGGCGATTGCTCCGGCAGGTAGGCGTGGCCCAGGTAGTAGCCCAGCTCGCGCTGCATGTAGCGCGACACCGCCGCAGCAGCATCCACCATGTCTTCGTAGCTGCGCGCCTTGCCCGCGTAGGGCGCGGTCAGCTTGGCCAGCACATCGCGCGGCACCTCGTTCAGGCCATCGACCTCGTAGGCCGCCACGTCCAGGGTGATGTCATCCACGGGCTTGCCCAGCTCTTTGGGCACGGGCGCCGGCGCCGGCACCTCGGCGGCGCTTTCGACGGGCGACAGGGTGGTTTCACGGCCCTGCTGGAGTTGCTGGGCCGAGGGGATCACCCCGGGCGCCGGCTCCACAGGCGCGGCCTGGGCCCAGGCCGCCAAGGGTGAAACACACAACACCAGGGCCAGGCCTTGGGATAAAACGCTCGGCAAACGCACAGTTGAGATCCTTCAAAATGAGTGCGGGCAATGCTGACCGCCCTCAACGGGCGCCCCGGATCCCACCCAACGGCAGGTTATAACCGTCGCCACCCGTTTACGCACTCCCTAAGCCCTGGGGGTAGGACACCTGACGTGAACCCCACATTCCCCTTGAAATTCGCGGCGAACCTGTCATGGCTTTACCCTGACCGCCCTTTTCTGGACCGATTCCAGGCCGCCGCCGCCGACGGTTTCCAGGGCGTGGAGTGCTTGTTCCCGCACGAACACCCTGAAAGCGAGATCCGGGCCCGCCTGCGCGATCTGGGCCTTGAGCTGGTGCTTTTCAATGCCGCCCCGGGCGATTGGGCCGCAGGCGAACGCGGCCTGGCCTGCCTGGACGGGCGCGAATCCGACTTCCAATCCAGCGTGCTGGCCGCGCTGGACCTGGCCCAACAACTGGACTGCCCCCGCGTGCACGTGATGGCCGGTTTGGGCACCGGGGCCGACCAGGAACGCGCCCTGGCGATTTACGAACAGCGCCTGGCCTGGGCCGCCGAACAGGCCCGTCTGGCCCAGCGCACCCTCCTGATTGAACCCATCAACCCGCGCGACATGCCTGGCTACCTGCTGAACCGCCAGGCCGATGCCCACGCCCTGGTCCAGCGCATCAACTCACCCCACCTGCAGGTGCAGCTTGACCTGTACCACTGCCAGATCGTGGAAGGCGACATCAGCATGCAGTTGCGCCAGGCCCTGCCCACCGGCCGGGTCGGCCACCTGCAGATCGCCGCCGTGCCCGACCGGGGCGAACCCGACGCGGGCGAACTGCACTACCCTCACGTCTTCGCCGAACTGCGCGCCCTGCAATGGGCCGGCTGGATCGGCTGCGAATACCGCCCACGCCAAAGCGGCCCAGGCGGCACCTCCGCCGGACTGAACTGGCTGCGCGCCGCCACCGCCCTGGCACCCGAAGAAAAAGGCCCCCGATGATCCCCAAGATCCCCGCCACCATCACCACCCGCGACGGCCTGGCCCTGGCCACCCGCCACTGGCCCCTGCCCAACCAGGTCGAGCCACGCGGCGTGGCCCTGCTGGTGCACGGCCTGGGCGAACACGCCGGCCGCTACGAACACGTGGCCCACCACCTGAACAACTGGGGCTGGGCCGTGGTCGGCTACGACCACCGGGGCCACGGCCGCTCACCCGGCGCCAAGGGCCGCCTCGCCCACGGCGACGACCTGCTCTACGACCTGGCCTCGGTGCTGGACACCGTCCGCACCACCTACCCCGGCCAGCGCCTGCTGCTGATCGGCCACAGCCTGGGCGGCCTGGTCGTCGGCCGCTTCGTGGCCGCCCAAGCCAATCCGCGTGAAGCCGCACCCTGGGCCCGCCCGGTGGACCTGCTGGTGATGTCATCGCCCGCCCTCGATCCCGGCCTGAGCTGGTTCCAAAAAACCCTGCTGGCCACCTTTGGCAAGCTCACACCCGACCTGGCCGTGCCCAATGGCCTCAAACCCGAATGGGTGTGCAGCGACCCGGCCATCGTCAAGGCTTACATCGCCGACCCGCTGGTACACGACCGTGCCACCGGTCGATTGAGCCACTTCATCGTCGACGCGGCCGCGCACGTCTTGCAACGCGCCCCGCACTGGAGCACCCCCACCCTGCTGATCTACGCCGGCGCCGACCGCTGCGTTCGGCCCGTCGGCAGCGCGCGCTTTGGCGCCGCCGCGCCGCATTCGGTGGTCACCACGCACGCCTACCCGCGCATGGCCCACGAAATCTTCCACGAGCCCGACCAGGCGCAGGTCTTCGCCGACCTGGCCCGCTGGCTCGACACCGTCTGAACAAAGAAAACAAGGACCCGTCCCCATGGCGATCAAAGCCACCATCTACAAGGCCCAGCTGCAACTGGCCAACATGGACCGCAACGTCTACGCCGACCCCGCCCTGACGATCGCGCGCCACCCCTCCGAGGCCGACGAACGCATGATGATCCGCGTGCTGGCCCTGGCCCTGGGCTGGCCCTCGAACACGCAGGAAGGCACCATCGAGCTGGCCAAAGACATGTGGGACACCGACGAGCCCGCCCTGTGGCAGAAGAACTATTCAGGCGAGATCCTGCATTGGATCGACGTGGGCCAGCCCGACGACAAGCGCCTGATGAAGGCCAGCGGCCGCGCCCACCAGGTCAGCCTGTGGGTGTTCCAGAGCAGCACCAAGGTGTGGTGGGACGCCATTGCCACCAAACTGACCCGCGCGCGCAACCTCACCGTGTGGCAGGTGCCTTCCGAGCAAAGCCAGGCCCTGGCCAAGCTGGCGCAGCGCACCATGCAACTGCAGATCACGGTACAGGACGGCACCATATGGGTCAACGACGGCAGCGACACCGTCGAGATCACCCCCGTGAAACTGATGGGGCCTGACTGACCCGGAGCTTGATCTGGCGCAAGAGCAGCCCGCACGATTTCTGCCACAACCGGAGAATGCCCAGACTTCACCGCGCCCACTTATGACGGACTTCTACCGCGCCTTGCTCGACATGGGCCAGGCCATCGTTCGCGTGACCGATCCGGATGAGCTGTACGGGGCGATCTGCCGCATTGCCGTGACCTCCGGCCACGCCACCATGGCCTGGATCGGACTGATCCAGGACGGCCGGGTGGTGCCCGTGGCCTGGGGCGGGCCCGCCCAGGCGTACACGCAGAAGCTGGACATCCGTGTGGGCGCCCCGGACGGTCAACCCGCTGCCGACATGGGCCCCACCTCGCTGGCCATCACCCATGGCCGCACCTGGGTCTGCAACGACTTCCACGCCGACCCCTGCACGGTGCCCTGGCGTGAACTGGCGAGCCGCTTCGGCATCAACGCCTCGGCCGCCTTCCCGATACGGCGAGACGATCACATCATCGGCACCCTCAACCTGTACTTCGACCACGCCCAGGCGTTCACCCCGGACGTGGTTGAGCTGGTAGAGCAGATGGTGTCCGACCTGGGTTTTGCGCTGAAAGCCCGAGCGGGGCAAGAGCGCCTGGCACAGTTGCGCACCGCCTTGCACGAGCGCGAACTGCAGCTGTCCGGCATTGTCGAGACCGCCATGGACGCCATCATCACCGTCAATGCCCAAGGCCGGGTCGTGCTGTTCAACCAGGCCGCTGCGCGGATGTTTGGCGTGAACGCCCCAGACGTCATCGGCGGCACGATCGATCGTTTCATCCCCTCGGCAAACCGCGAGGCGCACCGCGCCCACCTGGCCTTGTTCACAGCCGAAGGCACGACCTCGCGGCGCATGGGCCACACCCGTGAGTTGAGCGGGCAACGCGCCAATGGCGAGGTCTTCCCCATGGAGGCCTCCATATCGCGCACCGGCACGGACGAAGGCCTGCTGATGACGGTGATGGCCCGGGACGTGACCCAGTTGCGCCTGGCCGAACAGGCCCACCTGGCCCGCAGCGTGGCCGAAGCCGCCAACCAGGCCAAGACCGCGTTCCTCTCGCGCATCAGCCACGAACTGCGCACGCCCCTCAACGCGGTGCTGGGGTTCGCCCAGCTGATGCAGATCGACACGAGCGACCCTTTGAGCGCGCGCCACCGCGAGCGGCTTGATCAACTCTTGCGGGCAGGCGACCACCTGTGCACCCTGATCGACGAAATGCTGGACATCTCTGGCATTGAAGCGGGCCGCATGGCCATCCAGACGCGTGACTTTGACCTGTGCGAGTTGCTGGACGGTGTCCTGCGCATGAGCGAGCCGCATGCCCTGCAATGCCAGGTCACGCTGCACGCCACCTATGCCGAACTGGCACCGCTGTCCCTGCACACCGACCCGGATCGCCTGCGGCAGGTGATGCTCAACCTCGTCTCCAACGCCATCAAGTACAACCGCCCCGGTGGCTGGGTTCGCCTGGAAGTGCGGCGCGATGCTCACCTCATTCACATCACCGTTCGCGACAACGGCCTGGGCATGAGCGAGCGGCAAAGGGCCAACCTGTTCCAGCCCTTCAACCGGCTGGGCCGCGAACACAGCGATGTGCAAGGCACTGGCATCGGGCTGGTGCTGGTGCGCCAGTTGATCGCCCTGATGGGCGGCGAACTCACCTTGGACAGCCACGTTGACCAAGGCACGGTCGTGGGCATCACCCTGCCCATCGGGGGCAAGCAAACGCTGGTACACGCCGCGCCTGCGACTGACACGCCGCCCCAAGAATCTGCCAAACCCGAGGGCCTGGTTCTGTACATTGAAGACAACGCCATCAACGCGGTGCTGGTTCAAGAAATGCTGGCCTGTTGGCCCAAGGTCAGGCTGGTGGTCGCGCCCAATGGCGCCACTGGTCTGCAATGCGCCCGCACCAGTCGCCCGGACGTCATCCTGCTTGACATGCACCTGCCCGACATGAACGGCGTCGAGGTGCTGCGCCTGCTGAAGGCCGACGAAGCCACACGCGATCTGGCGGTGGTGGCCTTGTCCGCCAATGCCGTGATGGAAGACATGCAGGCCGCACGCGCCGCCGGGGCCGAGGACTACTGGACCAAGCCGATCGACATCGAACGCTTTGTCAAAGGCATGCGCCAGCGACTGCGCACCAAGCCTAGCTCGTCCGATCCTCGGTCTTGAACGCTGAAACGGCCTTCACCAGCTGCTCGGCCTGTTGACGCAGGCTCTCGGCGGCGGCGGCACTTTGCTCCACCAGCGCGGCATTTTGCTGCGTGGCCTGGTCCATCTGCGTCACGGCCTGGCCCACCTGAGCCACCCCGGCCGACTGCTCCGAACTGGCTGCGCTGATCTCGCCCACGATGTCGGTCACCCGGCGGATGGAGCTGACCACCTCGGTCATCGTGGCACCGGCCTGGTCCACCAAGGCCGAGCCCTGCTCCACGCGCTCCACGCTGGCGCCAATCAAGCTCTTGATCTCTTTGGCGGCCTCGGCCGAGCGGCCCGCCAGGCTGCGCACTTCGCTGGCCACCACGGCAAAGCCCCGTCCCTGCTCACCGGCACGCGCGGCCTCCACGGCAGCATTCAGCGCCAGGATGTTGGTCTGGAATGCAATCCCATCGATCACGCTGATGATGTCGTTGATCTTGCGCGACGACTCGTTGATGCCCTTCATCGTGTCCACCACCTGGGCCACCACCTCACCGCCCTTGATGGCCACGGTCGAAGCACTCATGGCCAGTTGATTGGCCTGGCGGGCGCTGTCGGCATTTTGTTTGACGGTGGCGCCCAGCTGCTCCATCGACGAGGCGGTTTGCTCCAGCGAGCTGGCCTGCTGCTCGGTGCGCATCGACAGGTCATTGTTGCCCTGCGCGATTTCGGCGCTGGCCGTGGCCACGCTCTCGGCATTGCCCTTGACCTCGCGCACGATGCCCGCAAAGCTGCTTTGCATGCGCGCCATCGATTGCAGCAACTGCACGGTTTCATCATTGCCCGAGGGGTGAATGGCCGAGGTCAGGTCGCCCTGCGCCAGGTGGTTGGCCACACCCACGGCATGGGCCATCGGCAGCGTCATGCGGCGCGCCAGCCACAGGGCCAGGCCCACCATCGCGGCCGTGGCCACCAGCAAGGCCACCGCGATCGACACGCGAGTGCGGTCCACGCTGGACTTGGCCCGGCCGTTGAGCGCATCGCCATTCTTCTCGATGGTGTCCGACAGGGTCGCCATCTGCTTTTCAAGCGCACTGAAGGCCGACTGCAAGGCCGGCACGGCTTGTTCCGCCGCCTGCTGATCCACGCGGGCCGCCTTGATCATCTGCTCGGCCGACTCGATGTACTTCTGAACCATGGGCTTGGTCGTGATCAGCGCGCTGCGGCTTTCATCGCTGATGGGCAGCCCCTCCAGCTTGGCCAGGGCCGCGTTGAAGGTGTCCTTGTGGTCCTTCAAGCCCTTGTCGGCCTCGTCAATGCGCTCGGGGCTTTTTTGCAGAGCGCCAAACAGCGCCAACTGTCCGTCGCCCCGGATGGCGTCGTGCATCATGTCGGCCTCCTGGCTGGCCTGCAAGGCCTGGCCCGACTGGATGGCATCTTCAATGGCGTCGCCCAACTTCGAGGAAGAGAACAAACCAATGCCGCCCACCAACATGGCCAGCGATGCCCCGGCCAAGCCGAAAGCGATGATCTGAGTGCGCAGTTTCACGGGGGAATCCTTTCAAGGATGGGGGCAGGCTAGAAGCGGACCGAAAGGCCCACCGTCCAGCCAAAATCCGGCGTGCCCTTGCTCAAGCCCCGCGACACTGCAGTGTCGATCTGAACCGAGTTGGTCACCAGGCAGGCCAGGCCCGCGTTGGCGGAGACCACGTTGCCACCATTTTTTGGAGCGGTCAGCTGCTGCCCCGCGAACTCGACGAAGCCGCGCAAGCGGTCCGTGAGCGACTTGCCCGCCACCACGGCGAAGATCCCGCCCACATGGCTTTTGCCCAAGTCGCTGCGGTCCCTGTACACGCCCGGCATCACACCCAGCGAATAGCCACCCGGGAGTTCCCACTCGGCCACCATGCGCAGCGAGGGCCGCCAACCCTGGCCACGGAACGCCCGTGAGCCCGAGTCCGCGTCCACATGCAGCAACCAGCCGATGCCCGGCCGGTGGGTGGCCTCGTCGCCGTCCTGCATGTGCCATTTGGCGCCAATGGCCAGGTCGGCATGACCATGCTCGCGGGACTTGATGCCGGCGTCATCGGTGCGCAGGCGCAGGGCGCCATCGGTTTCAAAGCGCAGCTCCACGGTGTCGCTCACGCCAATGCGCAGCAAGGTGGGTGTGGCTCACAGGCGCGTGCGGACGCCGTCGCGCTCATCGCGCTCGCAGGCCACGCTGGTTTCAATCTGGAAACGGCCATGGCCGACCACATCGCTCGACTCGACCACGTCGGGGCGGTCGGTGGCGATGGCCTCTTCAGCCGCACTTGCCGCTGGCGACAGCAGCGCGCAGGCACTCAAGGCACACCACGCCAAAAGATGACGCACGGGGATGTTCATGCAATTCCTCCATCAAGAGCCCGGCTTGACAGAAGCGAGCCCGATCATGCCTTTTCGGTCATGCTCAGCTGCAAGTTGAGTGGCTACGCTTCAAATTTGGCGAATACTGCACATCCACGGCGGGTGACCGGGCGCTTAAGCGGCATCCCGCAACTCCCGCCGCAACACCTTGCCCACCGGCGTCTTGGGCAACTCGTCTCGAAAATCCACCACCTTGGGGCGCTTGTAGCCCGTCAGGTGCTGGGCGCAATAGTCGCGCACCTGCTGCTCCATCACGGCCGGGCTCTGGCGCACGATGACCAGTTTCACGGCCTCGCCTGAATGCTCATCGGGCACCCCCACCGCCGCGCACTCCAGGATGCCCGGCATCTGCGTGACCACGTCTTCCACCTCGTTGGGATACACATTGAAGCCCGACACCAGGATCATGTCCTTCTTGCGGTCCACGATCTTCACGTAGCCACGCTCATCCATGGTCGCGATGTCGCCGGTGCGGAAAAAGCCGTCCGCCGTCATCACCTGGGCGGTTTCATCGGGGCGTTGCCAATACCCGGCCATCACCTGCGGACCACGCACGGCCAACTCCCCGGGCTGCCCCAACGGCACCTCGTGCCCCGCATCGTCCAGCACGCACACTTCGGTCGATGGCAAAGGCAGCCCGATGCTGCCAGAGTACGCCGTGTTGGTCACCGGATTGCACGTCACCGACGGCGAGGTCTCGGACAGGCCATAGCCTTCGTAAACGGCGCAGCCGGTCTTGTCCTTCCACAGCTTGGCCGTGGCCTGCTGCACCGCCATGCCGCCGCCCACCGACAAGCGCAAGTGGCTCCAGTCGACTTTGTGGAAATCAGGGTGCCGGGCCAGCGCGCCAAACAGCGTGTTGACCGCCGGGAAGCTGTGAAAACGGTGCTTGGCCAGCTCCTTCAAGGTGGCGGCCAAATCGCGCGGATTAGGGATCAGGATGTTGCAGACGCCCAGGCGCAGCCCCACCATCATGCTCACCGTGAAACCGAAGATGTGGTACAGCGGCAAGGCGCACACCGTGGTGGGTTGCTCACCATCCGGCACCTGCTTCCACATCGGTGAGTTCCAGGCCTCGGACTGCAGCAGGTTGGCGATGATGTTGCGGTGCAGCAGCATCGCGCCCTTGCTGACCCCCGTGGTGCCGCCGGTGTACTGCAGCACCGCGATGTCGTCGGGGCCGGGCCGGGCAGGTTGGTAAGCACGCCCACGCCCCTTGGCCAAGGCCGCGTTGAAGCGCACCGCCCCGGGCAATGAGAACTTGGGCACCAGCTTGCGCACCCGGCGCACCACGTGGTTCACCAGGCTGCCCTTGAGCGGCCCCAGCAGGTCGCCCATGCTGGCCAGCACCACGTGCTGGATGGGCGTCTGCGCGATCACCGCCTGCAAGGTGGTGGCAAAGTTCTCAACGATGACGATGGCCTGGCTGCCCGAATCCTTGAGCTGGTGTTCCAGCTCGCGCGGCGTGTACAGCGGGTTGACGTTGACCACCACGAAACCGGCCCGCAAGATGGCCGTGACCACCACGGGGTACTGCGGCACGTTGGGCATCATCACCGCCACACGGGCGCCAGCGGGCAACGCCAAACTTTGCAAGTAAGCGGCGAAGGCCTGCGAGGCCTGGTCAATCTGGGCGAAGGTCCAGGTCTGACCCATGAACTTGTAGGCCGGTTTGTCGCGGTGGGCAGCGAAGCCCTCGTCCATCAACTCCACCAGTGAGTGGTACACGGAGGGGTCGATCTCGTGCGGCACCCCGGTGGGGTAGTGCCTGAGCCAGATTTTGTCCATGGCGGGGGAAGGTTCCTCGTGACTTTTCGTTGTGGTCACATTCTTCTACGGAACTTCCACCCCCCGGCTCAGGGGATGCCCCCAATCAAACGGCCATGCTAGACCAAGTTTTCAGGACATTTCAAACCAGCACGGCGGCCATGGCTTCGGCCACGCGGTCCACGTTGCCGGCGTTCAAACCGGCCACGCACATGCGGCCGGAGCGCAGCACGTACACCCCGTGCACTTCGCGCAGGGTGTCGGCCTGCTGGGCGCTCAAGCCGGTGTAGCTGAACATGCCACGCTGGTCCAGAAAGTACTGAAAATCCCGGCCGGGCAAGCGCGCCACCAGGCCCGCGTGCAAACGCTGGCGCATGGCCTGGATACGGGTGCGCATGGCGCCCAGCTCGTCCGACCACACTTGGCGCAAGGAGGGCGTTTGCAGCACACGTGCCACGATCTGGCTGCCGTGCGTCGGCGGGCTGGAATAGTTGCGCCGCACTGCGGACATCAACTGGCCCAGCACACGCTCGGCCTGCGCTTTGTCGGGACAGACGACACTCAAACCGCCCACGCGCTCGCCATACAACGAGAAGCTCTTGGAAAACGAGTTGGCCACGAAGAAGCTCACGCCCGCATCGGCCAGGGCGCGGATCGCATGCGCGTCTTCGTCAATACCATCGCCAAAGCCTTGGTAGGCGATGTCCAGGTAAGGCAGCAATTGCCGATTTTTCAGCACCGGGATCAACTGGGCCCATTGCGCGGCGCTCAGATCCACGCCGGTGGGGTTGTGGCAGCAGGCGTGCATCAGCACGATGCTGTGGGCCGGCAGGTCGCTGATCGTGGCCAACAGGCCGTCGAAGTTCAGGCCGCCGGTGGCCGCGTCGTAATACGGGTAGGTGTTGACCTTGAAGCCGGCACCTTCAAACATGGCCCGGTGGTTGTCCCAGGTGGGATCGCTCACCCACACCTGCGAATCGGGAAAGTAACGCTTGAGGAAATCACCGCCCACCTTCAGGCCGCCCGAGCCGCCAATCGTCTGCAAGGTCGCGATGCGGCCACTTTTGACGGCCTCGTGGTCGGCGCCGAACAGCAGGTGCTGCACGGCCTCGCGGTAGTTGCTGGCGCCCACCATCGGCAGGTAGGGCTTGGGCCCCACGGTGGCCTGCATCGCGCTTTCAGCTTCGCGCACGGCGGCCATCACGGGCAGCTTGCCGGCATCGTCAAAGTAGATGCCGATGCTGAGGTTGATCTTGTCGGCGCGCGGGTCTTTCTGGAAATCCTCGTTCAGCGTGAGGATGGGATCGCCGGGGTAGGCGTCAACGTGTTGGAACATGATGTCGAGAGTCTTTCGTCAGTCAGTCAATCACTCAATCAAGCGAGTGCTTTTTCTATGTCGGCGCGCAGGCTCTTGGGGGTGTCGGTGGGGGCATATCGGCCCAGCACCACACCATCGCGGTTCACCAGGAACTTGGTGAAGTTCCACTTGATGGCCTTGGTGCCCAGGATGCCCGGCGCCTCACGAGTCAGCCACTGGTACAGCGGATGGGCTTCGGATCCGTTGACGTCGATCTTGGCCATCACCGGGAAGCTCACGCCGTAGTTCAACTGGCAGAACGAGGCGATCTCTGTGTTGGCGCCAGGGTCTTGCCCGCCAAACTGGTTGCACGGAAAGCCCAGCACGGTCAAACCTCGGTCTGCATAGTCTTTCCACAGCTGTTCCAGGCCTTCGAACTGTGGCGTAAAACCACACTTGCTGGCAGTGTTGACGATCAGCAGCACGCGGCCCCGATACTGGTCCAACTTCACAGGAGCGCCGTCTGTGGAAAGCGCCTCAAATTCGTAAATGGATTGGGTCATGATGGCCAAGAACTTTCTCAAAGTACCTACACATGAAGCGCCCATTCTGACATCATGAGTTCCTAGCAGTATCCCTTTGCTCGCCAGAGACAGGCGAGTATCCGCACCCACGGTGCCGAGAGGAAAACGCCATGCCCCAAAACACCATTGAGGCCGACCTGCCAGTCGCGACTGAGCAAGGCCTGCCCATGAGACAAATCCAGGCCGCCCTGCAACGCGCCCAAGCCACCAACCAGGAACTGGCCTTGCTGGCCGACCGGGTCAGTGACGCGGTGATGATCTGCGATGCGCAGCGTTGCATACGGTGGGTCAATCCCAGCTTTTCCAGGCTGACCGGTTTTTCCTTGTCGGAGAGCCTGGACCAGCAGCCCGAAGAGCTGCTCAGCGGCCCGCACACCGAGGCGGCCCTGATCACCCGCATCAACCAGACGCTGGCCCAGGGCCACGCGGTTGAAAACCTGGAGATCTGCCACCACCGCAAGGATGGCGAGCCCTTCTGGGTGGCGCGCACGGTGCACCCCTTGCCCGATGCCGATGGCCAGGTCACGCGCTACATCGAACTGATGCGCGATGTCAGCGCCCAGCGCCGTGGCGAGGCCGAACACACCCGCCGCCTGCAGGCCGAGCTGACTCTCGTGGCCAAGGCCGACTTTTTGGCACGCATGGGACACAGCATGCGCTCGCCCCTGAACGCCATCATGGGCTTTTCGCAGTTGCTGGACATGCAGGACCAAACCGGCATGCCCGAATCCCTGCAGCGCCAGTTGGGCCACATCCGCACAGCCGGCCAACAGTTGTTGAGCCTGCTGGACCAGGCCCTGGAGTTCGCCCGCCTGGACGAGCCCTCGGTCACCCTGCGCCCCCAGCGCCTGGCCATGACGGGTCTGCTGCGTGAGGTCTGCGCTGCCCAAGAAGCGCTGGCCCGCAAACACAACGTGACCGTGGTGGTTGATTGCGCGCCGCACACCGTCTGGGCCGACCCCCAGCCCACCAAAGACATCCTGGTGCAACTGCTGAACAACGCCATCCGCGTCAGCCCCGCCGGCTCGACCGTGTGGTTGCGCGCCCGTGAAGTGACCGAAGAACGCATGGGCATTGTTGAAGTGCGCGACCAGGGCGCCGGCATTGACCAAAGCGACCTGCCCAAGCTCTTCCACCCCTTCACCCGGCTGGACCGCGCCACCGAAGCCGACAGCTCCGAGGGCCACGGCCTGGGCCTGGCGGTCGCGCAGCGCATGGCCGCGCTGATGCACGGCCGCATCGAGGTGCACAGCACCTTGGGCGAAGGCAGCGTGTTCGGCCTGAAGCTGCCCTTGGCCGAGCGCACCCACACCACCACGCCCACCAGCGCACGCCCCTCCGAGCCTTTGGTGATGCTGCCGCCTTTGCGCGTGGTGCACATTGAGGACAACGCTCTGAACCGTAGCCTGGTCGAGGCGCTGTTCGCCACGTATCCGCAGGTGCGCTTGTTGTCGGCTGACACGGCCGCCGATGGGCTGGCTTGCATCGAATCCATGCAGCCGGATGTGGCTTTGGTGGACATCAACCTGCCGGATGGCAGTGGGTTGGATTTGTGCCGGCAGCTGCGGGCCAAGGCGGCGTTCAAGAAGCTGCCTTTGATTGCCTTGAGCGGTGATGCTTTGCCTGATCACATTGCGCGGGCGTTGCAGGCTGGGTTTAACCAGTATCTGGTGAAGCCTTTGCAGATCAACCGGCTGTTGACGATTTTGGCGGCGCTGCCGAGCACGCAGGCGGCGCCACCGTTGAACTCCTGAAGCGGGAGCGCGGGGCGAGGGCTGGGCGGGTATCCGTCAGGGCTTCATGTTGGTGATCCCGCTGTCAGCGGGACTGCCTTGCGATGCTCGCGCCGAGGTGGGGCCGTGGAACTCACTGCGCGGATTTCATCCGCTTCGTTCAAACAACCACGGCCGGTCAGATGACGATGCACGCTAGCGCGTGCCCACCTCGGCACTGCGCTTCTCAGCACCAACAAGGCGCCCCGCCGGATACCCGCCCAGCCCTTGTTTCGCCCCGCTGGTGGCATGCCACGGTTGCAATCGGTGGCTGGCCACCAACTGCGTCAACTTGGCACCACTCACCTGCACGAGACCGCGGCAAACGCCACACCGACAGCGCGGCACAGCCCCAAACCGTGCCACACCACCAGCGGGGCGGATCAGGGATGAGGCGGAGGCGGGCGGGGCGACTTCGGGGGCGGCGAGGCGCGCAGGCCACGGCGGGTTGCCCCTCGCGCAGCGAGGGGTCGGCGAGGACTGTTTGAGCCCGAAGGGCGAGTTCCGCAGCCGCCCGCCGTGGCCGAGCACCGAGCGCAGTCCGCCGCT
>Ga0209873_1000094_pt1 | contig 13445 bp, 5 predicted proteins | sample GWRWT2_30Apr14_FD_187186 | JGI IMG/M metagenome (GOLD analysis project Ga0209873, IMG submission 187186) | Sand microcosm microbial communities from a hyporheic zone in Columbia River, Washington, USA - GW-RW T2_30-Apr-14 (SPAdes) (version 2) | ecosystem: Engineered > Artificial ecosystem > Sand...
CCGTCGCTCAGTCTGCTCAAAAGTTTCGTGTTCCCTGTTTATTGTAGTGCGTTCGTATTGACTTTTGAGGCGTTGTTCGGTCTCCTCAAAAGTTTCGGATTCCCTTTTTAATTTTGCCCTTGCGACATTCTTCTGTTGTCTCTCTTTTGTATCCGCTTCTGATTCCGCATCCCGTTTGCGTCTCATCTGGGCGGCATTCTTCTGTTTTCTCTCTTTTGTATCCGCTTCTGATTCCGCATCCCGTTTGCGTCTCATCTGGGCGGCATTCTTCTGTTTTCTCTCTTTTGTGTCCGCTTCTGATTCCGCATCCCGTTTGCGTCTCATCCGAGCGGATGCCTTTGACAATTCTTTGTTTCCTTCACCAGGGGACATTTGTGATATCGGGAAAATGGGTGCTTAACAGTTCCTTAAAGCGCTTCTAAATGTCACCTACTTGAAATGAGCAAAACAACAAAATTTCACACCCTAAAAAATGACGATACAACCCCTTCAAACAAGTGCACTATTATTAACATGTATGTATAGTGTAACTAAAAATTACAGTATATTTACACCACCTGTTCACACATGAAGGACGCCTCGCTAATTGTACGGTATGAAACATCTAAATACTACGTACGCAACTACGTTACTACTACTACACTGCTACGGATGGTAGCTCTTAACGAGAAACGTAGCGCACTACGTCCTCTCTCATACAGCGTAGAGAGCTACGTCCTCCTCCATAGAACACACACACACACAAACAAACAAACAAACAGAAATACAAATTGAGGCGCACGCGCGGACCGAGGTCTATAGTTTTCGTTAAAAGGTGTATACGGTGTTATCGTGTACGAGAACGTACTGTAAGGTACTAGTACCGTAGAAACCGAACAAGAGCAACGATCTTCCCAAAACGGGAGGAAGATGGCAAATTCTTTTTGCATACAGAGTTTAGTTTCGCCGTATTATCACGTTACATACGTTCCATTCCAACCATGAAAACAGATGGAAAGACTGCCCGGATATTCGTTATTCGGTTTCGGATGTATTTACAAACGAAACAGAGTATCACGCAGGCCAACACACCCACCGACAGGAAACTTACGTTGAACGAGATAGATAATAAACTGGGAGTTTCCGACTTGACCGAATGGATCCCACCCTCCCCTTTCAATGTGTCAGAACCGGACCCGTATTCAATCGTTCATGCGGTATACGGATGTGCTGATGAAACGTTTTGCGTCGGAACTCTCCGGATCACATAACAAATTAATAATCCGCCAAAAATGCGAAGTGATTAAAGTCGACCTTGAAGAATTCCCTATACAGCATTATTACATATCCCTTTGCAGCGCTGCTTGTATGGAAATCTATTGTACCGTAGAAACCGAACAAGCCCGATAACATGTAACGCATTAGGTCTTAGTAATAAAATAAGAAAAAAATTAAGAAAACTTTAAACGCAAACATAATATTATCGGCGCTTCGCTCTAGGGGCATTAACCTCTAAAGCGATCGTCCTACACACAACGTCATTTATGGTGTGTAACCCGCTATTCACGATATTCCAAGATTCCATGAAGATGGGGTCAATTGGAAAATCCGAAGAAGGGTTATTCATAATGATAGTTCTTCGATAAATGTATCCCGTATGATTTTCTCCGGATCCATGCATAGTGGTGTTTTGTTGACACAGTAGAATAATATCAAACTTATAGCGAACGATCATGATTGCGGGGGGATGATAACAGATCAGGTAAGAAGAACAACTCCGATTAAATACAGTAGAAAGATGTGTCATTAAATTTGGAGGAAATCCGATGTCAAACATGTAAACATGGGTGAAAGGATTAAAAGTTTCAGCCATAGAAATATCCCCATAAGAAAAGAAACAGTTAAAGCCGAGAAGATTCGCCTCGTTTATAACGCTGGAAGTAGATTGATGGATCCTGTATTGAAGTACGTTCAGCAAGTTATTCAAACTCAGCATCCACCTGATTCTATTGACTTCGATACCGCAGCTAAATCGAACACCAGGATCTTGGGCAACATGTAGATTCGGTTTTCCTAATCCGCTTCCTACGTCAATGAAACGGGAATCAGATGTAAAATTAGCGTGAGCCTTCATCAAATTGATGATGTTCTGTAGAGAGAATGCAGTAGTTTCACCGTAAATTGCACCTCCATCGGCATTCCCACCGATAGATCCAGTGGCGGATCTTATAATACTATATACCGTTTTGACGTTTGGCGGAAGAAGAACCCTCTGCTTTGGTTGTCGGGGCAAGCTTACATTAAAATCATCCGGATTCCTGAAGAGTGTCATCGTTGTCGGAGACTCTGTGGTATTCCGTTTTCTACGCTCCGTTTGTATTGCTTCTGGTGTAATGATTCTAATATTCGTATTGTAAGTTTTTTTATCTGTTTTATCAATAAAAGCAAACAATAACACTAGATTAAAATAAAGTTACCTAAGGGGGTTGTTAAGTACCATCACTGTTCAGTCTCACCTCCTTGGGTAGGTGCAACCATAACAGTATCGGTAGTGTCCTTTTGCTTATCTAGCTGAATGCGTTTTGCCAATAGCATTTGAAGTTCCTCTACAGATGCGTAAGCCAAGTTTCCGTATATGTTTGGGCCCCCTTGGTCATCCAACGGGTTTACTGGTTTCTTTTCTTCACCCACATCCGTTTTTACAGGCGTAGCAGAAGGCGGATCAACAACTGCAACAGCAGATTCCGCAGGTTTGATCCCAGTTGGAGGCGGCTCCACAAGTGCAACAGCAGGTCCCGCAGATTCGGTTCCGGTTGGATCCGCTGCGGTTGAACAGGAAATGCATGTATGTGCATCATTCAGGCAATCCCAATGGCATATCCCATGGCAGGTATTGCATCCATAGTTAACCGGAGTATATTTTTCCGTTATCTTGCAATCCTTATTGCAGCAAGTACGACTAAACACTGTGTCCATCTTCGGAGAGGTATTCTTCCTTTCAGGGGAATTTGTTGTTATCGTTGCCATATGGGTGTCCCTGTTAACAAAGCCGGGCTTCGAAGGGCTATCCAATGTATCCCGTTTCTTCGACGACTTTCCCTCTTTTTCCCTTTTTCGACGACGTTTGTCCTTCGAACGTTTGCGCTTTCTCTTTTTCTTCCTATCTTCACCTGAGCTATCACTATCGCTGCTGTCGGAAGAGCTGCTTGTGGAGGTATCACTGGAATCAGAAGAAGGCGATTGTTTTTTGGTTCCGGATTTAAACTTTACCACAACTCGTTCATTGGATAAAGTGGAATCCGATTGAACAATAAACTCATCTTCTCCTTGATCAATTTTTTCGTCCTCTACCTTTTGTTTCACTATCTGTTTGGTTGCTTTCTTTGCTGCCGTTCTCTTCGACTTCATGAATAGGGGTAACTCTTCCAAAACATCGGAAGACGATTTCTGCGTTTTTTCCACTTTGATGGTCTTTTTACGTGGCGAGCTGAATTGGGAATTTTCCTTCTTGTAGGGTTGTGTTATTCCGTCATAACTAGCCTCATCGGCACCCGGAGGCAAGAGGTCGAGGTCGATTTCGATCACTTCGTTTTTCTTGGGCGGATTCTTATTATGTCCTTTGGTTCGAAGAGTTCCGACGCAAAACGTTTTATCGCCACCGCCATATACGCCATGAACGATAGTGTACGGATCCGGATCCGACGTTCGGAAAGCGAAGGGGGGGACCCATTCCGTCAAGTCGAAGTGTCCCAGCTTAGATTCAATCTCCGCCAACGTGAACCTCCTGTCGGTTGGTGTGTTAGCCTGCGTGATATTCTGTTTCGTTTGTAGATACATTCGAAACCAGACAACGAATCTGCGAGCAACCGTTCCATCTGGTTTTGCGGTAGGAACGGAGCGAATGTATCGCGACAAAATGGCAAAACTGAAGGTAGGATGCAACAACAATTTATCGTCACCTTCCTCTTTAGGGAAGAGTGTTTCAGCCAATTCGTTGAATTCTTCAAAAGAAGATTCCCTCTTTTCGAGGATCCAAGTTGCTTTGTTACTTGGTGCCATAATTAAAAGCGGAAACCTTGTATTAGTCGAGAAGCGGTGATGTTTGTTGCTGTCGGAATTTTGTGTTGTACGATAATAAGTGTCTCCTGCTGTTTGTTTCTGCCGATGCTAAATCGGCGATATTTTTCGGAATTATTAGTAATCTAAACCGTTGGATCGATACGGAGTACGTCATGTACGTACTGTCGGTACCGTCGCTTTTGGCGTTAATCGGAAAAATTTTGATATGTAATGTATAATATACGCTGCTAAAACTGTTGGTACGTACTGGTTTATGCTGTGTTAGTCTTATTAATTCTTATATGCCTAATGCTTAACGAACTACACGCAGGTATTGTACGTACTGTCTGTACCGGTGGCTTTGGCGTTAATCGGAAATTTCTGATATGTAACGTATAATATACAATTCTAAAACTGTTCTGATACGGTACTGGTTTATTATGTTTTAGCCTTATTAGTTCTGATATGCATTTCGCTTAACGCACTACACGCAGTAAAACACGTACAAATCCATACATGGTAGTACCGGTAGAAACAACTGGTTCAGCGATAACTATATATTATATTAAAATCCAACGCATCACTGAGAAAACAATATTTTGTAGAAATCTGTTGTACGTATTGTCGTATTCGTTTTCCTTATATTACATGCAACTTACATAATGGGACACTCTTCTAGTACAATAATACGAAAGAAGACCCTATTCAACCAAAGCATGAAGGTGTCGCACATCGATATCAACCGCACAATCGGTAACTTTTTCATAACCGCATCAAACAATACCTTCACTTTTAGCCGCCGATTCCGACGATTAGCGAAACAAAAGGACGTAAAGAAGTCTTTTTTGTTTTCAGCGCGTATAGGAAATGTAACGTCAGAATCGTTGTGGGAAAACAATGATGTCGAATTAACACTAATGTTCCGTGTAGCCAACCGAGTAATCCCGTGGATTGCAATTAAACAATCTACCATTCCGGGTGCGGGTAAAGGCTGTTTTTTACTACAACCGGGGAAAAAAGGCGATGTAGTTACGTGTTTCATGGGTTACCAAAAATCGGAAAAACACGGGAGTAATTATGCGTTCAGTAATATTGATCCGTGTAAAGGAAAAAAGAAGACCCCATCTTTTCATTACTGTGGTGCTCATGTAATTAATCACCATTCAGGAAACAGGGCCAACGTCAACATCGATTTCCGTGGCCTTATAACACTTAAGCGCGACATTCAAGCAGGTGAAGAGTTGTTCCTTGATTACAACCGGGATGCAAGATGCACTATTTGCAGAAGAGTGATGGAACGTAAAAAGAAAACTAGGAAATGTTCGATTGAAAATTGTAGAAGAGGTTCGATTGTACTTGATTGTGATACTTGTCAATACGGCTTATGTAAGATCCACTACGACCGTAATCAAATTTTAGAAAGATAATAATCTGATATAAACTATGTCTAAAAGGCTTATTTATTCATTATCCGTGTTCTCTGGCATCATTTTCCTTTATGTTACATCGTATTCCGTATTCCGTGAGCAACTTAGTTGATATAACCATTGACTCTCATTTTTGATTTGGAGATGGCGCACCAAAATTAGCAGTACCGCACGTATGCTTGGATAAGACGCGCAATATTCCGTGTAAACATGCCACATGCGTGGCGGTGTTTAGCATATACGGATAACCGCGTTACTGTAAAAGAAGAACAAACGGATCAACTGATATGAAATTTAAGTATATAGTCCAGTTAACGGTATAGGGCCATCGGTTATTTCCGTTGACGAGAATGCACCACCGACGACATAAGACTACCGTTATCAGTTGAACGAAATCTGCTTTAAGTAAGATACGGTAAACAAAAATAGAATCAGAATACACAACCGATGAAACGTCCAACCGTTTTCAGTTCAACGATATCTGTTCCAACACAAAAACGCATAGAAAACAGGAGATATCGTTATCAGATTCGTAACACTAGTCATAAATATTGCAATACCAGAAAAACAACACGATAATTGCTAACAAAATGGCGCCTGCCAGTTCAAAAATAAGCGCAAATCCACCCGTATCTGCTACACCAGAGAAAGTTAAGATGCGACTTAAAAAGATCGAAGTCAAGTCATCCTTATCACCAAAGAAAGGGAGCTCGCCTACGACCGTTTATTGTGCAGGTACTTCATTTAATGCCGTCGTTGTTTGGACAGTTCATTCGATCGATCATACAAAAGACGGATTTACGAACCCAGCAAAGGTCGCCTTCCGTACTAACAGGGAAATTGCGGATTCACTGGGTTTGATTCAGGTTAGTAACACGACTAATGATTGTTGTTGTTTTGTTTTCCTCTTACCATCCTTTTTCGATATTTCGGTTTTTAGATAATCACAAGGAGGAATCAGAGTGACGAAGACAAGCCGGTCATCCAGGGAAACGGTTTTTCGTCCGAACAATTCTTATTTTTGCTCCCGGAAGGTGTTGAAAGTACCCCACAAGAACGCCTCCGTGTTACTCAAAACTTCATTAACTATCTTAACAATGAGGTGAGCTGGAAGTATCCCAACCAGTTCGTGTTCTGTGGAGATGAAACAGTCACTATCAAGGGGGAAAATGCTAAACTTGATCGCTACTTGTTGAACGCCGATATTGCCGCCTTTTTGGGTAAGTATGTCTACGATCACACTGCCGCGCAGGTTATGCAATCCGAAGAAACGCTTGACACCATCTTCGAGAACCCAAAGAACAAAACCCGTGTTCCCACGTTTCTTGCCCAGTTCTGGAATGCATGGACGTAAACGATGGATACCGATTGACAGAATTCGTAACAGGAAAATCGATTAAACGATTGATACAGGTTCACAATGTTTGTAACAGGAATATTTAGTAAATTTAGTTTTTATCAGTTATTTATATTTACAATAATTGGTTCGTAGTGTTCCATAATCGGATCATAAAATAAATTAATCCGTGTTTGAAATGACGATGCAAACTGCATATTCGGAACAAAACGAGTTTCGTTGTCGACAATCCGTTGATAACTAGACGAATATAAAACAATACCAACCTCTAAAAAGAATGTTAGCATGTACAAATCAACGGTTGTTGCATAAACTGACACGTCTTTGAGGTGTTCCAAGTATTCCTGATATGACCGTTTCCCATAATATTCATAATGACGATAATTATTTGATATGGTTATTACCCAATCAGATTTTCCCAACACTAATTGATTTTCCGTCCACTCTATTGCAGACGCGCGCAGACGTTTTCCATTACCATTCCATGCCGGGATTAAAAAAGCTATACTGTCAAATAAGCAGTTACCGGGCACAAAATTGTAAGTTTTTATCACACTCATCCCGTGTTGAGTCAACCATAGAAAAATATCAGACCCCAATGATTTGGTTACTTGGGTTTCCGTCACTATCTTCTTTTTATGTATTGTATCAAATCCGGATAACCTAATTTTACGTCGTGTAGGAACAACGCCTCCTTCAGTAATGTCAGATTCCGGTTCTCTTTGTCTCATAGATTCTCTCGCTCTTGCAATGGTTGTCGTTACACCCTCCGTTACATCAATATCAGACGGAAAGGTTCCCATTGTTTGCAAATTCCTTAACGTTCGCTGCTCGATTTTCTCTAATAATTCAATTTCCGTTAAGAGCGCCTGTGATGGCCCAATATATTTTGAACGATTTAACCGCTTAAAAAGAAATAATCCATTGCTAGTCCTCACTCTCGAACAGGCAACATATATCCAATTTTCGCCATAATTAAAATCCGCGATGTCAAGAACCGATTTGGTCATCCCCTGCAGTTTATGTCCGGTTGTTGCGTCGTCTAGGTTGATCGGAAATTGAATTATCTCAAGAGAATCCAAGGGGATATGCTGTCGCCCTCCATTCATTGGGATCTTTACAGTCACTGAAAATTTCTTCGCGGGCAACGTGAAATAGCGTACGGGATCCCGTTCATCGTTGCGAACCCTCTCACAAACTATATAGTCAACTTCATCCGCATCAATTACATTGACTTTATACCCGCTCCAAATTTCCTCTCTAAGCTGGTGACCCGCTTTTAGGGCCAAGCCATAAAATTTTCCGGTTACTCCCTTAACTACCTTCTGCTTAGGGTCCTTATATTCCGACACTCTTATACTGCAACCAACTGTCAACTTTAAACACGGATCAACCCGGCCATTATTACCAGAAGCAACGATATTATCATCACCACAAGAATTATAAACCAGACGATGAAATTGTTCGGATTTTATGTCTCCTCCCTTTCTCTTTTTAAAAATTCCTTTTATTAAAATGGTGTGCATTGGGGCAGATCTCGGATCATTCCCTAGCGGATGCAATTTCTTCAACATATTGGCAAAGTTGTTTTCTGTGATACGGTTTCTCAAAGCGTTGGTCGGACACGCGTACGAAATACATTCTCCATTTAATTCGGCTGTTCCCGGTAATTGCAGCTTTGGCCCAATAACCCTTGAATCCAAGAAATCGTAATCGTTATCCGTTAACAATCCCAAACGCATACGATCCAATAATTCTCCCCACTCCGGATCATTTTCAAACCGATGATTAGCGCCCTTCAAAAAAATCACTTGCGTGATTAAGTTCCACAACGCGTTGTCTCTTCTGTTGTAGATCGGGATCGACATTACGGGGTTCAATTGAAAAAAATCACCGCAGAGTATTATATGTAACCCACCAAAAGGTAGTGCCTCATTTCCACCAACCTCTCGCATTAATTTCCGCAAGTTCTTATCCAATTTCATGAAGTCCGGTAATGACAACATTGAAATTTCATCAATGATGATCATATTTGCGGTTATCCAAGTGATCTTAACGTCAATACCATTAACGGAAACATTAGAAAACTTGCTTCTAAGTTGGGCAACTGAGTGAATCGTTTCCCCCCCCAGCAATGCCGCCGCTGAATTGGTTGTAGCTGTAACAAGGAAAGCCGATGAATCAAAACCTTTATTGATGCAACGACAAAAGTGCTGGCACATGGATTTTGCAGCTCCAATAACATGGCTTTTCCCACAACCTCCGGCTCCTGAGAGAAACATAACGAGCTGTTTTTCTGCACCCCTCTTGATTAATTTTTCTCTCGCTTCTGAATAGTTCGGATGGGAACTGTTATTGCCCTTTTCCAAATATTTCAACATGAACGAAGAGCAAATAACATTGAACGCAGCCTTTTGATATATATCCAAATTCATCATCTTTGCACAGGCGTCAAGTCTATCAACAACCACCTTCGGATTATCCTCCTTTAAGGCATCAGCATCATTTAATGTCCACTTCTTTCCATGGTCTTCAGCGGTCAACGGTCTATCGAAATCCATAATAATTTCAATAAAATTCCGGCCTGCATAGGATGCGGGTTGCGTAATATTGTTATAGTCAACCGCATTGTTTTGTTGCGGTTCCGTTGATACAGGTACAATGACGGTTTTATCCGTAAAAGAGACGACGGGGGCGATATGCCTCTGATTGAATGGCATCATCGTATTTGTGATAATACAATTCTGTTCGTGGTTTTCTAGCTGATTCCTAACACGGGCTAACTCTTCGATTACCGTATCCATTTCATCATCACCATCGGCTTCTTCTTGATTAACCGGATCAGATGAATCATTGTCAAAATCGTTATTTTCCATGTCATCTGGATTCTTTGTAAACCTTTGTAACTCTGTTTCCAAAACCAATCTATCTTTTGGCTTCACCATTTTTTTACTGTTGTGTACATCTTGTATGTTCTGCATATAATATCCTGCATCCGGATCTAATCCGTTGGAATGATAGATTTCACAGAATAATTTCCATCTATTCTCAAATTCGCCGAAAACATGAACATCTTGGAAAGGAAGAAATAGCAACAACATTACAGTCGCATATTCGTTTCGAGCGTTTAAAACGGATGGAGGAATATCCGAGTCATCGGATTCCCATAGTCTACAATCTTGTATATCCGGAAGTTCCTTTTGGTAATATATCATTGGAATCTTGATCTTTTTCATCTTTTTCAAACAAGCGTATTTTTGTCCCGGGTGGTCGTCTAGAAAATCCCAATCTACCAAATCATAAGGATCCATTTCTCCCTCTTCTTCCTGATATTCCTCGTTTTCTTCATCCCTTGCTTGTTCTCTCCGTTTTTTTAGCGTCGACTTTAAAACCAACTCAAACTCCATCGAAAAGGAATAATACGATATCTTCTCAAAACCGTCACCAGTAGGGCGAAACAGATAATCCATGAGGCGGGAGTGCAACCATCCTTCGCCGGTTATACTATTTCTACGCCACTGAAAACCAATCGGTTTGTTATCCAACCAGTCTATCATTTGCGACAACAAAATCGGAACGAAATCATGAGAAAACCGGAATCTTGATGCATGCATAATTAGTTGCCATGCCATGGTTGCGCTTATAACCGAAGAAGACAAATGGGCACAGATACCAGAGAGAACATGACCAAGCCCTTTTCCATAACTTGGTTCAGAAGCGGTTCGAGTAGTGTTGTCAATGGCCTGCAAAGATTCCTCAACTTGTGATTCCACCATACGGGATCTAGATATTCTTCTGGCAATGGCAACGCACTGTTTGTGAAACGGAAACTTCTCTTCTTTTTGATTAGTTTTAGTGTTGTAAAGAGTGACATAGTAAATCATGTCTCTTCCGCCACTTGCAACATTGTTATTGTAACCGAGTAGTGATGAGACGGTTTTGTTATGTGTATTCAAAAAAACATCAGGAACACTTCTAGTAGTAACGAGACTAAATCCTTTTGCTTGCACATCCATTCCGTTTCCATACGCTTTATACCATTTTCCACTAGACTCTTCCTCTCCAAACTCAAGGTTAAATTTTTCCTGTATCCATCTGGGAAAATCAAACCTACACTCAGGACCCTTTTTGAAGCAAGCAGGTCGATGTCTCCAATCATGCTCATTAAACCGCAAATGGGCAACCGATGTCAAAAACTTTTTCGCAGCACCTCCTCTTCCTGATAACCGTTCCATGTCATACGAATATCTAATGGCAAAAGAATCTTGTCTTGCTTTTGACAGGGGAAAATCCAGATTACAATCAGGAAACAATTCCGGTTCCTCCAATTTCGCCATTTCATACCATCGTTTTAAAGCATTTGTGACCATAGAAGTTGTAGTAAATCTTTTGAAACAACCAGGACAATACGCAACATATCCCTCATATGGCTCTAATACTTCTTTTTGCCGCATATTCCGCAGTACCTGTTTCTCCATAATAACCGGTGCAATACGGCATACTTCTTTTACTTCTAAATCGGCTGCTGGCGTATGCAAAGAGACACTCATATCTTTTTGTTCCCTTTCGTGTGCAAGTTCTTCTTCTGAAATATCATAGGTAGAGCACATAACTTTTTCAAAGTATTTGATGAGCTCCGATTTGGCTTTTTCTCTTATTTCCTCTTTATCAGACCATAACAATGACCGTAGGCGATCGAAGTTTTTGATAAATAATAAAATATGAGCGTGTAGAGTTAGCCGACCTTGTTCTTCCGTTGTGTCGCCCCATGCAAGTACTTCGCCAAATATTCCTTTTCGGGTTTGTTCACCCTTTTTTGAATCCCACCCTATCAGGATTTCCATCACAATGTCTCTAAGGGCATTAAATTCTCGAGCACAAGCACCTGGATTTTCCGTTCTCTCTTTTGCTCTAAACAGCATACTTGCAATACAGTCATTTTCTGATATGTTCGGATTTGGCAAATATTGCCTCGATGTATTACAATACAACCCAACCCTGAAGCTACATTCATCAGCGGGTGAAATGGTGAAAAAAATTGACGGAGGACCGAAGTGGGTCCACAATCCAAACAACTTTGTCCTAGCCTCAAGGGTTGCTTCATCCGCATAGGGCACATTTTTGCAAGAAGTTTTAACGGTGTGCAGCAGGGTAGCTGGCACCGTGTCTCCACCTTCTGAAAACAGATCTCTCACTCGCGATGCTTTCGCCATATTCATTATCTGATCATCTGTTACGTTTGAAAAGGCTTCTCCCAGAGTAATACCATCATTCCCGGCTTTTGACATGCATCTAACGGAGGCAGATTGAAAGGCAAGCTTCCGAAATAAAATATGACCTAGCACTAAAATAAAATCCGGTTTCTGAAACTGCGGTAGGGATAAACGCAAATAATGCTTCATTGCTTCTACTTCGGATACTCTATTGGCTCTTGAATCATCTTTCATATCTCCCACTCCGAAAGGAAAATACAACGGAAACAACCGGGAGAGCGTTAACTGCCAATCATTCTGATAAGCAGTAGAACTGAATACTAAGGTTGGTTCCTTTCCTTGCATAAACGCATTCAAGAATTCTTCTTCGGAACTAAAGGTTGCGGTAGATCGGTTGGGTTCCTCGTGACTTGGAAAAAAATATTGAAATTCGACGTGCTTTTCAATATCTGGATTTCCGGATTCATCAGTGTTATTCGTGTCCGCTTCATCTTCAAATATTATCGGAGTGGGACACTGTGAAATGTCCGGCATGTCCATGTAATGCGGATTGTTCTCTCTCAACCAGTTATAAACTCGTAAGAAGTTTTCCACTTCCAACTTGCATCGTTTTCTTATAATTGTCCTTTGATTCGGAGTAAACCGGCCTGACATTATTACATATACGGATGATTGTCCTGTGAGATTCATATGCTGTTCTAATGCCCCAACATTTTGTTCGACATTGTTACTAAAAAAAGTAAAAGCTCCGGTTATTGACTTATGTGCCCCACCGGTAAATGACATCACATATGCAAACGGTCGCACCGGAGAAATCAGGGGACTAGTGACCTCCGTTAACAACTCTAGTATTTCTGGTGGAAGATTGCCTATTGCCCAACGGTTTGATATCGCGAACTTTGGCGGTAGTTTCTTTTTACGGTGGGGTCTCAATGAATCCGAACATTGACTGCAGCACACATACTCCTCCCTTACATTCACTCTTGCTCTGGGAGATAATAACAAATGCTGAAGGGCCGGATCAAAAACCTTATAACAATCTTTTAGCCCTTCCGGTAGTTCCTCATCGACCAGCCTTTCCTGATTGACAAGTAAGTTTCGTTTGCTGATCCACCTCACTTCATCAGTACCGGTTATAAAGCGATCACAACAAACACAAACATTTGCTTGGTGACATAAACCCCGCAATGGAAAATTAATACCAGGAGATGCATGAACATGTTCGTCCTCCTTTACTCTGGTTTTCATGAGATGTTCAAAGGCGCATTTCAACGATTCAGTTGTCTCCACAAACTGGGCAATATCAGGTACTTCATCCGGGTCGATGAGTTCTTCTGATTTAGGCTTTACAGGAGGCCTTCTCCTTTCCCGTTTTTTCTTTATCTTAGCACTATCGCGCTTTGAAGCTCT
>Ga0209873_1000095_pt1 | contig 13386 bp, 11 predicted proteins | sample GWRWT2_30Apr14_FD_187186 | JGI IMG/M metagenome (GOLD analysis project Ga0209873, IMG submission 187186) | Sand microcosm microbial communities from a hyporheic zone in Columbia River, Washington, USA - GW-RW T2_30-Apr-14 (SPAdes) (version 2) | ecosystem: Engineered > Artificial ecosystem > Sand...
GCGTCAGCTTGCGGCGCCGGAACGGGGATGCCGTGCTCGGCCAGGTGGCGCATCAACTCCAGATAGAAGGGCAGTTGTTCGAAGCGGAGGCGCTCGAACAAGGTGAGCACGTAGTCACCCCGGTCGGTACCGACGAAGTAGTTGGTGTTCTCGATGCCCGAGGTAGCACCTTGCAGCGATTGCAAGGTGCCCAGTCCCAAGGCCGAGATCAGGCCGGAGGCTTCAAGCGGGGACACTTCAGTGAAAACAGCCATGAGACGGATCGGGCAGCAAAGGCGGCAGGTTGCGAGGCAACCGCTCGGGGAAAGCCCTCGGACGTAGGAGAAAACCCTCAACGTTCGGGGCGCGCAGAACGTGTGATTGTAGGAGTCGCTGTGGCAGACTGCTCACAGTTCTGAAATCAGGCCCCCCAAAGGTTGGCGGGGCTCGCTAATTTCCCAAGAGGAGCCGGTTGATCATCATGCGTACCCCAGCACTGTGCAATTCATTGTCGTTCAAGCGACTGTCCCTGGCTGCGGCCGTTGTCTCAAGCGTGCTGGCGGGTTCCGTGGCTCATGCAAGCCCCTTCAGCGCCTACGCTGGCGCCACGATCGGCCTGGCGCCCAATTCGCAAAACTGCAACGGGCAAGAGGGTTGTGATCGCGTTTCCGGTGGCGGCAAGGCTTTTGTGGGCTGGAACGTGACCCCCAACGTGGCGGCGGAAATCAATTACTTCTACTTTGGCGCGGCCAATGGTTCGCCCGACGACGGTTCAAAAACGCGTGTGCGTACAAGCGCCCGGGCACTGACCTTCGGCATGAACTGGAACATTGAAATGTTCGAAACCATGACCAGTCATGTGCGCCTGGGCGTGGCACGTGTGCGCAACCGGTCTGACCAGTTCAGCCCCACGAACGTCGCGACTCACGAGACGGACCTCACCACGTCACCTTACATTGGCTTGGGCTTGTCGATCCCGTTCGGCCGCAACCTGCGTGTGGTGACGGGCTATGACTTCATCGCCGTCAGCGGCCCTGGCAACCGCAACCGTCACCTGCTGGGCGGCGGTCTCCAGGCCGAGTTCTGATCCGTTGAGGCCTGCGCCAGCAGGCCTCACAATGCGGGCCATGAACGATCTGGCCTCACCTTCCGACGCCCTGCCAACGCTCCTGTTGGTGGATGGCTCCAGCTACCTGTACCGCGCCTTCCATGCCATGCCCGACCTGCGTGGGCCGCAAGGCGAGGCCACGGGCGCCATCCATGGCGTGGTGAACATGCTGGGCTGGCTGCGCGACCACATTGACGCCGAGCACGCCGTTTGCGTCTTCGACGCCAAAGGCCCCACCTTCCGCGACGAGTTGTACCCCGAGTACAAGGCCCATCGCCCCTCGATGCCGGATGATCTGCGCACGCAGATCGAGCCTATCCACGAGGTCGTCAGGTTGCTGGGCTGGCCCGTGCTGGAGGTGCCTGGCATCGAAGCCGATGACGCCATTGGCACGCTGGCCCGTGTGGCCACCGCGTCCGGCCACAAGGTGGTCATCTCCACCGGCGACAAGGACCTGGCCCAACTGGTCAACCCGCAGGTCTCCCTCATCAACACCATGGCCAAGCCGCCGGAGGTGCTGGACACCGCCGGGGTGCTGGCCAAGTTTGGCGTGCCGCCCGAGCTGATCATTGATTACCTGACCCTGGTCGGCGACACGGTGGACAACGTGCCCGGCGTCGAGAAGGTTGGCCCCAAGACCGCGGTGAAGTGGCTGCAGGAGCATGGCACGCTGGCCGGCGTGATGGCCGCGGCGGACTCCTTCAAGGGCGTCACCGGCGAGAACCTGCGCAAGGCGCTGGACTGGCTGCCACAGGGCCGCCGCTTGATCACCGTCAAACTGGATTGCGACCTCACCGGTCACGTGCCCGAATGGCCCGCCTTGGACGCGCTGGCTTTCAAGGCCCCTGACCTGCCGAACTTGCTGGATTTCTACACCCGCTTCGGTTTCCGCACGGCCAAGGCCGAGGTCGAAAAACTGCTGGGTGCTGGCGCTGCTGCGGCCAAGACCTCGTCGCCCGCGGCCAAGAACAAAGGCACGGCGAAGGTGGCCAATGGCACGCAGGACCTGTTTGGCGCCGAGGCTGACACAGGTGCGGATGTGGGGGGCGAGCCGGCTGTCGATGCCTCGGCGGCGGCCACCCCCAGCATGGCCACCCAGTACGACACCGTCACCGACTGGCCCACCTTTGAGCGCTGGCGGGCCAAGATCGAAGCGGCCGAGATGACGGCCTTCGACACCGAAACCGATTCGCTGGAACCCATGAAGGCCCGCATCGTGGGCCTGTCGTTCTCGGTGACCGTGGGCGAGGCGGCCTACATCCCTCTGGCGCATCAAGGCCCTGACGCCCCCGAGCAGTTGCCGCTGGACGAGGTGCTGGCCCGCCTGAAGCCCTGGTTGGAAGGCGCCCAGCACCCCAAGGTCGGCCAGAACATCAAGTACGACAGCCACGTGCTGGCCAACCATGGCATCGCTGTGCAAGGCTATGCCCACGACACCATGTTGCAAAGCTATGTGCTCGAAGCGCACAAGCCCCATGGTCTGGAAAGCTTGGCCTGGCGCTTTCTGAGCCGCAAGGGCCTGAGCTACGAAGACGTGGCGGGGAAAGGCGCGCAGCAGATCCCGTTTGCGCAAGTGGCAGTGGACCGCGCGGCGCAATACTCGTGCGAAGACAGCGATCTGACCTTGCACCTGCACCAGACCTTGTGGCCCCAGTTGCAGGCAGAGCCTGCTTTGCAGGACGTGTACCAGCGCATGGAGATGCCGGTCTCCAGCCTGCTGCAGCGCATCGAGCGCAACGGCGTGCTGATCGACGCCCAACTGCTGCAGCAGCAAAGCCATGAGCTGGCGCAACGCATCGTGGCGTTGGAGCAGGAAGCCTACGAATTGGCCGGCCAGCCCTTCAACCTGGGTTCGCCCAAGCAGCTCGGCGAGATCCTGTTCGTCAAGCAAGGCTTGCCGGTGGTCAAGAAAACCGCCACGGGCGTGCCCTCCACCAATGAAGAGGTGCTGGAAAAGCTCGCCGAGGACTACCCGCTGCCCGCCCGCATCCTTGAATACCGCGGCCTGGCCAAGCTCAAGTCCACCTACACCGACAAGCTGCCGCTGATGGTCAACCCAAACACGGGCCGCGTGCACACCAACTACGCGCAGGCCGTGGCGGTCACGGGGCGCCTGTCCAGCAACGACCCCAACCTGCAGAACATCCCCGTGCGCACGGCCGAGGGGCGCCGCATCCGCGAAGCCTTCATCGCTCCTGCGGACCACTGCATCGTGTCGGTTGACTATTCGCAGATCGAGCTGCGCATCATGGCCCACATCTCGCAAGACGAGAACCTGCTGCGTGCTTTCGCCGAGGGCATGGACGTGCACCGCGCCACGGCTGGCGAAGTTTTCGGCGTGGCTCCGGATCAGGTCAGCAGCGAGCAGCGCCGCTACGCCAAAGTGATCAACTTCGGACTGATTTATGGCATGAGTGCGCATGGGCTGGCCAAGAACCTGGGCATCGAACGCTCGGCGGCGGGGGCCTACATCGAGCGCTATTTCGCCCGCTACCCTGGTGTCAAACGCTACATGGACGAGACCCGCGCCCTGGCCAAGGCCCAAGGGTATGTCGAGACCGTGTTTGGCCGCCGTCTGTGGTTGCCCGAGATCAACAGCCCTAATGGCCCCAGTCGCGCGGGTGCCGAGCGGGCGGCCATCAACGCGCCCATGCAGGGCACGGCGGCCGACCTCATCAAGCTGGCCATGGTCGATGTGCAGAAAGCGCTGGACGTTGAGGGCAAGCTCAGCCTGATCATCATGCAGGTGCACGACGAACTGGTGCTGCAGGTGCCGCAAGCCGAACTGGACTGGGTGCGCACGCAAGTGCCGGCCTTGATGGCGTCGGTGGCGCAATTGCGGGTGCCTTTGCTGGCCGAGGTGGGCGCCGGGCCCAATTGGGAGTCCGCCCATTGAGTCCTGCAGCCAGTCAAGCGGTTGTCACAATGTTTGCGTACACTGAGCCGCCCAATTCCGTGTTGTTGATTGGGGCCAGTCCACCAGAAAAAACATGATTCCGTCAGATGAGGTGCCCAAGGCATCAGGAGCCCTGCGCTTGAAACTGCTCAGCCGCGAACAAGCCATTCTGGAGTTCAACCGACGCGTCCTGGCCCAGGCCCAGCGCGATGACGTGCCCCTGCTTGAGCGGCTGCGCTACATCTGCATCGTGTCGTCCAACTTCGACGAGTTCTTCGAGGTCCGCTATGCCGACGTGCTCGAAGCCTCGCGCATGCAAGGCACCGGCATTGGCCCCAAGTACCTGGCCGACGTGTCCGACGAGGCGCACCGGCTGGTGCATGAGCAGTACCAGATCTTCAACGAGGTGGTGGGCCCCGCGCTCAAGGCCGAGGGCATCGACATCCTCAACCACGCCGACCGCGATCTGATGCAACGCGAGTGGGTGTCCGGCTTCTTCCACAAGCAGGTGCGCCCCTTGCTGGTGCCGATTGGGCTGGACCCGTCGCACCCGTTTCCGCAGGTCGCCAACAAAACGCTGAACTTCATCGCCAAGCTGGGTGGCCGCGATGCCTTTGGCCGCGACAACTCCATCGCCATCGTGCGCATCCCGCGCGTGTTGCCGCGCGTGATCCGCCTGCCGGAAGACATCAGCCATGGACGGCAGTCTTTCGTGCTGCTGTCCAGCGTCATCCGCGCCCATTTGCACGAGCTGTTCCCGGGGCGCGAGATCCTGTTCTTCTCGCAGTTCCGCGTCACCCGCGACTCCGACATTGATGTCGACGAGGACGACATGACCGACCTGCGCCAGGCCTTGCGCAGCAAGATGAGCACGCGCCAGTTTGGCCAGACCATCCGCCTGGAAGTGGTCAGCAGCTGCCCGCCCGAGCTGTCCGACTTTTTGCTGGAGCAGTTTGGCCTGACCGAGCAGGCGCTGTACAAGGTCAACGGCCCCGTCAACCTGGTGCGCCTGACGCAGTTGATCGACCAGGTGCGTGGCGATGAATTGCGCTTTCCGGCCTACCTGCCTGGCTGGCCCGAAGGTCTGCCCCAGCAGGGCGGGATGCTCGAGCACCTGCGCCATGGCGACATCATGTTGCACCACCCCTTCGAGTCCTTCGACACGGTGGTCGAGTTCCTGCGCGAGGCCGTGCACGACCCCGACGTGCTGGCCATCAAACAAACCATTTACCGGACCGGCAGCGAATCCGTGCTGATGGAGTTGCTGCTGGAGGCCGTGCGCCGTGGCAAGGAAGTGCTGGCCGTGGTGGAGCTGAAAGCGCGCTTCGACGAAGAGGCCAACATCAACTGGGCCGAACGCCTGGAGGCCCTGGGTGCCCAGGTGGTCTACGGCATCGTGGGGCTCAAAACCCACGCCAAGATGATGCTGGTCACGCGCCGCGAAGGCACGCGCCTGCGCCGCTATGCCCACTTGTCCACGGGCAACTACAACCCGCGCACGGCCGGCGTCTACACCGACGTGGGTTACCTGACCACCAGTCAGGAGATCACGGCTGACGTGGACATGGTGTTCCAGCAACTGTCCAGCCTGACGCAACTGCGCTCGCCCAAACAATTGATGCTGGCGCCATTTGGCTTGCAAAAACAGTTGATCCGGATCATGGCCCGCGTGGGCGAGGCGGCCCAAGCCGGGCACCCCGCGCGCATCGTGCTCAAGCTCAACTCCCTGACCGATGAGCCCTTGATCGTGGCCTTGATCGAAGCGGGCCAGGCCGGCGCGAAGATCGACCTGATCGTGCGCGGCGCCTGTGTGCTGCCCCCGGGCGTGCCGGGTTTCACCGACAACATCCGCGTGCGCTCGGTGGTGGGGCGCATGCTGGAGCACACGCGCATCCTGTACTTCCGCTGGGGCGAGACCGAGCACGACGAAGCCCTGTACCTGTCGAGCGCCGACTGGATGAACCGCAACATGACGCGGCGCATTGAAGTGGCCTGGCCGGTGCGCGACCTGGCCTTGCGCCAGCGTGTGATCGACGAATGCCTGGTGCCTTACCTGATGGACGGCTGCGATGCCTGGCAGCAGCAGGGCGACGGACGCTACGAACGCGTCGGCGTGGATGGCCCCAGTGCCCAGCGTGCCTTGATGGAACTGCACCGCGCGGTCGATTGAGCAACCAGGCAAGCAAGACCATGGACCTGATCCTCTGGCGACATGCACAAGCCCAGGCCCACGTGGCCGAAGACGGCTCACCGGTGTCGTTCGCCGAGGACCTGGCCAGGGCCCTCACGCCCAAGGGGGATCGGCAAGCCGAGCGCATGGCGGCCTGGTTGAACCAGCGCCTGACCGACACCACGCGTGTGTTGGTCAGCCCGGCCAAACGCACCCAGCAAACGGCCCAGGCCTTGGGGCGGTCTTTCAAGACGGTGGCCACCATCGCGCCCGATGCTTCGGTCGATGACCTGCTGCTGGCAGCCCGGTGGCCCAGCGGCAAGGATCCCGTGTTGCTGGTCGGCCATCAGCCCACCCTGGGCTTGTTGGCTGCCCGCCTGCTGACCGGGCAGGACCTGCCCTGGTCCATCCGCAAGGGCGCGGTCTGGTGGTTCCGTGGCCGTGACCGCGAAGGCACCCTTGATGTGACCTTGCATGCGGTGCAATCCCCCGACTTTCTCTGAGCCTGTGGGCGGGGTGTGATTCCCGGGATAATCAGGGCACATGAGCCCGCCGACCGCCCTCCCTCCCGCACCGGACGCCACTGCGCCCGACACTTGGCATTTCAGGCACCAGGTCCGCATCTACTGGGAAGACACCGACGCGGGCGGTATTGTGTTTTACGGCAACTACCTCAAGTACATGGAGCGCGCCCGCACCGAATGGCTCAGCGCCTTGGGTTTCAGCCAGGAGCGTCTGCGCAGCGGTGGCGAGGGCATGTTCGTGGTGGGTGAAACCCATTTGCGCTACATCAAACCTGCGCGGCTGGATGATGTGCTGACCGTCACGGTGCGCCTGGTCGAGTTGGGCCGTGCGACCATCGTGTTTCTGCAGGAAGTGTGGCGGGGTGATACCTTGCTGACCCAAGGCCGCGTGCGCATCGGCTGGGTGGCCCCTTTCGAAGACCACTTCAAGCCCGCCCGCATCCCCGCTCAGATCCTGGCCATCTTGCCGATCCCCAACCCAAAGCCTTCGGAGCTTGACCACCCATGAATCAAGACTTGTCCATCATTGAATTGGTGATGCATGCCAGCGTGGTGGTGCAGATCGTGCTCGTGCTGCTGTTGGTCGTGTCACTGGCCAGCTGGAGCGTGATCTTCGGCAAGGCCATTGGCCTGAAGCGCCTGAAGGGCGACAACGAAGAATTCGACCGCGAATTCTGGGCGGGCCGCACTTTACAAGAACTTTACCAAGACGCTTCGCGCGCCAGCGGACCACCGTCGCCACAAGAGCGCATCTTCGCGGCCGGCATGCGCGAGTTCCTGAAACTGCGCGAGCGGCGTGTCACCGATGTGGTCAGTTTGCTGGAAGGTTCACGCCGCGCGATGCGCGCCAGCTACCAGCGCGAAATGGACATCATTGAATCCCGCCTGGACTTCCTGGGTTCGGTGGGCTCGGTCTCGCCTTACATCGGCCTGTTCGGCACGGTGTGGGGGATCATGCATGCCTTCACGGGCCTGTCGAACATGCAGCAGGTGACGCTGGCCACGGTGGCGCCCGGCATTGCCGAAGCCCTGGTGGCCACGGCCATCGGCCTGTTCGCGGCCATCCCGGCCGTGCTGGCCTACAACAATTTTTCGCGCGACATCGACCGCATTGCCACCCACCTGGAGTCCTTCATCGAAGAGTTCTCCAACATCCTGGCACGCAACACGCAGCCCGCAGCCGGTGCGGAAGCCGCGCGTCCTGCCACCAACGTTCGCTGAGGCCACGCCATGGCGCAAAGCAATTGGCGAGGCGGGCGCGGGCGGCGCACCAAGAACGAGATCAACATGGTGCCGTTCATCGACGTCATGCTGGTCCTGCTCATCATCTTCATGGTCAGCGCGCCTTTGATGCCCACCGGCGTGGTTGACCTGCCCAGCGTGGGCAAGGCCAAGCAGGCGCCTGAAAAAGTCATCGAGGTGGTGGTGGGCGAGGGCGAACAAGTCAGCCTGCGCATCGACCAGCAAGACAGCGGCAGCATGAAACTGGCCGAGCTGACCAAGCGCGTGAAGGCGGCACAGGACAGCACGGCCGGCGGCCCCACGGCGGCGCCCGTCATCATCAGCGCCCGCAAGGATGTGCGCTATGACGCCGTGCTCAAGATCATGGACACCTTGCAGCGTGCAGGCGTGGCCCGTGTCGGGCTGACGGTGCACACGACCGGGGGATGAGCAGCATGGCCATGGCGCGTGCGGAGGTGTCGCGGCCCAAGGCCGAGGACACGCTGGGCCTGGGCATGGTCCTGGCCCTGGCGGCGCACTTGCTGCTGGTGCTGGCCCTGGCCTTTGGCGTGAGCTGGCGAACCCACACGCCCGTGATCGCCGAGGCCGAGGTCTGGGCCGAAGTGCCCAAAGCCGCCGCCCCTGCCGAAGAGCCGCCACCGCCCACGCCGGTTGAAGAAACCCCAACGCCGCCGCCTGTGGCGCAGGCTGAGCCAGAACCCGTGCCAGAGCCCGAGGCCGATATCCCGAGTGCGCCTGTGCCCAAGGCCAAGCGCAAGAAGGAAAAACCATTGCCGCCCGTGGCCAAGGTGGAGCCACCGCCCAAGCCCAAAAAGAAGCCCGCGCCTCCCAAGGAAACGTTCATCACCGAGCCGCCGGTGGTCGCGAAGAAGCCCAAGACGCCGTCTGTGCCGCCCACCACGCCCACCGTGTCGTCGGCCGAGCGCGAGACCCAGCGCAAGGCCGCCATGCAGCGCATGATGAAAGACCTGGGCTCGCTGGGCACGTCCGAGCAATCCGCCGGTCCCTCGGCCAGCTACCAAGGCAAGATCAGGGCGCGCATCATCCCCAACATCACCTTCCTGATGGACGAGGGCAATGGCAATCCGACGGCCTGGGTGGAGATCCGCTGCGCACCCGATGGCACCATTTTGTCGCGCCGCCTGCTGGATCCCAGCGGCTCACCTGCCTGGGATAAGGCCGTGCTGGATGGCGTCGACAAGACACGCTCCCTGCCTTTGGACGAACGTGGCCGCTTGCCCGACACGGTCTTCCAGATCGGGATCAGCCCGCGCGATCGGTGACGCTCACGCGCCAGATCCAACCATGCTGCAAGGCCAGCGCCAGCCATTGAGCTAGGTCGAAATCGGCGGGTGCGCTGTCCAGCAAGGTGGACATGCAGGGGGCAACTTGGGAGGCTGAAGGTGCCAGGGCGCTCATCCATGCCACCATCGACTCGGGCAGCGCCAGCACTTCGGCGCGCCACTGGGGACGCCACACCACGGCAGTCTCGGCCTGGCGGGCCGATAAAGCCTGGCGCAGTTTGTCCAGCATGTCGGCTTGGGTCGGGCCTTCGGCGCTGGCACTCTGGTGGGCCTGCCAAAGTGTGACCACCGGCCACTCTGATCGGATCACGCTCAAGCCAGGGCGCAATTCAAGCAGCAGATGGGCGGGATCTTGCGTGCCCAGCAAGGCCAGCGAGTCGGGCTCGAAGGTCGCATCGCTGGCGTGTTCGGCGGTGTGCCGAGCCCAGTCCAGCCGCGCGCCATCAGGCAGGTAGGGCCAGTCTTGCATTTCGGGCAAACCGGCCAGCCAGTCGGGCAGGGCCTGGCCCCATGCCGTCAGGTTGCCCTCGCTGGGCGGGTGGTGGCGCCACAGCTGCCGGGCCAGCAGCGCCAGCGCCTCCTCGCCCAGCAAGGCCTGCACCGTGGGGTAGGCGGCGGCCAGCACGCGCTCCGCCGTGGCGGTGGCGTTGCCCTGGTAGGCGGCCAGCCCCAGGCGCAGAGCTTCCCCCTGCTCACGCCAGGCAGCGTTGGCGCGTAACCCCCACAGGGCTTGCAAGACGGCGGCCTGGCGCTGGCCCTCTACGGCTGCGCTCATGAGTTGGCCGCCATGGCTTGAGCGGCCACCGCATCTGCCTGCCGGGCTTGGTCCAGCAGCACGTCCAGGGCGGGGACATCGGTGTCCCATTCAATCAAGGTGGGTTGTGGGCCAAAGCGTTGCATGGCTTCGGCATAGGCCTGCCACACCACGGGTTGCACCTTGGCGCTGTGGTCGTCCACCACCAGCTGGCCCACTTTCGTCGGCATTTGAAAACCCGCCAAATGCACTTCGCCCACCACGCCACGTGGCAGCGCTTGAATGAAGGCCAGGGCGTGGGCGCCAGCTGCTGCCAGGTCGCAGGCCAAGGACGCCTCGTCCATGGCTGATCGGCCCTGGCGCACGGTGTTCAATCCGTTCACCACCAGGTTGTTGACGTCCAGCAGCAACTGGCAGCCGCTGCGTTGGCACAGGGCGGCCAGGAACTGCGCCTCGGGCAGGCTGTCGTCGGCGTAGCTCAGGTAGGCGGACAGGTTCTCGACCAGGATGGGGCGCCGAAGGCGCGACTGCACCTCGTCCACGTTGCGCACCAGGATGTCCAGGGAGGCGGGGGTGAAGGCCACGGGCAGCAGGTCGCTGGCATGCACGGTGTCGCCGCCGGGCCAGGCGCCCCGCGCAAAGCAGGCGTGGTCCGACACGCGAACAGGCTCGATCTGCTCCGCCAGCCGCGCCAGCTTGTCGAGGTGCTCGGCGTCCAACCCGCAGGCCGATCCCAGTGACAAGCCCACGCCATGCAGGCTCACGGGGTAGTGCTCCCGCGCGGCACGCAGCACGGCCAGGGCCGCCCCGCCGTCACCAAAGAAGTTCTCGGAATGGACCTCGAGGAACCCCAAGGGGGGCAAGCGCGCCATCAAGGCCTGGTAGTGGGGCTGGCGCAGGCCGATGCCGGCCAGGCCGCGGGCGGGAGTGGCCGCCATCCGCTTTACTTCTTGTCGGCTTGCTTGGCCACGGCGACCTTGGCTTCTGCAGCGGACAGGCCACCCAGCTTGGCGCAGGTGCCCTTGGCCACAAGCTTCCATTCGCCGGGGGCCTTGTCCACCGTGGACTGGCCCGCGCAGGAGTGGGTGCCGGACAGGTTGGCACAGCTGTTTTCGCCTGCCTTGGCCACGCCAAAGCACTTTTCTTTGCCCTTTTCGGCGCCCATCGAGGCCTCCATGTCGGCCGAAGCGTGGGACACGAGACCCAAAGCCATGACGGAGGCGAGGGCGGAGGACAGCAGTTGACGTTGGTTCATTTGTAAACTCCAAAGAATGGTTTGGCGGTGAGGTTGCGGTATCGGCCTCTGATTTCTTGGTCGTCGGACGCCCAAAAATCTGACACCGAATTCCCTGATTTCCATTTGCCGTGAAAAACTGCCTCAAATGGCCGCTTCACGATCCTAGGCTATTTCATAGCATGGCAATCATTCACGACCACCGTCGGGACGTGGAACGTTAGGAGTGTCATGACCGATTCACCATTGCCGCCGCTGAACTGGGAGGGTGCCTTGAGCCAGCTCGACTCTGGCGCGCCCGGGTCGGCCGATTTGGCGGACCAGGATCAGTCGATGATCGACAGCGAAAGTGGTGTGTTCCTCTGGCCCACACCCCCTTTTGCCACCTACCCGGCTGCCCGTCAGCAAACCGAACACGAAACCTGCGAAATTGAAGGCCTCAATGGCCGGATCATGAAAGGGCGCCTGAGCTTCTTCGTGCCTGACGAAGAAGTGGCCCACATCCAGGTGCCGCCATCTCGCACCACCATGGCCCTGCGCTTTGGCCAGTTCCGCACCTTGTTGCTCACCAACCCCATCAAGCCCAAGAGGGCGGCGGATGGGCAGGATCCCCATGCGTCCATGCTGGGGCACCGCGCCAGCGTTGCTTTTCGGGTGAAGTTCAAAGCGGGAGGCCAGATCGAAGGCCAGACCATGGGCCACCGGGAAACCGAGTTCGGCATCTTCCTGTTCCCCACCGTGGGCGACGATGGCGCCGTGCAGCGCCTGTTCGTGGGGCGCGAGGTGCTGGACTCGTTTGATGTGGGCGGCAAGATTGGCGAAATCCTGGTGGATGCCAGCGCAGTCACGCAAGCGCAGGTCGAGCAGGCGGTGGAGGTGCAAAGCCAGATGCGCAACCAGAAGCTGGGCGACATCCTGCTGACCCAGCAGGTGGTCTCGCCCGAGCAATTGCTGGCCGCCATCGAGCAGCAGGGCAAGATGCCCATGGTGCGCATCGGCGAAGCGCTGATGGCCCTGGGCATGATCAACCAGGCGCAGTTGGAAGATGCCCTGGAGCGCCAGAAGCGCGATCGCAGCGTGCCCTTGGGCGAGTTGCTGGTCACCCAGGGACTGGTGTCGCGTCATGACTTGCAAACCGCCCTGGCGCGCAAGATGGGCTATCCGCTGGTCGATCTGGACAAGTTCCCGATCGAGGCCGAAGCGCTGCGCAAGGTGCCGTTCCCCGTGGCCCATCGCCTGATGACCGTGCCATTGCTGCTGCGCGATGGCAACCTGATCACCGCCGTCGAAGACCCTAGCAAGCGCCTGACCTTGTCCGAGCTGGAGTTCATCACCCAATGCAAGATCGTGCCGGTGCTGGCACAGCACACCCAGCTTGAATTCGCGATCAAGGACGCCTACAGCAAGATCGGCGCGGACGTCAGTGCCGATGCCTATGGGCGGGCCTCCTCGCACAACCAGAGCAATGATTTCGACATGGAGCAGCAGAGTTCTGGCTCGCTCATGGAGGACCTGGAAAAGCAGAACGAGGACTCCCGCTCGAACGAAGACGACCAACCCATCGAGCAAAGCGACAACTCGCTGGTGCGCCTGATCAACACCATGATCATCGAAGCGCACGCCCAGGGCGTCTCCGACATCCACGTTGAAAGCTACCCTGGCAAAGAAAAAATCAAGATCCGCTTCCGAAAGGACGGCGTGCTCATGCCCTACCTGGAGCTGCCGCCCAACTACCGCAGCGCCATGGTGGCCCGCATCAAGATCATGTGTGATCTGGACATCTCCGAGCGCCGCAAGCCGCAGGACGGCAAGATCAATTTCGCCAAGTTCGTGCCGCAGCACAAGATCGAGCTGCGCGTGGCCGCCATCCCCACCAACAACGGGATGGAAGACATCGTCATGCGGATCCTCGCCTCGGCCAAGCCCCTGCCGCTGGACAAGATCGGCCTGAGCCCGACCAACCTGTCGCGCCTGAAAGAGGCCATGGAACGCCCCTACGGCCTGGTGCTGTGCGTGGGCCCCACGGGCTCTGGCAAGACCACCACACTGCATTCGGCGCTCAGCTTCATCAACGTGCCCGAGCGCAAGATCTGGACGGCCGAAGACCCGGTTGAAATCACCCAGCCCGGCCTGCGCCAGGTCCAGGTCAACCCCAAGATCGACTGGACCTTCGCC
>Ga0209873_1000098_pt1 | contig 13106 bp, 13 predicted proteins | sample GWRWT2_30Apr14_FD_187186 | JGI IMG/M metagenome (GOLD analysis project Ga0209873, IMG submission 187186) | Sand microcosm microbial communities from a hyporheic zone in Columbia River, Washington, USA - GW-RW T2_30-Apr-14 (SPAdes) (version 2) | ecosystem: Engineered > Artificial ecosystem > Sand...
AAAAAGCCACCCTGAATGGTGAAGAATGTCCGGAAAGTGCCGTTCAACAGGTGGAACAGCACTACCAACTGCCGGTTGTTTCCATTGCGAGCCTGGCCGACCTGTTGCAATATCTGAGTCATCAATCAGACCCTGCGTTGGTCTCATTCCATCCTGCGGTGGCGGCCTATCGCCAGCGCTACGGGGTCTGAGGCGGCGCCAACCAGACTCACCGACCGACCCATGCAACGACTCGCGCGACATCTGTTCTGGCTGGCCTCTTTGGCAGGCGCCCTTGGCTCGCCGGCGTTCGCGGGCGGCACCATGTTCCGTTGTGGCAGTTCGTACCAGGACCGCCCCTGTGACGCAGGCCAGCCGGCCAAGGTGATCAACAGCAGCGGCGTGGCCCGGGATCAGGCACCGGCGGTGTCTCCATCGACCCCGGCTGCGACGACCGTGGCGCCGACGATCACCGCGGTCAAGGTGGACGCCGAATGCGCGGCCTTGGGCAACCGCGCCAAGCAGGTCGTGTGGGCCAAAGAGTCGGGCCGGACGGCTGAGGTCCAACTGGCGGCCGCCACCTCCGACGAAGATCGCCGCCTGATCGCCGATGTTTTCAACCGGCGGGGTTCGTCCCTGGAAGTTCGTCAGGGAGTCGAATCCGACTGCATGTCGTCCAAGGGGCCGAGGGCCCTGGCCAACCTCTGCCAGGTGTTGAAAGGGCAGATGGGCGTGGATCAGGCCGACCCCAACAATCGACAGCGGCAAGCAGCCGCAAAGGCATGGCGTGATGCGGGTTGCTGACATGGGCTTGAAGCTGACAGCATGGGGCGTGGCCCGCTTGGGCGCGCTCGCGATGTGGGGTGCGACCTCGGCGCTGGCGGCGCCCGCCATTTACTCGTGCGACGATGGCAAGGGCCACAAACTCACCTCTGACCGCCCGATCCAGGAGTGCCTGGACCGCGAGCAGCGCCTGCTCAACAAGGACGGCTCACACCGCGAGACGGTGCCGCCGCGCATGACCGCTGACGAGCAGGCGGCGTATGAGGATATGCAGCGGCTGAAAGCCTCGCAAGAGGCCGCCCGAAAGGACGCCGTTCGCCGCGACCGCAACCTGATGCTCCGCTTTCCCAATGAGGCCGCGCACAACAAGGGCCGCGTGGCCGCGCTGGACGACCTGCGCAAGGCCATCGCCATCTCTGAAAAGCGCGTGGCTGAACTGCAGGCCGACCGCAAGGGCTTGATGACCGAGGCCGAATTCTTCAAGGGCAAGGCCATGCCCTTCAAGCTGCGCTCGCGCATCGAAGACAACGAGGCCACGCAGCAAGCTCAGCGCGACATCATCTTGAACCAGAAGGCCGAGATGGTGCGCATCAACGCCTTGTACGACGCCGAACTGGCCCGCTTGCGGCGCCTGTGGGCGGGTGCGCCGTTGGGCTCGGTGCCCGCGGCGTCGTCCACCGTGGCACCGCGCTGATCATCCATCAGCCTTCGAGCTTCTTCTTCAGAAGCTCGTTGACCGTGGCCGGGTTGGCCTTGCCCTTGGTGGCCTTCATGGCCTGACCGACCAGGGCGTTGAAGGCCTTGTCCTTGCCCGCGCGGAACTCCTCGACCGACTTGGCGTTGGCGGCCAGCACCTCGTCCAGGATCTTTTCCAGCTCGCCGGTGTCGCTCATCGGCTTGAGGCCCTTGGCCTCGATGATGGCGTCGACGCGCGCGGCGGACGAAGCGCCTGAAGTCTCTTCAGTCCACAGCACTTCGAACACTTGCTTGGCGCCGTTGTTGGCGATGGTGCCATCCGCAATGCGCGCGATGAGCGCGGCCAACAGCTCGGCACTCACCGGGCTGGCTTCAATGGTCTGCTCCGCCGCGTTCAAGCGACGCGAAATTTCGCCCATGACCCAGTTGGACACCAGCTTGGGCTGGCCACACGCCTTGGCGGCGGATTCAAAGAAGTTGCCCACGGCCTTGGACTGCGTCATCAGTGCCGCGTCATAAGCGGGCAGGCCATAGTCGGCCTGGAATCGCGCCGCCATGGCGCGCGGCAGTTCCGGCATCTCACCACGCACCTTTTCAATCCACTCTGGTGCGATCACCAGCGGTGGCAAATCAGGATCGGGGAAGTAGCGGTAGTCGTGCGCGTCTTCCTTGCTGCGCATGGCGCGCGTCTGCCCGGTGTCGGCGTTGAACAGCACGGTGGCTTGCTGGATGCCGCGGCCATCTTCGATCTCGTCGATCTGCCACTGGATCTCGTAGTCCACCGCCTGCTGGATGAACTTGAAGCTGTTCAGGTTCTTGATCTCGCGTCGCGTGCCAAACGGCGCCCCGGGTTTGCGCACCGACACGTTGGCGTCGCAGCGGAAGCTGCCTTCCTGCATGTTGCCATCGCAGATGCCCAGCCACACCACCAGGGCGTGCAGCGCGCGCGCGTACTCGGCGGCCTCGATGCTGGAGCGCATGTCCGGCTCGGTCACGATCTCCAACAAGGGCGTGCCCGCGCGGTTCAAATCGATGCCGCTGGATTTCTCGCCATTGAAGCCGACGAAGTCATCGTGCAGCGACTTGCCCGCGTCTTCTTCCAGGTGGGCGCGCGTCAGTTGTACCGTGTGCTCGACATCGCCAACGAAGAAGCGCACCGAACCGCCTTGCACCACCGGGATTTCGTACTGGCTGATCTGGTAGCCCTTGGGCAGGTCGGGGTAGAAGTAGTTCTTGCGCGCGAAGATGGAGCGCGGGGCCACGGTGGCGCCCACGGCCAGGCCGAAGGCGATGGCGCGGTCCACGGCGCCACGGTTCATCACGGGCAGGGTGCCCGGCAAGGCCAGGTCCACCGGGCAGGCCTGGGTGTTGGGCGCGGCGCCAAACTCGGTGGAGGCCCCCGAGAAGATCTTGGATTGCGTCGACAGCTGGGCGTGGGTTTCCAGGCCGATGACGACTTCGTAACCGCGGATGAGGGCAGGTGGGGTCATGGGGCGTTCAGCGTGAAGGATGGGTTCAATTCAGGGGCGGCTGCCGACGGCGCGGTAGGTCTGGGCATTCTGTTGCCGCCAGCGCTCAAGCAGGGCCAGGTTGTTGTGTTGCCAGGGGTGGAAGCGGGGCTTGAAGTAAGCCAGCCAATGGGGCAGCGTGTGCCAGGCCACGCCATCGCGGCCCAGCCAGAAGCCCAACGCGCTGCGGTGGGTGGACCACTTGAACAGCATGCCGTCGCGGCGCAGCATCTTGCCGGTCTGGATGGCCACCCAGATGTTGAACTCGATCGAGATCAACAGGAATATGGACACGCGCATCAGGTAGCCACCACCCACGGCCTTGTAGGTGTCCATGGCCACGGCCTTGTGCTCGGACTCTTCAGCCGCGTGCCAGGTCCACAGGGCGCGCATCATCGGCGTCATGCGTTCGGTCCAGCTGCTGCGGCGCAAGAGGCCGTCGCCCAGCACAGCCGTGAAATGTTCGTAGGCCACCGTGATGGCCAGCTTGAAGCGCGGCGGCGAGTTGCGCGTGAGATGCATGACGCGCTGGAGCGTGCGTTCCACCCAGGCGTCGTAGCCCATGGCCAGCAGGTGGTCGTTGTACTGCTGGTGCAGGTGGCGGTGCGTGGCCTCCTGGCCCGCGAACAGCTTGATGTCTTTGGCCAGTTGCGCGTTGCCCTGGCGCTCGACCTCGGGCAGGAAATGGCGCACCGCGTCGATGAAAAACTGCTCTCCCACCGGGAACATGAACGACAGGGCGTTGAACACCTGCGAGCGGTAGGCATCGCCCCCGTTCCAGTGCGGCTCGAAGCCCTGGCTCAAATCGATGTCCAGGTGGCGGATGGTCATGTCATGCGATGACGCGGGGGCGGTGCTCATGTCAGGCTCGTGGGCAGGCGCTGGTGCCAGTCGGTGACGTGCTGGAAGGCGTGCGCGGTGTGCAGCAAAGTGCCTTCCTGCCAGTAGTTGCCGATCAACTGCAAGCCCACGGGCAAGCCGTGTTCGCCGAAGCCTGCAGGCACGCTCATGCCGGGCAGGCCGGCCAATGAGGCGGGCAGTGTGAAGATGTCGGCCAGGTACTCGGCCAGCGGGTCGGCCTGGCGGCCACCGTCGGCCGCGATCGGGCGCGCCACGTTGGGCGACACCGGCCCGGCGATCACGTCGCAGTGCTGGAGGGCCGACTGGAAGTCGTCGGCGATCATGCGGCGCAGTTTTTGCGCCTGCAGGTAGTAGGCGTCGTAATAGCCATGCGACAACACGTAGGCACCGATCATGATCCGGCGCTTGACCTCGGGGCCGAAGCCTTCGGCGCGGGTCTTGCGGTACATGTCGGCCAGGTCGGTGTACTGCTTGGCGCGGTGCCCGAACTTCACGCCATCGAAGCGGCTCAGGTTGGACGAGGCCTCGGCGGGCGCGATGATGTAGTACACCGGGATCGACAGCTCGGTGCGCGGCAGGCTCACATCCACCAGCGTGGCGCCCAGCGTTTGCAATTGCGCCAGTGCTTGCTTGGTGGCCTCAAGCACGCCAGCGGCCACGCCTTCACCAAAGAACTCCTTCGGCACGCCCACGCGCAGGCCTTTCAAGGGCTGCTCGGCCGTGGCGCCAGCGCGCGGTGCCTTCAAGCCGCCCACAAAGTCAGGCACGCTTTGCTGAGCGCTGGTGGCGTCGCGCTCGTCGAAGCCGCTCATCGCTTGCAGCAGCAGGGCGCAGTCTTCGGCGGTGCGGGCCATGGGGCCGGCCTGGTCCAGCGACGAGGCGAAAGCGATCATGCCGTAGCGCGAGCAGCGGCCATACGTGGGTTTGATGCCGGTGATGCCGGTCAAGGCGGCCGGTTGGCGGATCGAGCCACCGGTGTCGGTGCCGGTGGCGCCTGCCACCAATCGGGCCGAGACAGCCACGGCCGAGCCGCCGGACGAACCGCCCGGGATGCGGTCGGTGGCCCAGGGGTTGCGCGCCAAGTGATACGCCGAGTTCTCGTTGGCGCCGCCCATGGCGAACTCGTCGCAGTTGAGCTTGCCCACGGTTACCGTGCCAGCCGCCTTCAGCTTGGCCACCACGGTGGCATCAAACGGGCTGACATAGCCTTGCAGGATCTTGGACGCGGCCGTGGTGGGCAGGTTCTTCGTCACAAAGATGTCTTTGTGCGCGATCGGGATGCCATCCAGCGGGCCCAGGGCCTGGCCAGCGGCGCGGCGGGCGTCAGAGGCGGCGGCTTGCGCCAGCGCGCCATCCGTGTCCACGTGAAGGAACGCACCCAGGCCGCTGTGCGCGGCAATGCGCGCCAGTGCGTGGCGGGTCAGGTCAACACTGGTGGTTTGGCCAGCGGCCAACTGCTGGCCGGACTGCGCCAGCGTTAAATCATGTAAAGACTGTGCGCTCATTCGATCACCTTGGGCACCAGAAACAGGCCGTTTTCCTGGGCCGGGGCGTTGCGCATGTTGGCGTCACGGTCGTTCGATTCGCTGACGGCATCCTCGCGCAGGCGCAGGGTCACGTCTTCGATGGCCGAGAGGGGGGTGTACAGGGGCTGGACGCCAGAGGTGTCCACGGCGCGCATCTTCTCGACGATGGCGAAAAAATCATTCAATTGGGTCAGCATGGCGGTTTGCTCCTCGCTGCGCAGTTCCAGGCGCGCGAGTTGGGCAATCCGGCTGACGTCAGCGGGGGTCAGGGCCATGGGTTCCATCCAAGGTAGCAAAGGCGGTGCCCAGGGAGATTTCACCGGGGCTTGGGGTATTATCCTAGGTTATCCATCCATGGTGAATGCACAACAATTGGGCATGTTGCTGGTGGTGGGTTGAACACCATTTCTGATCGTCGCCGGTGCTGTGTCGCCGTGCGGCGCACCTTGTTTACAAATTTGCACATAAGGCTTTTCTCGGGTTTGGGGCGATTCGGCGCGTGCGGTCATGCGGCACGGCGGGTGGTCTTTCACCTGATGAGGCTAGCCGGAGAGTTGTCGCATGTACGGAATGTTTCGCAAGTATTTTTCCACCGACCTGGCCATTGACCTGGGCACCGCCAACACGCTGATTTTCGTGCGTGACAAGGGCATCGTGCTGGACGAGCCGTCGGTGGTGGCCATCCGCCACGAGGGCGGTCCCAACGGTAAGAAAACCATCCAGGCCGTTGGCACCGAGGCCAAGGCCATGCTGGGCAAGGTGCCTGGCAACATCGAGGCCATCCGCCCGATGAAAGACGGCGTGATCGCCGACTTCACCGTCACCGAGCAAATGCTCAAGCAATTCATCAAGATGGTGCATCCGCGCTCGGTCTTGAAGCCGTCGCCCCGCATCATCATTTGCGTGCCTTGTGGCTCCACCCAGGTCGAGCGCCGCGCCATCCGCGAATCAGCGTTGGGCGCTGGCGCCTCCGAGGTGTATCTGATCGAAGAACCGATGGCCGCGGCCATCGGCGCCGGTTTGCCGGTCTCGGAAGCCTCCGGCTCCATGGTGGTCGACATCGGCGGCGGCACCACCGAGGTCGGCGTGATCTCGCTGGGCGGCATGGTCTACAAAGGCAGTGTGCGCGTCGGCGGCGACAAGTTTGATGAGCACATCATCAACTACATCCGCCGCAACTACGGCATGCTGATCGGCGAGCCCACGGCCGAGGCCATCAAGAAAAGCATCGGCAGCGCCTTCCCCGGCTCCGAGGTCAAGGAAATGGAAGTCAAGGGCCGCAACCTGTCGGAAGGCGTGCCTCGCAGCTTCACCATCTCCAGCAACGAGATTTTGGAGGCCCTGACCGATCCGCTCAACCAGATCGTGTCGGCCGTCAAGAACGCGCTGGAGCAAACGCCGCCTGAACTGGGCGCCGACATCGCCGAGCGCGGCATGATGCTGACGGGCGGCGGCGCGCTGTTGCGTGACCTGGACCGCCTGCTGGCCGAAGAAACCGGCCTGCCGGTGCTGGTGGCCGAAGACCCGCTGACCTGCGTGGTGCGCGGTTGCGGCATGGCCCTGGAGCGCATGGACCGCCTGGGCAGCATCTTCACATCGGAATAAGCTGGTGACACGGTGAGCACCGCTGGCTAGCGCGGTGCCTGCCTTTTTGCGCGGGAACGCTGCATGCCCCTGGTCACACTGGATCGCTCACCGCCGCCCTTCTTCAAGCAAGGGCCGTCGGCGTTCACGCGGCTGATGTTTTTCTCGGCGCTGGCCATTTTTTTGATGGTGGCCGACACGCGCTGGAAGGTGACCCAGCCCTTGCGCGCGGTCTTGGCCACCATGCTGCAGCCCGTGCAAAGTGTGCTGCTGGCGCCGCAGGCCTGGTGGGCCGATGCCGGGCACTACATGTCCGGCCTGGAGGCCGCGCGTCTTGAGCAGCACCAATCCCAGAAAAAATCTGCGGCCCAGGCCGAGCGCGTCATGCGCGTTGATCAGCTCGAGCGCGAAAACGCGCGCCTGCGTGAACTGCTGGCCTTGCGTCCCCGCGTCAATGTCCAGTCTCAAGCCGCCGAAGTCTTGTACGACGCGCCCGATCCCTTCACCCGCAAGGTCGTCATCGATCAGGGCAGCCGCCATGGTGTGATCCTGGGGTCGCCCGTGATCGACGATGCGGGCGTGCTGGGTCAGGTCACGCGCGTGTATCCGCTGACGTCCGAAGTGACGCTGGTGACCGACAAGGACGCCGCTGTGCCGGTGGTCAACGGCCGCACGCGGCAACGTGGCGTGGCCTACGGCACGCCGCAAGTGCTGGGCATGGAGCTGCGCTTCATGGCGGGCAACGCCGATGTGCAGGTGGGCGACGAACTGCAAACCTCCGGTCTGGACGGCGTGTACCCTGCAGGCCTGCCGGTGGCCAAGGTGGCCCGCGTGGACCGCCGTGCGGATTCGGCCTTTGCCCGCATCGTGCTGACGCCCAAATCCCAGCCCGACAACTCACGCCACGTGCTCTTGCTGCACCCCGTGGCCGACCAGTTGCCTGACCGGCCCTCCGAGGCCGAAGCCGTCGCGGCCTCCGGCGCTGCCCCCGCCTCGGCCGCCAGCGCGCAGCACCATGCCAAGGCCGAGTCCGCTCCCCACATGGGCCGCAAAGCCAGCACCGCGCACCCCGCCGCTTCGGGAGCCAAGCCATGATGCCGCGTGGCAGCCCACTGCTGATGCCGGTCAACCCGGTGTTCATCTGGGTGAGCTTGTTGCTGGCGTTCGCTTTCAACCTGATCCCCATGGGTCGCTCCGGGGCCGTGCCCGACCTGCTGGCTGTGGCGCTGGTGTTCTGGAACGTGCACCAGCCGCGCCGGGTGGGTGTGGGCGTGGCCTTCGCTTTCGGCGTGTTCATGGATGTGCACCAGGGCGCCTTGCTGGGTCAGCACGCGCTGGCCTACACGCTGCTCAGCTACTCGGCCATCGCGGTGCATCGGCGCCTGCTGTGGTTCACGGTGGGCTCGCAGGCGGTGCAGATCCTGCCTTTGTTCATCGCGGCGCACATGGTGTCGCTGATGGTGCGTTTGATCGCGGGCGCGGGTTTCCCGGGCTGGACCTTGATGGTGGCGCCTTTGCTGGAATCCGCCTTGTGGCCGGTGGTGACCTTGCTGTTGTTGGCGCCGCAGCGGCGTGCGCCCGACCGCGACAAGAACCGGCCGCTGTGAGCCTGGCCTGATCCGACGCCTCCATGACTGAAATCAAGAACCTCGAACAGGAGCTGGGCCGCTTTCGCACCCGCTTGTGGGCGGCGGTCGGGTTCGTCTTGTTCTGCTTTGGCCTGCTGGCCTCGCGCCTGGTGGTCTTGCAGGTCAACCGCCACGAAGAGCTGTCCACCCAGGCCGAGAACAACCGCATCGCGGTCGTGCCCATCGTGCCCAACCGGGGCCTGATCGTGGACCGCAACGGCGTGGTGCTGGCCAACAACTACTCCGCCTACACGCTGGAGATCACGCCCTCCAAGGTCGACAACGTTGAAGCCACCATCGACGAGTTGTCCAAGATCGTTGAAGTGGCCCCGCGCGACCGCCGCCGCTTCAAACGCCTGCGCGAAGAATCCAAGAGTTTCGAGTCCATCCCCATCCGCACGCGCCTGACCGACACCGAGGTGGCCCGCTTCACAGCCCAGCGCTTTCGCTTCCCTGGGGTGGACATCCAGGCGCGTCTGTTCCGCCACTACCCTTATGGCGAGCTGGCCAGCCACGTGCTGGGCTACATCGGCCGCATCAACCAGAAAGAAAAAGAAGCCATCGAGGAGTGGCCTGATGAAGAGCAGGCCAACTACCGGGGCACCGACTACATCGGCAAGCTGGGCATCGAGCAGAACTACGAGCGCGAGCTGCATGGCCTGACTGGCGTCGAGGAAGTCGAGACCAGCGCGGGTGGCCGTGCCGTGCGCCGCCTGCGCTCCAAGCCGCCCACGCCCGGCAACACGGTGCACATGTCCATCGACATCAAACTGCAGGCCCTGATCGAGCGCCTGTATGGCACCCGCCGTGGCGCCCTGGTGGCGATTGATCCGCGCAACGGCGAGGTGCTGGCCTTTGTCAGCAAGCCCACCTTCGACCCCAACCTGTTCGTCGATGGCATCGACAGCGAGAACTGGAAAGAGTTGAACGAATCGCCCGACAAGCCTTTGCTCAACCGGGCGTTGCGCGGCACCTACCCACCCGGCTCCACCTACAAGCCCTTCATGGCCCTGGCCGCACTGAACACCGGCAAGCGCAGCGCCACCATGAGCATGTACGACAGCGGTGTCTTCATGTTTGGCGGCCACAAGTTCCGCAGCCCCGAGAACGAGCAGACTGGCATGGTGGACATGCGCCGCGCCATCGTCCGCTCCAGCAATGTCTACTTCTACTCGCTGGCCAATGAGCTGGGCGTGGACCTGATCCACAGCCAGATGAATCCCCTGGGGTTTGGCCGGTTGACGGGCATCGACCTCAAGGGCGAGGTGACCGGCCTGCTGCCCTCGACCGACTGGAAGCGCCGAGCCTACAAAAAGCCGGAGCAACGCCGCTGGTACGCGGGCGAGACCATCTCGCTGGGCATCGGGCAGGGCTACAACAGCTTCACCATGCTGCAGATGGCCTCGGCCTTGTCCACCATGGTGTCCGATGGACGGCGTTACGAGCCGCGCCTGGTGCGCGAGATCGAAGACGTGCTCACGCGCGAAAAGCGCGTGGTCTCCAGCCAGGCCCTGGCGCCACTGGCCTTCAAGCCCGAGCACACCGCCTTCATCCGCGAAGCCATGCACGGCGTGACGCAGGAGGGTACCTCGACGCGCGTGTTCCTGGGCGCGACCTATGCCAGCGGCGGCAAGACCGGCACGGCCCAGGCCGTGGGCCTGAAAAAGAACGAGAAATACGTGGCCTCGCGCATGGACGAATACCAGCGCGACCACTCCTTGTATGAGGCCTTCGCGCCGGTGGACCAACCCCGCATTGCCTTGACCGTGATCGTGGAGAACGCCGGCTTTGGCGCCGAGGCCGCAGCGCCCATTGCCCGCCGTGTCCTGGACTACCTGCTGTTGGGCCAATACCCCAGCGAAGAAGACATCGAGGCCGTGCGCCAGGGCAAGGGTGGGCCGCCCATTGGCGTGCCGCGCAAGGTGGTCGAGGTGTCCATGCCCCACGGCCAGGATGCTTTTGGCGGTGATGTGCCTCTGCCCACGTCGGCGTCCGCCCCGGCCGCCGCTTCATCCTCACCCGCGAGCGCGCCATGAACGGATCGTTTGATCAGCCCTCCTTGTGGCAGCGCGTCAAGCCCATCTTCGTGGGCTTTGACCTGCCCTTGTTGCTCGCGATCCTGTGCCTGTGCGGCCTGGGCTTGTTCACGATGTACTCGGTGGGCTACGACCATGGCACACGTTTCATCGACCAATCGCGCAACATGGCGCTGGCCTTTGTGGTCATGTTCCTGGCCGCTCAAGTGCCGCCACAGCGCCTGATGGCGCTGGCCGTGCCGCTGTACGTGGCTGGCGTCATCCTCTTGCTCATCACCGCCTTGCCGCACGTGGGCATCACCAAGAAGGGCGCCACGCGCTGGCTCAACGTGGGCATGGTCATCCAGCCCAGCGAGATCCTCAAGATCGCGATGCCGCTGATGCTGGCCTGGTGGTTCCAGCGGCGTGAGGGGCAGCTGCGGGGGCTGGACTTCGCGGTGGCGGGCCTGCTGCTGGCCATCCCCGTGGGCCTGATCATGAAGCAGCCGGACCTGGGCACCTCCTTGCTGGTGCTGTCGGCGGGCGTGTATGTCATTTTCTTTGCCGGACTGAACTGGAAGCTGATCCTGCCGGTGGTGTTGTTGGCCGCGGCGGGCATCACCACCCTGGTGCTGTCCGAAGACAAGATCTGCCAGCCCGAGGTGGACTGGGTGGTGCTGCACGATTACCAGAAGAACCGCGTCTGCACCTTGCTTGACCCCACGACCGACCCGCTGGGCAAAGGCTTTCACATCATCCAGGGCATGATCGCCATCGGCTCGGGCGGTGTCACGGGCAAGGGCTTCATGAAGGGCACGCAAACCCACCTGGAGTTCATCCCTGAGCGCACCACCGATTTCATCTTCGCGGCGTTCTCGGAGGAGCAGGGCCTGGTCGGCTGCCTGCTGTTGATGACGGCCTTCCTGGCACTCATCTTCCGAGGGCTGATGATTGCCGCGCAGGCACCCACGCTGTTCTCGCGCTTGCTGGCGGGCAGTGTGTCGCTCAGTTTCTTCACCTATGCGTTTGTGAACATGGGCATGGTCAGCGGCATCCTGCCCGTGGTGGGCGTGCCCTTGCCTTTCATCAGCTATGGCGGCACGGCCATGGTCACTTTGGGCCTGGCCTTGGGCATGCTCATGTCCATTGCCAAGAGTCGTGGATTGATGCAGCGCTAACATGGCCAACATGACTTCATCATTTTCAACCTCAGCGTCGTCGGCCACCGTGGGCCGTGACCACTCTCCGGTCGACCACGTCCTGATCGCCCTGGATTCGGCCCTGCGCACCGTGTTCGCTGACCACAGCGCCTCGCGCCCCTGCCCGCAGCCGCAGGTGATCGACAGCACACCCTTGACCGAGGCCGAGAAGCGGCACGCCGCCGCCCTCATGCGGGTCAACCACGTGGGTGAGGTGTGCGCGCAGGCCCTGTACGCCTCGCAGGCCCTGGGCACCCGAGACCAGGCCTTGAAGGCCCAGTTCGACGCCGCCGCCCGCGAGGAGACCGACCACCTCGCCTGGACCGAGCAGCGCCTGCGCGAACTGGGCGGACGCACCAGCTTGCTCAACCCGCTGTGGTACGCCTGCTCCTTCGGGCTGGGCCTGCTGGCCGCGCGGGCCGGCGACAAAACCAGCCTGGGTTTCGTGGTCGAGACCGAACGCCAGGTTGAGCAGCACCTGGACGGTCACCTGACCTCGCTGCCTGCGGGCGATCACCCCTCGCGTGCCATCGTGACCCAGATGCGCGACGACGAGGTCGCACACGCCGAGGCGGCCACCCAGGCCGGGGCCGTGCCGCTGCCTGCGCCGGTGCGGGGCCTGATGAAGTTGGTGGCGAAGGCCATGACGGTCACCGCGCACCGCATCTGACGCCGCTCGGGGCACCTGCCCCGGGGCATCAGGCATCAGTTTTCAGGTGGTGGGCTTCAGGCCGCGACGATCTCGAAGCTGGTCGTGATCTCGGCGGTTTTGCCGATCATGATGCTGGCCGAGCAGTACTTCTCGTGCGACAGACGAACCGCGCGTTCGACGGCAGCATCGGTCAATCCTGGCCCGGCAACGACGAAGTGCATGTGGATCTTCGTGAACACCTTCGGATCGACCGGCGCACGTTCCGAGGTCACGACGACCTTGCAGGCCCGCACGTCGTGCCGGCCGCGCTGAAGAATCAGAACCACGTCGTAGGCAGTGCAACCGCCGGTACCGGCGAGCACCGTTTCCATCGGTCGCGGAGCAAGGTTTCGGCCGCCGCCGTCGGGCGCGCCGTCCATCATCAGCAAATGGCCGCTGCCGGTTTCTGCGGCGAAGGCCATGCCGCTCGCGGGCATCCAGTTGATCGTGCATTCCATGGTGATTCCCGAAGCTCGCCGCACCATGAAAGGGCGGCCTGTCACACGCATTGTGCATGGCCGCACGGGCCATTGGACCGCGCCCCCTAAATGCCTTCAGCCACGATATTGCAGCGCAGCATAAAAGGCCCTACACTCGTTCGCATACGGTGATTCGACTGCTTGATGCGTTGATCCC
>Ga0209873_1000103_pt1 | contig 12549 bp, 13 predicted proteins | sample GWRWT2_30Apr14_FD_187186 | JGI IMG/M metagenome (GOLD analysis project Ga0209873, IMG submission 187186) | Sand microcosm microbial communities from a hyporheic zone in Columbia River, Washington, USA - GW-RW T2_30-Apr-14 (SPAdes) (version 2) | ecosystem: Engineered > Artificial ecosystem > Sand...
CCGTCCGTAGGGATCGGAATCATCGCGACCGCACTCTGGCTCATCCAGCGTGACGGCGAGTTGAGAAATCTCGCAGCGCCTGAGCACGACCAAGGCGCCCTTGAAATGGATGTCCGTGAGGCAGTCAATCTGGGCCGCGTACGCTCGCAGGCCTCTGCGGAAGCGCGCATGCGCGCCCTGCAGAACGCCGACACAACGAAGGACTGAAATGCGCCTGGACGATTTGTACCTTTGGTACCTTGATGACCCAGCCAAAGCACGCTACGTCGGCGCACTCAAGTTGGTCTCCGCAGGCAAGGGTGTTTCTTTGCACTACGGCAAGGAGTGGTTGACCAACGGTTTCGCGTTGAGCGAGGACCTCCCGCTCGTTAACACCGAATTCTTGCCGCCAGCCCGCCTCGCGACCGACGCACAACGCGCGGTCGGCGCTGTCGACGACGCCCGCCCGGACCGCTGGGGCGAGAAAGTCATTCGATTCGTGGACAAGCCCAAACGCCTCTCGCTGATGGAATACCTGTACCACGCTGGCGACGACCGATTCGGCGCGCTGGGCATCTCCACGTCGCCAAGCGTTTACAGCCCCAGAGCGGGAAGCCCGCTGCCTCGGCTAGAGCAGGCGCAGCAACTCAGCGAGGTCGTGGCCAAAATTGAAGCCTCAGAACCTATCAGCGCTTTGGAGAAAAAAATCATCGCTGGCGGCGGTAGCCCGCTCGGTGGCGCCAAGCCCAAGGCGCTCATCGACATCAACGGGGAACAGTGGGTCATCAAGTTCTTCAACAATGAGCCCGTCGACACGCCGCTCATCGAGCATGCGGCGATGACGCTGGCCCGGCGCGCGGCCATCACCGTGGCAGAGACCCAGGTCATCCGACTTGCGGGCGCGAACGCCCTCGCGGTTCGTCGCTTCGACCGTGAACAGGGCCGGCGGATTCACAGCATTTCAGCAGGCACCGCCATCCGTGCAGCCACGCCCTCTGGCGATGAACCAGAGATGGGCTATCCCGAACTGGCGCGCATTCTCCGCCGCATTGGCATGACTCAGGACGACATGAACCAGCGAGATGCGCGCGAGCTTTTCCGCCGAATGGTGTTCAACATCCTGATCGACAACACCGATGACCATGAGAAGAACCACGCCCTCCTGGTCGTGAACCCGTTTGCCAATGGCCGCCTGAAGCTGGCGCCAGCGTATGACGTCTTGCCCACGAACTCAGGGCAGGGATACCAGGAGTTCGTCTGCGGCACGCAGGGCCGGGATTCAACGCTCGACAACGCGATGTCGCAGTGCAATGCCTTTGGTCTATCGGCCACGGAGGCAGCCGCCGAAGTTGCCACCGTCATTGACGTTGTGAACAACTGGCAAGAACATTTTGCGCAAGTTGGTGTGACGGCGCGCGACATCTCGAACCTGGCCGAGCGCCTCGACGGCGAAGAGCTTCGGAAGCAGCGCGTGAGCTTCGACGAAGCCCAGTTTCAGCCTTCGTTGGTCAAGCGGAAAAAGCAAAGTCCATTTTTGTGACGCTGAGAGCAGCCAAGCCCAGTCTTGTCTCTATTGCTCGCCGCAAAGCTTGCGCTTAGATTAACTTTAAACTACAGTTTCGTAACTACAAAATAAAGGGGTGGCAATTGTTTTCATGGGATGACGCCAAAAGCGAGAGCAACAAGCGCAAACACGGTGTCAGCTTTGAGGTTGCCAAGCTGGTTTTTGATGATCCCTGGCATGCCTCCCGGCAAGACCGCATTGAGCACGGGGAGCAGCGCTGGCAAACCATTGGCATGGTTGGAGGCGTTGTCCTGCTTCTGGTTGCGCACACCTGGCATGAAGCAGAGGGCGGCACAGAGCACATCCGCATCATTTCGGCCCGACGCGCAAGCAAACTGGAAAGGAAAATTTATGAACAAGGTGCCTGAATCCATCCGCAAAGAGCTTGCTGCATTGAGCGCCAAGCCTGAGAGTGAAATCGACTTCTCCGACCTCCCCGCCTCCACCGAACAAGACTGGCAAGGTGCCGCAGCACGCGGCAAGTTCTACCGCCCCGTCAAACAGCAGCTGACTGTGCGCATTGACGCAGATGTGCTGGAATGGCTCAAGGGGCAGGGCAAGGGCTATCAGAGCCGCTTGAATGATATTTTGCGGGCGGCGATGCTGGACAAAGCCCGCCACCGTTAGTCGGCAAAGCTGCCATCAGGATATACAACAAATTATAAAATGTTGTATAACCAGCCATGCCAACACGATTCACAGAACTCCCGGTCTCTGCCGCCACCGCTTACGCGCAACTGCAAACCGCCGCACTCGCCGTTGAGCTGGCGCGGGATGTGTCTCACCTGCATGGCAGCTTTTCGACCAAACAGGTCAAAGGCACGCGGCAGTGGTACTTCGCATTCCGCGAGGCCGACCAGCGGGTTCGCCAGATCTACGTGGGGCCCGACAACGATGACATCCGCAGCTTGGTGGAAAAGGCCCGAGCCTCAGCGCCGCTCGAACGCCTGAAGCCCTTGGCCAAGTCAGCCCTCGCCTTGGGTTGCACGCCTACTCAACGCAGACATCTCGGTGTGATCATGCGACTCAACGAGTTTGGATTTTTCCGGGCCGGTGGTGTGCTCATCGGCACACATGCATTTTTGTCGTATGCCAACCAATTGGGCTTGCGATGGAATGACTCTGATCAGACTGCCGACATTGACTTTGCACACACAGGGCGCAACATCTCAATCGCTTTGCCTGCCACTGTCAAAGCGCAACCTCATTCGGCCTTAACCGCCATGAAAGAAGGCTTCTTGCCACTGGTGCAATACAGAGGGAATGCTGAGATCCAGATCGACTTTCCTACCCGCCATGTAGCTGACAACGATGACCCCATCCAGATTGAAAACCTGGATGTGGCCCTGCAACCGCTGCGGTTCATGGAGTTTTCATTGGAAGATGTCCAGCAGGCCACGCTTTTCGACCCAACCGGCCGTTGTGTCGTCGTCAGCGTGCCAGCGCCCGAGCGTTATGCGGTCAACAAACTGCTGATCATCGGGGAACGCGCGGGGCAGTTCAGGACCAAAGTCAGCAAGGACCTGGCGCAGGTAGCATCGCTGCTAGATTACTTCACCATGGCTGATCCAGATGCCATCAAAGAAGCCTGGGCAGATGCGCTTTCGCGAGGGCCTGGGTGGCGCAAGCGTGCGATTGAAGGCCGAAAAGTATTGGCGGCGAAGGCACCGGAGTTAGTCGGGGCTTTATTGGCATAAGTAGTAGTCGTCGTCGGCCGTGCGAGTTTGAATGATGACGACCGGCACCCATTGCGCCAAAACGACAAAATGAAGCCATCCGCTAAATCGGCCACTCATTCATATTTCCGATGGATACGAAGGTTGGACAAAAAATTGTCACAGCAATGCCTCATTTCAATTCGTAATATTTTACGAAAACTGACATATGGATTTAGAACGTCTAAAATGAAAAAACCGCACTCTATGGAATGCGGTTTCAGGAAATCTCACCCCAACTGGGATGAGATTATAGGAAGGCTTATGGGTAGGTACCGCGGCAGGATGCAGGCAGGTATTTAGGCAAGATGGTGGTTCCATCAGCGGCCAAACCGCAACGCCAGCCGTGGATTGCAATGCCGCCATTGGTAGCAGCTAGAGGGGTAGTTGCGTCCGCCATGGGCACCAATGTGAGCGTACGTTCTGCTGCTGCAACACCCAAATTCGTGGCATTGCCAAGAACGGTAATCTTGCCAACCGCATCAGCCGAACCGCTTACGACCGACTTCGAGGCTGAAACCGAACAAGCCATAGGCAATACTGTTGCAGGAATCGTGGCAGCAGAAGTCTGGACCGCTTCAGTGACGCCAGTGCGGCAAGCAGATGCAGCCAATACCACCTCTGACACCTTGGCGCGAATGGTGTAATCCTGATACGCCGGCAAAGCCACAGCCGCCAAAATACCAATAATCGCCACCACGATCATCAATTCAATCAGGGTAAAACCCTTTTGAACACTCTTTTGCATACGTTGCATCGTCTTCATGGTCAATCTCCTTGGGCATGGCCCGCTGCGAAAATTTAGTCACTGCTGGCCCAGTTTGTCAGGCCGTGAGTTCTATTACGCAGTTGCCATGCCAACCACGATCCATGGAAATGCCGTGACTTTTACCGCGTTTACCCCCGATCGCGGCGCTGGCGGCAACTCATTTAGTCACATCACTGCCGATAACAAAGCCCGGTTTGGTCATCTCAGTCGAAAACAGTGACGGAAATGGTCACCCTTCGACCGGGGCATTGAACCGCTGCCCCTCCCGCAATGGCTCAATCCGATGCCGACTGTCCAGCGCCCGGATTTGCGCCAATACCGCCGGCACCTCACCCGGCTTCGGGTGCGTGATGTAGACACTCACCTCGCCATCGAGTTGAGTCAGCTCATGGGCCAGGCTTTGAGGTGACAAATGCCCACTGATGCTGGCCAGATGTGCTTCGTCATTGCCAAAGGCAGTCTCGATCACCAATTGGGCAATTCGCCGCCCTTCAAGGGCTTTCCACAACGCCGGATTGGGCCCCGTGTCCCCACTGAAAACCCACCAGCCTTGCGGCGTTTCCAAGCCAAAACCCACGCCCGGCACCGTGTGCGCCGCGGGCAACACATGAACCCGCCGATCAGCTCCCAGGCCACCTCTGGCCGGAAACGTCAATTGCTCGCCCACGGCAAAAGGGTGAAATACCAAGATGGGATAAGCGGCACTAGGCAAACGGGTGAAATCGGGCCAGATCACGCCATTGAAAATGTGCGCCCGCAGCGCTTCCAGCGTCTCCGGCAAGGCATGCACATGAATAGGCTTCAGTTCGCTCAAACCACCCGGCCCCTGCCGCAAGCGAATCACACTGTCCGCCAGCAAAGGAATGCTCAGCACATGGTCCAGGTGACTGTGGCTGATCAGGATGTGGTCAATGCGGGCCAGCTCATCCAGCCTCATCTCACCCACACCACTGCCAGCGTCGATCAGAATGTCGTCGTCCAGCAAAAAAGCCGTGGTGTGGCAGCGCGCCGCGATGGACCCTGAACAACCCAGGACGCGGATCATCGCAGCCCCGGCCTCAGCCTTGCACGAATTGCATTTGCGTGCCCGCCAGTTCGATCACGTCACCACTCTTGAGGTGAACCGGCTCGCCGCCCACAGGCGCTCCGTTCACGGTAGGACGGGCCGAGCCTTCAACGTGGGCAAACACGTACCCGCCAGGCCGCTTGGTGAGCGAGGCCACCTGCACGCCAGGCTTGCCCACGGTGGTGACCACCTTGCTGAGGGCCACTTCACGCCCCGCCGCCGCGCCATTGAGCACCTTGATCAAGGCGGGGGCCTGGGGCGGCAAACCACCAAAACTTGTCGAAAGCGGGGAGGTGCCCGAAGGCGTGAACAAACCGCCAGGTGCCGTCAATGGCCCCTGCGCTGCGCGCTCAGCAGCACTGACCGGCGAAAGTGTGGATTGCGATGGCGACGTGCCCATGCTGCTGAACCCGCCACTGCCGGGCCGCATGATCATGGTCTTTTCGTAGTCATTGCCCTCTTCGGCCATGAACTTGATCTTGTACTTGCCGATTTCAACGGTGTCGTTGTGCTGCAGCAGTTGCTTTTTGACCGCCTTGCCGTTGATGTAGGTGCCGTTGGTGCTGTTGAGGTCTTCGATGAACACATCGGTGCCCACCAGTTGCATCACCGCATGCTCGCCGCTCACCGCCAGATTGTCGATGACGATGTCGTTGTACGGGCGGCGGCCCAGGGAGGTCTTGTCCTTGGTGAGCTGGACCTCCTTGATGACCACGCCGTCGAGCGAGACGACCAGTTTTCCCATGCGGAACCTCTCGGATTGGATCTAATAATTAGTGTTCAAGATGCGCCGCCCAGGCGCTTGAAAGGCCACCAGGACTTGGGCTGAGGTTCGGCCACGCCTTGTGCCCGAACCAGGACAACAGCGATATTATCCCGCCCGCCCGCATCATTGGCGGCAGAAATAAGGGCCGAACCCATGTCCGGCAAATTCGTTTGACCATTCATGACTTGGACAATGTGCGCATCGGTCAGCATGTCAGACAAACCGTCCGAGCACATCAGGAAAATGTCCCCGGACTGAATTTCGTGCAGGTGGGTTTCCATCAACACCAGATCTTCAACGCCCAAAGCGCGCGTGACCAGGTTTTTGTTGGACGAAAACGCGGCCTGCTCTGGGGTGATGATGCCGGCGTCGATTTGCTCTTGCAGCAGGGAATGGTCTTTGGTGATTTGCTGCAGCACGCCGCCACGCAAGCGGTAGGCGCGTGAATCACCGATGTGACCCACCAAGGCACGCCCCGAGCGGAAAACGCTCACGACCAGGGTGGTGCCCATGCCGGCGTAGGTCGGGTTGGAATTGGCGGCGTTGAAAATAGCGCGGTTGGCGTTGTCGACGCAGATGTCCATGGCGCGCTTGACATCGCCGTCGCTGGCGCCGGGCGCGGCCTCGGTCAACCAACGGCCCAGTTCGGCCTTGATGAAATCGCAGGCCATACCGCTGGCGACTTCACCCGCGTTGTAGCCGCCCATGCCGTCGGCCAGCACGGCCACGGTGCAGGACTCGTCGATGGCGATCGAATCTTCATTATTCGTTCGCACACGGCCGGTGTCGGTCTGACTGAAAAACTCAAACTCCATGGTGCGATTGTCGCTTGATTTGTTACTCAGCCTAGTTCAATGTCAACGTTGGATGCGGACGACACGGCTTGCGCCACTGCCCTCAGATCCTCGGCCATTTGCTGGCCGTTGGCATAGCGGGTGTTCGGGTGCTTTTGTAGCGCCAACGCGACGATGTCGCCCAAGGGCCGGGGTAGATCATCACGCAGATCGCAGACATTGGGCACTTCCTCCTTGGCAATCGATCGCATCAATTGGGCCATGGAGTCGTTGCGGTACGGCAAGTAACCGGTGAGCAGCTGGAACAGGCTGACGCCGAGCGAGTACAGGTCAGTGCGGCCGTCCAGGGTTTGACCCGACAGTTGTTCAGGCGACATGAAGGTGGGCGTGCCCAGGACCACGCCGGTGCGGGTGCGGGCGGCATCGGCCACACGCGCCACGCCAAAATCCATGACCTTGACGCTGCCCGAGGCCAGATCCACCATGATGTTGGCGGGCTTGATGTCGCGGTGGGTCACGCCACGGGTGTGGGCGTAGGCCAGGGCATCAGCCACGCGCGCCATGATGGGCAGCAGTTGCGCCAGCGGCAGCAGTTTGGTGGGATGGGCGTACTGGCTGAGGTCGACACCTTCAACCAGTTCCATGGCGATGAAGGCCAAGCCGTCGGTTTCGCCGGCGCCGATGATGCTGACGATGTCGGGGTGGTCCAGGCGACCGGCCATTTCCGCCTCGCGCAGGAAGCGCGCTCGGGCGTCGGCCAACTCGTCACCCTGGAATTCACGTGCCAGGGCCATGGTCTTGAGGGCCACCTTGTGGTCCTTGACCGGGTCGTAGCCCAGGTACACCGCGCCCATGGCGCCCCGGCCGATTTCCTTTTCGACCACGTATTTTCCCAACTGGCGCTTGCTTTCCTCGGGCATGGGCCGCGAGGGCACCGTGCCCCAGGTGTTGCTGGCCGCCGCCTGGGCCAGGCCTCGTGCGCGCATCAAACGCAGTTTGACCTGGCGCCATTCGGGGTCGATGTCGGCCATGTGCTCATAGACATCGCGGGCGCTGTGGTAGCGCTGGTCGCGTTCAAAGGCCTGGGCAATGCCCTCCAGCGTTTCAAGGCAGGCTTCGCGCTGGCCCGGCTCCGGGCGGAATGCCTTGAGGGAGTTCCAGGCCTGGTCGGCCGGACCTTCCTTGAGTGCGTTGAGCGCGTGGGCAACACGCTGCATGCCTTCGGCGGGCGCAGGCGCTTTCGCATTATTTTGGCGAACCGCAGGGGCCGGCTTGACCAAGTTGTCGGCCGCGCTGCGCTGCCAGGTTTGTGGCCGGGTGGTTTGCGAAAAATCGGGCTTGCCCATTTGAGAAGGCAAGGCCGAATCGAAGCCCGACGGTGGCAGGCTGTCTTCCGCAGAATGGAGGTAAGACAGCACGGTTTCAGGACCGGCATCCGCCCCCGCGGTCAAGCGGATGCGGGCGATGGCTTTCTCGCGCTCGGCCTCGGTGAGCGTTGAGCTTGAGCGCCGACGAGGCCGTGTGTTCGCGCCCGATCGACTGTGGCGGCCACCCTGTTGGGTTGATGGCCCAAACGTGGAACGCGCAGAAGGATTGCGACGGTTCTGGCGCAGCAACCACACCACCAATGCCGCAGCCACCACCAGCAAAATCAGGATCAACAGGGGCGCGATCAGGGTGATGTCGGGTGTCATGCTGGGCTTGGATCTCTGTCTTCGTCAGCTTTGCTTTTTGGACAGCAATCTGCCCAGCCCCAGAACCAGCAAGGCACCCGCCACGCCTGCGGCATAGCGGTTCATGTCGGTGTCGAGCGCATAAGCCTTGAGAGCAGGATCGCTGATGGCCAAGGTGCCGGCGATCCAGCCCAGGAGCATGGCGCCCACGGTGATGATGAGGGGAAACCGGTCCATGAGTTTGAGCACGAAAGTACTGCCCCACACAATGATGGGGATGCTGACCAGCAAGCCAAAAATCACCAGCGGCATTTGATGGCCTTCATGGCCAGCCCCCTGGGCTGCACCCGCGATGCCAATGACGTTGTCCACGCTCATGACAAAGTCCGCCACGATGATGGTTTTGATGGCTGCCAACAATTTGTCACTGGCCTGGATGTTGCCATGACCCTCATCGTCGGGCATGAGTAGTTTCACGCCGATCCAGAGCAACAAGGCTGCGCCCACCAACTTGAGGTAGGGCAAGGCCAGCAAGGACATCGCAAAAAAGATCAGGATCACGCGCAGGACGATGGCGCCAGCCGTGCCCCACAGGATGCCCTTGCGGCGCAATTCAGGCGGCAGGTTGCGGCAGGCCAGGGCGATGACCACGGCGTTGTCGCCCCCCAGCAAGATGTCGATCATCACGATCTGGCCCACGGCAAGCCAGAACTCGGGTGTCAGGAAAGCTTCCATGTCTCTTTACAAATGAAATCAGCCCCGAGTGTAGGGGCTGATGCTGAATGAGAAAGCACGAACAACGGGGTGCCGGATCACAACAGGTTTTTGAGCAGCCTGGCCATTTCCGAAGGGTTGCGGGTGACGGTGAAGCCGCACTCTTCCATGATGGCGAGCTTGGCATCGGCGGTGTCGGCGCCACCACTGATGAGCGCACCGGCGTGCCCCATGCGCTTGCCGGCCGGCGCGGTCACGCCTGCGATGAAGCCGACGATGGGTTTTTTCATGTTGGCCTTGCACCAAAGTGCGGCCTCGGCCTCGTCAGGCCCACCGATTTCGCCGATCATGATGACGGCGTCGGTGTCCGGGTCGTCGTTGAACAGGCGCATGACGTCGATGTGCTTGAGGCCGTTGATGGGGTCGCCACCAATGCCCACGGCGCTGGATTGGCCCAGGCCCAGTTCGGTCAGTTGCGCCACGGCTTCATAAGTGAGCGTGCCGGAGCGGCTGACCACGCCGATGCGGCCCTTGCGGTGGATGTGGCCCGGCATGATGCCGATTTTGATCTCATCCGGCGTGATCAAACCCGGGCAGTTGGGGCCCAGCAGCAAGGTTCTTTTGCCACCGGCAGCCTCTTTGGCCTTCATCTTGTTGCGCACTTCCAGCATGTCGCGCACGGGGATGCCTTCGGTGATGCAGATGGCCAGGTCCAGATCGGCCTCGACGGCTTCCCAGATGGCGGCAGCGGCACCGGGTGGCGGCACGTAGATGACCGAGACGGTGGCGCCGGTGGCAGCCTTGGCGTCTTTCACGCTGGCGTGGATGGGGATGCCTTCGAAATCTTCGCCGGCCTTCTTGGGGTTGACGCCCGCCACGAAGCAGTTTTTGCCGTTGGCGTAGTCACGGCAACCACGGGTGTGGAACTGGCCGGTCTTGCCCGTGATGCCCTGCGTGATGACTTTGGTGTCTTTGTTGATCAAGATGCTCATGTCGGAATCCTTGTCGTCATCAATGGCAAGTCATTTGGCAACCGCAGCGACGGCAGCCTGGGCGGCGTCGGCCATGGTGTCGCAGCTGATGATGGGCAGGCCCGAATCAGCCAGCATCTTCTTGCCGATGTCTTCGTTGGTGCCCTTCATGCGCACGATCAGGGGCACGGTCAGGTGCACGGCCTTGCAGGCCTGGATCACGCCGTCGGCGATGGTGTCGCAGCGCATGATGCCGCCGAAGATGTTGACCAGGATGGCTTTGACCTCGGGGTTCTTGAGCATGATCTTGAAGGCCTCGGTGACCTTCTCGGCGGTGGCGCCACCACCCACGTCCAGGAAGTTGGCAGGCTCGCCGCCGAACAGCTTGATGGTGTCCATAGTGGCCATGGCCAGGCCGGCACCGTTGACCAGGCAGCCGATGTTGCCATCGAGCTGGATGTAGGCCAGATCGAACTTGGAGGCTTCGATTTCGGCCGGGTCTTCTTCGTCCAGGTCACGGTAGGCCACGATGTCAGGGTGGCGGAACAGTGCGTTGCTGTCGAAATTGAATTTGGCGTCCAGGGCAATGATGTTGCCCTTGCTGTCCCGATTCAAGGGGTTGATCTCGACCAGCGAGGCGTCGGTGTCCATGTAGCACCGGTAGAGCTTCTTGAACACATCAACCGCCTGGGCGGTGGAATCGGCCGGCAAGCCGATGCGGTCGGCAATGGCTTTGGCCTGCGCATCACCCAAACCGGTGAGCGGATCGATGAGCTCGGTGATGATTTTCTCGGGGGTGTCGTGGGCCACCTGCTCGATGTCCATGCCACCTTCGCTGGAGGCGATGAAGGCGACCTTCTGGCTGCCCCGGTCGGTCACCAGCGAGACGTAGTATTCCTTTTGGATGTCAGCGCCATCTTCGATGTAGAGGCGGTTGACCTTCTGGCCGTTGGGGCCGGTCTGGTGCGTCTTGAGCTGCATACCCAGGATATCGCCGGCCAAGCGCTTGACGTCGGCGATGGATTTGGCCACTTTCACGCCGCCGCCCTTGCCACGGCCACCCGCGTGGATCTGGGCCTTGACGACCCAGACGGGGCCGCCCAGCTTTTCAGCGGCGGCCACCGCTTCGTCCACCGAGAAAGCCGGGATGCCCTTGGGCACCGGCACGCCAAAGCGGCTCAGGATCTCTTTGCCTTGGTACTCATGAATCTTCATGGGCTGACTCGCAGGATGGTTGCGTGGGGCGCCGCAGAGATAACCCTACTGCAGCGCAGCAATCAGAATAGCACCACCTTTTGCAGGATGCTCAAGCTTCGTTCGCGTCTTCTGTGTCAGAAGACCCACGCACAACCCGGCGAATGACATCGCCCGAGAAGCCGCGACCCGCCAAAAAACGCATCTGCTTGGCGCGCTCCTGTGGCGCGTCGGCCACTTGACCGTAGCGGCGCAACCACAACGCCTGCGCACGCTGCAACTCTGTGTCTTTCAAAGCAGACAAGGCCGACCGCACGGCATCGTCTGGCAATTGGTGCCCGTTCAACTCAACCCGGATGCGGGCTGTTCCATACCGGGCCGCCTTGCGGTGGACCACCGATTCGACAAAGCGCTCGGCCGACAGCCAACCGCGAGACTCCAGGTCGTCCAGTACTCGGTCGATCTCAGCAGGATCTTCAGCATGGGGCGTCAGCTTGCGCACCAGTTCGACGCGTGAATGTTCACGCGCCGAGAGGTACCTCAAAGCCCTGCCCTTAAGGGACAGGGTTGATCCGCGCATCGCCACCGTGCACCTCGGCCAGCGCGCCTGGTTTATTCAGCGGCTGAGGCCGGTGCCTGCAAAGCCACCCCCAGCGATTCACGGATCTTGTTTTCGATCTCGTGCGCCAAAGCGGGGTTTTCACGCAGGAATTCGCGGGAGTTGTCCTTGCCTTGGCCGATCTTCTCGCCTTGGTAGGCGTACCAGGCGCCAGATTTGTCGACGATCTTGGCGACCACGCCCAGGTCGATGACTTCACCTTCGCGGCTGATGCCTTCGCCATACAAGATGTCGAATTCAGCCGTTTTGAAGGGGGGCGCCACCTTGTTCTTGACCACTTTGACGCGGGTTTCGCTGCCCACGATCTCTTCACCACGCTTGATGGAACCGATGCGGCGGATGTCCAGGCGAACCGACGCGTAGAACTTCAAGGCGTTGCCGCCCGTGGTGGTTTCGGGGCTGCCGAACATCACGCCGATCTTCATGCGGATCTGGTTGATGAAGATGACCATGCAGTTGGTCTTCTTGATGGTGGCGGTGAGTTTGCGCAGGGCCTGGCTCATCAGGCGGGCTTGCAGACCGGGCAGGGAATCGCCCATTTCGCCTTCGAGTTCGGCCTTGGGCGTGAGTGCCGCCACCGAGTCGATGATGATCAGATCGACCGAACCGGAACGCACCAGGGCATCGACGATTTCGAGGGCCTGTTCGCCAGTGTCGGGCTGAGAGATCAGCAGGTCTTGCAGGTTGACGCCCAGTTTTTGCGCGTATTGCGCATCCAAGGCGTG
>Ga0209873_1000105_pt1 | contig 12511 bp, 8 predicted proteins | sample GWRWT2_30Apr14_FD_187186 | JGI IMG/M metagenome (GOLD analysis project Ga0209873, IMG submission 187186) | Sand microcosm microbial communities from a hyporheic zone in Columbia River, Washington, USA - GW-RW T2_30-Apr-14 (SPAdes) (version 2) | ecosystem: Engineered > Artificial ecosystem > Sand...
GATCTGGCCGCCGGCGAAGCCAAGGCCGCCATGTGCGCTGCCTGCCACACGGCCGATGGCTCGCGTGGCGCCGCCACCTACCCCATCCTGCAGGGGCAGCACCCCCAGTACCTGGCCAAGCAGCTGACCGAGTTCAAGGAAGGCGTGCGCAAAAACGCCGTCATGACCGGCATGGCCGCAGCGCTCACGCCTGACGACATCCGCAACATCTCAGCCTTCTATGCGGGCAAGAAGGCCAAGGACGGCTTCGCCAAGAACAAGGACACCGTGGCCTTGGGTGAAAAAATCTACCGTGGCGGCATCGCCAAGAAAACAGTGCCGGCCTGCGCGGCCTGCCACGGCCCCACGGGCTCGGGCATCCCGGCGCAATATCCTCGCCTGGGCGGCCAGCATTCCGACTACGTCAAGGCGCAGTTGACGGCTTTCCGCCAGGGTGATCGCACCAACAATGCGTCGATGACCTCCATCGCGGCCAACCTGAGCGACAAGGAAATCGACGCCCTGTCCGACTACATCGCTGGTCTGCGCTGAAGTCCGGCGCAGGTCGGGTCGATGCTGATTCCGGCTCGACCCTGAAAAGGCAACCATCCCGGGCGGGGCCAGCAGGCTGCCGCCTTTTTTGTGCCCGGCGTTCTTCATGAGGTGCTTCACCTTGAAGTTGGTTGAAACATGAGCTCTCTTGCTGATACCCCGACGGCCCTTCCAGCGCGCTCCTTGCGGGGCGATCTGCTGGAGTTGCTGTCGTCCATGCGTTTTGCGATTTCGCTGCTCACGGTGATTTGCGTGGCCTCGGCCATCGGCACCGTGGTGCGCCAGGGCGAACCGGCCACCAATTACGTCGAGCAGTTCGGGCCCTTCTGGGCCGAGGTGTACGGGGCCCTGGGCCTCTACCGCATCTACAGCTCGCCCTGGTTTTTGCTGATCCTGGCGTTTCTGGTCACCTCGACCAGCCTGTGCATCGCGCGCAACGCGCCCCGCATCCTGGTCGATTTTCGCAACCACAAGGAAGGCATCCGCGAGCAGGCCTTGAACGCCTTCCACCACCGGGCCGAAGGCTCGCTGGCCGTGCCCTTGGCAGACGCCCAGACGCGCGTGCAGCAACTGCTGTCCAGCACGGGCTGGTCCATCAAGAGCCAGGTGCGCACGGGCGGCGCGGGCAAGGCGGCGGGGGTGATGATCGCGGCGCGGTTGGGGGCCGCCAACAAGCTGGGTTACATCGCCGCTCACTCGGCGATCGTGCTGGTGTGCGTGGGCGGGTTGTTCGATGGTGATCTGATCGTCAAGGTGCAGGCCTGGGCGCAGAACCTGCAGCCCTTCAAGGGTGGCCAGGTGACCGAGCAAAGCCGCCTCAGCGTGAGCAACCCGGCCTACCGCGCGCAGTTGTTCGTGGCCGAAGGCCAGCGCTCCAACTCGGCGGTGCTCAACCTGGACAAGGGCATGCTGCTGCAGCCCTTGCCCTTCGAGGTCGAGCTGAAGAAGTTCAACGTGGACTACTACGCCACGGGCATGCCCAAGCGTTTCGCCAGCGACATCGTCATCCACGATCCGCGCACCAACACCACCAAAACCGCCACGGTCGAGGTCAACCACCCGGTGGTCTACGACGGCGTCACCATCTTCCAGTCCAGCTTTGAAGATGGCGGCTCGCAGGTCAGCCTCAAGCCGGTGTTCCTGAATGGCGAGGGTGTGGGCACGCAGCCGGGCCTGATCCACGGGGTGGTCAATGGCGATCCCTTGCCGCTGGCCTCTGATGCCCAAGGTCAGGTCAAGGTCGAGATCACCGGCCTGCGCGTGATCAACGTCGAGAACCTGTCCGACTCGGCCGGTGCCGGCGAGGACAAGACCGATGTGCGCGGCGTGAACCTGGCCGATCTGAGCAAGCACCTGGGCTCGGGCGCCAAGCCGCCGGGCGACAAAAAACTGGTCAATGTGGGCCCCTCGGTGACCTACAAGTTGCGCGATGCCGCTGGCCAGGCCCGTGAGTACCAGAACTACATGGTGCCGGTGAACCTCAATGGCCAGGCCCTGTTCCTGTTGGGCATGCGCGAAACGCCATCCGACAATTTCCGCTTCCTGCGCGTGCCGGCCGACGAGAACAACGGCATGGACGGCTGGTTGCGCCTGCGCCAGGCTTTGGGTGACGAGGCACTGCGCCGCGAGGCGGTGCGCCGCTTTGCCCTGAATGGCGCGCCGCCGGATCGGCCCGAGCTGGCCGCCCAATTGGGCGTTTCGGCCCAGCGCGCCCTGGACTTGTTCGCCGGGGCCATCGTGGCACCGCGCGCCGAAGGTGAACCCGCGCCCACGCAAGCGCCTGGCGGTCTTCAGGCCCTGTCGGATTTCATTGAAAAAGTGGTGCCCGAGGCCGAACGCGAACGCACGTCGGAAACCCTGGTGCGCATCCTCAATGGCGCCCTGGCCGAGCTGATGAACCTGAGCCGTGAAAAAGCGGGCCTGCCCGCGTTGTCGATGGAGTTGGACTCGACCCGCGCTTTCATGACGCAGTCGGTGCTGTCCATGTCGGATGCTTTTTTGTACCCCGTGCCGGTGGTGCTGATGCTGGACGGCTTCGAGCAGCGCCAGGCCAGCGTTTTCCAGGTCACGCGCACCCCGGGGCGCAACGTGGTCTATCTGGGTTGTGTCTTGCTGATTGTCGGCGTTTTCGCCATGCTCTACATTCGCGAGCGGCGCCTTTGGGTCTGGCTGCACAGCGACGATGCTGGTGGTGGCACGCAGGTCAGGATGGCTTTGTCGGCCACCCGACACACCCTGGACACCGATGCCGAATTCGAGCGGCTCAAAACCGCTGTGCTGGCGCCCGACGCGCGCGCCTGATTTGAAAGTAGTGAGCCCATCATGACCACCTCCGTCCACCCCCCCTTGCCTGCCCCTGGCGGCTGGCGCCGTTCGCTGTTTGACTGGGCCTTCGCGGCCCTCGTGGTGGCCTTGGGAGGCTGGGCCTTCCACGCCCACGGCGCCTCGATGGACATCTACGAGCGCGGCATCCTGATGGCGGCCGTGCCCAGCGTGATCGCCCTGGCCTGGTTTTGGGGCCCAATCCGTGTGCTGCTGCTGCTGTCTGGTTTGGCCACCTGGGGCGCGATGACCTTGTACATGCGCGCCACCGACGACTACGGCGCCGACCTGGCGCAGGCCGACAAGGTGTTCTGGCTCAAGTACTTTTTGTCCAGCCAAAGCGCCATCTTGTGGATGAGCGTGCTGTTCTTCATGAGCACCATCTTTTACTGGATCGGCGTGTTCAGCAAAGGCGTCACCGGCGCGCGACTGGGCTCGCGCATCGCCTGGGCGGGCGTCTTCATGGCCCTGGTTGGCACCTTCGTGCGCTGGTTCGAAAGCCACCAGATCGCCCCTGACATTGGCCACATCCCGGTCAGCAACCTGTACGAAGTGTTCGTGCTGTTCTCGTGGATGACCACGCTGTTCTGGCTGTACTACGAAGACCGCTTCGCCAAGGCCGGGCAGTCCTTGATGGCGCTGGGCGCCTTCGTGATGCTGGTGGTCAGCGCAGCCGTGGGCTTCTTGCTGTGGTACGCCCTGGAGCGTGGCGCGAGCGAGATCCAGCCCCTGGTGCCTGCCCTGCAAAGCTGGTGGATGAAGCTGCACGTGCCGGCCAATTTCATCGGCTACGGCACCTTCGCCATGTCGGCCATGGTGGCCTTTGCCTACCTGGTCAAGAGCCACGCCACCGAGACCCGCTGGTGGAAGCTGGCGCCTTTGTGGCTGATCGGCGTGGCCCTGTGCTTCGAGCCTTTGGTGTTCCGCAGCAAGCCCGGTGCCGAGCAGGCCTTGAGCAGCTACTGGGCCGTGTACTTCGGCATCGCTGCGGTGATCGTGGCCGCCATCCTGGGCGCGCGCCGCAAGCTGGCCGCGCAACTGCCTGACTTCGCCGTGCTCGACGACGTCATGTACAAGGCCATCGCCGTGGGTTTTGCCTTCTTCACCATCGCCACCATCCTGGGCGCCTTCTGGGCGGCCGAGGCCTGGGGCGGCTACTGGAGCTGGGACCCCAAGGAAACCTGGGCCCTGATCGTGTGGCTGAACTACGCGGCCTGGCTGCACATGCGCCTGATGAAGGGCCTGCGCGGCACCTTCGCCGCGTGGTGGGCCTTGGGTGGCTTGTTGGTCACCTCGTTCGCCTTCCTGGGGGTGAACATGTTCCTGTCCGGCCTCCACTCTTACGGTCAACTGTGAGCGGCGCCTCCTGGGTGACGCCCGAGTTGCGGGCCCAATTACGCACCGACGCCTGGTTCGGCAGCTTGTCGTCCGGCCTTGAAAACGACCTGCTGGAGTTGGGCACGCCCCGGCGTCTGAAAACCGGTGAGCACCTGTTCTTCCGGGGTGATGCCGCCGATGGCATCTACGCCGTGCTGGAAGGCAGCCTGCGCATCTCGGGCGTGACCGAGGCGGGCAAGGAGGCCATCCTGTCCATGGTGGAGCCGCCCATGTGGCTGGGCGAGATCGCCCTGTTCGACCACCTGCCGCGCACCCACAACGCCGTGGCCGATGTCGCCACGCGCTTGCTGTTCGTGCCTTTGGCTCCATTGAACGAGCTGCTGTCCCGGTGCCCTGTTTATTGGCGCGACTTTGGCGTGCTCATGTCCCTGAAGGTGCGCTTTGCCTTCATCGGCATGGAGGACCTGGCCCTGCTGTCGGCCGACATGCGCCTGACCCGGCGCCTGGTGATGCTGACCTTTGCCCTGGGCAACAAGGAGGGCCAGTGCGTGCTGCCGATCAGCCAGTCGCAACTGGGGATGATGCTGGGCCTGTCACGCCAGACCACCAACCAGATCCTGCAAAGCCTGCAGGACCAGGGCGTGGTGCAGATCGCCTATGGGCGCATCGAGGTGCTGGACCGGGCTCGACTGGTGGACATCGCGGGCTTGTCCTGTGTGGACAAGGCCTTGCTGGGGCAGATCGGGCCTTCGGGCCGGACGACAGGTCAGCGCTGAGCGCTTCGCCAACCGGTTGATCTCCCTGGCCATTTGCAACACTTGTCAACCGGTTGTAACGCGAGGCCTTCGACCTCGGCGGGCTCTCTAGAATGGACAGGTCCTGTTTCTGACACATCATCAATACCAGGGAGAGATTCGCATGAAATCTGCGTTCAAACATTTGTTGGCCGTGACGGCATTCGCGGCGGCCAGTGCGGCCCAGGCTCAAAGCATTCCGTTTCCGCCCACGTTGACTTCGGGCTCTGGCACTTTGGCGTTTTCCGCAGAGGCCCAGGGTGCCATCGGCAGCGCTGGCGTCTCGCTCGCTGCCCCGAGCGTTATTCCAGAGGTCGCGGGATTGACTGCGGGGGGCAATGCCAATGCAGCGTCTTACGCTTCCAATGTGTTGAACCTGAATTTCTCGTCGGTCACCACTTCGGGTGACCATGTCAGCACGCTTTCGTCGCCGGGCTCGTTCCTGCGGCTGCGGCGCACGCTGGTCGATGACAGTGGCGTTTTGGGAACGAGGTATTCCGTTTACCTCACCGGCTTCGAACTCGACCTGAACCAATCCACCATCTATGCCAATGTGTTTGCCGCCGCCGATGCGGGCGCTGCAACCAGTTTTGGCCGGACCGCCATCTTCACGGCGACCCAGGTCGGCATCGTGGGTGGCACGGAGGGGCGCATCGTGTTTGACGTGGGGCCGGACGGCGCGCTTGGCGCCGCGGCCAGTGGCAGCCTTGCAGGCAGCTTGCGGCTGAATGGACCCGCCGGCGAGCTGATCTTGAGTAACCTGGGTCTGGCCGACCTGGCCACCCAACCCAATGACCCCGTGAATCGCCTCTGGCGTGAGGCCAACTGGGGCACCGTGTCCTTCTCGGTGCCTGCGGTTCCCGAGCCCTCCACTTACGCCATGTTTGGCTTCGGCCTGCTGACCATGGGGGCGCTGGCCCGACGCCGGCAAGCCGCCTGATCAGGGCAGACCCTCCTTAGGTCTATCCCTCGTTTGTCGCTCAGGCGACAACGCCGAATCGCGCCACCCCCGACCATCCGTTCATCTTCAATGTTGAACGCTGGATCGGGGGTATTTCATGGACAAACCATTTCACAGGGTGATGCCCAGGCTGGGGTTGTTGACCCTGGCCGCGTGCGCGCCCCTCAGCCAGGCGGCCCCCAGCTTCCCGGACCAGGAGCTGGTGTGCAGCTTCAACGCCCCGCGTGAGCAGCAACGCGCCGCCTCGGCCCAGAACTTTGCGCAGCCGGTGGTCCAGCAGATGTTGGTCAACGGTGCGCTGGTGTGGACGGCGGGCAGCAGCAGCGCCCCCGCGCTCAAGCCTGGTGACACCGTCACGCTGATCGGCAGTGGCTTCGGTGCCGGCACCGACATTGACTTCAGCAAGATCATGATCGGCAACAGCCGCGTGCTGGAGACCGACCTGGTCATGTACGAGCAGAAGCTCGACATCCTGGCCAGCGCCAATTACGAAACCGGCAAGGTGCGCAGCAGTTGGCCCAAGGATGTGCAGAGCTGGACCGATACCCGGGTCGAGTTCCGCGTGCCGTCCCATGCCAGCAAGGGCCCCTTGAAGCTGCAGGTGCAAAAGCGCACCGGCTACAACTTGTCGATCAAGAAGCCCGGCCAGCCCCACAACGTGATCGACGCGCAGTTGACGCGCCTGGAGGCCCCGGCCAACCCCAACTGCGACATCGTCTCGACCCTGACCGACGACACCAAGGCCATCGTGCCCATCGAGGTCAATGTCAGCAACGCCAGCTTCGCCGAGATGGCCAAGCTGGGCCGCCAGGTCTTCTGGTCATATGACTATGGCCTGGGCGTGGCGCACAAGTTCAAGAGCCTGGACTGGGACAAGATCTTCGGCGGCAAGGCCATCGATCCCTACACCCGCAAGGTGGCCGACCCGGCCGTGCTGTTCGGCGCCCACAAGACGGTGGCTGGCCAGGTGCCCGCCGAGGCCATCGACGAGGTGAGCTTCAATCCCTACCCGCAAGAAAGCCCGATCCCCGGCTTCCTGCTCGTGGAGCCGCAGCTCACCGCAGGCAAGACCAGCAACAGCGGCTGGGTGGGCTACCGCTACGCCGAGTCCTCGCACCCGCTGCTGGGCAAGGGCAAGTGGATCGGTTTCAACTGCGCTTCGTGCCACGGCTACAAGATCAGCTACAGCAAGGGTGGCAGCAACCTGACCAAGGTCTTCCCCGGCTTGCCCAACCCGCTGTGGACGCAGCGCTGGACCGTGCTGGGCGACAAGACCACGGACACGACCGCCACCTTCGCCTACATCGTGGACAACGAGCCCGGCCCCTCCTGGTCCACCGGCACCAAGAAGGTGGACAAGACACCGATGCTGTACCTGATGCCCGGCGGCGCCACCGAATCGACGATGACGCGCAAGGCGGGCGAAGGCACGGAGTACGACAACGACTACCTGTTTTCGCCCATGGTCATCCCCAACGTGACCAACCACTTGCCAATCCGCCGCTCGCTGTCGCACACCGAGTCGTATGTGGGCTTCGAGGGCTCTTACATCCACGCCCAGGAGCCTGAAGGCGCGATGGGCTCGATGGACCAGAAATCGCTCAAGGCGCTGACCGCCTACATGTCGGTGCTGGACGAGAACGACGACGACCTGCGCAACATCGGCCTGTTCCGCTGGCTCAAGTCCAATGGCAAGCTGGCACAGACGGGCAGCACCGCCACCACCGAAGGTGCCTTCGTGCAGAACACCTGGCAGAAGTACCCCGGTGTGGCGGCCAACGTGGCCCAGGGCAAGGCCGCGTTTGATCAGGCCTGTGCTTCGTGCCACTCGGACAAGCTGGGCGCCAACACCAACGAGAAGATGATCCCTTTGAAAGAAGTGGGCCGTTTCTTCGCGCCATCGGACTTCCAGTACAAGCAGCAGTCCATCCGCGTGACCTTCTTGCGCAACCTGTACTGGGTGCAATCGCGCGGCCTGCTCACCGACGGCCACGTGCGTAACCTGGAAGACCTGGTCAGCCCTGACCGCTGCAGCGAAAGCTCGGCCCTCTACAAGCAGTACTACACGCTGCACGCGCCGGCGCGGCCCGCACTGGGTTCCGCTGACCAGCCTGCCGTCTTCCCTGACCTGAACCGCAAGGGCGATGTCTTCCGCGTCTACAAGGCCAAGAAGAAGAACATCTTCGACACCACGGCCGATGCGCGCAACACCTTCGTCGAGCGCCACAAGTACTTCGTGACCATGCCGGGCGATGAAGGCCACTACTACTGGGATTATCAAAAGCTGCGCCGCGAGTTCGGCCCCGAGATCGGTGCGCCCGGCCCCATCGGCTTGCCTGCGTCGCCACACCCCTGGTGCGCCAAGTCGGGCGGCGAGGTGAGCAACCTGGTCCAGTACCTGCTCACGCTGTGAGCGGAGCACCCTGATGAACTGAGTTCCTCCTGGGATGTCTTTGGGACATCGTTGGCCACCGGTGTCACAACCGGTGGCTTTTTTCATTCAGGGGCGTTGATCAGGTCAAGGCAGGACGCGGCAGTCGCTCAGCACGGGCTCGCCCATGAGCAGGCCCTGGTTCAGGCAATCCACGCTCAGGGCCTGGCCGACCGCCGCTTGCCGGGCGAGGGGCTGGGCGCCACCATCGACCACGGCGCGCAGCCCGGCATGGGCATCGTCGGCCCCCAGGGTGATCAGCAGGATCTGGCCTTGACCGGGCTCGATGCTGTGGACCAGGCCGTGGATCGGCATGCGTTGGCCCTTGAAGCGGGCGTCGGCGGCTTGGCGGTCACTGGCATAGGCTTGTGCGACGTCTTTCGCATTCAGGCGCCCGGGCATGGGCGTGGTGGCGGGCCCTGATGTGCTTGGGGCAGCGATCGGGTCGCCGTTGGGCGCGGATGGCGCATCGGCCATGTCCTGCCCGGCATTCAGCCAGGCCTGGCCGCCATACAGCGCGCCGCCCAGAAGGGCCATCAGGCCCAGGGCCTTGAGGAGGGGCGACGCGGTGGGGCGGGGCATGGTTCAGGGCCTGTGAAGCTTTCAGTTGTCGGCCATTGTGCCGATAATGGTTTCATCATGCCCTACGTCCTGCTCACCCCCGACGGCCAGATCAGCAGCTTGCACCGCGACCCTCAACCGGGGGCTGATTTCCTGGCGCCTGACGATGCCCGGGTGCGCGCTTTCCTGGGGGGGGGCGACGAGCCCGCCCGGCAGTTTGCCAGCCTGGACGCCGACCTGGTGCGGGTGCTGGAGGACCTGATCGATGCGCTGATCCAGCGCAATGTCCTCATGGTCACCGACCTGCCCGTTGAGGCGCAGCAAAAGCTGTTCAACCGCAAGAACGTGCGCGACCAGATGAAGAACTACTCGCTGCAATTGTTTGGCAGCGAGCCCCTGGGGGCCAAGATCGACGAGGTCGTGCCCACCGACTTTGGCGACACCCTGTGAGCCCCAATCCATCCTGCCATCCTTGTTCTTGACGGTGAGGCGCTGAAAAGCGGCTACAAACCGGGTCTGCCCCATCATCTGCATGGGCCTGACCTCAAGGATTGCCTGATGAAGCCGAATTTCCGACCCACGTTGGTGACCCTGGCCTGGGGCACGGCGCTGCTCACCCTGGCCCAAAGCGCCACCGCGCAAGCGTTGCCCGAGGTGGTGGTCACGGCCACGCGCACGGCCCAGCCGTCGTTTGACATCGGCGCCTCGGTGGACGCCATCACCGGCCAGACGCTGCGCAGCGCCGGCCCGTTGGTCAACCTGTCAGAGGCCTTGACGCGCGTGCCAGGTTTGTCGGTGCTGAACCGCCAGAACTACGCGCAGGATTTGCAGATCTCCAGCCGAGGCTTTGGGGCGCGCGCCACCTTTGGCGTGCGCGGTGTGCGCCTGTACGCGGATGGCATCCCGCTGACCATGCCCGATGGACAAGGCCAGGCCTCGTCCATCGACCTGGGCTCGGCCCAACGCATCGAAGTGCTGCGAGGCCCCATGTCGGCGCTGTATGGCAATGCCGCGGGCGGTGTGATCCAGGTGTTCACCGAAGACGGCCCGCCCACGCCCGAGGTGACGGTGGGCTACGCCGTCAGCTGCGATGGCTTCCACCGTGAGTCGCTCAAGCTGGGCGGCGAAACAGGCCAGGTCAACTATGTGATCAACGCCAGCCACTTTGAAACCGATGGCTTTCGCGACCACAGCGCGGCACAACGCGACCAGGTCCATGCCAAGCTGAAGTGGTCGCTGCAAGACCGCTCGACGCTGACGGTGGTGGGCAGTTACCTGAACATGCCCGAAGTGCAAGACCCCTTGGGTTTGACCAAGGAAGAGCTGGCCGTCAATCGCCAGCAGGCCACCGGCAGTGCCGACCTGTACAACACCCGCAAGGACATCGGCAACCGCCAGTTGGGCGTGGTCTATGACAAGCCGCTGAGCTTTGGTGACGTGCGTTTGATGGGCTACACCGGCACGCGGCAGGTGCGCCAGTTCCAGTCCATCCCGGCCAACAGCCTTCAGGATGCGGCTCGTCATCCCGGTGGCGTCATCGACCTGGACCGGACGTTCTTCGGTGTGGACGCACGCCTGACCTGGCGCACGCAATTGGCCTCGCGTCCGTTCTCGCTCACGGGTGGCGTGAACCTGGACCAGATGGACGAGCACCGCCGGGGCTTTGAAAATTTCATCGGCACGGTCGGTGGCGGCGGCCCCGATGTGGGCACGCAGACAGGTGTGCTGGGTCAGCTCAAGCGTGACGAGGACAACCGCGCGCGCAACTTCGATCAGTATGTGCAAGGGCAGTGGGACCTGGCCGAGCAGTGGAGCGCCAGCGCCGGCGTCCGCCACAGCCGCGTCACCTTCCGCACACAAGACCAGCATGTGGTGGCAGGCAATGGCGATGACAGCGGGGGCATGGTGTTTTCGGCCACTTCGCCAGTGGCGTCTCTGATGTGGAAGCCACGGGCCGGCACGCATGTCTACCTCACGGCCGGCCGCAGCTTTGAAACACCCACCCTCAACGAGGTGGCCTACAAAAGCAATCTGGGCACCTCGACAGGCTGGAGCACCGCCTTGCAAGCCAGCCGCGCCAGGCACGTCGAGTTGGGGCTCAAGCAGGCGCTGGCGGGCCATGATGGTGTGCTGAATTTGTCAGTCTTCAACACGGACACCGACGATGAGATCGCGGTAGACGTGAATGCGGGCGGGCGGGCCACCTACAAAAATGTGGGCCGCACCCAAAGACAGGGTGCGGAAGCGGCTTTGCAATGGCGTATGGCGCCGACCTGGTCGCTTTATTCGTCGGCCACCTGGACGCAGGCGCGCTACAAGGATTCGTTTCAGAGCACGGCCATGGGCGCCACCACTGCCGTGCCGGCCGGCAATGCCCTGCCAGGCGTGCCCAGCCAGACCACCTTCGCCGAACTGCTGTGGCGTCCTGTCCAGGCATGGACGGCCGCCGTGGAGGTGCGCCACACCGGCCGCATCTTCGCCAACGATGTCAACGATGAATCCGCGTCGGGCTACACCGTGTGGGCCTTGCGCGCCGGCTGGGCAAAAGCCTTTGGCGATTGGCGTGTGAACACCTTGCTGCGCATCGACAACGTGGCTGATCAGCACCCTGTGGGCTCGGTGATTGTGAACGAAGGCAACAAGCGTTACTACGAACCCTCGCCTGGCCGCAGCGCTTTGCTGAGCGTGCAGTTGAGCAAGGCGTTCTAAACGAGCGCGATCAGCCCAGCACCCGGTGCGTGAGCGCTGGCAACTGCTGGCGCACCATGGCCTGGTGCTCACGGTCCAGCGTACCCAGCACCACGCCTGCACCCTCGGCCTGCACGGCCAGCACCTCGCCCCAGGGCCCAATCAGCATCGAGTGCCCAAAGGTGCGTCGGCCGTTCTGGTGCTCGCCGCCTTGCGCGGGGGCCAGCACATGGCACAGGTTCTCGACCGCGCGGGCGCGCAGCAGCAACTCCCAATGGGCCAGCCCCGTGGTGTGCGTGAAGGCCGCGGGCAGCACCAGCAAGTCGCAGGGCTGGTCTTTGCCCAGGGCGCGGAACAGCTCGGGAAAACGCAGGTCGTAGCAAACCGACAGGCCGATGCGCCAAGTGCCACCGGCCCGGTCCGTCACTTCGAACGCGACCGGTTCCGAGCCTGGCAGCAAGGTGGCCGATTCGTCATAACGGCGCTGGCCATTGTCAAAGCAGAACAGGTGGATCTTGTCGTAGCGGGCCACGCGCTCGCCTTGCGGGTTGAACACCAGCACGCTGTTGAACGCATGTTGCGCATCGTGGCTTTGCAAGGGCAGGGTGCCGCCGATCACCCACACCCCATTCGCCTTGGCGGCCGCCGCCAGCGTGGCCTGCATGGGGCTGAGGGCGCGGTCGGGCGCCAGGGCATCGGCCAGGGGCTCGGCGATGGCCAGCTTGTCGGCATCGTGCAGGCCCATCAGGCAGAAGTACTCGGGCAGGGCCACCAGTTCGGCACCGGCCTGCGCGGCTTGCGCGATCAGGGTTTGCGCCTGGGCCAGGTTCTCGTCCACTCGCGGGGTGGACACCATTTGAAGGGCTGCAACTTTCATGTTCACGA